>JAABUK010008137.1_pt1 | contig 14811 bp, 18 predicted proteins | sample 5559141 | NCBI WGS metagenome assembly JAABUK01 (sample SAMN10711869, study PRJNA513367) | rock metagenome | isolation source: Antarctica rocks | place: Antarctica: Victoria Land, Pudding Butte nord | collected 2016-01-03
CTATCGTTTTTCGCATGAATGATCAATAGTAGTTTCGCTTTATGACTTTCACAGTTCTAAGAATATCAGAATGATCAACTGATGATTGATCATGCATCTCACGAATCAGATTCATTTGTAGCAGCTCATTGAACGAGACTCATAGCTGATTATCATGATACAAGATTTCATTCTGAATTCAACAATTCTTCAATTTGATATCTTCATATTGTATCTTGTCTCTTGCTATTGCTTCGCGAAGTAGCGTACAATTCTCGTTGATCTTATTAGTCTCAAGAATCTGTTTATAGATTGATTCACTGATGTTCTTCTTTAGATCAGCAATTTTTATTCGATTCAAAGTCAGAATAGTGATTCATTGATAGTAAACGCGCTCATCTTCTGAATCTCTGAGCACAACGTCAGCTTGACAAGTTAATGCATTGATCTTGATGTTTTGTTTGTCAGATCAATACATTATTCTGAAGTTGAAATCAGTGAGCTTCTGAACTCAGCGCATCTGACGTCTGCTCAGCTCTTTATTTTTCATCAACGAGATAAGCGCTTGATGATCGATGAACATCTTGATAGAAATGTCAGTTAGCTTCAGTTCAAGTTGTCAGTGTTCAAATGCTCAAATGATGATCAGAAGTTCTTTATTGTATATCTTGTAGTTGCATTCAGCAAAAGACATGTTCTTGCTATAGAAGACAATTGAATGTAGTACTTCTTCGTCATCATATTGAGAGAGAACTTCATCATTGACGTAGTTGAATGAGTTAATTTCAAGAATAGTCTCATGAGTTTAATCAAAGTGACGTAGTATAAAAGTCTTGATCATACGTTTCTTTATATGATTGAAGACAATCTGACAGACTTCATTTCATTCAAATATGATCTTCTTTTGAGTGAGTTGAATCATTGAATGAACAATCTTCGAAAAGTTCTTGATAAAGCGTCGATAGAAGTTGCAGAAGTCAATGAAGAACTGCATCTGAGTAAGATTATTAAGTGTAAATCAATCAACGACTGCTTGCATCTTTTGCAAGTTCATCTTCAATTCTTTGATTGATATCAGAAGTTCTAAAAAGATGATTTTCTGCACATGAAACTTGCATTTATTTATATCTATCTGTAGATCAGCTTCTTGTAGTCTATTCAATATCAATCATACATGTTATTTGTATTTCTTCAAGATTTTGCTGTAGATGATAATGTCATCTAGATAAATCTGACAAAACTGATGTAGATATTCAAACAACACGTCGTTCATATAATGTTGATAGAACGTTGATTTGTTGATTAATTCAAAGAACATTACATAATATTTGTATGAGTCGAAGAAGATAATAAAGATAGTCAAATCTTTGCTATCTGAGTGCATATGTAGTTTATTGAACATGACAATGATGTTCAATTGAATCAGATATTTGCTTTCTTGTATACGAGTGAGAGTCTCGTTTATCAATGACAAAGAATATTGATTTCATTTGATCAAAGCATTGAGCTTTCTGTAATCGACGCAGAAACGCAGACTATCGTCTTTCTTTTCAATGAACAAGATGAGCGAGATGTATGATGCGAAGCTGAAGAAAATGAACTCTTTGTTTAAATGATTGATCAGATACTTCTTTATCTTTTAAAGCTTGTGATTGAACATCTGATATAATCTGCTTCGAGAAAGCATTTCTTCATTGATCAACTCAATTTTGTGATCGTAAAAATGATGCAATGATAGCTGATCAATCATTGCTCGATCGAAGATGTCTAGATAGTCATAATATTCAGAGAGAAGCTTGATCTTGACTTGCTTGAGAACTTCAGCGTGAGAAAGCTCATGCAGATTCACTTCTTCAGACTTGTTTTTAACTGTAGTTATGAGTCAATCGATTTTCAAGATGATAACAGCAAAGATCTTGATGTCTGATTGTTTGACTAACATTTTATATGTTGCTGCTTCTATCATTGCTATGTTCATTGAACTGAAAGAGAATGAATTCAGATTGAACGTTGATTTAGAATTTTTGACGTTAGTTAAAGTCGCGTCACGCGATTTTAACTGTTCAATTAGTTTAACTGACTTCTCATTAAACTGACTGAAAGAGAGTGATTTCAGACTGAGTTAAGATGTAGTGAAAGATTTCTTCAGTATATGAGTAGAAGTCAAACTCTTCTGCTTCGTGATTGTCTTATTGCTTGTGAGTAGAACAATTGATTTCTAACTAGAAATGAAATTTGAAAATCGAAGAAAATCGATTTGCATATCAATTACTAGGTTGATTTTGTTCATTCATGTTTTTTCAAAAATTATTTGATGTTGATTTAATCGAGTGATCAACATAGAAGCTGTGTTAATCATATAATCTTGAACAGTCAGGTTTGAATAAATGACATGAGTAATGAGTTTCTTAGCATAATGATCATCAAATTCTCGAATTGACTTCGCTTTGATCAAAGCAAGAAGTTTGATTTGCAACTGTTTACAAACAATCTGCGCAATCACTTCATCAATGAACAAATAGTCAGCAGCTTCGATGTCAATCAATGACTTCAATGAGTAACTAATTTCATTGCTAGAAAGTACACATTCAGTAGTCAAAGATTCAGAAGCAAAAGAATCATCTGACATACTCATCATTGAAGAAATTAACACATCTTTCATTGCATCTTTGATGAAAGTCTCTAGTTTTTTGTCTCACTGTTCTCAAAAAACATTTTCTCATTCTCTTTATTCTTTGAAATGATGATTTCATGTAGACGAAAAGTGAATGCATGAGATGCAGAAGTATTAATCTTGTTCTGAGAACAATTCTTGAACAAATGTCTTGAGATCTTGCAGATGTAGCAGATGATAGACAATTTCGCTTGATCAGACTTAAAGATAGAAAAGATGATAGAAAAGATGATAGACTTAACATAATCAATTATTGAAGTCATCACTGACAATGAAGTAGCAGCATGTTTATCAGATACGACAGTGACTTTGACGATGACAGTGCAAAGCTGACTGCGTAGCTGATAGTTGACTCACTGTTTATTATTCACATCTTGAAGAAAGATTCTTAAGCGAGTGAGCGAAGTAAAATTCTCTGAACAGACTGATAAAGCATTCTGCAAGCGATTATTGATTTTATTCTGAAGATCGTTCATCAAAGTGCAATCATCGTATTCGAGATAGCTGAATAGCTTCATAAAGTTGAAGTAGAAAACATTGAAAGACTTGTCTGCTTGTCTCAGAGCGTTGTACTCATGACGACACTTTCGATTTCTATTCAGTTCATCGTATATTTCTTTCAGATGCTCAAATAGCTCGTCGATCAAGATGTATGAATGCAAAGCATCATGTCAACATTAAGCAAAGATGTGTTCAGCAGCATCATCTTCTAGTCTAGATATCACATAAACAATACAGATATTCTCATTATTGAAGTGATTGACATTAATCTGAAGCTTATCATCTATCTTGATTCTTCAGCTGTTTCATGTCAATTCATCTTCATCAGTGAATATAAATGAGTTCAAAAACTTGAAGAACTTGTGATGATCATTGTTGAATAAAGTAAACAACTTTCGTTGAGTATAGTTCTCAATAAAAGCTTGAGATTTCGTAGACTGTTGAGATTGAGACTGATTCATTGAATGCAATACTTCTTTGAGTTTATTCTTAAAATTCAACATCTTTTCTTAATAGCGTTTGTTTGTCTCTTTTAGAGTGTCTATGATCATTTGTTTGACCTCTAGTTGATTCAATCTCTTGTCATGTTCAACTTGAACAATGATTCACTGCTCATTGAGTTTCAAAGTCATGTCTCGTTGAGATCTAAGCTTGTTCAACATCTTGATGATCTCATTTGACTGATCGTGAACTCATTGACGAAGCTGTTCTTCTGTCTTGATGTTTCATGAGATATCAGCGTTCTTGACGTTGAATGAAGCATTGAAAGAAATAAGAAAAACTCGTTTACTAGCAATGCTTTTAAGCAGACGAGCTGTTCATGACTCAACTGATTCAGAGTCGCGTGTCATTGTAAGAAAGATAAGAATAGATTTGATTGTAGTAAGATTGAGTGATTGGTTTAATAAATTTGCAGATGTGTTTTGATGAAAGTAATTCAAAGAATTTCTTGCGAATTTTCTGAATGAACGAAGTAGATTATTTCGTATCATTTACATGTTGATAGCAGAGTAGTTGATTAGCATTTATCTACTGTTAAAGATCGATATAAAACGAGTCATATGAATGTTATTTAACTAATAAATAAATGCTAAGAAAGAAAAGTATCTACAGAAAAGAACTCAATTCTTATATGTGTGTTTCTCAGCTCTGTGCTAGACTCAATTGAGTTGACGTTTTACATATATGATGTAGAGTCTCAATGACATCATCTCTAGATCAGGTTTTTGCTAGACTCAATTAGAATGAAATCAGGCGAAGACTAGATGAAGACTAGAATTGTAACACTTTCTAGATGTAAATCATTGATATCACTTCTCATTTGCAACAAAGATGTTTCTTTGTAATTGTAATTGTAATTCATACATTCTTGTGACATTGATTTAGACTCAACTCATAAGAAACTTTATGCTATTTATATCAAGTGAACAAAATTCTCTGAGAAAGAAAATCACTCATCATTTATACAACTGCTTCACGCAGTCGAAACAATAAGATTGACACTGTGTTATCAAGTAATAAATTTATAGCTTCTATTCAGCATGTAATGCTTGAGTAAACTTTTAATGAGTGTCTATGTTGTTTATTTATAACGCATTGTCTTTGCTCTGCTTTTCATTGATGATATTTTATACAACGATGTTTCGATTTAATTCTTGATTCAAAGACGAAAGATGTTTTCTTTGCATTCATGATGCTTGTGATTGTAACGTACGTAAAGCTGTGTTCTCTTACTCAATGATTATCATTCATTGCGCGAAGAAATATGTGATGAAAGAGAGATGCACACGATGAGAAAATAAAGTGTGATTGTACTAAGTAACTCTTTTCTTCTCTTGATTTGACTTATGTCACGTAGACGTTGAATGAATTGTTAGTATAAACATGCAATTGCAATCGTTCAATGTTTGACTCTGATCAATGAAAGAAAATACATTCTGATCATTCTTTTGAGCTCTCAATTTTTCACGTAGATAGATGTATGACTTGATGTCAAGTAAAGAAGATAAGTTCAAGTCTTCTCAATATATCAGCATGATCAACGAGTCACTACTTCTTCAAGCACTGTAGTCACGACTCTCAGACTGAGAACAACTATTCTATCTGATATCTTTTCATCAATTACTTGACGACATTATTGATATGATGAAGACGTTTCAGTATATTGACGCAGTTGACAAGTTGCAAATTCTTCAATCACTTGTAATCACGACTCTCATACTGAGAATGACTATTTCACTAAATATCTTTTTATCTCTTACTGACATCAACATGTTATCAATTCTCTTTATAGATTGATTGTGACTGTTAGAAAGAATGTTGTCGTGTAGATGAAAACTTTGCATGATCAACTTTCTCACTTACACAACATTTTAACATCATTCAAATTGCGTCGAATTGAGATCTCTTGACTCTTCTGACTTTTATTTAAACACAGAATAGAATCAAAAGATTTGTAGTCAACATCATGTACAAATGAATCTCGTTGTCAGTCAATGATGTTTCTTTGTTATAACTTCAATAATCATGCAGTTATTGATTTACTCATCTTTAAATAAAATTTCTTCAACTTCATAATTTGATGAATCAGAAGTTGAGATGACACAGTGTTTAGAATTCTGCAAGATTTAGCAAGTACTTTCTCATTTGAACACATGACTTAAGTATCTGCAATGACTATGTCATTCAATTACATCGTCAATGCTGCAAGTTTAATCATTATTGAAACTTCTTCATTCTTTAGCAGCTCAGATTGACATTTTTAATTGCAAAGTTTGTTTCACAAAGTAAATAGAAAATAATTATTATTCTTCTTACTATCATTTAATTTCATGATGTTGAGTCTTCTTGATAATGCATTCACAAAGTTTAATTTGTTTTTGTGATATTCTATATGAAAGTCAAACGCAGTTAATTTCTCAGCTCAATGCATCTGTTATATATTAAGCTTCTTTGTCATCATAAAGTAACGAAGATTATTGTGATCTGTTATTATACATATGAATCACTTGCTATTCTGAAGATAATGTTGTCAGTTCTTAAAATCAAGAACTATAACATACAGCTTTTTATCATGCATGTTTCTGTTGCAAGCATGCATCTCGAATTAGTCTAACATAAATCATGTTAGACTATCATAAACTAGTATAAAGCTGATGTTGACACGTTAGTGATCTAGCGCGTCTTCGTGAGTATAAGACTCTTGACGTGTTTCATTTTCTTTCTTCTTTAGCTTTGAACTTTTAGATAGAATACACTCATATGATTCGCTTTATGCAGACTCATAACATTAGTTCAAAGCTCATCAATCTTGCTATCAACATGTAGATGATATAAAAACAAGCTACATCACTCAAACTTGAATCAGAATTGAAACTCGAAAATTGAGCTCAGAAGATTCATTAGAAACCAAGAAATTTCTAGAACAGAACAGAAGAACATGAATGCATTGCTTTAAACTAACTCTTTACTGAGCTCGTCGTCAGAACAGAAGAACAGAAGAACATGAATGCGTTGTTCTAGAACTGAAACCAGAAATTTCAGTTGAATCTCGATCAGCAATTTTCTACTCACACAATGACTAGAAGCACAGAATTAGAATCAGTGAGCATTGCTCGCTATGAACTTCAAAATGCTGAAAGAGAATCACTTCTATCACAGAATCAAATTGCATCAGAAGAAAAAGACATGAATGCATCATCAAATACAGAAGAAGAGAATATAAACATGTTGTTCTTCAATCACGAAATGATCAAGATCAGCACTAGCACTGAACTGAATGCTTGAATAAGCGCTTATGAAGCAGATGATCTCGTTGCATTTATCAAGTACATATGTTAACAGCATGACATTGAAATTAAGATTCACAATGACATGATTCAGATGTTGAATGATGTCAACAAGATTAACATCAAATTGAAAGCTATCAACATTGAGTTGAAAGTTACGCAGACAATGTTGAATGCTGTTTGAATGCATCTACAGAAAGAGATGAAGAAAAAGAACGTGATTATACGTCATTTAGAAGTAACATCAAGTCAACTAAGCACTTTGATTTCAAAAGATTGATTCTCAAAGTCAATCAAGCTATCTGACTCATTTTTGTTCAAAGATTTGAAGCAGAATGTGAATAATTGATTGTTTTGAATGCAAAACAAGCTGAAGATGAACAAGAATCATTTTTCTATCAAAGAAATAAAGATTGCATATGTGAAAAGTCGAGTCAGTGAAATGATGATCAAACACATAGCATTCAGAATGAGAAACATGATCATGAACTCATTTCTTGAAGCAGAAGAGATACTGTCGATCATAAATAAAATGTACAATGATTTCAATCAACATCATACAACTCAACAACAGTTCTTAAAGCTGTATCAAAACAAGATCTTCTTTCATGAATTTTGAATGAAATTTCAGAAACTTAGTGCAAAACTAGAATACAATAACGAAACTCTACTAGATGATCTTTAGCATAAGATTAGCTTGAATCTTCAGCAAGTCATGATCAATGAACAAACTATGAATTTGAATGAATTCGTCGACATCTGCATGCAAGTCAACGTTCGATTGATGAAATTGAATGCTCAATCAGTTCTCAAGACATCAACGACTCAAGTCACTCACTTTATCGCTAGCATCTTGACAACAATCACTACTGCGATCTCAGCTTCAATCTCTGTATGAAAGAAACTCAGAATATCGAACGTTGATTCTGCTAGAGAGAAGTTGTTTAAAAAAGAACTCTGCTTCAAATGCAAGAAGTCAAAACATAAAGCACACGACTGTCTCAAGTCAGTTCAGATGCATGAAATCGCAGCGAATTTGAAAAACGATCTGCTTTCATCAAAGTAGTGACTGAGAGCGATATACTCATATTCTGTTTCATCAGCATGTTTGATGATTCATTTGATTTCAAGTCGTTTACTGTTGACGTCATCTTGAGTAGTCTAGAAAAGATATTCAGATCTCTTGCTCTGATAGATACTGAAGTCACTGACATGACTTTCATCAATGAATCTTTGATGTCAAAACTATGTGAACACTTTGATATTCAGTCAATATCGCTGTCAAAATCAAAGTCAATTCAATCATATGATGAAACTTTTGATTGAAAGTTGATTACACACGCTCTGTATACATTGATCATGATACAAGAACACAAGAATGAAATGATGTCTTTATTGATAACTTGTCTAGAACAGCACAAGATAATTATTGAAAATCTTTGATTGAAAAGAAATCAAATTTTGATAAATTCTGCAAACAATCAATTAATATCATCATTGAAGATTCAAACATCGAAATCTGTTGTTTCAAAAGCAAGCAGTCAATCAGCATTTCACAGATTTAAGTCAAGCAAGATCTGCAAAATGAAATAAAAGAACTTAAACTTGATTGTTACATCAACGATCATCTTGAAGAGACTCATGAATTGAAAATCAGTGAATAGATTCATTGAATTTGCTCTCATAGCAAAGCAAAGCACTCAAGTTGATCTTGATCAACTTCGACTTTCTCAGTCAATTGAAGTAAAGAAGATCATCAATATTGTCATGATTGAAGTCGTTGCATATTAAACTCTAGTCAAGAATAAGAAGATTAAGATCTTCTCATTAATCATTAGCGAAATCAATAAAGCACTTAGCTCAGTCAAAGATTTTGCAGAACTGAATAAAATGACATCAGTCATGTCATTGAATGAACTGAAAAAGAAGCTTTCAATTGTTTATCATGACTTTCTGAATGTTTTCAATAGAGAAAAGACAACTCATTTGTCTTTGCATCAATCATACGATCACAAGATTGAATTAGAAGATGAGAATCAATTCTTTAGAAGTCAATTGTACTTTATGTCGAGTCACAAGCTGCAGAAGATCAAAGAGTATTTAGAAAAGAATTTGAAGAAGAAGTTCATCACACTCAGCAAAGCTTCTTTTGCTTCGTTAATACTATTTGTCAAAAAGAAAGATGATAGTCTTTGCTTCTGCATGAACTATCAAAAACTGAATGCTCTGATCAAAAGAGATCGTTATTCAATACTCTTGATAAATGAAGTACTTGCTTGAATTCAAGACAGTAAGTATCTGACTTGACTTAACATTATCATCACGTTCAATAAGCTTTGCATGAGTATTGAGAGCGAGAATCTAATCACATTCATTACTTTCTTCAACGTTTACAAGTATAGAGTAATGCTCTTTGAATTAATCAATGAATCTGCGTTCTTTCAGCACTATATCAACGATGTATTGTTTGAATGTCTGCATAAATTCTGTCAGACATATTTGAATGATATTCTTATTTACAGTAAGATCTTGAAAAAACATAGAACTCATGTGAAAGAAGTGCTAGACAAGCTTCGCGAAGTCGACTTGCAGATAAACATTGACAAGTGCAAATTCAAGATTCAGAAAATCTCGTTTCTTGAACTATTGATATTCATCAATGATCTGCGAATGAATTCTCGAAAAGTAGATGTGATTCGAAGCTGAAAAGTGTCACAATCGTTGACTCATGTGCAGATCTTCATTGACTTCTGCAATTTCTATCGATGATTCATAAAGAACTTCTCAAAGATCATTTGACTTATGATAAAGCTGACTTCAAAAAATCATCTTTTTGAATGAACAAAGATCTGTCAGATGATCTTTGAAAAACTGAAGCAACAAGTGATAACAGCTTTCATTCTGAAGCATTTCAACTTGATTAAAGAAGCTATTCTGAAAACTGACTTCTTGAACTATGTCAACGACGAAGTATTGTCTCAGTATGACGATGAAGACATTCTACATTCAATGATCTTCTACAGCAAGAACATGATTCTCGCAGAATGCAACTACAAGATTTATGACAAGAAACTGCTGATCATTATTTGCTGCTTGAAGCATTGACACTCTGAATTGAAATGTACAGATATTTCAATCAAGATCTTCATTGATCATCTGAATTTAAAGTACTTCATGACGATCAAAAAACTGATCAAACGACAGACTAAATGAGCTGAGAAGTTATCTGAATATAACTTTAAGATCATATATCAGTCAGAAAAACAGAATCTGAAAGTCGACGCGCTGATCAAAATGTCAGACATTAAGTCAATTGAAGCAAATGATGATCAAAAGCTATATCAGCATCAGATGCTATTGTCAGAAAGCAAGTTTGAATTGCAGTCAATAAAAGCTGATTAAGAAGATAATCAGAAAGCTGATCAAGATCTGACTCAAATCTTGCTCAGATCTGACTCAGAATCTGACTCAGATTCAAAACTTGAATCAAAAGCTAATTAAAATTCGGTCGAAGAGATGATTTCTATTCAGAATCAGATTATAGTTGAAAATTGAACGAATCAACTGTGCTTTGATATTCAAATAGTCATGAAACAGAACAGAAGAACTTGTCAAGATATTGATTTAAACAATTGCAAAGTACTTGATGAAGTACTCTGAAAAGATGATAGATTATGAGTTTCTCAGTCAATGATTATTCAATTAATAAGAAAAGCACATGATCTTTCAATCAGTGATCATTCTGACATGAATTAAACGTTGAACTTGCTGAGATGATCATATTGCTGATCGAAGATGAGAATGATGATCAAGCACTACATTCAAAACTGTTACGTTTATCATAGATCAAAAGCATCAAGAGATCGAATCAATAAACTGCTGAAGTCATTGCTCATACTCAAGCAGCAATGACAGAACATATCATTAAACTTCATTATCAATCTATCAGAAAGTGATGAAAACAACGCGATTCTGACAGTCATAGATTGATTGTTTAAGAAACGACATTATATATCATGTTGATCAGATGACGAAGAAATCTTCGTAAAACAAACAGTCAAACTATTGTTGATATGAGTCTTCAGAATTCATGAACTATCAAGATCAATAATGTTCAATTGAAGTTCACAATTCATATTGATTGTCTGAAAGTCTTTATGTTTGAGACTCAACATCAAGATGAAACTATTCACAAACTATCATTTGCAGATTGATGATTAAACAGAAAGAGCGAATCAGAATGTGAAATAATATCTACGAAGTTATTGCTCATATATGCAAGATGATTGATTCGTCTGATTATTTATGATTGAATTCGTTGATAATAATGTTATTTCATCATCAATTGAACAGTCAACGTTCTTTCTGAATAAGAGCTTTCACTCTCATATGAACTTCGATTCGAACTCAATTGAATATGAAATTACTTGAGCTAGAATTGAAGCAGACAAAGCAGAGAATATATTTGAACACATGAAATGATCACTAGCATTAATCAAGCAAGTCTTAGCAAGAGTCAGAGTCACAATGAAGAAACAGATTGACAAGCATTGAAAGAAAATGATTTACAAGATAAATGACATGATGTTTCTGAATTCTAGAAACATAATAATTTCACGATCATCAAAGAAACTAGACGATAAGATGCTAGAACTCTTCAAGATTCTGATTGAGATTGAACATGCATATCAACTGAAACTGTCATCAACTATGAAGATTCATTTGAAGTTTACGTTAAATCTGCTGCAACTAGATTCAAAAAACACTTTAAAAGAACAACGAAATGAGTCATTTAATTTTATAGTGATTGAAGATGAAGATGAATGAAAAGTGAAGAACATATTGAACTTCAGACACTACAAATGAGACAAATGACTACAATATCATGTCAATTGAAAAGAATATGACATCAATCTACATTGATACAACGTTGATGAAAGTGAATTCAAAGATTGCTTGAAAGTCATTAATGACTTTCATGAACATTATTTGAACAAGTCAAGATAGAAATTGACTCAAGAAAGATTGACTGAACTGCAGCAATGAGAACATTGCTAGATGAAGAGAGAAGATAATGTTGCAAGCATGCATCTCGAGTTAGTCTAACATAGATCATGTTAAACTATCATAAACTAGTATAAAGCTGATGTTGACACGTTAGTGATCTAGTGCGTCTTCGTGAGTATAAGACTCTTGACATGTTTCATCTTTTTTCTTCTTTAGCTTTGAACTTCTAGTTAGAATACACTCATATGATTTGCTCTATGCAAACTCATAACAGTTTCATTGTATTTCAACTTCTTTGAACTTATAACTATAGTATGCAATGAAATGTCATTGATCAGCTTTGTTCTTCTGACTAAGCACATCTTCAACTTCATGATTTGATGCATTAATCTTCATGCAAAGATTTGTATTTCAATTGTAGTGCTTTAAAATGAAAGCATTAACAAAGACTGCTTTCAATCTTTTAAAAGCTTCTCTTGCTTTTGACATCATTGCAAAGAGTGAATGCATCATTCTCTTCTTCACATTCTTGATCAAATTTGTTAAGAGCATGATGATTTAAAAGAATTTTTTTATAAATTGTTGATAAAACTTTGCAAATTTCAAGAATATGAAAATGTTCTTTGCAGACTTAAGCTCAGATCAGCTAGTGATTGCATTGATATGAAATTATTTCATTTGAATATTTCTTTATTTTATCATGAATCTCAGAAAGATAACTTTACTATGATTGAAAGTGCATTTTGACAGCTTAATATACAGTCAATATTTCAGTAGCATGTGAAGAACTTTGCACACATGCTCTCAATGTTGTTCTTTCGTCTCAAAGTATACTAAAATGTCATTCAGATATATCACGCAGCAAATATTCATAAATAACTTAAGTGCGTAATTTACATAGAATTGAAAGATTACAGAAGCATTTATCAATTCAAAGAGCATCATTTGATATTCAAACTGATCATAGTATGTATGAAAAGTTATTTTTCATTCATCGCTTTTGCAAATTCAAATGCAATGATAAATGTTGCAAATATCAATTTTGATAAAGTGTCTTGCATAAGCAAAGCAATTCAGCATCTTAAACAATAAAAACAATGAGTAATTGTTCTTTACTGTTATTTCATTGAGATCATGATAGTTCATGCATAAATGAAGACTTTCGTTCAACTTCTTTATAAACAACACAGATGCTTTTGCAAAACTACTTAATGAATGAATTTATTTCTTTTCTAGTGCGCTATTTAGATAGTTTTGTATTGCAGTGAATTTATCTTGTGTCATCTTATAAATAAACTTGATGCAAGACATTTTACTCTTTATCAGATCAATGAAATGTTTCATCTGATCATATGTATTCAGACTATCAGAAAGAATTTCAGAAAACACTTTCTTAAAATCTTGAATAGCAAAGAATATTTCTGATTCTTTCATTTAAAGCACATTGCATCTTACAGTCTGATGATTTGCATTCTGCAATAAGTCATTTGTAGATAGCAGCTGATAAAACAAAGTTACATAAGTTTTTTTTCTTCTCTTAGCTGCAAGCATTGTCAACTTGACAAATTTTAATGTCTTGCACAGACTAATTTGTATTTGCTTTGCATATTGAATGCTGTTTTCTTGATATGATCTGTTATGATTCTAGCCTTCGCCTATTCTTCGCCTAGTCTTCGCCTGGTTTCATTCTAATCGAGCCTAGCGAGAACCTGACCTAGAGATGATATCATTGAAACTCTGCATCATATGTGTAAGACGTCAACTCAATCGAGTCTAGCACAGAGCTGAGAAACACACATATAAGAATCGAGTTCTTTTCTGTAGATACTTTTCTTCCTTAGCATTTATCTATTAGTTAAATGACATTCATATGACTCGCTCTATGCTGATTTCTAACAGTAGATAAATGCTAATCAACTACTCTGCTATCAACGTGTAGACGATACGAAATAACCTACTTCGTTCATTCAGAAAATTCGCAAGAGATTCTTCGAATTACTTTCATCAAAACACATCTTCAAATTTACTCAAATTTATCAAACCAATCATTCAACCTTCTCACAACCTACCTATCTTTACCTTCAATTTCTCACAATGGCACGCGACTCTGAACCAGTCGAATCACGAACAGCTCGTCTGTTTAGAAGCATTGCTAATAGATGAGTTTCTCTTATTTCTTTCGATGCTTCAGCGAGATCTCAGAATGTCGCTATCTCATGAAACATCAACATGAGTCAACAACTTCGTCAATGAACTATCAATCAGTCAGACGAGATTATCAAGATGCTGATCGAGCTAAGAGATCAACGAGACATGACTTTGAAACTCAACAAGCAATGAATCGATGTTCAAGTCGATCACATCAAGAGACTTGATGAGCTAGAGATCAATCAAATGACAATAGACACTCAAGAAGAGACTATCATCGAACTACGAGAGAAAGTCTTGAGTCTAAAAAAGAAACAGCGTTCAGCGAATCAGTCTCGACCTCGCCAGCCTACTGAATCTCTATCTCGTCAATCTATCAAGAATCATACTCGACGTGAGTCGTTCACTTTATTCAATAATAATCATCACAAGTCTTTCAAGTTTTTGAACTCATCTGTATTCATTGATGAAGATGAATCAACATGAAATAGCTGAAGAATCAAGATGAACGACAAGCTTCAGGCAAATGTCGATCACTTCGATAATGAGAATATCTGTATTGTCTATGTGATATCTAGACTAGAAGGTGATGCTGCTGAACATATCTTCGCTTGACGTCGTCATGACGCTTCGCATTCTTACATCTCGATCTACGAGCTATTTGAGCATCTGAAAGAAATATACGATGAACTGAATAGAAATCGAAAGTGTCGT
>JAABUK010008138.1_pt1 | contig 14810 bp, 10 predicted proteins | sample 5559141 | NCBI WGS metagenome assembly JAABUK01 (sample SAMN10711869, study PRJNA513367) | rock metagenome | isolation source: Antarctica rocks | place: Antarctica: Victoria Land, Pudding Butte nord | collected 2016-01-03
CCACGTCGGGCAGGGCGATCGGCTGGGTCCGCGTCCGAACCCAGCGGGGAGTGACCATCGCCGGCAGATGCTCGACGAGCTGGCGGGTCATCTCCCAGGAAATGCCTCCGTGCCCGACGATGATCCCGGCCCGCAAGGTGGTCACGGGTATCCCCGTAGAGGCCAACAACCCCTCCACCTCACGCCGGCTCCGTAGATGCGTAGACAGATCGTCGCCGTCTTCGCCCAAGCCGCCCAGATAGACAATGCGACGTAAGCCGGCCCGAGCGCCGACGTCGGCGAACGAACGGGCGGCCTCAGCGTCCCGGGCCTGAAAGTCACGGCTGCCCAGCGAATGCACGAGGTAGTAGGCGACGTCGCAGCCCTCGATGGCCGCGGCCAGACTCGGCGGGTCGCACACGTCACCGGCAACAGCCGTGCCGGCGCCGCGGTACCGGTCGGGGTGGCGGGTCATCGCCCGTACCTGATACCCGGCGGCTACCAGCGCCGGGCACAGCGCGGAACCGACGAACCCCGACGCTCCCGCAACCAGCACCCGCATGCTGTCACTCTGCCCACAACCGCCGATCCGCACAACTTGTGCTCCAGCAAGAGGTTGCGCGTCCAAACAGCTTTGCGCTCACCAAATCAGCTGAAGATGCCGGCTCCCTTGCAGCGCCGCCTCACCGGTTTTGTGCCGGGATTCAACAAGACAGCTCGTGGCCGACGGGACCGCTTTACCGACCACGTCTCGAACGGATCTGGCTGCTCCGCCCCCCTGGCCTCAGGTCGCCCGTCACCACGGCCGGCACGCCGCTGTCGCCGCCAACCGCCGCTCGGCACCCCGCTCGTGGCCGATTTGGCGATTGCGGACCGGCTAGGCAAGGCGACGGGGCAGCCCGAACCTCGTCGCTTGTTGTCCGACGCAACCCGACAGCATCCAACAAACTTGCCTAACCTTGCGAAGCTTGACTCGTTCCAGCCGCCGGTAACATAACCGGTGCTGGACGCCGCGGTTGACGGCGACCAGTTCCACTCCGACCCGAAGGGCATCATGACGACTGCTGAGAATGCGACCGTGCACTCCGACGCCAAGAGCAAGGAGGTCCTCGATTGGGCCGACCTAGGCAAAGAGATGTGGTCGTATCTGACCGGCCGGGGAGCGGCCATCGACTACCAGTTCGTGGACATGCTGGTCGAGGTCCCGCGCGACACCGGGCCTACTGCTGCTCGCGCAACCTGGCGACTTAATGGAACGTTGCGTATCACCACGTCGGAGAGCGCACCCACCACACGGAAGTGACCGCTAGGCCGCTGCGCATTCACAGCAACCTGACGTTCTCTGTCGACGGCCCGTCCGGCAGTAGTACCGGACGGGTGGACGCCGCCGAGTCCAAGGTCACAATTTCGGTCGCCAACCCAGCCGCCGTCATCGGATCGGCAATGGGCAACCGGCCGCAGTATGCGGCGGTTATCGGCGATCTCCTTGCCCAGTCCGGCGTCACCGTCGAGGTCGTCGGACCGCAGGGGCCGGTCATGAGCGTCGGAGCGGGAGTGGACTCCGCCGTTGGTGCATTGCTCAGCGGCACCCGCCACCTGCGTCTCGGCTCGCTCCGGGCGACCGCGCCGCTCATTCGCGCACAGCTCAAGCTGCCGACCCAAGCGCGCCGCCCGCTAGCAGTCGCCGCAGCTTCGGTGCTCACACTGCTGATCGCCGAGCAGTGGCTAAAAAGCCGTCGTCAGCCTCCCTAACTCCCGCAACCGCACACCCCCACCCGATCGCCGCCGCCCCGCTCCCCACAGCTCCGACGGCCGGCCGTCGTTCGCGCGCGACAAAGTGGACAACGAACCGGTGCGCTGACCCGACGGCCGGAAGCAACGGGATCCGGTGACCATTCTGGCAACGGCTGTTGTTCAGGTGCCGGAGGCATGTAGGCGGCGAGGATGTAGCTGTGGTGGCGGTCGAGGCTGTTGCGGGCCCGGTGTTAGCGCATGGTCGTGCGGGGTCGGCGTGGCGGGTAGGCCGCCACGGCCAGCCGCAACGGGTCGACGGGAGACACCGGCACGCCGGGGCCTGGGGACAACGACTCAACAAGTGTTGACGTAACCCAGCGTGCGCCACCCCAAGGCGCGCCGACACGCGCCGCATGGCTTGGCGTCCGCGGGAACGGCGGCACGGCAGGAGTTCGGTACTGCCCCGACTGGGACGTACGGGCCCTGGCGATGCACATGCTCGGGATGGCCGCGTCACTGCGTGAGCAGATCCGCCAGAACCGCAAGGCCAACCGCGCCGGCGGCGTCTACATCGACGCACTCACCGCCCTGCAGGTCGCCGAGCGCACCGACATGAACCCCACGCAGATCATCGAGCGCTTCGCGCAAATCGCGCCCCGCGCGGCCCGCGCACGTCGTCGCGCGCCAGGACTCATACGCCGGCGCACCATGCCGGCACCCCAACCCGTCGGCGGGAATCCGGAAAGCCCGCAAGAAGCGTGGACCTTCGGCTACCTCATTGACGTGGTCCTCACCCGCGACACCTGGATGCACCGCACCGACATCGCCGGGGCTACCGGGGCCGATCTAGCGCTGACCGCGGAACACGACGGCGTCCTGGTCGACGATGTGGTCAAAGAGTGGGCAGCCCGCCACGGCCAAGCCTGCAGTCTCGTGCTCAGCGGGCCGGCAGGTGGATCGTGGTCGTTCGGCACGGGCGGCCCGACGCTGCAGGCAGACGCCGTGCAGTTCTGCCGCGGTCTGTCCGGCCGCGGCGAGACCGACGGGCTGCTCGCAACTGAAGTGCCGTTCTAAGGGCGCGCCCGCCAACAGGCCCGCCGGGGCAACTCCGGTCCTAACGGTCGCGACAACCAAGCCGTCGCCAAGCCGCTCGATGCACGAAGATCCACGGCGTCGCTAGAAGTGCAGCCACCACCGGGATCAATCGTCCATCTCAACCATCGACTGTTTCCCTTCGATTGTGGTCGGCCAGACCGCTGGTTCGCGGCAGAAGCGGACGTTCCCATGGGGAAGGAGTCGCACGCGCGCGGGGCTGCCGAATATGCATCTGGCGTTGAAAGACAGGTCCTCCGGTCATCCGTCGAGGTGGGTCCAGACGTAACTGCTGAAGCCGACATACGTTCTCGTAGCCCAGCCGACGGAGCGCAGTGCAATGTTCCGTTCTGCCAGTTCTTCACGTTGGTCGAGTGGGTGCGGGCGATGGAGATCATGGACTCGATGGTGTTGGTGCTGCGCAGCGTGCGGGCCAGAGTTGGCGACACGTCCAGGCGCAGCACGGTCAGCGTCTCGGCCAGCGCCTCACGCAGGCGGGCGGCCGCGCCGGGGTGAGTGCGGTCCAGCTCTTTGGCCAGCGCTTCGAGCTGCGCCTCGGCCGCGAGCGCCGAGTCGGCGTGGTAGGCGGCGCGCATCCGCTTGGTGACCGTCGCGGCGAGGTGATCGGGCAGCTTGTCGCCCACGGCGCGGATCTTGTGGGATCGCAAAAGAATAAGCTGTTCTTACGGGTCTGGCCGTTCGACAACGCGTTATGTCCCATCCATGCTGTGGTCCGCGGGCAGCTCGTCGCACGGTTCGGGGTGCTGTTGCCGCATCTGAACGAGCGTCAGCAGCGGTTGGCGTCGGCGACGGATTGAGGACGTCCAGGCCGACCCGTACCTCGTAGTTTGGTGCCACGCATCACGCCCCGATGGTCACCGTCGGCGGGCTTCCCGCGCGGCCGCCGGCCTGGGACCTGGCGGCCACGTCTGCGAGCAGTGCAACCAGGTCGGAAGCTCGTACCGGCTTGGCCAGGTAGTCGTCCATGCCGGCAGCGGCGCACGCGGTCCGGTCCTCGACCAGTGCGCTCGCGGTCATGGCCGCGATGAAGGGCTGGCGGTGCGCAGGCAGCCCGCCGCGGATCTGCCGCGTCGCTGCAAGCCCGTCCAGCTCCGGCATGTGGACGTCCATGAGCACCGCGTCGTAGTGGGCGCGGTGCACGGCCTGGACGGCCTCCGCGCCGTCGCTGACCGTGTCGACGTAATGGCCCAGCTTGGTCAGCATCAGCCGGGCGACCTTCTGGTTGGTCAGGTTGTCCTCGGCGAGCAGGATGCGCAGCGGTGCCACGTCGGCCGCAGGGGCGTCGTGCTCCCGGCGGCCGCCGGCAGTTTCCAGTGACGCCATAACCACCGCAGCCGGCGCAAGCGCTGACAGCAGCCGCTCTCGCAGAAGCTGCGTCTTGGCCGGCTTGGTCAGGGTGCCGACGAACAACGTCCGATGCTCCGGCTCCAACCGGCTCTGCAGGCTGCTCAATAGCAACAAGGGGAGCTCCCGGCCGCCCGGCAGCTCGCGCAGGGCGCGAGCCAGCATCTGCCCGTCCATGTCAGGCAGATGCAGGTCCAGGATTGCCACGTCGAACTGCGCCCCCCCGGCGACGAGCGCAAGTGCGGCGCTCGGGTCGGCCACCTCACTGCTGACCATGCCCCACCCACCCAGCACCGTCTGAAGCACGCGCCGGTTCGTGGCGTTGTCGTCCACGACGAGGACGGATCGCCCGACCAGGGAGCCGCCGGGGTCATGGGGGGACGGAACGCGCTGGTCGGCGCAGCCGGTCACCACCACGCTGAACATGAAGGTCGATCCGGCGCCGACCTCGCTGACCACGTCCAGAGTGCCCCCCATCGCCTCTACGAGGCGGCGACTGATTGCCAGCCCCAGGCCGGTTCCTCCGTAGACCCGGGTCGTCGAGCTGTCGACCTGCGAGAACGACAAAAAGAGCCGGCTCAAGCGGTCGGAGGGAATGCCGATGCCGGTGTCCCGAACCGAGACGTGCAGCCGCACCGGCCCATCGGCTGTGCCAGGCTGGGCGCGCACCGCGACGACGATCTCGCCTCGGGAAGTGAACTTCACGGCGTTGCTGAGCAGGTTGACCATCACCTGCCGGAAGCGGGTGATGTCGCCGACGACGACAGCAGGACAGCTGTCGTCGAGGTCGGCGACCAGCTCCAGATCCTTGTCGCCGACCGCGACCGCGACGACGGCGAGCGCGCTCTCCACGCACTCGCGGAGCTCGAACGGGTGCGCCTCCAGCTCCAAGTCGCCGGCTTCGATCTTGGAGAAGTCCAGGATGTCGTTGATGACGGTGAGCAGGGCGTCGCCGCTGTCGCGTACGGTCTCGGCGAAATCCCGCTGCTCGGCGTTGAGGTCGGTCGCCAGAAGCAGCCCGGTCATGCCGATGACCGCGTTCATCGGGGTACGGATCTCGTGGCTCATTGTGGCCAGGAACGCGCTCTTCGCCGCGGTCGCCGCCAGCCCCGCGTCCCGGGCCGATGCCATGGCATCGGCGGCCAGCCGGTGCTCAGTGACGTCCAGGGAGATGCCGCAGGTGGCATACACCGCCCCGTCGCCGTCGAACAACGGCAGTTTCACCGAGTCGTAATAACGCCGGCCTTCCGCGGTGTCAGACCATTCCTCGATCCGGATCTCACCGTGCTGCGCCCGGAGGTCGTTGATCCGCCACACGGGCGCGAGGTCGGGGTCGAGGTAGGTGTCGTCCTTGCCGACGAGCTCGCCCTCGGTGATGTCGAATGCCCCCTCGAAGCGGGCATTCGCCAACAGGTAGCGACCGTCGAGGTCCTTCACGTAGATCAGGGACTGGCTGACGGCGATCACGGACGTGAGCATGCCGAGGTGGGTGTCGCGCTCGCGTTGCAGCACATGGCGATCGGTGACATCCACCGTCTGCGTCGAGAAGTGCATCGGGGTGCCTTCGTCGTCGCGGATCAGCACCGAGGACAGGTCGACGTGGGCAACTGATCCGTCGGCCCGCAGATAGCGCGTGTGGTCGCTGAACCCATCGGCTTTCCCGGACAGTGCGCGCTGTATGTTCGCCCAGCCGGCGGGCCGGTCGTCCGGGTGGGTCAGCTCGGTGACGCTGGTTCCGACCAGCTCATCGATGGTGCGTCCGATCATGCCGGCGAAGACCGCGTTGACCCGGATGAAGCGCCCGTCGGGGGCGGTCAGGCACATGCCGACCAGTGCGTCGTCGAATGCGGCCCGGAATGCCGACTCGCTGCGCTGCACCTCGGCCTCCAGGCCGGCTTGTTGCCGGCGCTCGCGGGCCTCGCTCTCGACCAGGCGGGCGCGCTGGATCAGGTACCGGTACAGGCCGAGCAGGGCGAGCAGGGCGGCAAGGCCGGCGAGGGCGAGGCCGACCCAGGGAAACCATCGCGCCGGCCCGCCGACCGGCGCAAGCAGCTCCTCGGTGCTGATGGCGAACACCAAGCGCCACGTCGTGCCCGCGATTGGACCCTGAATGACGTACTTCTGCTGGGATCCCGAGCCCACCGTGCCGGTCCGGGGCCGCACGCCAGCCAACTGAGGGTCCACCTGCCGGAGCGGCCGCCCGGCCTCGCCGGCGCCGTTACCGGCGACGATGACGCCTTTGGCGTCCACCACGACGACGTGAGCGGTCTTGTACGGAGTGACGTTGCGTACGAACGGCGCGAGCGGCGTGTCCTCGACGGCGTACGCCCCGCTGAACACGCGCCGTCCCTGGGGGGTCTGGAACGGTACGGCGAAGGCGACCACCGGCAGGCCGCGCGCCACCGAGATCACGACGGGGGACACCGCCGGCACGCCACCGAGCGCGCTGCGCAGATGCGGATACTTGGTGACATTCTTGCCGATGACGGCGGGGTTCGCGGGCTGCACGGCAAGCAAGGAGCCGTCCGCCGCGACCAGGACCGAGGCGTCATAGCCCTGGTCAGTCGCCGTCCGGGCGAAGGACTCGGGCGTGACCGGCCCCACGAAGGCACGTGCGGTCAGCTTGCGCTCCCGGGCGAACACGCCCGTTACGTACGCCTCGATGAACCGCGCGGCCGTCGCCTGGCGGGCGTCGAACCGGGCGGCGAGCTCATCGCGCTGCTGCACCTGGTTGCGCCCGATCAGGTAGGCGCCGGCGGCCAGGAGCAGCAGCACTGCGACCAGACCGATGCTTACACCGCGGCGTGCACGCTGCATGTCGCGACGCAACGCCCCGGCACCCATACCCTTCTATCGGCTGGGCGGGAGCAAACGTTGAGGCCGAACTCACCACTATGATCATGGTCAAGGGTCGAAGCGGTATCCCATCCCTGGCTCGGTGATCAAGTGGACCGTCGCGGTGTCCGTGGTTTCCGGCGTCGTCGCAATCACCTCCGCAGTCCCCTCGCTGGCACCGCACGCGGTGGCATTGTCCGTCGGCTTCGTGATCCTTCTGGCCGTGGTCAACCTGCGCGGGGTCAGGGAATCGGGCACCGCCTTTGCTTTGCCTACGTACTCCTTTGTCGTGCTGACCTTCCTGCTGCTAGCCAGTGGCGCCTACCGGGCCTTGACCGGCGGTCTTCCCGACGCGCCCAGCGCGCACCTGACGTTGGCGCACACCGCCCACGTCGGTGGTGTGTTCACGGTCCTGCTCGCCCTGCGGGCGTTCGCCTCCGGCTGTACCGCCCTGACCGGAGTCGAGGCGATCAGCAACGGAGTCCCCGCCTTCAAGCCGCCGAAGAGCAGGAACGCCGCAGCCACCTTGACGATCATGGCGGCGCTGGCAATATCGATGTTTTCCGGGATCACCGCCCTTGCGCTGGCCATCCACGCGCGGGCCTACCCCGCCGGCAATCCCTCGGTGATCAGCCAGATCGCCGAGACGGTCTGGGGGCGGACGTTCCTCTACTACGCCTTCCAGGCCGCCACCGCGGGCATCCTGGTCCTGGCCGCGAACACCGCCTTCAACGGCTTCCCCACGCTGGCCTCGATCCTGGCGCAGGACCGCTACCTCCCCCGCCAGCTCCACAACCGCGGCGACCGGCTTGCGTTCAGCAACGGCATCGTCTTGCTCGCGGTCATCTCCACCGCCCTGATCATCGGTTTCAACGCGAGCATCGACAAATTGATCCAGCTCTACATCGTCGGCGTATTCACCTCCTTCACCCTGTCCCAGTACGGGATGGTGCGGCACTGGCGAATCCGACTGGGCAGCACTCGGAACCCGGCCGAACGCACCGCGATCCGGCGCTCTCAGACAATCAACGCGACCGGCGCCGGAGTCACCGGGGTGGTCCTGCTCATCGTCATCCGGTACAAGTTCCTCGGCGGGGCATACCTGGCTATCGCCGCGATGACTCTGCTGTTCTTCCTCATGCGCGCCATCCGCCGCCATTACGACGCCGTCGCCGTCGAGCTGACCCCCGGCCCGGAAGGCATCCTCCTGCCTGCCCGCAACCACGCGGTCGTCCTCGTCTCCAAAGTGCACGGTCCAACCCTGCGGGCGCTCGCCTACGCCCAAGCGACCCGACCCGACGATCTCACCGCCCTCAGCGTCGCCGTCAACGAGGAAGACACCCACGAACTGGAAGCCGAATGGGAGGCCCGCGGCCTGAACATCACGCTGACAATCGTCGAGTCGCCCTACCGGGAGATCACCGGGCCGACGCTGAACTACATCCGACACATCCACCGCGAAGGCCCACGCGACGTCGTCACCGTCTACATCCCCGAATACGTCGTCGGGCACTGGTGGGAACAGCTGCTACACAACCAGAGCGCCCTACGCCTGAAAGCGCGACTGCTCAATGAGTCCGGAGTCATGGTCGCTTCCGTGCCCTACCAACTTCGCTCCTCCAACGGCAAAGTGACGGAAAGCTCAGCCTGATCACCGGCGTGGACTACGTTCCGCGGCTGTTGCTCCGATCCGGACGCGTGCTCGGCGCTCGCGGATTTGCCCTCTACCGGTACGTCATCCTGCCGGCGTCCATGCCGTCCTATCTCGCCGGGCTCAAGCAGGGCTGGGCATTCGCGTGGCGCAGCCTCATGGCCGGTGAACTCCTGGTCATTTTGGAGCACAAGCCCTCCATCGGCGTTCGCCTGTCCTCCGCCCGCGAGTTCGCCGACGCGCCGTCCCTGCTGGCCTGGATGATCGTCATCCTGATCATCGGCGTTGCGGTCGACGCGATCTTCGGTGGCATCAACGGCACTATCCGACGCCGCTGGGGTGTCGCCGGCGACTCAGTCTGAGCCACTTGGCATGTCGGCGAGGGTGACTCCGGCGAGCCAGGCAGCGCCGCCGAGGCGGTAGACGGCCCTGCGCGCCGGATGCAAGGCCTACCACCCCTTTGCGGAGGCTGCTGGCGGCGCCGGGGTGGGTGCGTTGGAGCTAGTGAGGCGGTCGGGTCACAATGCCCGCCAGCCGCCAACCTTGAAGTCGTACAGCAGCGTCCAGGCAAAGTCGGCGGAAATCAGGACCGTGGACTCATCCTCGCTGGTCCGAAAGCGCTCGCGGTAAAGCGGGACACCAGCGAGCGTGCCGTAAAGGTACGCGGCTGCCAGCAGTTCCACCGCATCGGCGGGACGCCACAGCTCGTTGACCGCCGCGGCCCAGGCAACGGCATCAGCAGGCACTGCCACCGCGTCGGTTGATGCGGTCGGAGTATTGGTGGTGACGATTGTGGTCATTGCAGGCCCCCCCGGGCGGTTCCATCGGCTACCTCACCGGATGATCCAGCGATCCGGCCCGCCGCGCCACCTCAATGTCGTTTCAGCGCCACCACCGTCACTTTGGGTCAACGGTCCACTCGCCAGTGACAAGCAGCGACGGGTCGCCGGTTGCTGCCACTCTGTGCAGCCGTAGACACATTGTCGGCCGCTGACCAGGACCCGCGGACCTGCGGCTCCGGGCCGGTGGGCGGGGCGTCGAGTGCCGGTCCGTCAGAGCCACCGAGGTCGCTCCAGTGGTTGGCGGTGACAAGGTGTGCGGCATGGCAACTAAGCGACCTCCCGGTGCTACGGCGCGGCGACGGCTGCCGGTGCTCGCCGGTGTGCTGCCGCTGTCGCGGTCGGCCGCCGGCGCTGATGCGCTGGCCGGTGTAGCGGGAGCGGCCGTCGGCATCCCGGCGGTCTTGGGTTACGCGAAGATCGCCGGCATGCCGCCGGTCACCGGCCTGTACACCTTGCTGGTGCCGCTGGCGATGTTCGCGGTGCTCGGGTCCTCCCGTCACCTTGTGGTCGGCGCCGACTCAGCGACCGCAACAATCCTCACTGCGGGCGTCGCCACCATGGCCGCAGTCGGGTCGGCGAGGTACGTGCAACTGGCGGGGCTTGCGGCGCTGCTGACCGGGGCGATGCTGCTCATCGCGCGCGCAGTCAGGCTCGGCTTCCTCGCCAACTTCCTGTCCAGGACCGTACTGATTGGCTTCCTGTCCGGGGTGGGTGTGCAGGTCGCCTGCGGGCAGCTTCCCGACATGCTCGGTGTTCACGCCCACGGCAGCGGAACGCTGAGCAAGCTGATCGGCACCGCCCGGCAACTACCAGCCCTTCACCCCGGCACCGTCGCAGTGTCAGGCTGCGTCCTGGTCGTACTACTAGCCGCCGGCAGATTGACCCCTCGACTGCCCGGCGCGCTGATCGTCGTGGTGGTATCGATCTTGGTGAGCCGCCTGGCGGACTTGGCCGGGCACGACGTGGCCGTGCTCGGGGCCGTACCCGGCGGCCGGCCGCACCTCACCGTGCCAGCGCTGGGGCTGCATGACACCGCTAGCCTGATCGGTGTCGCCGGGTCGATGTTCGTCGTTGTCCTCGCGCAGAGCTCGGCAACGGCGAGGTCCTTCGCGGCCCGCCACCACGAAGACCTCGACGAGGACGGCGACCTCGTCGGCCTGGGTGTGGCGAACGTCGCGGCGGCGTTCACCGGCACGTTCGTCGTCAACGGGAGCCCCACCAAGACCGCCCTGGTGGACAACGCAGGCGGCCGAAGCCAACTGGCGCAGCTGGTCACGAGTGTCATCGTCCTGATCGTGCTCCTGGCGCTCACCGGTCCACTCAATGCCCTGCCCATCGCCACCCTCGCTGCAGTGGTGTTCTTCATCGGGCTCGAGCTAGTCGATGTTCGGGGGCTGCGCCGGATCCTGGCATTGCGCCGCACTGAGTTCGCGGTGGCGCTGATCACGGCTACGGCTGTCGTCCTGCTCGGTGTGCAGCAAGGCATGGTCGTCGCCGTAGCGGCCTCAATGGTGGATCACCTTCGGCACACTTACCGGCCCCACAGCAGCGTGCTGATCAAAGGGGCCGCCGGTCACTGGCAGTCGCTGCCAGTCGCCGACGGCGCCCGGACTGAGGCAGGCTTGGTCGTGTACCGCTTCGGCAGCAGCCTCTACTTCGCCAACGCCGCAGCGTTCCTCGACGACCTCAAAGTCTTGACCGCCGACCAGCCGCCGCAGTGGCTTTGTCTCGACGCCGCCGCCATCGGTGACGTCGACTTCTCCGCCACCGCCGTCCTACTTCAGGCGGCCGTGATGCTGCGACCCCGCGGAGTTCGGCTGATCATGTCTACCGTGCTGCCGTCGGTCCGTCACCAGCTCGACAGCTACGGAGTCACCGCGGAACTCGGCGCCGACGCCTACTACGACACCCCAGGAGTAGTCCTCAAGGCCTACCATCGCCAACGCCGCAGGCCGCTCCCCACCTAAACAGCCGCAGCCGTCGGGGCCACGAACCGCAGCCGCCGGGTTAGGGAAGCCGTATGGACGCGGTCGTTGCAGACATCCATTTCCGAACTGCTGACCGGCCAACGACACTCAAATGAGGAGGACGCTGACCCCGCCGGCAATCAGAACGGCGCCGAGATTCTCGATGGAGATGTCGCGGCGTACGACGGACTTGTAGGGACTTGATGCATTGGGGGTGGTGGCCTAAGGGGCATAACTCCACCTCCTCAGGGATCGGAGCCCCTACCGAAACCCCGGACGGTTCACTGCGGAACGAAGGAGGTGTGACAGGTGCCCGTCTGGCCGGCATAAGTCACAGTCACGTCTACTTTGACGGTGAATCCAACTGTGGCCGCACCGATGTACTGGAAAAGATCGGCCCGGCCATTGCTGTCGACCGTCGCCGGCAGCCCGGTCGTATCTGTTGTGGCGTAGTGGAAAATGCCCTGCGCGGTCGCTCCGGTGGCGCTGTCGACCACGACGTCGACGTTGGTGTTCTGAGCCGGGTTCGCCGGCAGTGCAGTGGCGCTACAGATCAGTTGACCCGGTGCCGGCGGTGCTGCTCGGTAAACCGCGATGTCGGCGTGACCGTCGCCGAGGTAATAGCCAGGCACGGGCCGGTCAGTGGAATTGCCGTACTGGATCGCTCCCACGTTGCGGATGTACCAGGTGCCATTGGACGGTCGGTAGACCGCAAGATCCGGGATGCGGTCGCCGTTGTAGTCCTTGACTACCGGGATGTCGCCTTGCGCTCCGTACACCACGGGGTCAGTTCCCAGCGTGTACCAGACACCTGTTGAGGGTCGCCACACCGTGATGTCGGCCCGTCCGTCATGGTTGTAATCAGTCACTGCGGGGATGTCGCCGCTGGTTCCGTACTGCACGGCCCCGAAGCCCAGGATGTACCAGACACCGGTCGACGGGCGGAAAACGCCGATGTCCACCTTGCCGTCACCGTTGTAGTCGGCGGGGACTGGGATGTCGCCCGCCTGGCCGTATTGGACAGAGCGCACACCTTGGATATACCAGTAGCCGTTGGACGGGCGGAAGACCGCGATGTCGGCCCTGCCATCGCCGTTGTAATCCTGTGCCACCGGGATGTCACCGTTGTTGCCGTAGTACTCGGCAAATTGGCCGCGTACGTACCAGGCAGACAGGGAGGGCCGATAGACCGCGAGGTCGGTCCGACCGTCGCCGTTGTAGTCGCGCGGGAACGGGATGTCGGTGCTGAGTCCGTAGTTGGCCGGTGTGCCACCGCGGATAAACCACGTCGCGGCAGTGGCAGTGTCAGCTGAAGCCGGTTGTGCTGCTCCAGCTAGGCCCAACCCGCCGGCCAGCGCTGCGATGCTGAGCAGTGCCTTGAGCTTGTTCACATGCTTCTCCCTCGTGTGGTGTCGCTATCACCCTGGTCAGGATTGACGAGGAGTGCGGCCTTGGTCTCGGCCGGGACAGCGGTGGGCATCAGGTAGGCCGGGTTGGCACCTGGGTGAAGTCGAAGGAATCGCTGTCGTCGTGGGCCCCTGGCGTCGTTCAACGACAGCGGCGCGAGCGCGACTTTGCGGGCGGCCGAACGCGGCGTCCCTGAAGCCTGACCGTTCCGGTGAGGACATGACAGAGGCTGCCGCGGCTTTAACCAAGGATATTGGCCCAGGGGCTACCAGCCCGTATGGCTGATTGCGGAACGACCTAGGCCTCGTTGCCTTCAAGGACGCCCCCACCTAGGTTCTTCACCGGACCGAGTCAGTCATGAGCCCCAGCAATCACGACATAACATCTCGCATCTCCCCCGAGTCGCCGCACCGATGCTCCTCGCCTACGCACCAGCAAGATGCCAGACACGACTGATACAGCACAGTCAAAACGGAAAACTGACCGCCTTCCGATTATTCTCTAACAGTGAGTGACCGAAAGATACTTATCGGTGAGCGCGGTTAAATTTGCCCGGAGCCAGGTGGTGGTAGAGCATTCGCTTGGCGCGGCTCGAGGGAGCGCCCGCGCGTTCTCCGCCGGGGCAGTGGCCCGCCGACCCGACCCCGCCCACCGCTGCCGACCACTGGCTGCACCCGGCGGTAGATGTCATCGGTGCTCACAAGCCACGACAGTGCTGCCCGCCGGTGCTCGCGACCGAGCTCATCGTGTGGATCGCCACTGGAACCAGCTTGGTGACGGTCGACTTGCGGTTGGTCGATGGGGCACGATCGCAGGCATGATCCGGTTACCAGGCTACGTAGCGCGCGAGCACGTCGTGACTGTCCCTCTTGACCACAGTGCACTTGACGGCGCCACGATCGAGGTGTTCGCGCGCGAGCTCGTCGACCCTGACAAGCAGGACGAGGACCTGCCGTACCTGTTGTTCCTGCAGGGAGGGCCGGGCGGGAAGTCGCCGCGGCCGCTGGAGCGGTCGGACTGGATCGATGTCGCGCTGCGTACTCACCGGGTCGTGCTGCTCGACCAGCGCGGCACCGGGCGCAGTACGCCGATCACGGCGGCGACCGCCCGGAACCGCACCGCACCGCAATTGGCCGACTACCTGAGCCGGTTTCGAGCCGAGGCGATCGTCGCCGACGCCGAGAGTCTGCGCCGCACCATGATCGGTGATAGGCGGTGGGAGACCCTCGGCCAGAGTTACGGCGGATTCGTCACCCTCACCTACCTGTCCACGGCGCCGGAGGGTCTAGATCGGTGCTACGTCACCGGTGGCATCCCCGGCCTCACCGCGGCCGCCGCCGACGTCTACGCCCGGACATTTTCCCGCGCGGCCAAACGTACCGGCGAGTTTTACGCGCGCTACCCCGAGGACGAGGCGATGATGGCGCGGCTCGTCGACCACCTCGGCGAGCACAAGACACTCCTGCCCGATGGTGACCTGCTGACGCCGCACCGGCTGCGCACCCTCGGCGCGGTGTTGGGCATGAGCTACGGCTTCGAGACCATCCATTGGCTTCTTGACGACGCCTGGGCCGGTGACGAGTTGCACCCCAAGTTCCTGTACGACGTGCAGGCCATGACCGGGTTCGTCGACAACGTCCTGTACCCGCTGCAGGAGTACAGCTATGCCGCCGGTGCGGCGACCGGCTGGGCGGCCCAGGCCGAGTACGACCGGCGTCCGGAGTACGCCGCGGATGCGCGGCCGGTCCTGTTGACCGCGGAGATGATGTTTCCCTGGATGTTTCGCGAAATCCGCGCGTTGCGCCCGTTCGCGGAGGCCGCCGACCTGCTCGCCGCCAAGGACGACTGGCCGCCGCTCTACGACCTGGACCGCTTGGCCGGCAACGAAATCCCACTATGCGCGGCCGTCTACTACGACGACCTGTACGTCGACTCCGA
>JAABUK010008139.1_pt1 | contig 14809 bp, 13 predicted proteins | sample 5559141 | NCBI WGS metagenome assembly JAABUK01 (sample SAMN10711869, study PRJNA513367) | rock metagenome | isolation source: Antarctica rocks | place: Antarctica: Victoria Land, Pudding Butte nord | collected 2016-01-03
CCACATATTTTACATCTGACACTGCAGGATCTTTGGTGCCGGTGCTTGCCCACAGAAGCCTTTGGGGTCGTGCGCCTTTTTCCTGGAGTTTTTTAAACCTTTCGCTTCCAAAAACCCGTTTGTATAACTGGTAAGCTTTTTTAGCTGAGGCAATCGCCACTTCACCTTTCAGCTCGCTAAAACCTTTTTCCTGTAATAAAGGATCTGCCATCACATCTATTCTGCTTAGAAAAAAGCTGGCAACCGAAGCAATTTTATTTATTGATTTGCCTTCATTTACCCTGTCTTCGAGACCGGAAATATATGCCTCCGTTACTTCTTCATATCTTGGTAATCCAAAAAGCAGTGTTACATTTATATTCAGGCCTTCGCTGATACATTTGCGAATGGCCGGAAGCCCCTCGGCAGTACCAGGAATTTTTATCATTACATTTTTACGACCAACTTTTTGCCACAAGTCCATTGCCTGTGCAATGGTTCCTTCTGTATCACGGGCCAAAAGCGGTGATACTTCGAGACTTACAAAACCATCTGCACCTTCCACTTCTTCTTCATACAGCGGTTGAAACAAATCTGTTGCAGCCTTGATATCGTCAATAGCCACTGCGTAAAAGATTTCATCATTTCTTTTGCCCTGGCGACTGAGCTCTGCTATCTGTTCATCATAAGCATCGCTTCCACTGATAGATTTCTCAAAAATAGCAGGATTTGAAGTAACTCCGCGAACCCCGTCTTCGTCAATCAGCTTCTTCAATTCACCTGTTTTAATAAAATTGCGGTCAATAAAATCCAGCCAGATGCTCTGGCCATAATCATGTATTTGCTTAACTTTATTAGTTGTCATTTTAAACGTTTATTTACTTTTTATTGTATTATATTAAAAACGAAGTATAAAGAAGAATCTTTGTAACGGGCAGTATCACGCTATTCGGCATCGTTGTGTCACTCACTTGTACAGCATCTCATTACTGATCTTTTCTCAACGAATTTATTAAAACCCGACAATTTAGGAGTTCAAATTACGGCTCTCATTATTAATTTTTTCTAAAACAATTTTCTAAAAATGAATAAATTTAATATTTCTGTTACTATGTCTTATTTTTCATTTCCAATTCAGTTACTTTTTGCAAACGCCTGAGATGTCTTTCAGCATTTGTAAAACGTGCGTCCAGGAAAGTTTTTACATACTCCCGGGCAACCATAAAACCCGTAATGCGGCCGCCAAGACACATAATATTAAGATCGTCATCTTCTACACCCTGGTGAGCCGAAAAAGGATCATTAATCAAAGCAGCCCTCACTCCCGGAATTTTATTTACTGCCACGCACGCTCCCACGCCGCTTCCGCAGACTGCAATTCCGCGCTCTACTTCTTTATTTACTACAGCTTTCGCCAAAGGAATTACAAAATCAGGATAGTCATCAAGATTGTTCAAATCAAAAGCGCCAAAATCTTTAATCTCGTGACCTAAAGATTTTAAATAAGGAAGAAGAATTTCCTTAAGCTCAAACCCGCCGTGATCTGCTGCTAATCCTATTTTCATAAATTTTTTTTACTGTTAATAAAAAAGAGCAGTTAATGCCATTATTAAAGAAATTTAAAAAACCACAGAAAAATTACTTACCAATCACAGCTTTCGCTTTTGCCACCACATTCTCCACTGTAAATCCAAACTCTTTGTATAAATCTGCTGCCGGTGCTGACTCTCCAAAAGTAGTCATGGCAATTACATCACCTTCGTCAGTTACATATTTATGCCAGCCAAGCGGAGAAGCGGCTTCTACTGCAAGCCTCTTTTTCATTGCTTTAGGAAACACTTTTTCTTTGTAAGCCTGGTCCTGCTTTTCAAACAATTCCCATGACGGCATACTTATAACTCTTGCTGCGATAGATTCTTCTTTTAGTTTTGCCTGGGCATCCATGATTAGGGCAACTTCAGAACCTGTTGCTATTAATATAATATCAGGTTCTTTTTCAGAATCAGATAATATATAAGCTCCTTTCTCAAGCTCAGTTGCCGGGGCAAATTTTGCCTGGTCTATAACAGGTATCGCCTGCCGGGTAAATACCAGTATTACCGGCCCGTCTTTATGTTCAATTGCCACTCTCCACGCCTGTGCCGTTTCATTAGCATCAGCCGGACGGATAACCGTCGTATTAGGAATAGCCCTTAAAGCAATCAGCTGCTCCACCGGCTGGTGCGTAGTGCCATCTTCTCCCAAACCAATGCTGTCGTGCGTATAGATAAATATCGGTCTTATTTTCATGATAGCTGCCAAACGTATTGGAGGGCGCATGTATTCAGAAAAAATAAGAAAAGTGGCGCCGTAAGGTATCATCCCTTTTGTGAGTGCGATACCATTTAAGGCGGATCCCATAGCATGTTCGCGAATGCCGAAGTGAAAATTGCGTCCGCTTCTGTCTTCGGCTGTAAAGGAAGAATATTGCTTAAGATTGGTATCTGTGGACGGAGACAAATCAGCTGAGCCGCCAATAAGACTTGGCAAACTTGCTGCAATTGCGTTAAGCACTTTTCCCGAAGCCTGGCGGGTGGCGACTTTACCATCGGCAGGTGAAAAAACAGGAAGATTATCCTTCCAGCCTTCCGGCAGTTTGCCGTTTCGCTCGAGATCATATTCCAGCCACAGCTCCGGGTATTTTTCCTTGTATGACTTATATAATTCGTTCCATTTATTTTCAAGATCAACGCCTTCATTACCTTTTCCCCGGTAGTAGCTAAGCACTTCTTCAGGAACGACAAAGGACTGTTCGGGATCGAAACCAAAGTTTTTCTTAACCAGCTTTACTTCGTCTGCTCCCAAAGGCGATCCATGAGATCCGGCCGTATCCATTTTGTTAGGGCTGCCAAAAGCGATATGTGTACGCACTTTTATTAAAGACGGTCTTTCCGTTTCTTTCTGTGCATTTTTCACTGCTGCGTGTAAGGCTTCTAAATCGTTGCCATCAGGCACTGTCTGCACATGCCATCCATACGCTTCAAAGCGCATTGCTACATCTTCGTTAAAGGCAAGGTTAGTATCGCCCTCTATAGAAATATGATTATCATCGTAAAAATAAATCATATTTCCAAGCTTTAAATGCCCCGCAAGTGAAGCAGCTTCCGCAGTTACACCCTCCATCATATCACCATCACTACAAATAGCATAAATTTTATAATCAAAAAGATCGAAACCAGGTTTGTTATAACGTGCAGCCAGGTTTTTTTGCGCTATGGCAAATCCAACGCCGTTTGCAAAACCCTGGCCCAAAGGACCGGTAGTTACGTCTACACCGGCAATTAATTCATACTCGGGATGACCGGCAGCTTTGCTGTGAAGCTGCCTGAAACTTTTAATGTCATCGAGCGTAACGTCGTAACCGGTAAGATACAGATAGCTGTATTGCAGCATACAGGCATGACCTGCCGACAAAATAAACCTGTCCCGGTTAGGCCACTCAGGATTGGTTGGATTGTAATTCATAGTATGCGCCCAAAGCACATGACCTATCGGTGCAATACCCATAGGCGTGCCCGGATGGCCCGAGTTTGCTTTCTGCACAGCATCAATTGATAATACACGTACTGTGTTGATACCTAACTGTTCGATATCCTGTGTTGTTGCATTCATACTTATTAATCTTTTTATACTTTTGACAATTTGTTTTCGGCTGTATTAACGGCCGCGGTTTCAGGAGTTGAGCTTTTCTTCAGCCATAACCTTGCACCGCCTTTTATCCCATCTTTATTTGAAATAATCTTCATATTGCTATCAAGCCTCACAGTCAGGTTTTTAGCGTTGCCCCCGCCAATATATAAAAAGTCATAATTAAAAACAGTCTTTAAAACGCTTAAAACTTTTTCCATTCGTTTATTCCATTTTTCTTTGCCGACTTTTATAAATGCCTTTTCCCCTATATAGTCATCGTAAGAGTCTTTTTTGCCAAAAGGCTGGTGCGCAAGCTCGAGGTGAGGAAGTAAATAACCATCCTGCAGTAATGCTGTGCCAAAACCTGTCCCAAGAGTAATCACCATTTCAAATCCTTTTCCACTTACTACGCCTAATCCCTGCATATCCGCATCATTAACCACGCCAACGGGTTTCCCCAACTCGCTTTCAAGCATTTTTTTCAGATCAACATTTTTCCAGAAGTCTGTGCCCAGGTTGGGAGCAGTGAGAATTACACCGTTCTTTACATAACCCGGAAACCCCACGGAGACGTGATCATACCCGGGTAAACGGTTTGCCAGGTTCCTGACAGTGTTTATAATATTTGCCGGATTTGCAGGCAGAGGTGTATCTATCCTTTCATAGTCTTTTTGCAGTTCGCCATCTTTATTTAAAAGAGTTGCCTTGATGTGAGAGCCGCCGATATCAACTGAAAGGATCTTCAGTTCTGAAGTAGAGTCGTCCATAAACATGAATTAGAGTATAAATATAGATTGTTGAAGAGGATTTCCAATAATATTTCATTTAAAAAAAACCGGATCACAAATGTATTTCTTTCTGTTGTATTGATAATATCAATTCTAAACAGTGATACAAAATTAAAGCAAAGCTGTGGAGACAATGATGTTTGAAACAAGGTATTTTATGTCTCAATGGTGCAAATTATATTTACGGTGAAGCAGCAACCAAATGAGAATCAAAGTATGTTTTTATTTAAAAACTTTGCGAAGCTTGTACGAGAGATCCGGAATCTACAGGAGAATATATAAAAAAAAAGCGTTAATATCTGTTGGCAAAGTTAATTTCTTATTGCCTGAGCGAGGCAAAATATTGGTAAAAAAACATTCATCAGGTATCCTTCGCTCCTACGGAGCTTCCGAAAATCTTTGCAAATACCAACTACCGATATTTCAGTTGTACGTCACCCTATTGGACACAGCGTAATAGTTGAGACACCCTAAGACTTTCGCCGACGCTACCCCACGCTATTTTTAGCACATTGCAAGGCACACAAAACCTCGACACAAAGCCAAACCTTGCAAAGAGCTAAAAATGCCAACTCATAGCCCACTTATCCCAGCGGACGGAATTCTTATAGGCTTGACCTTTAAACATCAACCAATAACATTCATCAACAATTCACAATCTGTTAATAACTTTTTGTGGACAAAATACGTCCATGAATTTGGATTTACTAAATTTGGACAAAATACGTCCTAACATGCCAACAGCTAAAAGGAGCATCTCAACAATAGGCGAACAATTAAGAACATTGAGAGAGAATGCAAATCTTTCTTTAAGAGAAGTTGCCAGCAATATTGGTATTGACACTTCTTTGCTTGGGAAGATTGAACGCAGCGAAAGACAACCAACCAAAGACCAAATAAAACAAGTTGCGACGTTCTTTAAAGTTGATGAAAAATTACTCATAAAAGAAATGCTTAGTGACCAATTTGCTTATAAGATAATTGAAGAAGAAGCAGACCTTGACACATTGAAAGTAGCTGAAGAAAAAGTTGAATATTTAAAGAAACATAAATGAACATAGATAAATCCATAAAAGACAGGAAAACAGAATTACTTGCTTACTTCCGGGATAGAGCAAGTGAATTCGTAACTGTTATAAAAGAAAAGTTTGCTGAAACCCAATCTGATAAAAGGGCTCGGGCTATTAATGAGGCGTTGAATGAAACGAAGTCAAAGCTTATCAACACTTTGCTTCAAACCGCAGAAAAAGAAGGTTGGACAAATCAGGAAAAACTTGAAGCCCATTTACTTATTACTTACTGCAACATTGTAGTAATGATTGAAAGCAGAAATTCCCTTAGACCTTATGAATACATGGATTTTTCAAGGCGGGTCGGTGAACTTTGGGACCCATTTTGCAAAATTTGTTTTCGCTATCCCACAAATGAAATATCACTTTTTATCCCGCCACTTTTTTCCGAAGTGAAAAAAAATCTTACTGACGAAATAATTACTTACATAGACCAACTAACCATTTCTACAGAACAAAAAGAGGAATTAAAAAAATACTATGAAAAGGTTTGGAGTTTAGTTACCTCTGGAGAAATTCAATTAGAACTTGACCTTCATTTTATTCATAACGGGCAGAAGTATGTAGTTGATTTTAAGAGCGGCTTCGGCTCAAATGAAAAAGGTAATACAAATCGTCTTTTACTGGTAGCAAGCATTTATAAAAGTCTTCCTGAAAATTATAAATGTTTGTTGCTTGTCCGTGCCGAAGAAAATAACAGTTACTTCAATACTCTGAAAAATTCCGGCATTTGGGAAGCTTATAGCGGAAATGAAGCTTATCAAAAAATTAAAGAATACTCGGGCTACGATTTAAAAACATGGATTGATACAAATGCGGCTTGGATAACCGACTTTAATGAAGAAACGGTAAGCCATTTTGAAGAACAGAAACTACTTCAATACTTGTTATGGTAATGGTGCAAGAAGCAAGAAAATATCAAGCCTTTTATACAAAGTCAACACCAATAGTTGATTATATGGTTAACAAATTATCGTTGACTAATAACGATAAGATATTTGAACCATGTGGTGGTGATGGTGTATTTGTTGAAGCAATTTTAGATACCAATGAGTTTGCGAATATTGATGTTTGCGAATTGAACGAGATAGCCTACACCACCTTACAAAACAAGTTTGTAAAATATTCTACCGTTCATGTTCGGCAGTGTGACACATTACTTGATGATGATTTAAGTTTTAACTCACATTTCGGTGGTCGCTATAATAAGATAATTGCCAATCCTCCTTACGGTGCATGGCAGGATTATGAAAAAAGAGATAAATTAAAAAAGCTTTACCCTAACCTTTATGCGAAAGAAACTTATGCTTTATTTCTTTACAGGTGCATTGAGCTTTTAAAAGAAGGCGGAGTTTTGTCTTTCATCATTCCAGACACATTCCTGAACTTACACATGCACAAGGCAATCAGGCATCACATCCTGACTAAAACAAAAATTGTTGAGTTAGCATTATTTCCCTCATCATTTTTTCCCGGAGTAAATTTTGGCTATGCTAACCTTTCAATAATTACACTTCAAAAATCTGCCAATAGACAAGATAATCTGAATAATCAATTCAGGGTAATAAATGGCTTTACAAGTGTTGACCAACTTTCTGACACTACAAACAAACAGCTTAAATCATTTTCGTTTTCGCAAAGCGAAGTTCTTGCAAACCCCGCCCATGCTTTTTTTATTGCTGACAATTCCAAAGTTGCTGTCTCAATCAACGAGACTAAGCTAAAAGTTGGTGACATTGCCAATTGCGTTACTGGTTTTTATTCAGGAGACGATAAAACATTTTTAAAGGTGAATAGCCCTGACCTGAAAAACGGAAAGAATTATGATTTGGTTGACATCAAATCAATAAACAGAGATTATCAACGTATCCCAAACATCCTTGACGGAATTGATGGAGAACAACATTTTCTACCAATAGTGAAAGGCGGTAACATAAAATATTTGAAGCCTGAAGGTTGGTTCATGAATTGGAGTAAAAAAGCGGTGAACCATTATAAAGCCGACAAGAAAGCAAGGTTTCAAAATCCTCAATTCTATTTCAAATTTGGTATTGGTGTTCCTATGATAAGCAGTTCAAGCATTACGGCATCGCTTATTGAGAACAAACTATTTGACCAATCCATTGTAGGAATCTTTCCCAAAGACAAAGCACTAACTTCTTATTTATTGGCATTTTTCAATTCACCAACTTGCAATACCATTATCCGAACCATCAATCCTTCGGCTAACAATCCTGCAAACTATATCAAAAAAATTCCTTTTATAATGCCTGATGATAAAACTTTGGGAACAATTACAAATAAGGTAAAAGAAATTCTAACATCAATCAAAGCAAACGCAATGTATGATGAGAGAATTGAAACAGACATTCATTCTTTTTTCAAAATACTTTATGGATTTTAGCACAATAAATCTCAAACCGAAAAAGTATAAAACCCAATCACTCACAGGTCAAAAAGGAATTAACCTGATTGAGAGAATTGTACTTGATATGGGTTTTGTGTGGAATCCAACACACTTTGAAGCAGGGATAGATGGAATAATAGAAATCAGAGAAAGTAAAACAGAGGATGCAACAAATTTTATTATTCAAGTTCAAAGCAAAGCAACTGAACACCCATTTACAGCAGAGAATGAAAACACTTTTGAGTATTTGTGTAATGAAAGAGATTTGGATTATTGGTTGAAAGGAAATTGTCCTGTAATCATTGTTTGTTCAAATGTAATTGACAATAGGGCTTACTGGATTTCAATTAAAGATTATTTCAAAGATGCTGCAAAAAGGAAAAACAGAAAAATCATTTTCAACAAAAATTCAAACTGCTTTTCTGCATCTGAGAAAGAATCCATTTTCAAAATCGGTGTTCCAGAATCAAGCGGATATTATTTAAGCCCACCGCCAATCACGGAACAGATTTATTCCAATATTTTGCAACTTAAAAACTTTCCCGATAAAATTTATGAGGCAAAAACAAAATACAGAAAAAGAAAAGAGTTGTGGAATGCTTTAAACCAACTTGACAACAAAACGGGAATTAATAAATCGTGGGTTCTTTATGATGAAAAAATTTATTCTTTCAATGACCTTTCAAAGGCACCGTGGATAAACTTTATTACAGGAAAAGCCAAACCTGTAAGCAATTTCCCAACTACAAACTGGAGCACCTCACACGACCTCAATTTGAAAAATCAGTTCGTTCAATTGCTGAATAATAGTTTTGAAACCTTTGCTCACCATAAGAACATTCTGCATAAGCAAGTAGATAAAATTGATTTGTATTACTTCCGACCAACTTTAGATAAGGAAGGACTTCCTGAAACTAAAAAATTCTCATACAACAGATTGGGAAGAAAAAGCGGTCAAAAAATTTGCGACAGGTATGCAAGAAAAAGCGACCCAAGCATAATTTCTTATTATAGACATTTAGCTTTTGAATCGCAGTTTCTAAGATTTAACAATGACTGGTATATTGAAATTACGCCAACATACTTTTTTACTCATGACGGTTTCAAACTCCACTTGTATTACGAAAGTAAACTGAAAGGAAAGAAAGGATTAGACAAAGCAGAAATAGTTTTTAGCGAAACTCTTTTTTGGGCAGATATTCTAACAAGAGGCACAAATGATATGTTTGACAAATCAATTCTGACTTTTAGTTTTCCTTACAATTCAGAATTTGAAGTAGGTATCAATGATGCAAGTTGGCTTGAAAATGAAGATGACGACCGAAAGAAAATACTTACTAACCAATTAAGTTTATTTGAAGATGAATCTTAGATATTTTGATGAACCAGAACTTGAATTTGGTAGTTCAGCCCACATTGACATAAAATTTGGGATAATGAATTACGGGGTTCTTGATTTTGCACAAGAGCAAGCACCAAGAAAAATCCATTTAGGAATCATCGGAGTAAACGAAGACATTGAAAAATTTTTGGAATGGATTGAGATTTGCAAAAGTCCCATTGCTGCCAAAGAATCAAATAAGAAAAATCTGTTTCCAAAATTCCCAGGATTTCACCCCGAGCATGGGTTTCATTCGGAGATTTTGACTAATCAAAACACTCAAGGAAAACTTAGTCCACATTCTTTCACTGACCTTTCAGGACTTACAACAGAGGAAAGAACAAAGAAGGCAGTTGAAATTTTTATAAACGAAATAGAATTCATTGTTTCTAAAAATCATAAGGTAGATGTAATTCTTTGTGCAATACCCAAACAACTTGCAGAACAACTTTCGGTAAATTTTCATGAGGAAGGTGAAGAAACAGAAGAAACAACAGAGCTAAAAATCACAAAATCAAAATATGATTTCAGAAGGTTATTGAAAGCTGAAAGTCTGAAATTCAGAAAGCCAATTCAAATCATTTTGCCTTCAACTTATGACAATACGATAAAAAAGAAATTTCATATCGGCAGTAATGCGGAGGGTTCTTTACAAGACGAAGCAACAAGGGCATGGAATTTTTACACAGCTCTGTATTACAAATCAGGAGGAGTTCCTTGGCGTTTACTGAGAAGTTCACAAGATTATCAAACATGTTTTATCGGTGTTAGTTTTTATCGTGCGCTTGATGAACAGACACTTCAAACAAGTGTCGCACAAGTTTTTAATGAGAGAGGTGAAGGAATAATTATACGTGGGGGTGCTGCAAAGACATCAAAATATGATAAGCAAATTCATTTGGATGCTGATGGTGCAAAAAAACTTATTATTAACGCACTTGCAAAATATAAACAGGAGCACAAGACAAAACCTGCACGAGTTGTCATTCATAAAACATCGGACTTTGACCAAAATGAAATTGATGGTTTTGTAGCAGCAGTTCGTGACGAGGGAATTGAATTGTTCGACTTTTTAGCTCTTTCGAAATCGCTAACCCGACTTCATAGAAACGGAAAGTACCCGCCCCTAAGAGGAACTTTTTGGGACTTGGATGATGAAAACAAAATTCTCTATACTAAAGGAAGCGTTGACTTGTTTCAAACTTATCCGGGACTTTATGTTCCAAAAACTTTAAAAATGAGAATTGCCTACCACGAACAAACACCAAAATATTTAGCGACTGAAATTCTTGCATTGACAAAAATGAATTGGAACAATACTCAACTTGACAACTCAATGCCAATAACAATAAAGGCAGCAAAACAAGTAAGTGAAATCATAAAATACATTGATGAAGATGGATATATTGAGCCGAGTTATTCGTTTTATATGTAGCCCAACGCACCAAGTCAGGCACATTTGCAAGGCACACAAAGCCGACACACAAAAGCTAACCTTACAAAAGAGCCTGCCTTGTTCCCACGCTTCCGGGACACACCCTACTTCGTGGACACATACGTTATAGTGATACACCCGAATGAAGGGCGAACGTACAACATGGGGTTTAACATGGGGTTTGGCTAAATACGGGCGGACGTAAGCCGTGTTTCAACTTTGGTAATTCTATTCTGCTGCATATCCAGCTTGACGTTATAAATTTAGCTAAGTGCAAATCATCATCTTTTAATTATAAATTTGGCTTCAGTTAGCCGGGCTGACGGAATTCTATTACCCGTACTTCGCCAAGCCCTGAACGCTCTACGAGCTTTAAAAACAATAGAGATATCTAAGTTCGCCTCCAGGTTATTAATATTTCAATATCCTGAATATTTTTCTCACTCCTTCTCAGATGAATTAAAGCAAAGGGGTTTTAAAGTTTAAGATCATCTTGCTCTGCAGTTGTATTATCGGAAGAAGTTTTATCTGCAGCAGAAGAACGGTAACCGAAACTGCAGCGGTTCCTTAATGCATTTTTAAATTTTTCCTTTTCTTCCTGCGACATATTTTGCCATTTTTCCTTCATTTGATTGTTCCATGCCCCGCGCCTGCCTCTCCACCCGCTGCCGCCCCGAAAACCGCCAAATAATATTTTTGATAAAATAAGAATGCCGAGCGCCTGCCCGAAATTAATAATACGAACGCCTAACACAGGTGCTAATATACTGTTCCACAAACTCATAACTATAAATGTGAATAAAAATATAGCTGCGGCTGCGATCAATATAACTCCGGCAATTTTTCTTATCAAAAAAGATTTTTTCATTTTTTTTAATTTTTAATCTTAATAATTCAATAATTCATCATGCAATACTTTTAGTTTGTTTCGCAAGTGCAAAACTGCATAACGCTTTCGTGATAACAAGGTGTTGACTGTTTCACCCGTCTCGGCTGCAATTTCTTTAAAAGGTACACCTTCCAATTCATTTAAAACGAATACCTCGCGTTGCTCGACCGGCAATTCATGCAGGGAATTATTTAATTCTTCCCAAAACAATGCACGCATATACTCTGTTTCAGGGTTACTGCTGTTGTCAAATAATATTGCTTTCCAGTCCATATCTTCCTCATCTTCTTCTTCACTATAAATGTCTGAAAAAAGGTCGGGCTTATGCTTTCGTTGCTGGTCGGTTATTTTATTACGCGTTACCGCAAACAGCCATGCACCTGCATCCTCAATTGGTTTAACCGTCTGAACCAACTGGTAAAAAACATCCTGCAGTATGTCTTCGGCGTCTGCCTGCCTGGCTACTCTCTTGCGTATAAAACCCATTAACCGCTTACTGTAAGTGTTAATGATTTGAGTAATATTTTGCTTTGGGTCAGCGCTCATTTTAAAAGGTATAGTCAATGTATCATCCATGTATGTTCATGTATAGTAAGGAGGACGGATGACAAAAGATAATATTTTAAAATGATTGAAACCTTTACCACATAGGCACATAGAAACATAGAAAAGATTTTTATCGGACCTTTATACACTCTGCTGTGCCTATGTGCCTATGTGGTCAAAATTCTTACTCATTTTTCATATATTTTTCTATTCCCGCCGGGGGCTTCCATTTGCTTTTATGCTCAAAATGATGCCATAAAAGCGCAGATATTTTTTTGATCAAAACAACGGCTTCGTTTTCCGGCGTCCAGCTTTGGTCTTTATTATTTTTGGTGATAATGCTGAAAACATAATCGCCGTGCGGCGCATTTACCATCACCGTCTCTGACCGTGACTCGTCTAGTGAACCTGATTTGGAAAAGGTGTGTATATAAGGCGGTATTTCAGACAGCGACCTGTCATCCCAATAAATTCTGCTGAGGTTTCGGATCATGCGTTCGCTCGCAGCTTCACTTACCGCTTTTCCCTGCGCAATCATTGTAAACAACCGGCACATTTCCTTTGGCGTTGTAACGCCCCAGCCATAAATATTGCGCATACTGTCTCGGCTTGCAATTCTCGAGTTTACCCTCATAACTTCAAACCCGTTCTGCTGCAGCCAGTTATTAATATATTCTTCGCCAACTAATTTTTGCAGCCACAAACTTGCCGTGTTATCACTCATCGTAATCATCAGCAGATCAACTTTACTTAACTGAATCGTATCATTATTTTTAAAAGAACCTAAAATATCTTCTCCCGCATATAAAAGAGAATCATTATAAGCGAGCTTTTGGTTGTACTGCAGCTCACCTTTTTCTATTTTATCCATTACGCCGCATTGTATGCTTACTTTTATCATGCTTGCAGTTGGAAAAAGCGTATCGGCATTTACAGAAGCAATTTTGCCTGTTTTCAGATTTTGCACATAAATACCAATTTGCCCGTTAAAACCTTCAACAGCGCTTTGAAGTCGCCGCGTAAGTTTTTTGTCTGTTTGTGAAAAAGCTGTTGAAAAAGTTAATAATAAAAAAGCGATGAGTTTGTATTTCATTGAGAGAAGTTAAAGTAGCAAAAGGAAAATAATTTATCTAATTCTGCGTAAATTAATGGATTTTGTTTTATATCTTTTCCAGGCATTTTGGAAACTGAATTATAAAGCATATTATAAACTTTATTTAAAACTTTTTTAGAAATAACGGTAACTGGGCTCAGACTAACCAATTATTTAAATAGAGTCATAAACAATTATTAACTCTGCGTTCTCTGCGAAAAGCTCCTTAAACTCCGCGTTTAAAAAAAGACTTGCGGGATAACAAATAACATAATGTCTGAACTTCTTTTTAAATATTATTCTGACGTTACAAAGTATAATGTTTGTGTTTCTGCTTTAGTTATACTTCTCACTCAAAACATATATTTTACTGTTATTTCATTTGGAACATTTGGAATGGTAATATCGTTGTTTATATATAAATACTACCAAAATATTGAGTATTATTTTTATTTGAATAAAGGATTATCCAAAAAGAATATGATGATAAATGCTTTTAAAATAAACTTTGTTATTTCTGTTATCCTTTTAATAATACTGTGCAGCATACACTACATGTAAAATCAGTGGTTCATTCTTTTGGAAAAAGACAAATATTATCTGATATACAATTTACCTGTAAAACGGGAGATGTTATTGGTATATTCGGAAGGAACGGAACGGGAAAATCAACCTTGCTGAAGATACTTTTTGGAACGGTAAAACCCGTCTCCTGTGAAATTTACCTCGATAACAAAATTGTTGCTAAAAACACTCGTTTAAATACCATTACCGCATACCATCACCAGGAGGTTTTTTTACCAAAGCATTTGACTGTAAAAAGCCTTATTCCTCTGTATTTCCCGGAGGGAGAAAAGCAAAATAAATTGTTTTATGACCAACGGGTAAATAAGATAGAAAACCAGAAAGTAGGCGCATTATCAATTGGAGAACAGCGGTATCTCCAGTTTCTTTTAATACTGCATTCTGACCAGTGTTTTTTATTGTTGGATGAACCTTTTTCTATGCTTGAACCTTTATACAAAGATTTAATAAAAGAAAAGATTGGAATTTATAAACGTGAAAAAGGTTTTATAATAACAGATCATTATTACAAAGATGTGCTGCAGGTTGCAAATATAAAAAAGGTCATAAGAGACGGAGTAATGCTAACAGTTAATCAAGACAGTGACCTGATTGATTTTGGTTATCTTTCTGCAAACAACAAAAAAAATGCCTGACCATTTTGCAAGGCAGGCATTTAAAAGCATTCATATACTTTACTATAAAAAATTTAGCTGCGCCAATCTCTTTTATGCCGCGGTTTTCACTGCTTTTTGTTTAGCATCTTCGACTAACTCTTTTATATAATTTTTTAGATTTTTAAAAGTCGGTTCCTGCTCAAATCTTTTGCCATTAACAAAGAATACAGGAAGATCGGTTACACCGAGTTTTATTCCTTCTTTTAAATCATCCTGCACATAAATACCGTAATAGCCGTTAATAAGCTCCTCAAGAAACTTTTTTGACTTTACACCTGCATCCCGGGCATGTCCTTTTAAGCTAATAACAC
>JAABUK010008140.1_pt1 | contig 14807 bp, 19 predicted proteins | sample 5559141 | NCBI WGS metagenome assembly JAABUK01 (sample SAMN10711869, study PRJNA513367) | rock metagenome | isolation source: Antarctica rocks | place: Antarctica: Victoria Land, Pudding Butte nord | collected 2016-01-03
GCCAGCAGAGTGGTGGCCACCCCTAGGTACGGCCGGAAGGCCACTAGACGCGGCCACCCCTGCAAGCAACCAAATTGCTGTATCAGTGCCGCACTGCTTGTGTCTGCACTGATTGTGAGGTGAAGGTTGACAAAATGTCACTAAGGTGAAGGTCGACAAAATGTTTTGGTTAACATGAACAAAAGCAGTGTGATGAAGATGATGCAAGTGTCCATATAATCTCCCTGAGAAATGACGCCAGATGCAAATTCAGGTCATGCTAGAGTTGTGATTGCTGTGCAAGCAGTGTTCCAACTGTGGGACCTTTGCTGATAGTGTCACCATTGATATGTATGGCAGCAGATTGATAGATGTTCACACTGTTAGGTTGGTGTAGTTACAAAACATTCACACAGAAGCAGCTTATCAGCTTCTGCAGCAAAACGGCAAAGCACAGAGGGGAGCAGGAATGCTTGCATGTGCAGTCGGCATGGGGCAGCTATCTGTTTGCAGGTGGATGAATACAGCTGAGTCATATGCATACAGATTGCCAAATTGGTCCATCCTAGTAGGGTCTGGTGTCTCACCATCTCACTTTCTGACTTCGTAAATGAATGGCTCAAGCTCAAAGTATGTACACAGTGCATAAGGTTGCACAACCGTCTGCTGCAACTGCCTCCTGCAACTGTCTACTGCATGTGTCTACTGCATGTACTGCATGTGTCTACTGCATGTGTTTACTGCAACTGTCTACTGCATGTGTCTACTGCCACTGTCTACTGCCACTGTCTACTGCAACTGTCTACTGCATGTGTCTACTGCATGTGTCTACTGCAACTGTCTACTGCATGTGTCTACTGCAACTGTCTACTGCAACTGTCTACTGCAACTGCCTACTGCAACTGTGGTGAAGTACCTGCCATGAAAGAGGAATGCCCTTGTCCCTTCTGCCCATGCGTTGGAGGTAGATGATGAACACAATGGCTCCAAAGTACTGGGCTACGGGGCATGTGATCCCAGCACCGATAACTCCCAGACCTCTCTGGATGATCAAGTAGTAATCGCCTGCGAGGTTGATGATGGCAACTGCACTGGCCACCTTCAAGGGGGTCCATGCATCCTATAGTGCAGCAAAACACAATGTGCTCAATACCTCAGGGAGTGGTCTATCATAGTCATGCAGAAGTGTGCGTTTAATGCCTGAGCAGGTGGACATGTGCGTCTGCAAACAATGTGTCTTGCTGAGTGTTGCCAGCTTTAATGGAAATCATGCTAATGGCAGTATTCACCAAGTCTTGTATTGCCTGCTGCAATCGAGGCTGAAAGCGTGAATGTAAGCATTGAGTATGAGTGTTACAGATGACAGGTCCTGACCCCTTTGATGGCCCAGCAGTCATGTTACAACACAGGCTCAGTAGCATGCATGCTGATAGAACAGGGTTACCTGCTGACCAAAGCAAGCCCCTTGAGCTACCATGACAAGCATGACAGCAGGTGACGCCGTCGCCCTGATCCTCAGATACTGCAAAGCTGGCCCTAAGATGTCAGCGCTGCTGCCCACCAGAGTGAGCAGCCAGGGCCCAACAGCCTCCAGGAACACAATGATGCAAAGGCCAAGCATCATTGCTACACAAAGAGTGTAAGACAGCATCATCTCTGAAAAGGCCAGGCGCCGCTTACGCTCCTTGTCTGATATGCCTGGTGCTTGAATTGAGTTTGTGGCCAAAACATTTGTGGTTGTAACACTCAGGAATGCAAACACCTGGACCACAAAAGTGCGCTGGCTGACGTCCGTATGCATAGAAACAAGGGAAGAGTGCAACTATGCTGGTTTGCGCGCATGATACCTGAAAGATAAGATTGAAAATGGCAGTGTTTGGACCCAGAGATGCCAGCTGCAGGGATGACACTTGGCCTACACAGGCTGTATCGACCAGGCTAATGAGTGGGTCTGCCAGCACAGCTCCCAAAGATGGCACTGCCAGGGATGCAACATCCACTAAGTCTGACAAGCTTGTATGAGAAGCTTGTTTTTTGCGAGCAGACTCTGCGATGACTTGATGATGTCCATCCACATCTCTGCGTCGTCGTTTCGCTGCATGAAATCCAGATACCACAGTCACGTCGGTGAGTTCTGTGTTGTCTCTGTTGAGGTTTGGCGGGCTGCAGCTGCGATCTCGAGCTTTCGGGTTCAGCTGTGGAGAAATGCCCGCGTTATGCGGCATTTACTGCTGAGTGCACGTATGCCAAAAGTCGTGGTAAGGACGGAGCGTGCTTTGTTGTTAGTGCTCATCCAGCCAGCGTCGAAAGCACGAAAAAGAGCAGTAACCCGACTGTTCTGCGATCAGCCAGAGCTCTCATTCGAGCCAAGCCGCCGTGTATCGCGACTTGACAGGTCGCGGTTTGTTTCAGCAACAAAAGCAAGTCATGTGCGACCTGCGCAGGATGGTAACGCAGTGTTCGGACAGGCAACGTTGACATGCCGACTTGCCCGTTGCCCGAATCAAACGGCTTCCTGTCTTGTTCGTCTTGACACGCCGCTGAGAGAGAAATCAACGCTGATGCCCTCTTTTGCATGCAAACACCCCGTCATTGGCAGGGCCCATCAGATGCACAATTACGCTTTGATTTTGCCGCATGTCAAGCCCTCTTGTGCTCAGTGAGTTGCCCTAAAACTCCTAGACAATCCTGAGAGGCTGTTGTTATGACGAAGGCACGAGCTGTCGTAGTCAGAGACTTTGCGGAGCATCAATTCGATTGGACGTTCCGTATAGCGTACGGTCGTGCACGTACATTGCCTTCCATTTGCTGGTAACCTGGACAAATTATGGTTACCTATCTGCAGCTTGAGCAGCGTAGATGCAGCTCAAAGTCTCCACGCAAAACGGTCAGCACATACGCTGACCTTTAATCTAGCACAGTTGTGCAGCGCTTTTCCGAGATTCATCTGCAGCTTTGCCCTGCTTGCGACAGGCAGAGGCAGCGATCACTGTTCCTCAACAGTTAGAGTGTGCTCTTGAGCCCGGAGCTGTTCAGGCTGTTACTGGCCAAGGTACAAGAGAAGGCAAAGACACCTCTTTTCGAAAGGCTGTGTCTGTCTCAGCATCTATGGAGCCACATAAATGGCAGGCTACCTTAAAATGTACAAAGGCTTCAGTGGGCCACACCAAGCCAAGGTCAACTCATCGACACCACCCATTCGGGTCCGTCTTTTGACATCTTCCCAAAGGTTTCATGACAGGATATGCTGCACAGCAAAAGTCCAGCTGATCATGCTGTGACACTGTGACCGTGACGTCTAAACTTGATGTACTGCGTTGAACTCAGGCACAAACAAGCAATGAAAATGCAGCCTGATGCTGGTGTCATGCAAAATTGTGCTGTGTCATTGGTGCTGAGGTGACGTATTGACAATTGACATAGCATACGCAGGCGGTCTGGCAAGGTCAAGCTTTCTGCTCTGCTCAGTCAGTGCCCATCTTTGTTTGACAACAAGAAGATATCAGCAGTAGACAAGGGCTTGACTGACATTGACATCTTGCCACGACACTTTCACCATGTCAAGGTATGTTTTGGCACACCAACTTTCTGTCAAGCTCGCAAGCATTTTCAGAACCTCTGTTAGAGCTTGAACCTCGCACCACAAATTTATACTGCACTTGTTGTTTGCATCTTCATGATAGGCAATCAGACTCTGTGGACTTTACAGACTTTCCGTTGATGAGTCAGGTGCTCAAGTAACTCAGCCAGCATGATCAATAAATGATGTGGTTTGCAGACACTGTACCTGAGCAAGAACTGCTTGCGCTCTCTGCAAGGCATGCAGCAGTTCAGCGCTTTGGTGACGCTGGCAGCCGCAGACAACCTGATTGACAGCTTTGACCAGCTGGAGTTCTTGACCATGGCTGCCCAGGCCCACACGCTGAGCACGCTGAGGGCACTCAGCCTAGAAGGCAACCCAATCGCCCGCTTACCAAATTACAGGTCGCCAAGTCTCAATGCTTGCATTGCAAGATCACCCGCAAATGCATTGGCACTCTGTTGGCACTGACAGTCTGGCTTGGTGAGGCCGGAAAGGCTCATCAAAGCGCTGTTTGCGCACTGGAATGAGCTCTTTGCCCTGTACATGTGATGCATGTAGGTAAGTAATGCATGAATGCAATGGGATGCAGGGCACACATTGTGGCTCACCTGCCAGGGCTGCAAATGCTGGATGGCAGGGCTATTGGGCCAGATGAGCCCCAGCAGGCGGTGCAAGCCTTGAGGCACCAGGAAGTGCTCATGGCCCTCATGCTCACCAGTGCCTGCCTTGTGCACAAGCTGGTAACTTCCTGTTTCTGTCACCCTTGCAGCATCCAATGGCTCTTGAGCTGTCCCATGTTTACTGCTGCATGCAAGAGCAGCTAATGCACTCCCCACTCTGTTGTGCTGGCAGAAGTGTTGTTTTTCGTGTCTTGGGCACAGACACCTGTGCAATGATGCACAAACAAACGTTGGGCAAGCCTGCCTGCAAATCTGCTTACATTTGCTTGTGCCTTGCAGAGCATTGCAGTACAGATGCAACGAGTGCATGCAGAGTTAAAAGCTCAAGTTTTAGGGCCATGGGGTCAGCATTTGTCTGGGCCTCCCCGACCCCCCAACACATCCGACCCCACCCGCCTGCTTCAGCTTTGGGACTATGAAGCCAGCTTGAGCATTCAGGTGAAAGGCTACGATCGCGCTCCCACTGCTGACTGTTTCACACTTTTATATGCAATCATGTGCATATCCAGTGAGACGGCTGATTGTCAACCTTCAAGTAGGTGTCCAGATTCAGCACATCTTTCTGACCAACTTCAGGATTGCAGCATACTGTTGTCCGCCTGCAGAAGCCACCTGTGCTATTTGCATGTGTAATACTTCATTTGCCAGACGGCATGCCCCACAGGCTATGCTGAGCATTGCACTGTATTTCATTTCATGCCCATTTGTGGCACTGATGCACTTGGGCTGTTTGTCAAGGTTTTTTTGGTTGAACTTTTGACCTGTTTGTGCAAATCTGCAGCTTTGGCTGTATACTGACGTGATACACTGAGGTCATATCTGAGGTGATTCAGCTGATATGCACTGAGGTGATTCAGCTAGAGTCTTTCGGCTGGCTTCACAGCACTGAGCTGTGTCCATCAGGACGAACAGGCTTCAGCTTCATGGAGTGGCTGCTTGTCAGCAATTGCACAGCCTAGATCTTATGCATTGCACTCTCGCAGTCCAAGAGCATAAACATTGAATGCGTGGCAGTCATATGTTGGTAACTCATGAATCTTCCATGAAACTTCGACACACCACAGACTGGTTTATGGATCAGGAGCGTAAGGCTATTTGCCAGGCTTTGAGCCGGGAGGTGGGGCGCATGCATCGCAAGACAGCCTGCTGCAATGATGGCAACACCGCCAGGCAGCGCCACTCCTGGGATGAGGCCTTTGCACAGGTATGCTGCTCACCTGCTACCCCATATCCGGCCACTACCTTAGCTCTGGCCTGTATCCTACCATCAGGCTCTACACATGCCTTGAGTTCTGTTCGTACCCCTCTTGACATCTTTACCTCTACCTTTCTTGTTCTGTACCCTGCCATAGGTTGTATCCCTATCATTGTGCCTTCACTGGCATGTGTTGCGTTTTGCTTGGACTTCCTCACATCTTGATGCCATGGCTGCGTGTGGCGACATGCGCCGCAGCACCAGCAGATTCAGCAGCTGGATTTCCAACCCCACCACTGCATCTCTCACTGTCTCACTAGCCACTGCACAAGCAATCGTCTGCAGCATTGCTATCTGCTAGCGTTACATGCGACAAAGCAGCCAATGCGGCATGCAGGTGATGTTGGCCCAACAAGAGAGCATTGCTCAGCTGATGACCCTGTATGAGGCCGTCAGAAGCCAAACTGAGGAGGCGCTGCAACAGGTGTTGGGTCATGGCTATGGGCAGCCTGACCACCAGCTGGAAACTCTGCATCAGGAGCATGGCTTAGGGCAAGCACACATGAAGAAGGACAGGTGCTGCTTCACATGTTGCATGTCAGACAGAAATCTTGTTGGCACTCTGTCAGCCTCTCACAAGGTGGCCACCAGTCACCTGTGGTTATGAACTGTTGAGTTGATGGCACCATGCAAACAGATGCACCATTGACGCCTTGTCAGGAAAGCCCTCAGATGAGAAGCATGCACAAATGTTTTGCTGTTGACAATGCCTTTGGAACAGCACCTTCAGTTAGGGGTGCAGCGGCATGGCCTGCAGTTGACGTGGCTTTATCAAATGTTGACAGCAAAGACATGCAAATGCATTAGAAAACAAAGACATGCAAATGCAGAGAGGGGCTGATCCAGGAGCTACGGGGCAGTATGTACTCCTTGCTGGGTGCTTTCAAAGGGGATTACACCCAGCAGGCCGTGCACTATGAGCAGCGCATGCTGCACCTGCAAAACACCTTTCAAGCCCAGCTGGCATCCAGCTCTCCAGTGCAGGCAGTTTCTGACCAACAGCCAGGTACTAACTTTCACAGCACATTGTAGCTTTCAACGGCTTGTCTTGCACAAATGTGTGTGATGGTGTTAAGCAAGTCAGAGGATGTTGGCAGGATGCTATGTGATGCCATGTGGCTTTGCTGATGGATCCATAAGCAGACTTGTGTCAGGTAGTTGTCCTGAAAGGAAGGTCAGGATTTTTATGCAGGCTTGCAAGATGATCTCCAGTATGGCCAGATGGCATACGCTGTCTGCAATGCCTCAGATGATGACAGCGGCAGAAGCCGCAGCACAAGTCGCGGCAGAAGTCGCACTAGAAGCAGGAAACAGACTCCTGAGCCACTGCTCAGAAGCCCTGCCCTGTCTGGCAAAAGCCCGGCTCTGCTCAGGACACCCATGCGGGGGGCTGTTGCTGCCAAAAGTCCTAGGGCTGCTGTTGTCAGCCCTAGGACTGCTGTTAGTCATAGGGCTGCTGTTGTCAGTCCCAGAACTGTTGCTGATGTTCCTAGGGCTGTCAGAAAAAGCCCACGACTTGCTCAGCAGGGCTCCACCAGCGCCAGCATCAGTCCTAGGGCCACAGACACCATCCAAGACACACAGTACAGGTCAGGCCGCTTAGGTAGTATCAGCAGATTGCAAAGACTGAGACACAGAGACAGCAGCTCCTTGCAAATCAATTCAGCCTCAGGAGCAGCTTTGGGTACTGCAGCATCAGATGCGGTGCACCGGGCCAGCCAAGGTGCCAAGTCGTCTGTCAGCCAGGTGACCATGACCTCCAGCATAGCTTCGCCAGCAGGCATCTTGAGACGCAGCAAGTCTAGCATGCTTGCCCAGGACATGCTGCGCACCAGGGCTAGTCAAGAGCTTGAAGGAATGTATCAGCAGCCTGCCAGAGCAGCTTCTACGCCACCAGAAGCCATGCTGTCAGACCATCAACCGCCCAGCCGCCCTCAGCAGCGGCAGCATCAGGTAGACGTTGCATGCAGGCAGCCAGCGCAGCATCTGCCTGCTACAGCTTCGCAGCAGCATGCCCAGCACACAGCTGGCGCAGAGCTGATGCACCCTATGCATGGCCCAGCGGACTTCCAGCTGCAGCAGCGGCAACCAAAGCACCATCAAACTTTGCAGTTGCATCGGTCCTCCAAAGAGCCTGTCCATACAGCGCAAACTAGCATGCTTGGAAACAACAATGCCTGGCCACCTGCGCAACAGCATGGGCATGCTCAACGTGCTGGTTGTCATGCTCAAAGTGGTCATCAGCATGCTCCTGATGTGTCTGCTAGCTTGGGATTCCAGCAGCAGTCTGCTGCCTATACAAAGCCAGATGCGCAGCCCCAGATGCAGGCTGTTGAGCATGCGCAATCGCAGGGCAAGCCTGTAAGACTAGGCGTGGAGTCTGTAATGCTGCCAGCTTCTGCCCAGCTGATGCCTGTCAGGCATGTACATCAGCAGCACAGCCACGTGTGGCTGCATATGGCCAACAGAGGTGCTGGAGAGCCTGCACCAGGGGCACTTGAGCATGATGATGCTCTGAAGGTGCAGAAGCTGGCTGTCACACCACACAAGCTGTCTTCCAGACAGCGATCAGGCAACCCCTTTGCTGAGGCATCCTTCACAGACAGCCACCAGTCTGATGCCGGCATTGGTCAGCAGCCCGTGCATCCTGCTGAGTCAGAGAAACAACCTCATCAGGCACTTCTGCATGCTGTCCAATCACCAAGGCACACTCATCAGGCCCACATGCCTCTTGCTGTCAGTTATTCGACCAGGCATGTGGCAAGGCCAACTGAAGTGCAGCCAACGACACAGCTAGATCAGCAGCCGAATCACACGCAACAGCCAAGCCAGCATTTCGGTTCTGTGGCAGAGCTGAGTCAACAGACGAGCCAGCCAGCCCGCCCTGCAAGGCATGGCTCACCCTCGGCTGCTCCTGTTGAAAGGGCAGCATCTGCCCAATCTGGCATTCCTCTTGTAAGGCAGGGGAATGAGGCAGATGTGCGACCCAGCCTGGCTGCTGCGTCAAGGGACTCCAAGACAGATCTCACTCACAGCCAGCTGAGCAGGTCTCTGCTGGAGAGCTTAGAGCAAGAAGCAGTGGCTGCAGATGAAGAGGCCTGTCTGCAAGAGCTGCAGGTGCGTTTCTAGTCGTCAACTGCCCCATTTGCTAAAGAATCTTGCGTGCTTTGGTGTACCTGCACGAGTCTTGCAGTCACTTGTGACATGCTGTCGCATTTTTGCACATGAACTGTGATGTTCCCTTGTGCATGTTTGTAATACCATGTGATGGGATAATGCACTGCTCAGTGTCGTGGAGCCATCTGTGTTACAGTCAGTGCTATGGACTGCATTTTGACCAGTTGTTGCCGGCAGAGAACATTGTCCCTGACAGTGCAATGCTTTGAATGTCTGAACATACTATTCTCAACCCCAAAGCCCATCATCATCAAGTTGTTTCAGGTGAGCACACCTGACAGATCTTCACCTTGTCTGCAACGAAAAAGAAATCACAAAGACTATGCTTTTTGGCATCAGTTCAATGATTTGCTTGTGAGCAACACCTCTGATCTCAGCAATTTGTGGCGGCTTCCATTGCCATTGCTTCTTTCTTGCTGCTATCTGTGGATTTCAAGTCACGTGACGCATCACATGACAATGCAGGATCACCTGGGTGGGGCAGGCTCCCTCCAATGTGTTCCTTGGGTGCCTGCCGTGCTTCAAGGTGAACGGGGGCTTCTGCAGGATCAGCTGGCACAGACTGAAGCTGCCTTGAGGGCTGAGCAACACAGCTGCGAGCTGCTGAGAGAGGAGGCAGATGAGAGCAAGGGCTGTGCCGTACAGGCCCAGGTGCAGCTGGAGATCAGCCACAGCAGAGCTGAACGGCTGGCTGCTCTGGTCAACCAGGCAAACCAGCAGCGGAAAGGGTGCGTCTAGCAGCTATTGACTACAGCTTCAATGCCACTGCTTTGTGGATTTGGGGCAAATTGCTTATTGCATCTGTGAGACATGTTGATTCCTGTTCATTCTGCTCACAGCAGCCAACAAGATCTCAGCTTCAAGCAGTGCAAGTCTTTGATGTTGATGAAAACACTTTGAACAGCTGCATCATTGAACAGCATGCTGACTGTTGTAGCTATGCAGCTGCAGCCTTTCTACAACACTAATCAGCAGGTGGGGCTGCATTGCATTGACTCTCAGCTTCATCACTCATGGAAAATTGCTAGTCTGAATACCATGATCATGCAACATTGTACGCAAATGCGCTGTGTTGCATTTGCAGCCAAAGCAGCATCTCTGCAAGGCAGAGGAGTGAGTCAGGCCTGCCACTGCAGGCGGCAACTGGCAGGCAGAGCTTTGCAGCGGCGTATGTTGCATGCATGGGCCAAAGCTGCTCACCACAGCTGCCACGAGAGTCTTCTCACTGCGGCAGCTCATGATCTCGCCTGTCATCATTGTCTGAGGCAAGCCTGGGGCAGGTGGAGCAGTTTTACTGCCCTAACGCATGGCACAGCCCTCTGTCTTGCCCACCAGAAGCAGAACAGGGTGTCAGCAGCCTTCCAAGCGTGGAGGCTGTTTGCGTCTGAAGCAATGTGAGTTGCTCCTATGTCTGAGGCTGTCTGCCTGTGTGTTCTTTGCATATGTGACGCTGCAGGGCCATTGGCAATATTGTCAAACATGCAATCAGCCTAGCTTTGACTACATTCCGACTATGTCATGGCTGTGACCTGTAGGTCAGTTGAACTCCTGTCAGTTGATCTGTTACTATCAAGGGCACATTGGTGGTCTATCTGCTGTTGTTGACGTAACTGCATACTCAAGCAATACTGTTAAGAGGCGTCCAAGGCAGTGACGTTGCCGTTCATTGAGCAGAGGTTCTGGTATGCTGCACAGCTACACAATCAGCACACGTGCACATACACATACACACAAGCCTCATTCAGCGCTTCACACAAGTACAGGCTGGTGCAACGACCATAGGTCAACACGTCAGCATATACCTTGCTGCTGGCATCATCCAAATCCTCTGCTGCATGGCATCACAGGCAGGCGTACAGCACACAGCCAGAGGCAGATGCAGCCGCAAGCAATCATGCCAGAACAGCTGTGCTGAGGCGAGCATGCTTTGCCTGGCAAGCATGGCTGCATGAAGTACGGCGTCCAAAGGCTGCTGCAGCTCAGAGGGCCAGGCAGCACCACCAGGCTGTGTGCAAGATCCATGCACTGCAGGCAAGACGCTAGCTTCTTCTGACCCAATGCTTGCCTGCCTTGGCCGGCCTGCTTTGTGTCCTGCCATCATTGAGGTCCATGCAACCAACACTGCTGCTTTTGTCAGTGAGCTTGCTGGACAGACCTGATAGCATTAACTTGTTCTCACCTCAGTGACTTGTCTACCTGTTTGCTCAAACGCTGCATGGTTTGTGCTGTGCATGTCGTCCAGTAACACCATGCTTCTGGTTTGAGAGTGAGTGACACTGTCCATAGGATCCCTTTTGGGCTTGATCATCTGTTTCACAGCCTGCTAAGGATTATTTGCGACATGTCTCTTGCTTGTTCACAGCATCTGAGATGCCCTATTGTCAATGCTGTGTGTCTTTGCAAATTGGCAGAAGGCATATGGTGGCAGGTGTTGTGCACTGCTCTCTGCCTAGCTCTTGTCACATCCACTCTTGAGATGTGGTTACTCAACTGATGCTTTGTGTCACAGACCTGGCAGCTCAGTGCTGCAGCGGGAGCAAGGAAGCGGTTGCTGCTGCGTACAGCTGAGGCACATCACGCAAGCAGGTTGAGAGCAAACAGCTGGCAGCTCTGGAAGGCCTACACTGATTCCAAAGCTCTCAGTCACAAGCAGCAGGTCTGTGGCTCAAGGCACCTCTGCATCACAGTTCTGCTTATACTTGGTCTGCACCTTACTGTGCACAACCAGCTTTCAAACAATCCCTGCTGTCACCACCAGAGCTCAAGTGAGAACGTGTCAGTCTCAGCAAAGCAGAATGTGCTTTTTTGTGCAAGAACAAAGCCCTGTTCAAGCATTAGAGCCCTGTTCGAGCTATCTCATCAATGATGATTTTTCAGGATTTTGGGCAGCAGCATGTCAGTGTCTGACCTTGTTTGGTCGAGGCACTGAGAGCAAGTTTAACCAGGCATCCATGTCTTGTGTACAACTGCTGTGGCACATGCAGAGACATGCAGCTGTGGTGCACAAGCACCACATGCTGTGGCGCTGCTGGCAAGGCTGGCAGGCATTCATGCATGTGGGCTGGCACAAGAGGGCCCAGCTCAACACTGCAATGCGACATGAGCACAACAGCTTGACCTGGAGAGCTTTCAGCAGCTGGCAGCAGCAGTGGAAAGCATACCACTGCTGGCTAAACCTGCAGCAGCAGCGCCGCCTCAAGCATCATCTGCTTAGGTGAGACTATCAAGGGCATCTTGCGTTGGGCACTGCTTGTGAGTGTGAGTTGCAGCACACTGATTATGTCTGACCATCAAATGCGCCCACTCTGTGGCTGAGTGAGGTCTCAAAAGCTAACAACAATGATAGCAGATGGTGCACGTTAGCTGGGCTGTCATTGTGGCTGTTGCTTTGCGATGTCTTTTGGCTTGTTGTCACTCAGTGGCATCTGACGTGCAGGTGGCATACCAATGCCCTTCTGCAGCAACAATGGCGTCAGCTGAGCAGGCAAGCAGACAGGTTGCAGCAGCGCCACTTCAGGACCAGGCTGCGGCAGCTTTTGCACTGCTGGGAACGCACAGCTAAGGGGCAGCAGCAAGCCAAGAGCAGGGCTGTCCGAGCACAAAAGTGCATGCGCCAGTTTGGTCTTCACCGCATCTTGCTAGCCTGGTACTACTGCATACACAATTTGAAGCTGCGGCGGCTGCACGTCCAGCTGGCAGATCGCCAGAGCAGCCTCTTGGAGACGCATCAACAGGCACAGCAGGCTGGCAGAGCAGTGCAAGAGCTGCAGCTTGAGCGGGCGCAGCTGCATCAGAGGCTGGAGCGCGTCGCCGACCATGCCAAGGTGCAAGTCGGGCAGCTAGCGGTCGCCAATGACAAGATGCAGGAGTGGCAGCAGCGGGACGCAGACCATGAGCTGATGCTTGACGAATGCGAACGACTCAAAGCCGCTTGCGTGGCAGCAAACATGCAGCTGACAGCAGAACGCAACAGCTGTAGGCAGCTGGAGGTGGAGCTCGTCGAGGCCAAGGCAGTTGAAACAAGCGCAGCAGCTGCAGCTGGACAAAGCCAGGAGGAGTTGCAAGTCACTTGTGTCAGCCTTCAGCGCCATCTGGCCAAGCGCAAGGCCACACTGGATGCCTGCCTGAAGATGCTGCAGACTACAGGTCACATGTAAGCTCGTAAGGCCTCATTATTGATTGTCCAGCTGAGCACCAGCGCTCCATTACACCACCAAGGCTGCAACACTGCTTTTCTGCATCGGATTTAGACACAATCAGGCCAGCCATGGCAGGTACAGAAACCTGAAATCTTCTGCTCTTTACGTCACAGATACAGTCAATGATGCAGACCCTTTCTGAGGGAAAGCAAGCCATGCAGTCAGTGAAGCATCAAACGGTGCACATGACATGTATATCAGAGCATTAGTAACATGCCGCCTGACAGTGCTGTGTTCCTGACAGGTCTGGAGATCACGCAGCTGAGCCTACAAGCCCTCCAGAGCTAGATGTGTTGCTGCAGCACACCCTGCAGCACCATGCTCACGTAGAGTGGACTCTGCAAGAGCGCGTGCAGCAGCAGCAGACAGATCTGCAGGCCTTGCACCATGGGCTTGTGGACAGCACAGGGCAGCAACAGGATCAGCATTCCTGCCTTCACCAGATGCAGGCATGCCTCAAAGATGTGCTTTAGTGTATCTTCATGCACCCCACACATGAGAGTAACGAACCACCAGATAGGCTTCTGCAAACATGTGGAAAACACTGGATCTAGACCTTGTCTGGATACACTCTACTTCTGCAGTATACCCTATCGTTGTATGCACGCAGTTGATCCTTTGTTTATGCATATAGGAGGCTATCACTCTTGTGAGATGCAGTTTGCGCGTTGCATCTTCTGTGTGTCCATTGTTCATCACAATATGCACATGCGCTTGTCTCAGGCACGTAAGGTCAGTTTTGCATGCAGGTGCGTCTGCAGCAAGCAGAAAGCCTGATCCAGAAGCAGCGCCTGACCATTGACAAGCTGTACAACCAGCAGGGCAGAAACAGCAGGAATTCAATTCCAATTGGTCACATGAGGCAAAGTGAGAATGGTTACTGGCGGTCTTGGCTGCAGTCCAGTGCTGACTGTACTGCTGTGAATGACAGGCATGATCAGCAACAAGGACCTGTACAGCAGGGTCAGGCTTTCTCAGCTGCTGAGTGCCTGATCAGCACCTGTCCAGCTGGCAATAACATGCATGCTGTGATGAATCAGACAGCACAGATGAGTGCTCCGCATGTGGCAGGCTTCAGCGCACCTCACACTGGGCGCAACAGCGTAGCAGGCTCTAGTGCTAACAGCAGCCGCAACGCCAGGCAGAACCACCAGAAGCAGAAGCGTCAAGCTGCATCACTCAGCAGTAATGTCAGTTTGATCAATGTCTTGCAAGACGACAGGTGTCCACAGTCAGGCTGTCATTCATGTGGGTGGAAGCCAGGTTCAAGTCTAGAGAATAGTCAGGGACTGTGTCCATCGCATTTGTACTCAAATGATGCTGCAAACTGATGCGTTGCTTGTGGTTTGAATTTGTCCACTGTGACATGATGTAGGTGTTGCAGACTGCCAGGCAACTCATATCACTTTCTATAGATTGCATCTCTGTTTTACGTTCCCAAGGATGCACTTGTTTGCAGAGCTTGGTAGAATGCCTGGATCATACATATGTTGTGTCAGACACAGTATGCAATCATGCAAAGGTTGTTAGAGGCTGCACAATGCCATGAAATCCATCTTGAAAGTTACTATAGTAGTCATGGAATTAAGTAATTGGAGCTGCTGACTTGAAGCCGCTGAGAAACATCTGCAGTCAACTTAAGTCCAAGGCTGGGTTACACCTGTATCAACTGAGTGAGGCACCCCACAACAGTTTGGCTTCAGCGTCTGTCGCCTGATGTTTCGCAGTCTCCATGAGGTGTACTCATTCAATGGCCAAGCAGACTGTGTCTGCTGCATGGCAACAATATGACTTTGATCTGACTCATGATCATGGAGACCTAGCTGGCATCACCTACTACTTTTGGTAAGCAGAAAACAGACACATATATACCTCGCATGCAGACTGCAGCTCAAGAGCGGTGTGCTTTCTGACGTGCAAATGCTTACAAGTTT
>JAABUK010008141.1_pt1 | contig 14807 bp, 11 predicted proteins | sample 5559141 | NCBI WGS metagenome assembly JAABUK01 (sample SAMN10711869, study PRJNA513367) | rock metagenome | isolation source: Antarctica rocks | place: Antarctica: Victoria Land, Pudding Butte nord | collected 2016-01-03
TCGGCACTGAGGACATAGTGCCAGTGTAGCAGGGACAGGTAACGGAAATCGTGGCACAGCCCCTGCTATATGTCTGGTTTATCGCGGTGGTGGCGGCGGGCCACCACCCTCACGCGAATCGGCGGAACGCATGACGACGGGTGGGTGCGGCATGGACCAACGTGCGATCCTGGTGGTGGAGGACACCGCCCCCATCGCGGCGATCATCGAAGAGGTCCTCAACGACATCCCCGCCTACCAGGCGACCGCCGTGGCCAACGGCGCGGACGCACTGGCTTTCGTCGCCGAGGTGCAGGTCGATCTGGTGCTGCTGGATGTCAACCTGCCCGGCCTGGACGGCTTCGCCATCCACGATCTGCTGCGCGCGAGGCCGGGCACCGCGTGTGTGCCGATTTTGTTCATGACGGCGGGGATACACGACGCGGAATTCGCCCGGCGGGCGGTACGCGGGTACATCAAGAAGCCGTTTAACCTGGATGACCTCTTGTTGCGCGTGGCCTCAGCCCTGGCTGGCGGTGGCGGGGCTGTGGGCAATGGTCGGGTCGGGCCGCTTGGCGGATAGGAGACCGGCGACCGTCGCCACGAGGGCGTCAAGGTCGAGGGGCTTGGCGAGGTGGGCGGCGTAGCCGTGCGCGGCATACGCGGCGTACCGCTCGGGGTCCTCCCCGATATAGACGATCAAAGGTGTCTCCCGTGCCGCATACGCGAGCCGGTCCAACTCCGCCCAGAAATCGCCCGCAGCGGCTTCGTCCGAGGATGGCGCCGGGGCGTCGATGAGCACCAACGCGATACGGAAGGCGGCAAGAATCTTGAGGCCGATTTCCAGTATTGGGGCGACGAGTACGCGGTAGCCCGCCCCGCCGAGCACCTCGCGCAGCCGGTCGGCGACATCGGCGGTGTCGTCCACGACGAGGATCGTGTCGCGCGGCTCCATGCCTGACCCCTTCCTGTGCAAATACCTTGCAGATCCTGGGCAAGTATAGTGCGACCGACCGTAAAGGGCCAGGGCATTACCGCGCTATCGGCTGCTGTGGCCCGTAAGGTGCGGTAACTCCGTCTGCGCGCCGCTGAAGCCCATGAATCGCCCAGTTTTCCCATGCTGTTCCATATGATGGCCCCGCACCAATGATGGCGTCGGCGATCAGCAAGGGGACGGGACATGCTCTGGGCGGTACTCACGCATCTGGTGGGGTTCGTCGTCGACCTCGTTGGCGGCGCGCGGCGCACCGAGGACGCGAAGGACATGGAGATCGCGCTGCTGCGGCACCAGCTCCGGCTGCTGCGGCGGCGTGCGGGACGACCGCCGCACCTGTCGCGGTGGGAGAAGCGCACGCTGGCGGTCCTGGCCGCGAAGCGCGGGCGCGTGGTCGCCGGCTCGCGGGGCAGCCGGTCCCGCGCCGTGCTGCTGGTCCGGCCGGAGACGGTCCTGAAATGGCACCGCGAGCTGGTACGCCGGCAGTGGGCCTACCGGCGGCGCGCAGTCGGCGGTCGGCCGCCGCTGACCGCCGCAGTGGCGGCGCTGCGGCGGCGGCTGGCTGCGGAGCATCCGCGCTGGGGCTACGGGCGGCTCCAGGGGGCGCTGGCCAAGCTCGGTCACGTCCTCGGGCGCTCGACGGTCCGGGACGTGCTGCAGCGCCAGCGGGTGCCACCGGCCCTGCGGCGTGGCCGACGCGCCAGCACCTGGCGGCAGTTCCTCGCGCAGCACCGCGCTGCCGTGCTGGCCTGCGACTGCTGCACCGTCGAGACGCTGTTCCTGAAGACGCGGCATGTCTTGTTCTTCCGCGCGATCGGCACGCGCCGCGTCCACCGCGCCGGGTGCACCGCCCGCCCGACCGCGGCCTGGGTCACGCAGCAGGCGCGCCAGCGCGCCTGGACCCTGCAGGACGCGGGCGCGCCGCCCCGGTATCTCATCCACGATCGCGACGCGCAGTTCCCGCCCGCCTGCGACGCCGTCTTTGCGAGCGCGGGGCTGGAGAGCGTGCGCACGCCCTACCGCGCGCCCAATGCCAACGCCTTCGCGGAGCGCTGGGTCCGGTCGGTCCGCGCGGCGTGCCTCGACCACCTGCTCGTCGCCAGCGAGGCGCAGCGGCGGCGCGTGCTGACAGCATACGTCGCCTTCTCCAACCACGCCCGACCGCACCAAGGTATCGAACAGCGGTGCCCGGTCGCGCTCCCTGCGCTGGTGCGGGACGGGACGGTGCGCCGCCGCGACCAGCTCGGCGGCCTGCTCCACGACTACGACCGGGAGGCGGCCTGAGCCGAAGCTCCCGTTGCGGATGCACTTTCCGCACGGTACGGGGTGTCAGCGCGCTCACGACGCCCCCCGCCGCACAGCGCCGCGCGCGCTCCGCCGCGGGGGCCACGCGTGACCCGTCCGCCCCGGCCACCGCCCGCCCGGGCGTGCCACGGGGCGACGAGCGGTGATCGCGCGCCGACTTCGCCCGCCCCGTCTGGCCCGGTCGTGGCCGCCATCCGCCGCCGCAGTGCGCCACGCGACGCGGCGGCACACCGGCAACTCGCGGTCCCCGCGGCGCGTCGGCGCGGGGGAACATGCCGCCCGCCGCTCGCGGACCTCCGACGTATCGAGGCATCACCGCACCTCGTCCGTCGGGTTCGCGCGGTCGCCGCGCCCGGCCGTTGCGCCACCACGCGCCGCTCGCTCGCACCGGGCGCGCACGACCGCGAGGATGTGCCCCTGCAGGTCCGCCATGAGGCGGTCGGTCCACCAGCCCGCGTAGGCGTTGAAGTGCGTGGCGAGGCGCTCGTGGCTCTCCAGGGTGAGGAGCGTCGCGCCGTCCGGGCCGTCCTCCAGGGTATACGCGCCGTCGAGGACGTCGAGGTTGGGGCCACCGAGCGCGCCGAAGGGCGCGGGCACGGGACCGGTGCGGTCGACCACGATCGTGAAACGCACGTGCCGACCCTCGTCCCAGGCCACGACCCGTTCGGTGAACGCGAGCCCGTCGGTGTAGGTGGCGTGCCGCACCGCGCCGACCCCCGCCCCGGCCAGCGTGGCCTCGCGCGGTACGGGCAGCCCCGCCAGCGTGGCCCAGCCGGGCTGCCATTCCGCGGCGGCGATCTCCGGCACGCGGATCACCTGCGCCCACACCGCGGCGCGCGGCGCGCGGACGACGACGGCGTTCCGCACCTGGCGCACGCTCGTCGCGGGGGCGATATGCCGCTCGAGCGGCGTGATCAGGTAGGGCAGCAGGAGCGGGAGCACGGCGATCGCGTACACGCGCCGCCCGCGGGGGCCCGCGAGCAGGGCGCGGGCGCAGAGGCCCCCGACGCTGGCACCGCCCAGGAGGAGGGGCAGGGCCATGACGAGGCAGATCGCCGCGTCCCAGGACAGGGCGATCGTCGCGGCCCCGAGCAGGGCGCAGGCCGGCCAGCCGGCCAGGAGGGCGTAGGGCCGCGAGCGGCGCGCCGCGGCATCCGCCACGGCCACCGCGAGGGCGCCGAGCGCGAACGGCACGCCCAGGAGGAAGCCCAGCGAGAGCACGCCGAGCGCGTCGCTCGACCAGTGGGCTCGGAAGGCCAGCTGGGTCAGCAGGGCATAGGCGAGCGCCAGGGCCGAGCCGAGCGCCAGCGAGAACGCGCGCCGCCGCCGGTCGCCGGGCGCCCGCCCGGTTGCGCCCGGCGGCAGCGGGGCCGGATGTATTCGCGTCACCTGGACCTCCAATCCATACTCCGACCACCTGTCCGTGCCCGCGGTACGCCGCCGCCTCGTCCCGTCGCGCTGCCCGTATGGCCGCGCCGAGGGTACGGGCGGGGGGGCCGGATGGCAAGGAGCGCGCGCTCCTTGCCATCCGGCCGCGCTAGCGCGCCCAGAAGCGGGGGGCGAGCGTGAGCGCGACGACGAGCGTGGCCCCTAGGGTGAGCGCCGCGACGCCGACGCCCAGCGCCACCCCCTGCCACGCGTTCTGGTACACCAGCCGCCCCCTGGCCAGGGCGACCGCGGCGTCGCCCTCCGCGGCCCGTTCCCGCAGGAAGAAAAGCGCGATCATGTTGATCGGGAGGGCCGACCCGCGCGCGAGCTGGCCGAGTATCCCGCCGACCAGGACGAACACGACGAGGAGGAGGGCGGCGGCGGCGGCGTACCGCGCCGCCCGGCCGCGCTGGCCCAGGCGCCGCCAGTTGTCGGCGATCAGGAGGCAACCGGTCGGGGCGCCCAGGCAGAAGGTGAGCCAGCCCACGGCCCGATCGCTGAAGAGCCGGACCATCGGACGGGCCGCGCGCGGTGTCGCGTCGGTCGTGGTCGTGGTCGTGGTCGTGGTCGTGGTCATGGTGCCGCCTTTCGTGTCGGGTGCCGCCTTTGTCGGCGGCCCGTCGGTCGTCCTGCGGTGACGAGGGCGCAGGCCCGTCGCGCCTGCTCGCGTCGGGGACTATGGTGGCGCGCGGGCTTGCCCGCATCGGCAAGTCAGTCCCGCGTCGCGCGCGCCCGTAACGCCGCGCGCGCGCGGAACAGCCGCATGCGCACGGTCGAGGGCGGCAGGCCGAGCGTCGTCGCGATCTCGGCGTAGGAGTAGTCCCGCTCGTAGCGCAGCGTCAGCACCAGCTGATACTCAACCGGGAGGGCGGCGAGCCAGCCGCGGACCTCGGCCCGGGTGGCCGCGCGGAGCGCGTGCTCCTCCGGCCCCGCCTCGCCGCTGCTGCAGCGCGCGGCGTCGGGCCACCCCGCCAGGGCGACCGTCGCCACGCGGCGGCGGCGCGCGCGGAGCACGTCGAGGCAATGGTGCGCGCAGATCGCCAGCACCCACGCGCCGAAGCGCCCCGTCGGCGCGTAGGTGTGGAGGCGCGTGTAGACCCGCGCGAAGGTCTCCTGCACGGCGTCGTCGGCGTCGTGCTCGCTCGCGAGGAAGCGCCGGGCGAGCGCGCGGACGCCGCGGTCGTGCCGCCCGAGCAGCGCGGCGAACGCGGCCGCGTCGCCGGCTCGGGCCAGCCGGACGAGCGTCTCGTCGGCGGGCACCCTGGGCGCGGGGCGCGGCGACGCGGGTAGCCCCGCGGCAGGTGTGGTGGCCTCATCCATGCGCGTATTTCCTCCTGCAGCGAGTCGATGGGACGAGACTGCGGACCGCCGAACGGAGTCCGCGACGCCCGACGGCGAGCTTCGGGGTGAGTATGAGGGGCGCGGTTCACGACGTGTTCACGAGCGGGGCGGGCGCGACCCGATCGTCGCCTTGGACTGCCGGACGCGTTCCGCCTCGCGCCCGCTGCGTCCCCGCAGATCGCCATACCCACCCGAGGGCGCAAGCCACGCGTCGTCGGCCGCCGGCCGCGCCAGCCGCGGCGTTCCCGCCGTCGAGTGGTTAGTCGGGGGGGGCGCCCGGCGGGTCGCGGGCCGGCGCGGCGCCGGGGGACCCCGCCGCGTCGCGCCCCGCGGGCCGCGGGCCGGCCGCCGCGAGCCAGGCCCAGGCGTCCGCGAGGCTGGCAAAGCAATGGCGCGCGCCGGTCGCGACCTCCTGCACCTCGACCCGCTCGCGCCCGTCGGCGTGCCGCCAGTGACGGAGCAGATAGGCGGCATATGTGCGGGCCATCGGGACACCTCGCGCGCATACTCGTCCGACAGTGATCGTCAGGGGCGAGTATGGGGGGCGAAGTTCACGAAATGTTCACGAGTGGGGCGGGAGAGGGGCGCGATGCTGGCGGAGGGCGGCACGATGGGGCGGCGGTGGGCGCCGCGTGTGTCGCGTCCCGTTCAGCGCGTCCCGAGGTAGGCGAGCGCCTCGTCGAGCGCCTCGTCGAGCGTCCAGGCGTTGCCGACGGCGGTCGCGGCGTCGAACGCCGCCGCGCCGAGGGCCGCGTGCGTGGCGGCGTGCAACTGCTCGCGCAGGAGCAGATCGGTAGGGAGCGGTTGCAGGGTGTGCGCCGTGCGGAGCGCCCCGGCGGCGGCGGCGAAGCGTGCGGCGCTCGCCCGGTCACCGTCGCGCCAGGCGAGGTCGGCCACGCTCTCCAGGCACTGGGCGACATCGCGCGGATGGCGCGATTGCCGATAGTGTTCGAGGCTCTGGCGGTAGAGCGCCCGGGCGGTCGCCCGCTCGCCGCGCGCGGTCGCCGTCTCCGCCAGGATCCGCCGCGCCAGCGCCATCCCCGCCGCGTTGCCGATCGTCCTGTAGGCGGCGAGGGCCGCCTCGCCGTGCTCCTGCGCCAGCGGATAGTCCCCGGCGACCCGCGCGACCACCGCGCGATTGTTGTGGACCACCGCCAGGCCGCGCCGATCCCCGACGGCCGCGAAACGCACCGCCGCCTCGTCGGCATACGCGGCGACGGCGGCGAGGTCGCCCTCGGTGAAGGCGATCTCGCAGAGGTTCGCCAACGCGCTGGCGATGCCGTGGGCGTCGTCGGTGCGGCGACACAGCGCCAGATTTTCGTCCTGATAGCGCCGCGCCTGCGCCGGTTGGCCCCCCCACATGGCGATCAGGCCGAGGTTATTCAGCAGCGCCCCGAGCAGCCAGCGATCGTCGAGTTGCCGCGCCTCGGCGAGGCTCACCTCGAAGTGTGGTCGCCCCGCCTCGTAGTCCCCCCGGACCAGGCAGAGGATCCCGAGGCCCATCCGCGCGCGCGCCACGAGGCCCGGCAAGCGATGCTCCGTGGCGAGGTCCAGCGCCCGACGGAAGGCGTCCTCCGCCTCGGTCATCGCGCCGGTCGGCCAGGCGAGCGTGCCGGCGCAATAGACGACGTACGGGCGGAGCGCGGCGAGCGCGGCGTCGGCGGGGGCGGCGTCACCGAGTTGGAGGGCGGCGGCGACCCAGCCGCGCCCCTCGGCATAGGCGGCCCGCATGTACCAGAAACGGTGGAAGGCGACGATGAGCCGGGTGAACTCGACCGGGGCGGCGGCATCCCGCAACCAGTGGAGCGCCGCGCGCACGTTGTCGTGGTCGCGCCCGAGCAGCGCCACCCAATAGCCCTGCTGCGCGCGATAGAACTCGGGTTCCGCCCGCTCGGCCAAGCGCAGGAAGTAGGCGGCATGGTCGTGCCGCTGGCGCTCGGCGGTGCCGCTGGCGCGCAGCCGTTCGGCGGCATACTGGCGTACCGGCTCCAGCAGACGGTAGCGCACCCCCGCCTCGTCGTCCGCGCCCGGTTCCACCTGCACCAGCGAGTGCTCGACCAGCCCGGCCAACGCCGTCAGGATGGCGGTGCCCCCCGCGTCACCGAGCGCCTCCGCCGCATCGAGCGTCCAGCCGCCCGCGAAGACAGCCAGTCGCGCGAGCAGCCGTTGTTCCGTCGGGTGGAGGAGACCCCAACTCCAATCGAGCGCCGCGCGCAGGGTGCGCTGCCGATCCGGGAGCCCGCGCGGCCCGTCGGTCAGCAGGCCGAGCGCATCGTCCAGCCGCGCCGCCAGTTGCGCCGGATCGAGCAGCGCCACCCGCGCCGCCGCCAGCTCGATCGCGAGCGGCAGCCCCTCCATCCGCCAGCAGATCGCGGCGATGGCGGCGGCGTTCCCCGCCGTCAGCGCAAAGCCCGCGCGCGCCAGTTGCGCGCGCGCCACGAAGAGGCGCACCGCCTCGTTCGCCGCCAGGGTCGCCAGCTGGGCGGGGGCCGCCGCCACTGGCACGGGGGGCGGCAGCGGCACCCGCCACGTCTGCTCCCCGACGATTCGCAGGGCGGCGCGACTCGTCACCAGCACGCGCAGCGCGGGGCAGCCCGCCAGGAGGGCCAGCAGCACCTCGGCGCAGGCCGCGCGCAGATGCTCGGCGTTATCGAAGACGAGCAGGGCGGGGCGCTCCCGCAGGGCATCGCTCAGCGTCGCCAGCATGGTCGCCCCCGACCGTTGCTGCACGCCGAGCACCTGGGCCAACGTCTCCGCCACCAGCGCCCCATCGGTCAGCCCGGCCAGCCCGATCCACCAGACGCCGCCCGGAAAACGCGGCAGGACCGCCTCCGCGACCGCCAGCGCCAGCCGCGTCTTGCCGCAGCCGCCGGCCCCGGTGAGCGTCACCAGTCGCGCCGCGCCGTCGAGCAGGGCCGCCACCGTGGCCCCCTCGTCGTCGCGCCCGATCAGCGTCGTCAGGGCGCGCGGCAAGGCGTGCGGCGGGCGCGCGGCGGGCGGGGCCGGGACCGGCGGCGCGGGTGCGGGCGCGGGGTACCGCCCGCCGAGGATGGCGGCGTAGAGGCGCTGGATCGCCGGGTCCGGTTCGAGCGCGAGGTCGTCGCGCAGGCGGGCGTGGAGGAGCTGGTATTGCTGGAGGGCGCGCTGCCGCTGCCCCTGGCGGGCGTAGCCGCGCATCAGCCCGGCGTGCGCCGCCTCGTCGGCGGGCTCGTCCGCCAGCACCCGCCGCCAGAGTTCCTCGGCGGCCCCCTCGTCGCCGGCCTGCTCGTGCAGGGTCGCCAGTTCGCGGCGCAGGCTCAGCGCCAGGGCGCGCAACTGCTCGGCGGGACCGAGCGCCCAGTCGGTGTATTGCTCATCGGGGAGGAGCGCCCCGGCATACAGGGCCAGCGCCGCCGCGTAGTCGGCGCGCGTCCGGCGCTGCCGGGCGGCGGCGGCGGCGCGCTCGAAGACGACGACATCGACGACGCAGCCGCCGGGGGGCGCTAAAGTCAGGATATCGTCGCGCAGGGCCAGGAACGCGGCGTGGCCGAGGGTGCGCCGGGCGAGGTAGCGCGCCTGCCGGAAGGTGCCGGTGAGGGTCGCAGGGTCGATCTCGGGCCAGAGGGCATCGAAGACCTGATCGCTGGTGAGCCGCTGGCCGGGCGCGAGGGCCAGGAGTTTCACCAGTTGCTGCGCCTTACGCGCGGGCCAGGCGGCGGGCGGGATCGCGCGCCCGTCCACAGCGACCGCGAAGCCGCCGAGGAGTTGGATCGCGAGCGCGGGGATGGGCGCGGGCAGGGGCGCGGGCGTCGGCGCAGAGGGGCGCACAGGCGCACGCCGTGGGGTCGGCATCGCCACGCCTCCCGGTCAGCCACAGCAACAACGATGAGCAGCATGTATCGCCGAGTATAGCACGGCGGGGGCGGGTGTTTAGCCCTCCGCCCCCGCCCCACCGGCGTATTACGTCCTACCCGTTCCCTTCTTCCTATTCCGTCCCTCGCCCTTCTCCCATCGCTCTGCGTCTCTGCATCTCTGCGGTGCTCCCCCTCATCCCTCGCCCCCCGCTTACGGGAAGGCACGAACGATGAAGACCGCCATCTCGGCGCGCGTGACGCCCCGGTCGGGGCAGTAGACCCGCTGGCCCGCGTCGTTGGTGCCGCAGCCGGTCGTCACGCCCAACTTGACCAGCGCCTCGATGTAGCCGAACTGCGGGTGCGAGGCCGGGACATCCGCGAAGGTCGGCGTGGCCGGGGTCACTTGCGCCTGCTTCAGCGCGCGGATGAGGAACGCCGCCATCTCGGCGCGCGTCACCCCGCGATCGGGGCAGAACTCGGTGCCGCCGCAGCCCGTCGTAACACCCAGCTTCGCGAACTGGTCGATGTAGGCGTAGGCCCAGTAGTTCGTCGGCACGTCGCTGAACGCTTGTGATACCGGGGTCGCCGGGGTGCCGTAGCCGAGGGTACGGTCCACGAAGACCGCCATCTCGGCGCGCGTCACGCTCCGCTCCGGGCAGTAGAGTCCCACATCGCAGCCGGTGGTGATGCCGCGCTGCGCGAAGGTGCCGATCTGCGTGTAAGCCCAGTAGCCGACCGGCACGTCGCCAAAGCTCGGGATCGCGGTGTAGGTGCCGATCGCCACGCTGGCGTACTGCGTCGCCCCGATCGTGGTCACACCCGACAGGCCGGTGACTCGCTGCGGGGTCGCGACTGTGACGGCGTTCACGGCGGCGTCGCCGCTGCCGATCTGCCCGTTGCCGCTACGGCCCCAGGCATAGACGGTGCCGTCATGCTTCAGGGCGAGGGTATGGTCGCTATCGACGCCCACGGCGATCTTCGCGACGTTCGTCAGCCCTACCACCTGACCGGGCGTGACGTTCCAGGGGATGCTGTCGTCGGCGATGCCGTTCCCGAGTTGGTGTGTCTTATTGTAGCCCCAGGCCCAGACGGTCCCGTCGCCCTTCAGCGCCACGCTGTGACCGTTGCCAGCGGCGATGGCGACGACCCCGCCCAGGCCGGTAACCGCCCCGACGTGCTGCTGGGCGTCGTTCGTCCGAAACCCCTCGGGACGCCCGAGCTGGCCGACCAGATTGTTCCCCCAGGAGAGGACAACGCCATCGCTGCGGAGCGCCAGGACGTAGTTGGACGAGGCCGCGATGGCGGTGATCCCCGCCAGCTCCGGCACCCGTTGCGGTGAGGGGCAGTCGTGGAACCCGCTCTCCGGCTTGTTCGCGAGCGTATCGCAGAAGTAGCCCCAGATCCAGACCGTCCCATCGTTCCGCAGCGCGAAGCTGTTGAGCCGACTGGCGGCGATGGCGACGACGTTGGTCAGCCCAACCGTCTGCTGCGGGGTGGCGAACGTCCGCTCGTTCGGGTTCCCGGCGGTGCCGGTGCCGAGCGCGCCTTCGTAGTCATTCCCCCAGGCCCAGACGGTGCCATCGCCCTTCAGCGCCAGGCTGAAGTCCCCGCCGCCCGCGACCGCGACGACGTTGCCGATGCCGCCCACCTGTTGCGGGGTCGGGACGAGGGGCGGATTGTCAATCACGCCATTGCCGAGCTGGCCCTTGCTGTTGCTGCCCCAGGCCCAGACCGTCCCGTCGTTCTTCACGGCGAGCATGTGGCTGAGCCCCCCCCCACCACCTTAAAATCGCTCAGTTGGACCCCGTTGAGGAGGGCGGGGCCGGGGGTGCTGCGATTGGCCCACCCCGCGCCATTCGCCTGTTCCTCGTCGCCATCGTAGCCCCAGGTCAGGACGCCACCACCGGCGGCGGCCACCGCACGGGTCGGGACGAAGCCGGTCAGCAGGAGGGTGAAGAGGAGGCTGAGCGCGAGCAGGATCGTCAGTGGGCGGCGAAAACGTTGCATCTTCGTGCTCCTTTCATGCTGCTGTGGGTCAATCGGTCAGCGGCGGGGCGTCGGATCGCGGCGGGCCGGGGTCAGGCACGTGCGGCACTGGCGGCGCACGATCCGCGTCCGCGACGCAGGCGGCCATCCAATCCAGCGCGTCCGCCAGGAGCGTCACCGTCAGTTCCTCGCTCGATTGGATGTGGCGGATATTGAGGCGCTGTTGCCCGGCCTCCACCTGCCACCAGCGCACCAGGAACGAGCTGTAGTGCCGCATCCGCGTTCCCCTCCCTTCCCCAACGCCCACGCGGCGCACGGACCAAAGCGTCATCGGCGCTCTGCCATCAGTGTAGCGGGGGAGCGTCACAGAACGATCACACCGTATTTCCATCGTTGGGATCGCAAAAAAGGAATGCGAAGCACACGAAGACGATCGCGCGGTAACCGCCTTCAGGGAGTTACCGGCGCGTGCAGAGGCACCCGCAATGATGCTGACAAACTGCTTTCCCCGCTATAGCGTCGCGCAGAAAGCCCGACCCGACCCTACGATCCCAGTCCCTGTAGGGGACAGTGTCCCCCGGAGGCATTGCGCCCTTCATGGGTGGGAGCTACTGCCCTTCAGGGGTACTGCGTGGTCGCAGGCCATTCAGCCGGGGCAGTGTCCCCGGAGGCAGTGCGCCCTGCATGCGTGGGCGCTCCTGCCCTTCAGGGGTCCTTCAGACCAACGGCAACTCATGTCGAGGGCGCCTTTACGTTTGCCACCGCCATCAACCCTCGCCCCAACGACAGCGTGTTTCCCTCGCGCCCAGCCTGACAGCGGCGGCCACCGTCAGGCGGTCTCATCCGCCGCGCAGTGCCCGCAAGTGGCCGCGCCATCCCACCCCCGTACCCCGCAAGTGGCATGGAAGTTGCTCTAGCGATCGGTGAACAACCGCCCACGCACCGACCGGTGCGGTTTTTTCGTCCCGCTACGCGGGGGGCGCAAGACACCGCAATAAGGTATCGTAAGCGCCCTTGTGCGCGGCGACTTGCCGCATGGCCGCACGGATGGAGAAAGAGCGAACGATGACAGGCACGACCATCTGGAGTGGCAAGCCGTATCCTCTCGGAGCGACCTGGGACGGGGAAGGGGTCAACTTCGCGGTCTTCTCCGAACATGCCACCGCCGTGGAACTCTGCCTTTTCGATAGCCCCGAAGCGCCGCTGGAGTCGGTGCGTATCCCGATCGCGGACCAGACCGACCAGGTCTGGCACTGCTACCTCCCCGGCGTCCGCCCCGGCCAGCTCTACGGCTACCGCGTCCACGGCCCCTACGCGCCGGAGGCCGGGTTGCGCTTCAACCCGCGCAAGCTGCTGGTGGACCCGTACGCCAAGGCATTGGCCGGGGAGATCACCTGGGACAACGCGGTCTACGGCTACACCATCGGCTCCGACGCGGCCGATCTCGCCCCGGACGACCGCGACAGCGCCCCCTTCATGCCGCGCGGCGTGGTGGTGGACCCGTCGTTCGATTGGGGCGACGACCGGATGCCGAATACGCCGCTCCACGACTCGATCATCTACGAGGTCCACGTCAAGGGCTTCACCAAGTTGCACCCCGCCGTGCCGAAGCCGCTGCGCGGCACCTACGCCGGGCTCGCCTACCCGCCCGTGCTGCGCTACTTGCAGGCGCTCGGCATCACGGCGGTGGAACTGCTGCCGATCCACCAGTTCGTCAACGATCAGCACCTCGCGGAGGAGGGTCTCAACAACTACTGGGGCTACAACTCCCTCGCCTACCTCGCCCCGCACGCCCCCTACAGCAGCAGCGGCGACCGGGGCGATCAGGTACGCGAGTTCAAGGCGATGGTCAAGTCGTTCCACGCCGCCGGGATCGAGGTAATCCTCGATGTGGTCTACAACCACACGGCGGAGGGGAACCACCTCGGCCCGACCCTCTCGATGAAGGGGATCGACAACCCGGTCTACTATCGCCTGACCGGGGGCAACCGCTACTACATGGACTACACCGGCACCGGCAACAGCCTCAACGTCCTCCAGCCGCGCTCGTTGCAGCTGATCATGGACAGCCTGCGCTACTGGGTGCTCGAATGCCACGTCGATGGCTTCCGCTTCGACCTCGCCGCCACCCTGGCACGCGGCCTCTACGAGGGGGACCGCCTCTCCGCCTTCTTCGACATCATCCACCAGGATCCGGTCCTCTCGCAGGTCAAGCTGATCGCGGAGCCGTGGGACATCGGGCCGGGCGGCTATCAGGTCGGCAACTTCCCGATCCTCTGGGCCGAGTGGAACGGCAAGTACCGCGACACCACCCGCCGCTTCTGGAAGGGGGACGACGCGCAGGTCGCCGAACTCGCCTACCGCCTCAGCGGCTCCAGCGACCTCTACCAGGGCGACGGTCGCCGCCCCTACGCCAGCATCAACTTCATCACCGCGCACGACGGCTTCACCCTGCGCGACCTCGTCAGCTACAACGAGCGCCACAACGAGGCGAACAACGAGGGGAACAACGACGGCGAATCGAACAACCAGTCCTGGAACTGCGGCGTCGAGGGGGAGACGGACGACCCGGACATCAACGCCCTGCGCGCGCGCCAGCAACGCAATCTGCTGACGACCCTCCTCCTCTCCCAGGGAGTCCCCATGCTCGTCGCGGGGGACGAGCGCAACCGGACGCAGGGGGGCAACAACAACGCCTACTGCCAGGACAACGCGATCAGCTGGGTCACCTGGGAACTCGATGACAGCGCGCGCGAACTGCTGCACTTCACGCAGCAACTGATCGCCCTCCGCCAATCGCACCCGGTCCTCCACCGCCGCTCCTTCTTCCAGGGGCGCGCGATTCGCGGCGACGAGATCCGCGACCTGGAGTGGTATCAGCCCGATGGCGCGCTGATGAACGACCACGACTGGTCCGATGGGCTGGTGAAATGCATCGGGATGCTGCTGAATGGCGGCCTGATGGAAGAGCGCGACGAGCGCGGCCAGCCGATCGTGGACGACGTGATCATGCTGCTGATCAACGCCCACCACGAGCCGATCGCCTTCACCCTGCCCGGCGCGGCCGCTGGCCCGGAGTGGGACGTGACCTTGGACACCGCGAACCCGCGCGGCAGCCACGACCCGCTGGCGACCGGCGGCACCTACGAGTTGCAGGGGCGCTCGATCGTCGTCCTCTGCCAGCCGGTCCCCCGCCCCACGGCGGAGTCGAACCCGATGCTGGCGAGCATGGACACCAGCGAGTCGGCGACCACCTTTGCCGCGTTGCAGGACGGCGAGCACACGATCGTCGGCAACGTGATGACGATCGCCAGCCTCAGCAGCCCGGAGATGGGCAACACGCGCGACATCAAGGTCTACCTCCCGCCGAGCTACGTCGCCAGCGACACCCGCTACCCGACGATCTACATGCACGACGGGCAGAATCTCTTCGACGACGCCACCGCCTACCGCGACGAGTGGGGGGTCGACGAGACGATGGAGGCGCTCGCCAAGGAGGGGTTGGAGGCGATCATCGTCGGCATCCCGAACATGGGGGCCGGGCGGCTCGACGAGTACAGCCCCTTCATCGATGCCGAGCATGGCGGCGGGCAGGGCGAGGATTACCTGGCCTTCATCGTCGGCACGCTGAAGCCGTACATCGACGACAGTTTCCGCACGCTGCCGCAGCGCGAGCACACCGGCATCTTCGGCGCGGCGATGGGCGGCCTGATCTCCCTCTACGCCTTCTTCCGCTATCCCCGCTCGTTCGGCTGCGCCGGGGCGATGAGCCCGACCCTCTCGTTCGCGGCGGGGGCGATCTTCACGGCGGTCGAGGAGGCGTCGCGCACCGCTGGGCGGCTCTACCTCGATAGCGGCACCGGCACCGACGAGGCCCCGATCGCGGAGTTGCGCCGCCTGCACGAGCTCCTGACCGCGAAGGGCTACGACGACGAGCAGCT
>JAABUK010008143.1_pt1 | contig 14805 bp, 22 predicted proteins | sample 5559141 | NCBI WGS metagenome assembly JAABUK01 (sample SAMN10711869, study PRJNA513367) | rock metagenome | isolation source: Antarctica rocks | place: Antarctica: Victoria Land, Pudding Butte nord | collected 2016-01-03
TTCTCATACGTCCCCGACAGTACCTTTGACGCTGGACCCTCTTTGCCTATCAATCGCCACCTTCGGCCACGATCGCCAGTCGTAGGAGTTGGACGTCGGGCCTTATCACTGGTCGGCGTAGCACCCCGACAGATTCCTTCTAAGATTGATGCGGCTCAAAGGCCACTCAGCCCCTGTTCAAGTCAGCTCCATTGGGAAAAGCTAGCCATTATCAGGCATTCAAGCATTTGTGATGCCCAGGTTTGATGCATGACATTCTAGCCTAGCCAAGCTCCAATTTATCAGGCTCCTCTTTAGCTGGTGCAAATCACGTAATATTGAACCCAAATAAAGATGGAGGTTGGGAGTGCCAGCCCGGATGATTGATGACCATGTTACAATGATATTTGGGGAGGACCAGAACAGAGTCAAAGTCGTACATGGTAAAACCTAAATGGAAATCGCTGGGAAAAAACGTCATACAAGGTACAGGTCACTCTTGGTTGTTGTGGCAACCTACTACAACCTTGTTCAGACACAATCAATATATCGAATCTCTTGAGTTCGTCTTTCCTCCCAGTGTGTTGGATATTTTGAAGCGGTATCAGGTGGAAGAAGGTCAGTCTGGCGCGGAGCTCCAAGGAGCGCAAGGGAGCAAAGGGGCAGGAGGCATATGACACAAAGCTTCAAGCGGTTCAAGGGATAAATACAGGACAGGAGCCAACCATCAAAGAGCGCCATCCAACATCAAAGCAGCTGGTAGTGTACTCAGGAGATGCAACAGATACTGCTGTAGTTACTCTTGAGTGAGAGTGCATATCATGCATTTGTAGATAACAATCTGGACTTTGTACTGGTGATGCATAGCTGCTTTTGTGGGACACATGATTGTTGTGATTGTTTCAAGGCAGAGGTATTGGACGAGCATGACCAAGGGCAAATCAGCCGTTCCGTTGAGCTCAGCGTTGGTACGCCATGTTGATAGTCTGCATATTCTTGCTAGCAAACAGCTGGTTCTCCTTGTTCAGGCAACCATGTTGAGTGTGTCATTGTATCACTATGTCTCCTTTCACCTTTGGGAGGTGAATGGAGCTTGGAAGATGAAGACACCAGATCACTCAGCAGTGTAGGATAGGTTGACTGGTTTGATACTTCTGCAAACACACTCCTCATCTCAGAAACCCGACTTTTGCTATCGATAGATTCTCAATAGCAGCTGAGCTCCAAGTAAACGATTGGGTCGTTTGAAACCCAAACGTCATGTTGCATCGTCATTCCAGGAAGTATGATCGTTCCGACACTTCCCCTAGGTATGAGGACGAAGCCCTGGTGAAGGTTTTCCAAGACAGCTGCAGTCTGATCAAGACATGGGAGGACCTTGACCGTCTTCCGTATGAGGATAAGGATCCTCGTAAAATCCAGGAGAGCCTTGATTTTCAAATTTACATCAGAGGCAAATCTTTCCGGTTGCTGCGGGAGGCAGGATACGCACTTGAGGAGATCAGCGATTTTGAGCAGACTGCAGAGGACGCCTTGAAAGGGATTTATACTCCTGAAAGCTGGGGTTCCTATGTGGACAGGTATTTCGCCACTCCTCGCGAGCACACTGCAGAATCCTACACGACCCCAGAGCGCTCCATTCCAGTACCACCATCATGGGCGGAAACCCCTCTGGCCCTGATGGCGGGTCCAATGCGTCCAAACAATACAAGATACATTCACAACATTTGGCCCAAGTCCAATCAATCTGGACAGGGAGCCCCAAGGCAACCACTGAACCCAATGACACATCAGTACCAAACAAACCAATCTGAACGGGACTACCTTAGGAGTCAACATGGCCCAAGCACCGCTCCACCCCCTCCCAGCCACTATGAACAGAAGTACTCAAGGAGCCAACATTGCAGAAGCACTAGTCCACGTAGTGCGAGCGTGTCCTCTATAGGGGACTCAAGCAATCAACGTGGCAGAAGCAGGGCTCCGCGCTTGCATATTGTATAAGGCTGACCTGAGGATCCATGTGATTCAGAAGCACACCTCAATCTCCTGCCAAGCAAAAGAGCGAATGAGATTGAGATTGTGTGCAGTCGTAGATGATGAGTGTGTGTGTACATGTGAAAGATATGATTAAACTTTCTCAGCGTCCTGTACAAACATCAGTCTGTGCAATTAGTATCAAACGTGTAACTTTGAGCCCCTCCATCCGTAAGCAGGTCTGCATTTGTACAGCACAGCTGTCTGCGCGTGAAGATCACAGTGTGGTATGCCTTACTTCGCCTGATTGTGCAGCGATTGGTGACCTAGCACGCTCGAGGGTCGACGCCGTCGTAATCCAGGGAAACTTGGTCCAAATTCTCGTTGCTCAAAAGGTCAAGTCATACCTCAACATATACGCACGACGCTCTCCGTCATCGTGACCATGACTGCATACAACGAGAGTCAGATCCAGTACACCAGTATTAATTCCCTTCGCTCAATACAAGGATCGATTCCCTTACATTGCCCCTATCCCCTCGATGAGCCCTGCGAAATACATCAGTGCTCGCCATCTCCCACGAGATGATACGCTCGATCTCCGTCTTGTGTTGGGCAACGGGCAACCGAACGACTCACTGAGGTGACTCCTGTCGATCTCCTTGACCGTATTGACCCCCGCGCAATTCATCAGGATATCGAAATCCGCGAGCAGGGACTTCATGACGTGTCGCACGCCCGATTCGCCGGCGATCGCCATGCCGTAGACTGGTGTACTGTCAGCACATCCCGGCGAGACATCCCTACGAGATTGGCGAGTCGTACGGTCGACGCGGAAGGGATGTGACATAAGCGAGTGTTTACAGGACTCACCATAAAGCCTCCCGACTAGGACCGCCTTCGCTCCCAGCGCCAACGCCTTGATATCAGCTCGTGGTTCAACTTTACAATCCACCTTGAAGACGTCCGCCCCAGTCCTAATCCCCGAATCGAACATCACCGTCCCCTTATCCCCGACCGCTGCAACATTACTCATCAACCCTGTCCACCCTCATCACCCATACTCACATTCCACGATCTATCCCCTTTCATCAGCCCTGGTTACTTCAACAGGAATTTGAGTAAGGTGGCTCACCTCCGGGAGCATATCCAAACTCCCAACCGCCCCATCCACCTGTCGTCCTGCATGATTACTGCACACCACCCCGTCACAGCCCGCTTCCATCGCTTTGCGAGCGTCGTCGGGGTGTTGGATCCCTTTGAGGAGGAAGGGGCGGCCGTTTGAGAGGGTTTTCCATTTCTTTACGAGTCTGGGCAGCATCAGCGGGGTCGGGAGAGTAGTGGGGCGGAAGGAAAGGTGGGAGGGGGACATACTTTGGGACTTTCTCCCATGTGTGTGCTTTACCTACGATGCATGAGTCGATACAATCGGGAAAGGATAAGTGGGGTAGTAGCCTACCGTGCCAGACCTGATCGATCCAGAGCTCGCCAATCTTGGGCATATCCTCGAGCTTGTCCGGGTTGAGACTGTGCTCGGCAAGACGCTTTCGGAAGATCGGGTCGGTAAGGCCGATCTCGGCGCCGATACCTGCGTGGATGAGTATCAGCAGCGTTGCGGGTACTGAAGAAGCAGAAGTGGGAAGTGCGATGGGGCAACTGGCAAAAGGTAACAGAGACTGACCTCGGTAGAAAGCATAATTGGACTCGGCGATATCATTGTGTCTCCTAGCCCCCACTGATCAGGAATGGCCATCTTCTGCGACCAAGGGGTACGTACCAAGCGAGCTGCCAGGTATCGAGGGTGAAAATGCTGCCCATCCCGTCAGCATGTCTACTGTCGCCGAAGGGAAGGGTAAGCCAACCAGACATCGAAACCGCTGTCCTGCAAGATCATCAGCTACCAGCGCTTCCATCGGGATGCCTCATCCTGGGACATTGGGAACTCACCCAAGCCCGCTTCAGCAGCGAATCCTCGAGCTCCTCATCATGCGGACAATACAGCTGCTGAAATCAGCATCCGTTCCGCAAAGGTAAATCGCCGAACGGCGTTCGGGCTAGATTCAGACCTACCTGAAAGAATCTAGGCCCCGATCCGTTGACCCTCGCGACCTCCTCCATGGGCTGAGATCCGGCTGTCGATAGGCAATATGGGATATTGAGCTCGCCGGCGACTTTGGCGGCGTTGAGCTCGCCGAGCTGGAGTTTTGGGCGGCGCGTTGACGACGAGCAAGACGGGGGAATAGATGAGAGTAGCGTGGCGAAAAAGGAACGGAAAGAGTCGCCATTCAATCTCGATCGGGAGTGGGAGGTAAAGCCGGTGGTCATACAGACGGGAGGTGTCGTGTGCAGGAGGAGGGGGTGGAAGCGACGAGGAAATTGCGCTCGATCAGTACTGAAGTACCAATGCGGAATCTGACGGCATACCGGGTGATATATCTATCGAGTCCACCCATCAGCTTTACCCTCCCCTCATAGCCATACGCGGCCAACCTTGTTTATCCCAATCGGCGCAAAACAGATCGGTGCGCTGATCCGATGTCCAAAGAGTTCCGTAGTCGAATCCCTAGCGGTCGTATCCACCAGCATCCTCGGGATGATCCTCCATCTATCCCGACCCATTAGCCAGCACACCCTTTCTGACCAAGACCTACCGATAGAACGCTGATCCCATCACCCCCATCAGCTCAATCAACCAGGACTCAAGAGGCAACCCACCCTCGCGATTCGCCCGACTCGTCCATCCCACACCAGCATTACAGCTCGCATACAACCATCCCCCACGAGACAGCGCTATCTTGGCGTGCGCCTCGAGCTCGTCTGGGTGAGTGTTGAAGGGCGGTTTTGATCCGTGTTGGGACAGCTCGAATAGTTCTTTTTGGTAGGGCGCGAAATTGGGTGAGCGGTGGGGCTGGATCGTGAGGTCCATCGGGAATGATGAGCCACGCCGAGTGACGGGTTTTAAAGAAACGGAATTAGGAAACGGAATTAGGAAAGAGGGGTTGGAGTGAAGAGAGGTAAGGGGTCGGTGACGGTGATATATGGAAGCAAGCGGGGAAGTGGGGGACGGATCTCCGTGCGGGGTGGACGGTCCCCCGATACCCCGCACGGATCTTTCCGTGCTCCGTGAGGCGCTGGAATCAGCTCTGAACCGTCACACCACGTGTGATCCCGTTCCGCAAGCCCTGATGATCGGATGGATTCGGATTCCAGATCGCGGAGTCAACAAGTCAACAGGGTGATTCACACCCTATAGACCTTCTGTAGCTGATGGTCATGAGGAAGGCGGCGGACTTGATGGAAAGCATGTAAAAGCAGTGCGTACATCCCTCTACAACGTCCATTCATCGACATTGACCTAGTCTTCCTCTAGCTCTAGCATTTCATCCACCAACCTCTCCCTTCGCCGATGCGACTCCATGATCCTTCCTTCGTCTTGCCGCCTCATCACACGCCTTCTACGCATCCTAGCCTCCCTCTCCATGATCCCCTGAACCCCTTTCCTCGCTCAGGACGTCCAGCCAAGTCATTATGAGGATGTTATGCAGGATGCAAGCCGCTTGGATGGACCCATGTGCTCGAGCCTCGTCTTTGAGGCTTTTGACCTTCAGCCGGAGGTAGCGGAGCCTTGACCAGCGGGCTTTGAGTATGCCAAATGCGTGTTCAACCTTTACACGCGGCGTAGCAGCTTTGGTGTTGAAATACGCCTTTCAAATCAGCGCGCAACTCTGCCAAGCTAATAGCTCACAGGTCTCCCTTGCAAGTCTGGTTGTCCCCGTAGGCGGCGATACATGGGTATGATGTTGCGTGTGCAGGTGAAGCCTGAGTCGGCAAGGACGTATTCCCCGTCGTCAAAGTAGTCGTCTGCGTCGATATGGAGACGCATTGACCTCTGAACTCGCTTGTCGCTAGCGGATGCGCTGAAGCCCCAATGTAAGTAGCGAATACGCTTCATGTCGTCCACAACGGCTACGATATTGAAGCCGTAGCGCTCCTTGCGACTGTGGAACGAACCGGCGGTCTTGGAAGGGCGAGTTGGAGCATGCTCTAGGTTGATATGTGAGCCATCAATAAAGCCGACACAATTGGGTAGCGCGTGACGAGCTTTGATGCGACGCTTGAGGTCATAGCGCTCGTCGATGGTAGGCCAAGAGACGTGTGTGCTGAGCTGTCGAGTCAGAGCTTGGATAGAGTTGTCCGTCCACCGCTCAACGGTGCCAGCTGATTATTCAGCTGGGGCGAGGGATGAAGGAAGACGCACCTGAGACGCAAAATAGACGCGCTATCGCGCATACCTCGTGCCCACGGGCGAGTCTTTAGATGAATAGAGCTAGCTGGTATTTTTTGTTCGGCTGGTTGTCGCTTGGAACAAGTTTGAAAGACGACGTCTTGTCCAAAGCGAAGTGCAAGTCGCAGGTATTCGGGGCGAGACATGCGGAAGAGGAATCTGAATTCGCGAGGGGGTGCGGAGAGCAGGGGATCAATGTGACACGCGTAGCGAGCATGCTTGTAGGTCTTGGGACGCGCCCAATACCGACGGAGCACGATTTCGCGTCGAAGGCAGAGGTGGAAGTAGACGAGCCGGCGGATGGATTTTGTGCGTCGGGCTGAGGCCAAATGTGCAAGTTCACGGTCAATTCCTTTCAGCGCCGCTTGTCGATGGGATAGTGTAGGCATCCTGTACAAAGTTTCAAGCTTATAGAAGCCCTAAAAGCTGAGAAATGGGGATGTAAAGTCCTAAATGTTTTAAGTTGAGTAGTTATGCGAAGAGGCGGAAAAAGTGAGGACCCCAGACAAAGCGGAGGCATATATTGGTGCGGGGCTCCTAATTTCTCTTTTATTCGTTACAACTCGATAATCCCAATATCACCCGAAAGAATAACGATGACTCGGGCGAAGAGATCGAAGGCTACGGGGAAACGTAAGCACGAGGAGGTGGAGGCGAAGCCGAAGCCCCAGGTCGCGAAAGGGAATAGGGAGGAGGTAGTGAAGAATGAAAAGCCCAAGGAGGATGGTGAGGTGAAGGAAGATGGAGCCAAGGTCGAGGCGGAATCCGAGCTCAAGGAGCAAGACGGTACGTTTTATCCACTCTACTCATCTATTCGACCAATATTCCCTCCCTCAAAATCAGGTAAGTTTGACCGACAAGCACAGAATCCGAACCACCCTCCAAGATCGCCAAGACCGAGCCTGACCCGAAATCCGAACCTACCAAACCCAGCTCCTCCTCCTCCGTAGTGGAATGGCTCCTCTCCCCCAACGCCTTCGACCTTGCCAACCCACAAGTCCTTCCGGGTAAAGGCGAGATCGACCTTCCCCCCTCGCAACAAGACAAGACCCCACCCCCAGATTCCGCCGGTCAATCCATCTCGACGTCGGACCAACCCTCGCTCCTACGTTATCCAGACGACAAACTCACTCCGTTCCAAAACCTCGTCTCCGCGCTCATCCTCTCAAAACCCCTGAGTCATCGATTAGGGCTGCGTTCGATCCAGACCCTCCTTAACCCGCCTTTCTCCATTCGCACGCTTGGGGATCTGGATGAGGCGGGGTATGAGGGGCGGCGGAAGATCATGTGGGAGGCCAGGACGCAGCATAAGGAGAAGACTGCGACGCAACTCGGCGATCTGGTAAACGGGATCAGGGAAATTTGCTCGCCATCCTCACACGAAGAGGATCTCTCTGCCCTATCCGGTGTCAGAGGACAGATACAGGGGAAATCCCCCGAAGAGGCTAGGGAGACGGTCGAGAGGATGCTGAAGAAGATCAAGGGGATAGGACCGGGTGTTGTCGGGATCTTCCTGAGGCGAGTACAAGGGGATTGGGGAGAAGTCTTTCCGTTCGCGGATGAACGCGGACTCAAGGCGGCAAGGGCGTTCGGGTTGGTCAAGGAGGGGGACGGGGCGGAGGCGTTGAGAGGGGCTGTTGGCGGGGAAGGGGATGAGGGTAGGGGGAGGTATGTGAGAGTGCTCGACGTGTTGGTTGGGTTGGAGTTGGAGAAGAAGGTTGAGGAGGCGGTGGGGATGGCGGGTGGGGGGAAATAGGGATGCATCGGTGAAATCGCTGAGTGGGAGTTGGGGGGAATGACGAGCTGAGGGGAGAAGATGTGTGCTAGATTGGTTGACTGGCGAGGTTCCTTTCTGCCCGACATCCGGCTCTTGGGCTGATGGCGTTCCTCACCCCGGGCGTGACTCGATACGATATCTATCTGCTGAACATCTTCGCTAGCTGTTTCCTGTCTCACTTCTCAATCTTCGGATGATCTCGCGACGACTTGTCAGTAGGCGACTTTGAGTGTCGCAGGCTGGGATACTGATATTCGGGAATCTCGTCAGCGAGCGGAATTTGGGATCCGAGAGTCGCTGTTATAATCGGGGACGGACTTGCGACCGCACATCGCGTGGGAGTGCGTTGATGCGGTACACCTGGCAGCATCTTGCCTTGTCGAGATAGGACAGAGACGGGCCCGTGTACGAGATCAGGCAACCTCATCCAGCTTACGGTAGAAGCTCGGTGATTGTGAAGGCGCCATCTTCCTCTTCCATGGCGCTGAGTCGCCCGGCGCCGGTATCCCATTTCGGCGCTCTACCCGACCCGAAGAGCCTAAATGCGGTCATCTCCGCCGACCTGGGACTTTTTCATATATACCTGACTCCTCGCTCATCCTCACCTTCATACCTCACACGACCTAGAGGTTGTCTGACAATGCTTACACAGCTAATGTTACCACTGCTCGCGATCCCCGCCATGGCGTGGTGGGATGGTACGAGCTACACCTTCTACTGTATGTGGGCTCATGGGAGTAGTCAACGCCCCGCTATCTTACGGTAACCCCGAGTCTGTCGGGTTGCTTTCAGCCCCGCTGCAGGAGCTCAACACCAACGTCTCGGCGTACGAAGTCGCACAAAACTGTTTGTTGCCTTCACTTTCCCTCAAACCATCTCGTGACTCCCTCTCGCTGATCACCCCAGACTCCTCCGCCTCACACAACGCCATCCACCCCCTTTACCCCGGCGCGACCCTCCTCATCGGCCACCGCAACGTCATCGTCTCACATTACTCCGCCGGGTATTCGCTCCTCTACGCGGATAGCAATGGGACTTACCTCCCGGACTCGGAACGGATCAAGGTGCTGGATGATTCCATCTACGATATGGTGCGTCCTCTCTCGTGCTGGTGTCGGACTGTGTTGATGACGGGGCGGGTAGGCGAGTTTAAGTAAATTGTTCACTACGACGATCGCTTTGGACCAGCTCGGCCAGGTTTGCCTTGCTCCCGCATTGGGTGGGGAAAACGCTGATGCGAGGGATGGGGCTTGATCGCGCTGAATGAGACCGTCGCGACCTACCTCCCCGACTTCGCCCAGGTCCGCCTCTCCCCTCACGCTTTCCGACTGGCTTCGGTATTGATGTGGTGGGGTAAAGGGAAACGCGTCGAAATCGGATATAACGATCCTCCAGCTCATGACCCACACGAGCGGTTTCGCACCCGACCCAGTCCCGCCTCTCTTTCCAAAGTACGTCGCTCCCTTCCTGCTCGGCTTCCGCTTCCGAGTTTGTGCTGAGAGTGTTGGCTAGCTATACGACGTATGAGGCGAGGAAGGAAGCGGTGATCACGCAGGAGATCGTCAGTCCGCCGGGAACCACGTTTGTGTACTCGGATCTGAACTTCATGAACCTCGGTGAGTCTCCCCTTCATCAAAGAGGTAGACGCTGAGGGGGACAGGATTCGTACTTGAGGGTGAGTAGGATGCGAGAGTGTCGGGTGGGATGAGAGTGCTGATGTGTGGGGTAGCGACGAGCGGGAAGAACCTCGATGAGTTGATGTATGAGCGTTTCTTGACTCCGTTGGGGATGAACGATACGTGGGTCCCCTTGTCTCCACTCTTCCGAATATAAGGCTGATTAGAAGCAGGTTTTACAACAAGTACAACCTCCCCTCCGATCAGGGTACGTTCGTTCTCTACCACCTCTTCCCCCTGCGCCACCATATCCACCCCTTCCATCTCTTTCTCCTCTTCCCATTCCTGCTGCTCTCGCATCGCTATGCGTCATGCTCATCCTCCCGTGATGCTGATACCACGCAGTCCCGAAGTACGACCGCATGGTCGCCACCGAGTTCCAGATCGAAGTCCTCGGCACGACCTACGAGCCGCCGCGTCCCCAACCGGTCCGCGGAACGTCCGTCTCCCTTTCTCCGCCCTTGCCTCCCATGTATTCCTTCTCCACTGACTACGGGTGAACAGGGTGCACGACGAGAATGCCTGGGCCCTGAATGGGGTTTCTGGGCATGCGGGGGTGTTCTCGACGGTACGTCTGCCCCTCTTCACTCACAGAAAAGCGGCTCGGGTACTGTTGGATATTGGAGCTGACGATGGACCGGGTAGGCGTACGATTTGGCCATCTTCTGCCAGATGATCCTCAACAACGGGTCGTATAACGGTGTCAAGATCCTGGAGCCTTGGACTGTGGATCTCATCTTCCACAACTACAATACTCAATGTACGTTGCCCTTCTCGACCTCGTGATCGGTTCCCCGCTGATCGAGCGTAGTCCCGTATGTCCCTTCGCTCACTCGTTTCTTGCTTTGGCAGGGTTGATGTGGTGATCGTGGGTTCAGGCAAGACGCTCACGGTCTCGGCTGGGAACTGAACCAGACCTACTGGTCCGGCCCCCTCCGTTCCCCCCAAACAGCCGGCCACACGGGATACACCGGAACGGTATGCCCCTCTTCCTCTCCCTCTCTCTCTACCTAGTCTCAACATCGATTGACTGAGCTCAATGTCAGACACTGGTGATCGACAGACCGAGCGCGACTTTCTGGGCGCAACTTACGAACCGCGTCCATCCGAATCGGAATTGGTCGAGTACGAATATCGCGAGGGAGTATGTCGGTGAGTCCCAACTCGTCTCTCTCACCATCCTCCACGTCCGAGGCCGGAGTCGGAGGATGGGATGAGGTTGGGAGATGGAGTGATGCTGATGCGGTGGGGCAGGATACTTCGTGGCGAAGGCGCTGGGGAGAGAGGTCTCGGGTCCTACCGCGTGATTACGCATACCGCGGACGGAGGATGGGACGGATGGTATGGATGTTGGGTGGGAGATCGAAGTATAGTCGCATGCATGCGGGATATAGAGGATCGTAAGGCAGCGTCGGATGAACGGTCCGAGAGAGAGAGTCGGCCATGGAGCGCCTACGGACGGACGACTCCGTGGACCGACACGAGTGGGGAAGACCATCGACTGACCATGGCGCGTTCAAGCTTCCCTTGGCGCCGACTGATCCCAAGCTGGACAGTGTCGCATATGACCTTCAGGGACATGTCGAAATGAGCTTAGTGTTCCGATATCATGGTTCACCTCTTACTCCCTTGGTTTCCTTCCTCGTCCCACCCACCAGCAGACTCTCGCCAATGATCCATGCCTTCACTCTCCCTGTGCATGACATTGTTTGAGCAGATGGGTGGAATTTGAGACCAGATTGAAAGGGCGTAATGGAAGGAGCATGGCATCTCCTCATCGCGGCTAAAACTATGTCTCTCCAAGCGGCCCTCACACAGCACGCCCGCTTCGTCAAATGAGGGTTCTGAACGTGATATGATCGGACTGCCGGACGTGATATACTACTGACCGCGAGGTTTGGGATGGTGATATGTCCACCTCGGGCGTCTTCTCAGTCGGCAGCCTTTGGTTTCAGGCTGACGCCGAAGGTTAACTTACACAGCCGACGGAGCCGAAAAAAATTGCATACCCCTTCCCAAATCGGACTCTCCTGCACCTAACCCTTCAACCCCTCCATCCACCCTGGCGGCTTCCACATCCTCCCCTCCACCCTCTTCTTCCAAGCCTCCGCATACCTCTCCACCATCTTCTCCGGATGAGTCACGATATCCCCTGTCAAGCACCATACCTTCGGGTCTCCCGTCCGACGTAGGAAATCGTGCCATATCAATCCGGTTCGGGGGTCGGGGGTCGGGGGAGACGGGAGGGGGGAGCCAGCCTTGGGAAGGGGTGGAGTGGGGGTCGCAGTATGTGGGTATGGAGGAAGGGTTGAGGGTGGAGACTTTGTGGCATAGGGGAGCGGAGGGGAGGGAGAACCGTTCTTGGTCAGGCGCTCCCGGATACGGCTTGGTCTTAGGTGAGTGAGGAGATGGATGGATGAAGAGGTATGTGGATCGGGAGGTGGATAGAGGAGGAGGGTGCCTACCATGAGCTCGCCGGCGAGGACGTCGTCGTCCCACCTTACTTCGATCTCCTGGCGGGACATTCTGCTGATCCCATCGGCGTGCGTTTTGACCTGCACACCGATTCAGCTGACTGCGGGTCGAAGATGGCAACGAGGAGGAGGAGAAGGAGAGAGACAGACCACACCCCAGCTGACGCCGGTCAACATGCCTGTGAAGTGGCGATTTATGGCCGAGATAGATGGGTTTGTGCGGAGACTCTTGCTTCTCAGCAGACTTACCATTGTACTTCTCACATACTTTATCAATAGGCATAGACAAGAGACGTCCACCTAATTGCTCATTGCTCTTGCCGGTGCTCTTTGCATATGAAGTTGTCGGCTGGAGCCCACTCAAATAGCATACACTTTTGCATCCAGACTGACCAGCTAAGGCTCCAAGGTGCACACTCCACAGAGTTCCGTGAGCACCATGGGTCTTCCTTATATAGTACATTTGCATTCAGAAACAAAGATAAACTGACCAGTTCGTTTTCCCGACCCATACCCACAAATCAAACCACCTTTATGCAGCTCTCTAGGTGCAGAGTATAGCACAGATGTCCTAGAGGGAAGCCGTCTGTGATTGGGGATTTGCATTGTCACTGAGGAGGCGTGATTTGGGTACAGTGCATGGCAGCTTGTGCCAAATCTGAATGGGTCTGGTAAAAGCTGCAAATTCTGATCAAGAAACATACAGAGAATGTTACTCACGGCTGATGGAATGCTTCAATACCCATGATGGCATGAACTGCCCTGATGCCTTGACTCATAGAGATGGACACCGCTTTCCCCTCACCTGTGTCAGAGAACATACTGCCCATGCTCTTTGCAATGGTATCCAGCTCTGTAATGAGAGTAGGGACAGCCTGCTGAACCTGCCTGAGAGCACCTTGGCTTCGTGGAGCATGGAAACCTGTACAATTCGCACGGATATAGCTGCCGGCGAAGTCCGCCAATGAATGTGATTTCAGTAACATTGTCTTCTTTTGCTTGGCAGTGGCTGTGGAGGCCAGCACACAAACATTGAGTAAGGTCAGTATTGTGGCCACTTGCGACTGGGGCCTGGAAACATTTGAACAGGAGTCAGTAAGATCATGAGACACACACATTTGGCAAGGATGCTCCTGAAAACTGGAAGTCATATCAATTGACTTGCCAAGACTCCCATAGCTGGAAAAATATGTGCTTAGTTGTCAGTGGGCATATGAGCAAGAAACATTTCTTCACCTGGGCCGTCTTGCTCTTATGCAGGATATGAAAGCAGTTGATGCATGTTGGAAGGTCCTGTCAAGTCTGAACTGGTCAATCGGGGTTTGTTACAGCCTAGACTTACGGCCAATCTGGTTGGGGTTGGGCAAGCCTCAGCATTGTGTCCAGAGTCTTCACAATCCGCTGCATGGCCTGCTGTACTCCTTGTAACGTTGACGGAAACAAACCGCTTTGCCTAGCAAAGCTGTCCATTTCAGCGAGGTGCGGTAGGCAATGCTGACTGATCATCTGCAAGGTATGCCCCTGCCAGTTCAGTGGGCTCAAAGGGTACAAATCGTGGAAATTGTGGCTGAACGCATCCCGCACTTGTGTCATGTGGTCAATTGCATCACTCTTCTGGGACTCGCTTGCATCTGAAGCCGAGACAAAACCGTTGTAGTAGCTGAACAGGGCTGCGCCCTGCAAGTAAAAACTGATAAGCAGTCAACATTGCCTTGGTCAAGATTGCCTCAATAGGAGCTCAAACTACACACATGTGGGACAAACTTCCTGCTGTGGAGGCTGAATCCGACATTTTGCTGGGAAGGATGTGTGCTGTGAACTCTAGTTTGTGTGATGTGATTGGTTGATGGGGAAGGAATGTTGATCACATTTCCTGTGGTTCTTCAGATGATGATCAAGCAGCCTTCCTGACTGTGTTGAGATAGTCTCAAAGGGTGATCGCCTCCTGGCATGGCAAGAAGCACCATATACCGGCAAACAAATTTCTGACAACAAAGGACTAGCTTACCAACATACCACAAACTTCTGTCAAGGCTGAATTGCTCATGCTGTCTTTTTCATAAGATCATCCATCAAGAAGCCCTCCACAATGATTGATGAATAGCCCACAGGGATGACACCCAAAAAAGAAGGCTAAACGAAGCCCCTTGGTAATTTTGACTCTTGCGCAATAGATGAGTAGCTGATAGTCCCTCCATGGGGAGAATTAGCCTTGATAAGATACAACAGTGAGACAATACATCGTTTTCCCAAGAGCAAAGAAAGTGTGGGGGATTCGGTCAGGGACTGAATGGATTTGTCAAAGGACAAGATCAAAGCCAGAGTCTTTCTGGCATCTCCGATATGACCTTACCCAGCCAACTATGATTTGTTCGAACTCACGCTCAAGCAACCCTCATGCCCCGTGGATCATCAATGAGTGCAGACGATTGTCGACAACAATCGCGGGTATGAAATGGTCTTTACAGTAGAAAGCCAAAGAATGTTCGACACAGTCAACAATTGTCGAACACAACCGACGACGACTGCGGGTAAGACGTAGACTGTCACGATCGCATATCGAACAACGACGGCAAAACCACGTTTTCGCCAACTATCGCCGAGAGTCGCACATCACAGGACGCCCAAAAACGGCAACGC
>JAABUK010008144.1_pt1 | contig 14804 bp, 18 predicted proteins | sample 5559141 | NCBI WGS metagenome assembly JAABUK01 (sample SAMN10711869, study PRJNA513367) | rock metagenome | isolation source: Antarctica rocks | place: Antarctica: Victoria Land, Pudding Butte nord | collected 2016-01-03
ATCCGCACCAGGTCGGCGCCTTCTTGATGCTGCTGCGGTATCGGGGGGAGGACCCGGACGAGATGGCCGGGCTGGTGGATGCGGCGCGGGCCAGCTTGGGGGCTGGGTTGCCGGAGGGGTGCGCTCCGGTGGATTTGGACTGGCCGTCGTATGGGGCGGGGCGGACGCGGGGGGAGCCTTGGTTCCTGCTGGCGGCGTTGGCGCTGGGGCGGGCGGGGTATCGGGTGCTGATGCATGGGAGCAACGAGTTCTCGCGCGGGACGGCTGTTGCGGGGGGGCTGGCGGTGCTGGGGATGCGGGCGGCGGCGGATCGGGCGGATGCGGTGCGGCTGCTGGATGAGGTGGGGTTTGCTTATTTGCCGCTGGATGTTTTGTGCCCGGAGTTGGGGCGGTTGTTGCGGCTGCGGAGCTTGCTGGGGTTGCGGTCGCCGTTGAATACTGCGGCGCGGTTGGTGAACCCTTTCGATGCGCGGGCGGGCGTGGATGGGGTGTTTCATCCTGGATATATTGCGCTGCATTTGGGGACGGCGGAGCGGTTGGGGCGGGAGCGGCTGGTTGTCGTGAAGGGCGGGGGCGGGGAGGCGGAGCGGTCTCCGGTGAAGGCGATGGCGGCGCATTGGTATGACCGGGCTTCGGGTGGTGGGGAGATGGGGTTGGTCCCGCCCGGAATACCGGACGGGACGGGCGAGGACGAGCCGACGCTGGCGGAGGTATGGCAAGGCGCACCTGGCGCCGGGGCGGCTACGGCGGTGGCGACCATTGGGTTGGGGTTGCTGGCGCTCGGGGTTGGGCTGGACGAGTTGGAAGGTGAGGCGAGCCGGATTTGGCAGGCCCGGCTCCGGGCGTCGTTCCCGGCCGGGCCGCCGGCGCCGGTGACGGCGTCAGGCGGATAGGCGCGGGGCATCCGGGCCGTCCCGGCTTTCACGCTAGGTCAGACTTTGACGCTGAATGGGTCGGTTGGATTAAGCAGACTTGCGCGGCCTGTCACGCACAGTGAAGTTGGCGACGTCCATGCCGCACAAGCCTGCTTAGTTTTTCATGTGCGCGCCGGATTTCCAGAGGTTTGCTTAGGCTGCGGTGAACGAGAAGCTTTGAGGCGTCCCGTCCAACAGGGTCAAGCTGCTGGCCGGCACGGCGGCGCTGTCAATGGTGGCGCTGCCTACATAGAGGTTGCGGTCGGTGGCCGCGGTGCCGCCGTAAGCGTCGTTCAGGAAGGTGACTGTGGCGGTGTGCTGCCCGGCGCTGAAGGTTCCGACGATGTCAGCCAGCTGCATTTGCCCGGTGTCGTGGGACGCGGTTGCCGTTTGGGTGCCGCCGACCTGCGTGCCGTCAATGCTGACGGTGTATTGGGCGTCGCCCTGCCAGGCGTCTTCCGAAACTTGCAGCGCCAGGGTGTTGGGGCCGGAGCCTAGGATTGTCGCCGCTGGGATGGCGGGAGCTGTTGCGGTGACAGTCTGCTGGGCGCCGAAGTACTTCGCCCAGGCCGCGGCCTCGTTGGGTTTGCCGTCCGAGGCGTGAGAGAACTCGTAGTTGCCGCCGCCGTTGCTGTCCCATGGGTTGACGAAGGCGATCTTCTCGCCCGCGGCCTGGGCGGTCGTGAGCTGCTGGGCGAGCCATTGCGGGAATGCGGCGTCGTCCGTGACGTCGGTGCCAGAGTTCGAGTTGCCGGCGCCGGCTTCGGGGATGGCAAAGGGCTTGCCGTGCTGCTCGACGAACTGGATCAGGCTGGTGAGGCTTTGGCTGTGGCCGCCGCTGCTGTCGCTCGACCACTTGGTGGCGGCGGGCTCGCTCCAGTAATGGGCGCGGTTCACCGGGTCGGCGATGAACTGGGCGACGCTGGTGTCCGCGGCGCCGGTGTTCCAGTCGTGGTAGGTCGCCGGGGTGGTGCCGTCGGAGAAGGGGTAGATGTCCGAGTAGGCGTCGGCGCCGACGATGTCCACGTAGTTGTCGCCGGGGTAGAGGTTGGTGGTGGCTTCGGCGTTGCTGTAGTTGGTGATGCTTGGGTTCCAGACGACCTGGACGTTGACCCCGTTTGCTGCCGCGGCTTGGTGCAGGACGGTGTAGACGTGCTGGAAGGCCTTGACCCAATCGGCCTGGCTTTGCGCGCTGTCGCCGGCGTAGGTGGGTCCTTGCAGGTTCATCTCCCAGCCCGGGCGGAACACCTGGTTGGTGAAGCCGGCCTGGGCCCAGACCTTCACGATGCCCTGGATCGTGCTGTCATACTGACCGGAGGCGAAGGCCTGGAACTGCTGGTCCGGCGTTGCTGAGCCGGCGGCGTTGGAGTTTAGCGGCAGGGCGATCACCGGCGTCTGGCTGCGGGCGTCGGCGGCGGCGGCGGCGGACACGGCGGCCCATTGCGAGTTGCCGACCCACTGGCTGATCGCCTGGTTCTGATCAACGAAGGTCGCCAGGTATTGCGGCGGGGCGCCCATCAGTTGGGAGAAGCTGGTGTAGTTCGCATCGTATGTCGCTTGGTTTGCGGCGCTGCTGTTGTCGGGATTGCCGAGATAGGCGCCAAGGGGGAACGGCGTGCTTGATGTCGTTGCGGACATGAATAAGCTCTTCCTAATAATAAGGATGAAATACGGAGTCCATGGCCGTATCACGTTTCCGTATTGCAGAAGATGATGGAAGTCAAGACGGACTTGATTGCATGTTGATGCATGAAGTTGTTCATGGGATTGTCGTTATTTACGTAAAGTGGTGTATTTGATGTATCGTTGCTCGACGTGGTGTCCAGGATTACGGAAGCATTGCTGGATATTTGGGGATATTGAAGTCTGTTCTTGCCTCCGGCTGATGCTGGGCGGCAGGCCGGATGATGGCTTTGCGGGTGTGGACGCTGATGGTGGGATTGGCCGCGGCGAGCGGCCGTTGCACCTGGCGGTGACATGCCGGGCGGAAACGGTTCGGCTGCTGGTGAGGGGTGGGTAGCTGCCTGATGCTGGGCGTGCGGCGCCCGGCGCTGGACCGGCTGCGGCGGCTGCGTTGCGGGCTGGTTGAGTTTTGCTGGTGTGGAGGGTGGTTGGGGTTGGTTAGCCGCCGGGCGGCGGGCGCCATCGGGGGTCGGCGGCGTGGTGCAGGACGAAGGCGATGGCTTCGGCCGGGTCTTTCGGCAGGCCGGGACCGGAGTGGATGGGGCCGGGCTGCGGGCGGGTGTCGGCGGGATAGCCGGGTTCGCGCTGGTCCGGTTGGGGGGTGGGAGCTTGGCGGGCAGCGGCGGCGTGGCCGTCTTGCGGGCCGGGGCCGGGATCATGGGGGGTGCTGCCTGCGGGGCGGCTTGGGGCGGCGGCGCGGGCGTTGAGCTGCTCGATGTCGGCGGGGGTGCGGCGCTTCCACGGGCGGGTGCCGGGCAGGGCTGCGAGGCCGAGGTCGCGCAGGATGTCCTTGATGATGTCGTCTATGGGGCGGTTGGCGATCTCGGCGTCGAGGTCTGGGGCGTCCATGCGGTCGAGGAGTTCGGCGTGGAGCGCCTCGGTGGGGTCGCAGACGCGGTAGCTGTCGTCGTAGTCCTGGCGCCCGAGGGTGTCCTCGACGGCGCGCAGGATGCGCTTGCGGGCGGTGGTGCGGTCCGGGGCGGCGGTGTGGTTTGGGGCCGGGTGCTTGGGGGGAAGCGCGGGGTCGTTGAGGCTGCGGGCGAGGGCGATGCAGCGGCGGACGGCGCGGCTGATGCGGTCGTAGGCGATGGCGACGGAGGCGACGGCGTCTGACGACGGGGCCGACTGTGGCGCTGGGTCCTGGTGCGGGGCTTGAGCCTGGGCGGCGGCTTGCTGGGGCAGGTGGCGGACTAGCTCGGCGCCGACTTCGATCAGGCCGTGCAGGACTTTGCGGTAGAGTTGGTCGTCCTCGGCTTGGGGGCCGGGGTTGGCGTGTGGCTCGACGGGGATGGCGTGTGCGGACATAAACGGAAAAAGAACATTGTTGGGGGTCGGGGGTCAAGGGTTGTGTGAGTGGGTGGTGATGCCGGAGTGGGGTCGGGTGGTGTTGGCTGGGTTGGCGAGGCTGGCCCGTAGCGGGGTACGGTGCTTGGCGGGGGCGTGGGGGCGCTGGGTGGGGCGGTTCTGCGCGGGTGTTGGCGCTTTGTGACGGGCGCAGGTTTCTCGCCCGTATTATCGGGTGCTGGAGGGACACGGTGCGTGGCGGGGCAGGGCGTGGTTAGGCTGCCTCTCTGACCCTGATCTCCAGGGTCAGGCCGGCCGCCGCGGTGAGGTTCACCAGCGCGTTGAGGGAGAACTTGCCGAGCTTGCCGCGCAGCAGGTCGTGGAGGCGGGGCCGGGTGATGGCGAGCCGTGCCGCCATCGCTTCTTGCGGGAGGCCCCATGACTTCACCCGCTCTGCGAGCATTGCCATCAGGTCAGCACGCGCTTTCATGTTGGCTGCCTCCGCGGGCGTTTCCGCCAGGGCGTCGAACACGTCTGCGAAGGTTCGGGCTTCCATTGCTACTCTCTCCATGCCTTCAAGCGGGCCGCAGCGAGGTCAATGTCGTGCTGCGCTGTTTGCTGCGTCTTCTTTTGGAACGCATGGAGGACGAGAACCCTGTCCGCGAGCGTTGCCAGGTAGATCACGCGGAACGCGCCTGACGCTTCGCGCATTCGTAACTCCCGCACCTTCTGCCCAACCGTTTTCATCGGCTTCCAATCGGTGGGGTCGCCGCCGCGCTGGATTTGGCGGAGTTGGTATTCTACCTCCGAGCGGGCATCCGCCGAGACATCTTTTATGGCTTCCAGGCTGCTGCCCAGGAAGATGATTTCCTTCATTAAGGCTTATGTACCAGAACGAATACATCTGATAAATAATGTCTTCATTGCCGGCGCTCGACTCAAGAAAGGTCAAAAGTAACTGCAGTTGTGAAGACGGGTGTGTTTGATTGGTTATGACCGGCTGATGGTGGAGATGGTGCGCAGTATGTAACACCTCCTTCAACTGAGTTCCACGACAGGCTTACTCTCTAGGTATCGAAACAGATAATAAAAATTGTTTCTGACGAGATGGCCCGGCTGAGTTAAGGCTTTGGAGACGGTACGGAGCTTACATTGATTATCGGAAGGGCTTTATTTCCGAGAGCTATATCTACATAAAAACGTCGGATAATCTCCTGATCTTGCTCTGCATTGACGTATCCCTGTGGATGGTACCCGCCGCGAACGATTTCAAGATCCGGTATTCTGAACCTCAACGACTTAGCCATTTGTACCAGAAGATTGGCTCTTAAATGATCCCGCCTCTTTGCCATTCTTGCATCTTCTGCTGGGCTATTAGCAGCGGATTGCTCAAAATCCGTCAAGAGAGCACGCCACGCACTCAAAACAGGCTGATTGCTCGAAAACTCAATTTCGATGAGATTGAGGCCACCTACGAAATCTTGGGAAAGTGGAGAGCGACGGCTCTTCATCAAAAGCCGAAATAAATCCAAGCGCCGCTGTTCCTGCTCTCGCTTTCTATCAACAAACCGCGTTATTAGAACTGCGGCAATTGGACCTACAAATGTTGCAACAATAGTCCCTAGGCCCAGCCATGCGATCTCACTCACCCGACACACTCCAGAAAGTAGCGACCACCCGCTAGAAGGTGTCCCTTCGACGATTTACAAACAATAGAGACTTGGCGGAAGGAGTGTCCGAATTAGAACCGTCCGCTTATGACCGATAGTGTTCGAAACGCCAGGCCGCACGCGGATTTATGGCGTTGCTGCTTTCCGATGGTGTCCGGCTGTGTTCAGCACAATGCACTGTGCCGTTGTGGGCTGGAACCGGGGCTGGTAGAATGGCCTTATGACGCGACTTTCTGCGCTTTCGGTCAAAAGACTGGTGAAACCGGGTCGCTATGGCGACGGCGGCGGCCTCTGGTTGCAGGTGCGCGACGCGGCGCATCGGTCCTGGCTGTTCCGCTATCGGCTGCATGGGCGGGACCGGGAAATGGGGCTGGGGCCGCTTGCAGACTTGCCGCTTGCAGAGGCCCGTGAGGCTGCTGCGGCCTGTCGCAAGCTGCTGCTGGCGGGCATAGACCCTATCGAGGATCGCAAGCGGGTCCGGGCGGAGCAGGCGACGGCGGGCGGCGCCCACACGTTCAAGGATGTGGCGGAGCGATACATCAAGGCGCATGAAGCCGGCTGGCGCAATGCAAAGCACGCGGCGCAATGGGGCACCTCGCTTGCCACCTATGCCTACCCGCAGCTCGGGGATACGCCCGTCGCCCGGGTGGATACCGCTGCGGTGATGCGGGCGCTGGAGCCGGTGTGGCAGTCCAAGAGCGAGACGGCATCCCGGGTCCGCGGGCGCATCGAGTCCATCCTCGACTACGCCACGGCGCACGGCTGGCGCATGGGCGACAACCCGGCGCGCTGGCGGGGGCACCTGTCCAACCTGCTGCCGGCGCCGCGCACGGTCGCCAAAGTGGAGCATCATGCGGCGCTGCCCTACGGCGAGGTAAGGGCGTTCCTGGCGGACGTGGCAGGCGAGGGCGGCACCGGCGCCGTGGCGCTGCGCTTCGTGATCCTGACGGCCTGCCGGACGAGTGAGGCGTTGGGCGCCACCTGGCGGGAAATGGACCTGGAGCGGGCGGTATGGACCGTGCCCGGGGAGCGGATGAAGGCGGGCCGGGAGCATCGCGTGCCGCTGTCCGCTGCGGCGCTGGTGCTGCTGGCGGAGATGGGCCAGGCCGGTATGGAGCCGGACGCCTACGTGTTCCCAGGGTCCGGCAGGTCCGGGCACCTGTCCAACATGACGCTCATGGCGCTGCTGCGCCGGATGGAGCGGCCTGACCTGACCGTGCATGGCTTCCGCAGCACCTTCCGGGACTGGGCGGCAGAGGAAACCAGCCACCCGCGGGAGGTGGCGGAAATGGCCCTGGCGCACACGCTGAAAGACAAGACGGAGGCGGCCTACAGGCGGGGCGACCTGTTCGCCAAGAGGGCCGCGCTCATGGCGGAGTGGGCGGCGTTCTGCGGCGTGGGGGAGGCCGGCGAGGGCTAGGCTGCTTCCTGCCGCTGTCCGGCGGCATCAGGGGCCGGCGGATACCAGAACCGTTCCCCGTTGGCGCCGCGGGGGCCGCGCGACCATCCCAGCCGTTCCATCGTGCCGGTGATCCGGCGCGAATCGGCGGTGCCGATCTTGGGCGTGTCCAGCATCAGGGCTTCGCGCGCCACCGTCCCAACGGTGACATACTCGGGTCGCGGCGGCTGCGCCGGGTCGGAGTAGCCCGGGCGTGGCTGACCGGGTGGCAGGCCGGCCAGGAAGCGGGAGATGTTATCCTCCCAGGCGTCCGCCTCGTAACGGGCTTCCTGTTCGGGCGCGATGTGGACGCGCTCGAACTCTGCATCGGGCCACCACACCGCACCCTGCCAGAACAGGTTGACGGCCTCGGCAAAGAGCTGGTCCCGGTCGTGTTCCAGGGCATCAACGTCGGCTTTCTCGCACCACACCGGCCAGAACCGCCGGCCGCCGGTTTCGTCGCGCAGGTAGATGCGCTTGTTCGTGGTGCCGATGAACACGCACTGCCGGGCCTCGGTCACTTCCTTGCGCCCGAACTTGGGGGTGAACCGTTCGTGGGTCCGGGTGATGAACGCCTTGAGGTCGGCGTTCTCCGCCTTGCTCATGCTGGACATCTCGGCCACTTCGCACAGCCACTTGCCCCGCATGTGCATGGACACCCGCACGTCATCGCGTTGCAGGTCCGGCAGGCCATCGGAGAACCACGGGCCTGCCAGCACCGCGCACGCGGTTGACTTGCGGATGCCTTGGTCGCCTTCCAGCACAAGCATGTAATCGCACTTGCACCCCGGGCGCATGATGCGCGCCACCATGGCAACCAGGAACATCTTGCCGATGCCGGCGGTGTAGTCGTTGTGTTCGGCGCCCAAGTAGTAGGACAGCCACTTGTCCACCCGCGGCTTGCCGTCCCAGCGCAGCCCGGTCAGGTAGTCCTTGACCGGGTGGAAGCTGCGTTCCGACGCCCGCTTGTCCGCCGCCTGGTGCGTGGTTTCCTTGCTCAATCGAGGCAGCCCGGCAAGCTGCAGGTACTCCTGCACCTGCGTTACGTCCACGTCGCCCACGGCCCGGAAGGTGTGGTCGGGAGCCGGCGGGTCGCCGGGGAGCGGCGCCACCACGAACGCGGTGCGCTGCATCAGGTCAAAGGCAAGGGCGTCCTGTAGCGCTGGGTCGGAGCGAAGGCCGATCATGGCGCTGGCGACGTTGGCGATGGGTTCCCCGCGGTCGTTGGTCTGGCACCGCTCCAGCCACGTTGCCGGCGGGGGCAGGTGGTTGGCCTCCAGGTGATCCAGCACACGCGCCAGCTCCCGCCCGCCGTTCGCCTCGCCTTTGGTTGCCACCCACTCCCGGGTGTCAGGGTGCAGCCGTGCGCCGGCGGCCTGTTCATCGCGGGTGAAGCCGGCCTTGCGGAGCGCCGCCATCAGGGCGAAGGCCCGCCCGCTGCCGGACTCGTCCCGCAGCTTGGACCAGTCGCCGGCCCATCGCTTTCCCAGGGGGCGGTTCGTGGCTGCCTTGGCCTCTATGCGATCCAGCAGCCCCGGCGGGGTGTCAGGGGCTTCCTGGATGGCCGGCAGGATAGGCGGGCCGGATGCCCCGGCGCTGGCCTTGCGGGCGCCGTGGCGCTGCCCTGGCGTGCCTGCGGGCGCATCCCCCTTCAACCCCGGTCCTGCCACGTCCAGCACCCACCGCAGCGCATCCAGGGGCACGGGGCGCATCTCGGCAGGGGTGCCGGCTAGGTGGTCCCCCGTCACGGCAAAGTAGCGGTTGCCAAGGTAGAACTCGATTGCTTCCGGGTGATCGTCGCCCTTCCGCTTAAACTGCCGGGCCAGCATGGGGCTAAGCAGCTTGGGGACCGCGGCCAGCGCCGCCACGTCCGCCGCTGCGGCCAGGAAGAACAGCTTGGCTCCGGTCCCGGATGGGGACACCTCGCAATAGGTGCCCAGCCGGTCAACGACGGCTGCGGCCCATGGCTGGAGCGTGCCGGCGGGGTCGCGGCAGGTGTCCAGGTCTATGCCGCCGATCACGCGCCCATCACCCATGTCGCCCAGCTCTATGCCTACGCCGCCGATGCCGTAGGGCTGCGGCAACAGGGCTGCGCGGCGTTCGCACGCCGGCCGGGTGCCCCAGGTCCGGGGCTTGTCCGCATGGGCCTTGGCGCCGCCTGGCGCGTAGGGAACCTTCGTGCGCCGGGTAGTGCCCTTGGCGTCCGGCTTCGCATCCTCCACCTGCCACGCCACCCACCGCGGCACGTCCGCTAGGCTCCCCAGCGTGACGGGCAGGGGCATGGCTGACGGCATGGCGTTCAATGCAGGTCCCCGCGTGCCGGCGTGACAGGGTGAAAGCCTACCTCGGGGACAAGGTGAAGCACGGGCTTGCCCGGCATCAGTGCGCCCCATGCCTGGACGTGGCGGCTTGCGGTTTCTACGAACAGCAAGCGGCGCATCACAACCGCCGCAGCAACCGCGTCGGCGTAATCTGATGCCCTCCCCGCAGCGCCGTGGACGATACCGGCGGCGCCCCACGCGGCGGCGTCCCGGGCGCAACGCCAGCCTGCCGGGCCGGTGTCCTGGTGATCGTCGTCGCCAAGCAGCAGGATCGTCGGCAGCCTGTAGCGGTCCAGGCGACGTTGCGGAAGGCGCCGGCTCCGGTCGCTGATGACAACCAGAGTGATGACCCCGCGGGCCGCGGCGTCCAGCCACGGAAGGTAGTGCGGCGCGGCCGTGGCGACTGGCCCCATCAGGCTGCGGATACCCTCGGGGGTGTTCACGTCCAGGATCGGCCGGGTCATCGCACAGCCTCCCGCAGTCCCGCCGCTTGGCGGGACAGCCGCTCGGCAGCGGCGTGGAACCCGCGCTGCAACTCGAAGTCGGCTTCACGGTCCATCAGCGCAGCAAGGACGGCGCGGTGGTTGTGCTGGGCAGCGGACGGCGGCGCCTTGCGGCGGCGCCCCTTGGGCAAGGGGAGGGGTTTGGACTGCATGACAGGCTCCGGCTTGCGGAGCGTGCTTGAAAGCAGGCGGCCTATCTGGCATATGCGGTGCGCGACCAACGCATTGCCGACCGATCCCGCCCCTCGCACGCTGCCGCGTGTGGGGGGTTTTCGGTTCAGGCAGCCGCGCGCTGGTGCGTGCCGCGCAACTGGCGGGGTTCCCGCATCTCGGCACGCGGCAGGCTGGCAACGTAGGCATCCAGGCTGCTCACCAGGACCAGGGTGCGGGTGCCGCACTTCACGGCCTCCAAGGTGCCGGCGCCGACCAGCTCGTACAGCTTGGTCCGGTTGATGCCGCTGCGGGCCGTGGCGCCCGCGATGGTGACGGAAAGAGGCTGCGAAACGTCGCCCATGGGTGGTTGCTCCGATCATGTCCGGCGCTAACCGCCGGTGTTTTGGAGAATGGCGGGGCGCACATCGGGAGGGATACGATCAAAACTAACGATCCCTGATATGCGCGCCTGTCAAATATACCCTTACTTCTGATAGGGATTTGCGAGGATGCGTTGCAGGACTTGCAAAGCGGCGGAAGCCGGGTGGTTTGACCTCATCGCCTGCTTAAGAATGAGCATTCCTGGGGGCAAGCCTTTGAAAATCTCAAGAGAAGCCCTGTAACCAGGCATGACCGTTTCAATATCCAACGTGGATGCCAGCCGATAAGCATCAAAAGCATTGATTTTTACGCTGCGCTGAGCATTCGCTTGCTGCTCATCCCGCGCTGCGGCGTTCATCAGCCGCATGCCATGCTCTTTCCAATAACGCATCAGCCAAAGGCGCAACGCATCGGGCTGCGCTTTCGCCTCCCGTGGAAGCTGCGTTGCCACCTCGCCAGTGGACACCTTCGTTGCCGCAGCATATGGAGCGCATCGCGTTCTATGTATCTGTGCCGCCATCTCCATAAGCAGTGGCATCCTTTGCTCTAGTAATGTGTGCCGCCCGCGTTTCGGCGCTGCCAGTGCCGCAATCAGACGGATGAAACGCTCTTGCCCAGCTTCCGCCATCCACCGTTGCACAAGCTCGGCATCGGGCGTCGGTAGGTCCGCCACGTTGGACTGCACCGTGACAAGTAGAGACTGCTTCGCGTCCGCCTTGTCTGAAACCTGCTTCGCCACGTCGCACCTCACAGGACAGCCCGGCTGGCGTGGTGCCGGCCGGGCCGCGCCAGCCTACCCCAGCAGCCGCAAAGCGCAGCACTCCGCCGGACCCTTCACAGGCGTCCAGATCGCACCGTCCTCATCCTCCGCGGCTTCGTCGTCCTGGTCCGCTTCGTCGTAGGCATCCGGTTCCGAATCGGGGTCGCCGTCCAGGGCGTCCAGCCGGTCCACGATGCGTTCGGCCAGTACCTGCAGGACTGCCGGCGGCAGGGCCAGCAGCACGGCCAGGGCGTTGCCGACCTGGCGGGGCGAGGGCGTCATGCGCCACCGTCCGGCAGCGCCGTTGCCACCCGTGCCATGCCCATCATCACGCGCGTCGAAGCCTGGTGCATCAGCTCCGCCTCGGCCTGCATGACCTTCGCAGTGGAGTGCAGCCATTCGTGCAGCGCGAGCGCGGCTTCGTCGCCGGCCCCCTTCGCCAGATCGAACAGCTCTTGCTCGTCCTTTTGCAGCACCCGCACCATGGCCAGCACCGCGCCGTATCTTGGCGCCATGCAGGCCGTCCACTCCTGCCGGGTGCCCGCGCCTTCCTCGATTTCGGGGCCGTAGGGCACCACCGCCAGGGCTGCCGCCATCTCGATGGTGGCGGGACGGTCGGCGGGGTCCACGGCTTTTCTGCGCCTCGCCATGCTCACGCCCTCCCCATGCACGTCAGGGCGTGTTCAATGCGGTCCTGCTGCTCACGCTGCCTGGCCGCAAGATACTCGATGTAGGTGCCGCAGATCGGCTTGGTGTCGCTGATGTTGGCGGACGCGATCACGCCCAAGATGTCCGTCACCACGCCAAGCTGATACAGGGCATCCTCGATAACCTGCCGGGGCTGTACACTCACGCTGCCGCCCTCCCTGTCAGGCCGCGCACCAGGGCAGCCACCAGCCGCTTGTTGGTGCAGCCGTCCGGCCCGCCCTCACGGAACAACTCGGCATCCCAAAGGACCAGGCTATGCGCGACCGCCACGGCGCCGGCTGGGGTTTGCGGCGGCCGGGCGCAGATTGCGTCCACGATGGGCGCTTGCGCGTCCGCGATGCGGTCCTGCTCGGCTTCCGCACGGTCGCCTTCCGGGGTGTTCGGCATGGCGCCGAAGTCTGTGGCGAGGAACTCCTGCTCCAAGGTGTCCAGTTGCGCGCAGAGGGCGATCAGCTCGGCATCAGGACCGGGCGCCGCGGCCTGGACAGCGCCGCCGATGCCAGCGCCGGTCAGGACCATTGCGACAGGGGCGGCGGACAGCAGGGACCGGCGGGACGTGGGTATGGTATGGGCGTGTTTAGCCATGGCCAGCGTTCTCCTAGAACGTGGGTTGCGGTTAGGCCGGACGCGCGGCTGGAACCCGTGCGTCCGACTGCCTTGAAGGCGACTGCAAGGTATGTCATGTTTCAGGACACATGCAAGCGGTATGTCATGAAACAGGACATTGGCCCGGCGCAACTCCGGGCGGCCAGGGCCTTAGTCGATTGGAGCCGCGATCAGCTTGCCGAAGTTGCCCATACCACCGTGCGGACATTGGCGCGGTTTGAGGCGGGTCAGACTGACCCACGCCCTTCCACTTTGGCCGCCATCCGCACCGCCCTCGAACAGGCCGGCGTGGTGTTCACCAACGGCGACGAACCGGGCGTGAAACTGCGGAAGCCGGACCAGTGACGCCCGCCCAGATGAAGGCCGCCCGGCTCCTGCTGGGATGGAACCAGACACTGCTTGGCGCCCGCAGCGGAACCTCGGTGCACTCGGTGCGGATGTTTGAGTGGAGCGGAAAGGCCGCGAAGCTTTATGGCCGAACAGACCAAATGGACGCCATCGCCGTAATCCGAACCACCTTGGAAGCAGCCGGCGTCGAGTTCACCGATGGGGACGCGCTGGGGGTGCGACTGCGGAAGGGCAATACCTGACATGGGGGAGGCAAAGCGTCACCAGAACCGGCGTGACTTCTCTAAGTGTGCCTACTGCGGACAGCCCGCGACTAGCAGGGATCACGTTCCACCTAAGTGCATATTCCCAGAGAACAGGCACAATCTCATCACGGTCCCAGCCTGTGAAAACCACAATCAAAGCAAGTCCAATCTAGATGAACTGCTGATGCAATTTGTCGGGATTTTTGCTGCCCAGATTGAACCTCTCAATTCCCTTCTATGGAACCGCGCTTGGACAAGCCTTGATCGAGGCCAGAGAGGTGACTTAGTAAGGTCGCGCATTGTCCATGATGCACGGAGCAAGCTTACTGCCATACCCATGGAAGCAGAGCCTTTTATGGGATCGACAAAGCTGGTTGTTCGTGGGCTATATTGGCACCATACTGGGAACTGCCTTGATCTCAATACACCCGTATCAACAAGCATGTGGAAATCAGATGCCCAGCTTCCGCTCCTGCATTTAATGAAGGTGCAAAGCGTTGCAGGAGGGCAATTCGTTTATGCTTTTGGCATCGCAGAAGATGACGCCAAGGCTTCGATATGGTATATACAATTTCAGAAAAACATACTTGTCGGGGCTTACACGGGAAGTCTGGCGGACCATAGCGACCATCAGACCTAGCCCGCCTCCCCATCAGCGCCGCCACCCGCCCCGCCACCGCATCCGCTGCTGCGGTAAGCGCCCATCCGGAACATGGGCATACCGCGCCGTCACCCCGGCCATGCGGTGTCCCAGCAGCCCGGCAATGGTCAGATCCGAATAGCCCATGCCGGCCACGACGGCGGCGTAGCTGTGCCGCAGCACATGTGCACCGTGCATGCCCTCCAGCGCCGCCTTGAAGCAGGCCCGCTCCAGGGCCGCGGTGCCCACGAGGCGCAGCTCCACCCTGTTGCCTACCTCGCGCGCCCAGGGCGGAACCACTGCCGCAGCAAGTGGCTGCCCCTTGGGCACCCTGCGGCCCTATCCGGCCCGGCTGCGGACCTTATGGCGACATGGCCTGCGCTACGAAGCTGATAACGGCCCATAGTAGCGCGCTTGCAAATACAGCGGCCGCGATCCCGACCAAATGCGCCACACCCCATCGGCTCTCAACCAACTCCGTCACGTCGCTAAGTGGCGGGTCTATGAGCAAATCGCCTCGTAGCAGCGGAACTAGCGTTGGGTTGACCTGATCCGTGCGTCCCGGCCGACGACGGTCGTTGACCGCATTGTAGTCTTCGAATGATTGAGGCTCTGCGCCCTCGAAAGATGTTTCGTGTTGAGCCACTGGGCGCGCCCTCCATCGCTGTCTTGCGGTTTCGCCACGTTGGCGACCTTGAACGCAGAGCGACGTTAGTGGCATTCGCGCAACGGAAGATCATGCGCCAGATCAGAATGTTGTAGATATGTTAGGAATTCCGAACGGCGCCCGAATGTCCCGGAGCGCGCCTTGCACCCTCCCGCCTTCCACCTCGACCAGCGCCTGTCCGACTGGCCGGAGTGCTGGCTTGAGCTGCGGTGTCCATGTTCGCCGCGGACAGTCATGCACCCGGTGAAGATGCTGGGTAGTGCCCTAGTTTGAAATCGCGGTCTTGGCAGCACGCGGCTTGTAGGGGCCGCGCGCCTTCGGCGCTGCCGCCTTGAGCGCCTTCGCTGTCTATCATTATTTGTTACTCCCAACCACCTTCCGGATAGCTGGCGGTGAGTCCCAAGGGCCACAGATAGCGGGTTCTTCTCTGGAGCGCGCTGATTCTGCTGGCGTGTCTGGTCCGGCCATGAGTCAAGACTGGGG
>JAABUK010008145.1_pt1 | contig 14804 bp, 10 predicted proteins | sample 5559141 | NCBI WGS metagenome assembly JAABUK01 (sample SAMN10711869, study PRJNA513367) | rock metagenome | isolation source: Antarctica rocks | place: Antarctica: Victoria Land, Pudding Butte nord | collected 2016-01-03
CCTGATGGCCGAAGTGCACGCCTGCCTCCAGCAATTCTTTCATCGTAACCGATACCAAAAGCGACTCTCCTTTGTGTGATTTGGTTCAATGTACTCGCCGCCGCCCGAAAACTTCTCGTAAGCTTTTCTCCGCGAGAAGCGGAAACCAACCAATCGAGGCAACGACAATGGATTAAAACAGTCTTCAGTTTTGAGTTCACAGTTTCCAGCAAAGAAACTGATGGGTTTATCTGAAAACTTAAAACAGTAAACTGAAAACTGTTTTTAGCGTTTCGAGAATTGGAAGCGCGCGCGTGCGCCCTTTTGTCCGTATTTCTTGCGTTCTTTGATGCGCGGATCGCGTGTCACGAGTCCGGCTTGCTTGAGCGCCGGGCGCAAGTCAGCGTTGAATAACATCAATGCGCGCGTAATGCCGTGACGAATCGCGCCTGCCTGCCCGGAGGGGCCGCCGCCCGCGACGTTCACGAATATATCGAACTTGCCCGCCATTTCCGTTAATTGCAGCGGCTGGCGAATAATCATGCGCAGGGTTTCGTTCGGAAAATACTGCTCGATGTCTTTCTTATTTACTTTTACATCGCCGCCGCCGGGACGCAGATAAACACGCGCCGTCGAAGTCTTGCGTCGTCCCGTGCCGTAGTATTGTTGAATATCAGCCATCTTTTAAGTTCTCGTTATAATTTGAAATTACTTGCCCGTCGCGCTCATCGTTAAAGGCTGCGGGCGTTGCGAAGCGTGCGGATGATTTGCGTCCGCGTAAACCTTCAACTTCTTCGCCATCGCTTTGCCTAATTTGCTTTTCGGCAACATGCCTTTAACAGCCAATTCGATAACGCGTTCCGGGTGTTTGGCGAATTGATCCTGCACTGAAATTTCGCGCAGTCCGCCGGGATAGAGCGTGTGGTGGCGGTAAACCTTCTGCTCGGCTTTCGAGCCTTTGAAGACGGCCTTGCGCGCATTAATCACAATCACGTGATCGCCCATATCCATAAAAGGCGTCCACTGCGGATTGCGTTTGCCGGAAAGAATATTGGCGACTTCGGTGGCGAGACGCCCGACGGTTTGCCCGTCGGCATCCACAACGTGCCATTTGCGATTTTCAGCGAGGCCTGTGCCGCTGGGAAAGTAGGTTGACATAGTTGATTCTCACAAGATAAGCGGTCAAAAACGCGAACGGATAGAATACCGAACCGTTCTAAAAGTTGTCAAGCCAATCGGCGCAAGGTTTGCCGCAAAAGCCGTAGAAAAGAGAAGCCCTCCGATTTGGCCGGAGGGCTTTGGTCTTTAACTTCGACGTGCCGTAACATCCAACGCGCTTGCGTTAGGGTTTCGGGTTCAGAGGCGGCGTGGAACCAGCCGGTGCCGTTGTCGTCGTAGTTGGTGCTGTTGTCGTCGTGCTGCTGTCGCTGCCGTCGCGGCGCTTCATCGTCGGCGGGCCGGAAGGCTTTGTCGAATCGGTAGGCTTGTCGCTGTCTGTGCTTCCGGGCGTGGTCGTCGAATTATCGTCGCCTGCTGGCTGGCGGCGTTTAAGGGTCGGGCGTCCCGGAGCGTTGTCATCATCCGATTTGATGTTACCGGCGGTGGTCGCGCGCGCGTTCGAGAGTCGCAGCAGGCGTGCTTTGACGCGCTGAAACTCGGAAGTGCTCATCAAGTATTCTTCGTGTTCGGGGAACTGCGCGACAAGCGTGCGCGAAGCTTGAATACGGTCTGCCGTCTGCGGGTGCGACGAAAACATTTTCGAGATAGTACCCGGCTTCTTTTTGTTTTTCGCCAGCAGTTTCTCGAACATCGTGGACATCGCGTTCGGATCGTAACCGGCGGCATACATATACTGCACGCCGAGGCTGTCTGCTTCTTGTTCCGCGCTGCGGCTGAATTTGAGGAACGTTACGGGCAGCAAAAAGCCCGCCGCATTATAAATGATCTCACCGGCGATGCCGCCCGTCAATATCGTGGCGGCGATTGCGCCGTACTGCGCGAGCGTCGCTTTCGTTTGATTTTCCATTGCATGACGCGCGGCGACGTGGGCGATTTCGTGAGCCATCGCGCCTGCCAATTCCGCTTCGTTATCGGCAACGAGAATCAAGCCTTTATTGACGTAGAAAAAGCCGCCGGGCAACGCGAACGCGTTCACTTCGTCGGAGTCTATGACTTTAATCGTGAAGGGAACCTTCGCGTCCGAGTGAAGCACCAGATTCTGGCCGACTCGATTAACGTATTCGGTGATAATCGGATCGTCTATGAACTTGGCTTCCTTATCGACTTCGGCGGCAAGCTGGCGGCCAATCGCCACTTCCTTTTCGAGGGAGCCGCTGTGCTTACCGATGATTCCCTTATTGATGTTGCGCTTGCCGATTTGATCCGGGTCTTTGTCGCTCGGAAGTTGTCCGTTGGCAGATGTCTGCTGCGTCGTTGAAGTTGCGGTTTTTGATGCAGTCGTTTTCTGCGCGGCAGATTTGTTTTGCGCGGCAGATTTTTGGTCGGGCTGTGTTTGCTGTTGCAGCGGAGCGGCGAAGGCGTTGGTGGCGCTCAAACACAAGCTGGCGGCGAGCGCGAGCGCTGTCATGCTGTTGCGGGAGATGTTGTGATACATAACGAAAGTCTCCAAAAGCTATCGAACAACGATTGATTAAAAGAAGCTGCCTTCCACACTGGGCGCAGCGAAAATGTTTTATCAGAAAATCATTCAGGAAAGCGGCGGCTTCCGGCAGAAGCAATGAATTGTTTCGTTTTCGGCTTTACTGAACACGCAAGGCTTTGATGCCGCAACGCGCTTTTAAGGTTGCGCGCCTGAAAGCGCGTTGCGGCGACTTTCAACGCACTGTTTTGCCTTTCTAAATTTGCGACGGATTGCGCGGCTTGAATATCGTTCATTATACCAGCAACCGGCGCGCAAAAGCACATGGATTGCGGGCTTCTCCCGCCGCGTGTTACAGTTTTTATTGACCGTCAAGTCGGTGCTTTGACGATTCTTGCGCAAGCACGCGCGCCTTCCAGATTCTCGAACATCACCGGAACATCAAATGAAGCGCGCACAGGATAAAATCAAGGACTTCGTGGAACCGCAGCACTTCGACGAAGTGCAGAAGTACGCGGACGATCCGGCGCGCGCACTCGCCGCTTACCATTTCACGGACGCCACTTCCGATCTCGTCGCGCGCTGGCTCGACGCGCTCGCCAATTGCCCGCGCGGGCGCGGCGCGGCGCGTGCTCTCGCCGGACAGCGCGGCGTTGGCAAAAGCCATTTGCTGGCAGCCTTCGGCGCGCTCGCCGCCTTGCCGGAACTGCGCCCGACAGTCACAGATACGCATGTTGCGACAAGCGCGCGCCGCCTGCTCAATCGCCGTTATGTAGTGGCGCGCGTCGAACGCGGCACGCATCCGACGCTGCTGGAAGAAATAGCCTTTGCGCTTGCCGCCGCGCTCGGCAGCGACCAAGCGCAGTGGTCGCCGGATGCTTCGGCGATGCTGGCGATGGCCGCCGGACAAATCGGCGACGCAACGCTTGTGCTCATCATCGACACTGCCTTCGGGCGCGAAGCGCGCGTCGCGCGCGACGACGGTTCGCTTCTTAGTCAATTAGCTGCTGCGACGGAACACGTCGGCGCATTTATCGCACTCGCCCTTGACGACGACATAGAAGGCGCGGACGGCGCTAACGTCGCGCTCGCGGGAAGTTTTCAGATTGATTATTTAGACCCCGAACATCTCTACAGAGTCGCAGACCTGCATTTGTTTCGCAAAAACATCGAAGCGCGCCACGCCTTGCACGACATTTATTCCACGCTTCGCGCAGATGTCTCGGGCTTTAATTGGAGCGAGCCGCGCTTTGCCGCAATTTACCCAGTGCATCCGCTCGTGGCAGAACTCGCGCCGTCCGTGCGCCTTTACGCGCCGATGTTCGCCTTTCTGCCGTTTGCCGCAAGCGCTGTCGCGCGCGCCACGAATCGCCCTGCCACATCGCTCGTCGTGCTCGATGACGTATTTGACCGCGCCGAATACGACTTGCGCAAGGCGGATGAACTACAAGAGGTTTTCAAGGCTTACGATTTTCTCGCCTCGCAAACCGTCGCGGAGTTTCCGATTATGCAGCGCCTTCAAGCCAAGCTCGTGCTGAAGGGCTTGTTCGTGCTCTCGCTTGACGGGCGCGGCGCGACGGCGCGCGAAATCGGCGCGGCGATGTTGATTTACGACGAAGCCGCGCCGGATGCTGCCGTCGGGCGCATCGAGGCAATGCTCGCGCGTTTCGCAGAGACCGAGCCGCAGGGAGCATTGCAAAAAAGCGCGGAAGCAGACGGCGCGCGCTATCGTTTTATTATCAATGCTTCAGCCGGATTCGACGCGGCGCTCGCCGAAGCCTCCGCGCGCGTTGCTTCCGAAAATCCTGCGGCGACAAACGAACTTCTGCGCCTCATCGCCCGCACGCGTTTTGAGGATTGGCCGTTTGCCGAATCAGCTGCGCTGCCCGAATCATCTGCGCAGATAGAAAACGCTGCGAACGACGATGCCGCAGAGCTTGTCATTCTATGGCGCGGCACAAGCAGGCGCGTGCGTCTCGTCTGGCAGTCATCAAACGACGCGGCTTCGCGCGCCGCCCGCGCGCCTGCGGATTCGGATGCAGCGTCTTATGAATTCGACATCATTGTGCTTGCGCCGAACGTCGGTAATTTCGTTGCTTCCGATAATCCGCCGCTCCTCACGTCTTGGCGTCCGTCAACGCCTTCCGCAGAGGAACGAGACACGCTGTACAGGCTTGTCGCGTTGCGCACAAACGCGGCTTTGATGTCCGAGTTCGGCGACACGGCGCGCGCCGCCGAGCGCACGCATACGGCGCTTGCCGAACGACTCTGGACACGCCTTTACATGGACGAAGGCGTGCTCGTCGCGGGCGGGGCGGCGCTTCATTGGACGGATGCCGCGAGTGCTGCGCCGACGCTCTCCGAAGCTCTCGCAAAAATGCTCGCGCCGCTTTTCGGCGTGCGTTATTCGGAGCATCCAGTGTTCACGGATACCTTGACGGAAGCGGAAGTTGCGCGGCTCGTCGGAAGTCTCTTCGGCGGCGCAAATCAAACGGACGCGGGCGTGCAGGAACTCGCGCGAAATTTCGCCGCTCCGCTCGGCCTCGTCTCACTTCGCGGCGGCACTTACGCGCTCGAGGCAGGCGACCAATCGCTCGATAAAGCTTGGGTGCGCGACGTATTGCAACTGACGGATGCAGCGTCCGGCGACGTCGTGCCGCTGGAAGACATAGACCGTAAATTACAGCGCGAGCCTTACGGCTTAGGACTCGAAGCGCAGCATCTGGTGCTGGCTGCGCTCGTCGCCGGGCGGCGCATCGAATTAATTACGAAGACGAACGACCGGATTGCCCGCCGCACGCTCGACCACGCGCTCAAGTGGGATGAAATTAAAGGCGTCGCGCGCGCCGCCGCCGTGCTTCACAGCGCGGATGAATTAACTGCTTGGGCGCGCCTCTTAACGCAGAATCCGGCGCTCGTTTCGATCACGGATTCTGCGGCGCGCGAGGAAGTGCGCGCGGCGCTGATTGGTTGGCTGGAGCGTTGGCGCAACGGTGAACTGCTGCCGCGCTTCGAGAGTTTGCCGGACGAAGGTTTAACGACGCGCGCTTGGAAGCTGGCGGAGTCTGTGCGCAAAAGCTTCGGCGTCGCCGCCGAATCCATTGAAGCCGCGCTCGCCGACACGCTCTCGCTCGAAGAATGCCTGCAGCGCGTTGCGGACGCATTCGGCGACTCGCATGAAAATTTCGCGCGTCTTTCGCAGCAGTTGTCGGAGCTAACGAACTTCATCGACGGATTGACGCTGCGCGGGCGCGTGCGTGTTTATCTGGCTGCGGCTGAACCAAGCGGTGCTAATGGAATAGAAGGCTTGCGCGGGGAACTTCTTGCCGCTGCTTCCGACACACAAAGTTTTTTCGACCACGAAGCGAATAAACGATTCGAGCAATCGTGGAATGATTTTCATGCGCGTTACGCGGAGCATTACGAAGCAGTACACGAGCGTGTCGTCGGCGCATCGTTTGACCGTCGCGCGATTGACCTTGTGCTGCGCGGCGATGAATGGCGCGAATTCGAGTTGCTGTCGCAGCTCTCCGTCGTTAATAAAACCTTCTGGAACGAAGCCTCCCGCCTGCTTGAACAATCTGCGGACGCGCGCTGCGAATTGCCAGTGCGACTTGTTCTACGTGAACAACCCGCGTGCGCCTGTTCGTTTCGCTTGTCGCACGCGGCGGAGATTGAGAGACTTGCGGACTCGCTCGCCCATGTCACTGAACGCGGCTTAAAGGCGCACCGCCGGACGCTCGCGCGTTGGAGCGCGCATCTTGCACACGCCCTCCAAACTCTCGCGCAGGAATCCACAGACGTTAATGCGCAAACGCGCGCCCGTGCGTTGGCCGCCGCCTTCGCCGAAAAGGAATTGCCCGCGCTGCTCAACGCTTACGACGTGGAGCTTCTCGAAGATGTGCTGCAGAAAACGGGCGTGCCGCCGCTGCGCATTGCATTGCCGCAGGATGGCTACGGTTTGCTGACGCGCGACGAACTCGGCGTGCGCCTGCAACAATGGCTCGACGATTTGCCGGATTACCCCGCGCTCGTCGAAGTCGTCGGCGAAGGCGGCAACGGCAGAGATGACAGTTAATAAAAATAATAAAAAATCCGGCGCATTGAAATCGCTTTCGACAAGCGCAACCAAACGCGCCCGCGATGAAAAAAGCGAAAGGGAAGCAGCACGCGCGCCGAAGCCAACCGTTTCGATTATCGGGGGCGGGCGCTTAGGCTCCGCGCTCGCGCTCGCGCTGCAAGCTTGCGGCTATTTTATCGAGGCAATCGTCGCGCGCCGTTTGAGTCATGCGCGTCGAGTCACACGCATTCTCGATTCACCTTCGACGCGCTCTCTCTCCGCCGCACAGCTTGACGAACTTCCGCACAGCGAGTTGACGTTCATCACGACGCCCGACGATTCGATTGCTGCAACCGCCGCGCGCCTCGCCGCACGCGTTGAAAAAAACGAAAAAAGCGCCCGCCGCAAAACTGCGCTGCACATGAGCGGCGCGCTTTCGTCCGCTGTCTTGCAGCCGCTCGGCGATGTGGGATATTCGATTGCTTCGCTGCATCCGCTCATCGCCGTCAGCGATCCCGCGCGCGGTGCGGAAAGTTTGCGCAACGCTTTTTACTGCATCGAAGGCGAGCGGAAAGCCACAGCGACGGCGCGAAAAATTGTCAAGGAGTTCGGCGCGCAAAGTTTTTCTATCGACGCCAAAGATAAAACGCTTTACCACGCGGCTGCGGTTACTGCCTCCGGCCACCTCGTCGCGCTTTTCGACACCGCGACACGGATGCTCGCGCACTGCGGCTTATCAAAGGCACGCGCGCGCGAAGTTCTTTTGCCGCTCGTGCGCAGCACAGTCGAGAATTTATCTACGCGCGAACCGTCACTCGCGCTTACCGGAAGTTTCGCGCGCGCCGACGTTGAAATTATCCGGCAACATCTCAACGCTCTCCGCCTTCTCGCGTCGCCGCATCAACCACATGATGCGCTCGGTGTTTACATTCTGCTTGGCGCGCATTCGCTTCAGCTAGCGCAGGAAAACGGCACGCCCATCGCCGCCTTAAATGAAATCTCGCGCGCCCTCGAACAAGCGAAGCGCGGCACGAAGCGCAGCCGAAAAACGAAGGCGGAAAGACGAGACAAAGAAGATTAGCCACAGAGGCACAGAGACACAGAGACGAGAGAAAGGCTAAAGCTAAATCAAATCTCTTTTATGCCTGCCTTACTCTGTGCCTCTGTGGCAACGTTTTCTTACGTGCGCTTAAGTTCGATGCTTTGCTTGCGTCGTGCAATTCTTTGGCGATAGAGTTAGCTTTATAAAATCACTGAAGGATTATCCGCGAAAGGAATCTGACACAGCCACAATGGAGAACACGCCAAGCGCGAGTTACAGTTTGACACTACGCGTTCGTTTAGCGAGCCGCACCGGAACACTCGGAGAATTAACGACCGCCATCGGACAGGCGGGCGGCGACATCGGCGCGATAGACATCGTCAACGTCGGCGCTGATGCAGTCGTGCGCGACATCTCCGTCAACGCCGCATCGAGCGAGCACGGCGCGCAGATCGTCGAAGCGCTGCGCGATATAGACGGCGTCGAAGTCGTCAACGTCTCCGACCGCACATTCCTGATGCACCTCGGCGGCAAAATCGAAGTCGTCTCGAAGACACCTTTGAGGACGCGCGCGGATTTATCTATGGCCTACACGCCCGGCGTCGCGCGCGTTTGCAATGCGATTCACCAAGACCCTGAAAAGGCCTTCACCTTGACCATCAAAAAAAACACCGTCGCTGTTGTCACGGACGGCACGGCGGTTTTAGGTTTGGGCGACATCGGCCCCGCCGCCGCGATGCCGGTGATGGAAGGCAAGGCGATGCTCTTCAAGGAATTCGCGGGCGTCGATGCGTTCCCGATTTGCCTTTCGACAAAAGACCCGGATGAAATCGTTCGCACCGTCAAAAACATTGCGACGGCGTTTGGCGGCATCAACCTCGAAGATATTTCCGCGCCGCGCTGTTTTGAAATCGAAGACCGTCTCAAAGAAGAATTAGACATTCCCGTTTTCCACGACGATCAGCACGGCACGGCGGTGGTCGTGCTCGCCGCGCTCATCAACGCTTTGAAGATCGTGGACAAAAAGATGAGCGACATCAAAGTAGTCGTCAACGGCGTCGGCGCGGCGGGCGTCGCGTGCTCGAAGATCATCATGTCTGCGGGCGTTCAGAACATCGTCGGCTGCGATCAACTGGGCGCGCTTTATCGCGGGCGGCGCGAACACATGAACTGGGTCAAGGATTGGTACGCGCGCAACACCAACCCTGATAACGAGCAGGGAACAATTCACGACGTGATGCGCGGCGCAGACGTCTTCCTCGGCCTCTCCGTGCCGGGCGTTATCAATGTCGATGATTTGCAGAAGATGGCTGCGCGCCCCGTCGTCTTTGCGATGGCGAACCCGACGCCGGAGATCATGCCGGAGGAAGCCGCGCCGTATGTCGCTGTGATGGCGACGGGACGCTCCGACTATCCGAACCAGATCAACAACGTGCTTTGCTTTCCCGGCATCTTTCGCGGCGCACTAGCCGCGCGCGCTTCACAGATCAACGAAGAAATGAAACTCGCCGCCGCCTACGCCATCGCCTCGATTATCAAACCCGAAGAACTGCACGACGATTACATCATTCCATCAGTCTTCGACAAACGCGTTGCCGAATCCGTTTCCCGCGACGTCGAAGAAGCGGCCTACCAAACAGGCGTCGCAAGGCGTGACCGCTCACGCACCGATCCGATGATATAAATACTTTTGATGCTTGACATCAATGCTTGAGAATCAAACCGTTGTACGCAAGGATTGGGCAATCAGCGGGACGATGCGGCGGGGGATGGCGATGGCTTCTTTGATGTGGCGTGCGTGTGTGAAATGGCCTGTGACGTAGAGGCCGCGAACGCGTGTCTCGAAGGTTTCAGGATCGTAGACGGGAATCTGCGTGAGGCCGGATTGCACGATCTCCACGCCCAACTCGCGCAGCAGTGAAAAATCTGCGTCCGCGCCGATGAGGATAAATACTACGTCGTTGGGCAGCGCGAGTGTTGCGCCGTCGTCCATTTTCAGTTTGACGCTTCGTTCGGTGATTTCCAAGACTTCGGTGAAGAAGGCGAGTTGTAGATTTCCGCGCTTCAGTTCCGCTTCGAGCGGCGCGCGCACCCAAGGTTTGATAGCATTTTTTTTCGGGTCGCGGTTTTCCCATTCGGCGCGCCAGATGGCGAGCGTCGTGCGCGCGCCTTCCTGCGCGAGAAAGAGCGCCGCTTCCGCCGCTGAATTTCCGCCGCCGACGACGAGCGCTTCCTTGCGCACGTAAGGATATGCTTCGTCGAATCTGTGATGAACTTTTATTAATTCTTCGCCGGGAACATGCAAGCGCCGCCGCCGCGCCATTGCGCCTGTAGCGACGAGCACGCGCGAAGCATTGTAAACGGCGCGCGTCGTCTGCACCAGAAAGCCTTCCGGTTTTAATTGTTCGATACGCAGCACCGCTTCTTCCGTGTTGATGCGCAGATTATGTTCGAGCACGAACCGCACGTAGTAGGACAACAACTCTTCGCGCGTCGGTTTGTCGCGGCAGGGATTGAGCGCGCCTTCGCGCAGTTCCAATTCGTTGGTGGTCGAAAAAACGGTTTGCCCGATTGGATAATGGTAAATCGTGTCGGCGATCAAACCTTTTTCGATGACGAGGTAATCGAGGTTTTCACGCGCTGCCATGTCCGCCGCCGATAGCCCTGCGGGGCCTGCGCCGATGATCAATAAATCTAATTGTTCAAGTTCTTCTGACATCATTTGTTCAAGCAAACGTTCCTTCAACGCTTCGCCGATAATGCGAAGCCGCAACTGTCGAAGCGAGTGAAAAGCCGCGCCTCTGTGTGCCGTTCATTGCGCGGCGCTCGAATCGCTCGTTATAATGCGCAGGGTTCGATAATCATTTTAAGGCAAGCCGCCGCTATTTACGAGCGGAGACATTCACGGCAACGCATCTGCCGTGCAATGCGGGCGGCATATTACCCGATGGGAGCGTCAAATTAAGTGAGCACAACGGAAGCCGCATGTTTCAGCACGCCGGAAGAATTAGGCTTGCGCGTCGAGTCGCTCCCCTGTGCTTCCTTGCCGCACCTATCCGCGCTCTTTCTCGATTACCTGCAAGACCCCGTTGCGCTGCGCCGCTTTTATCCTTCAGCCGTGCGCTTTCATCATGAACTAGCCGCGCGCGTTCCCGAAGTTATCGCTGCGCATAAAACTGATCGCCGTCAATTATGCGACGCGCTCGAAGCGATGAACCGGAAGTGGGGAGCGACAGATGCGACGCTCGCCAACATCGAGCGGCTTCGCCGTGATGATTGCGTCGCGGTTGTTTCAGGCCAGCAAGCAGGGCTTTTCACGGGGCCGCTCTACACGATTTATAAAGCGCTCTCCGCCGTCAAGCTCGCCGGATGTTTGCAGCATCGAGGCACGGCGGCGGTTCCCGTTTTCTGGATTGCGACGGAGGATCACGATTTCGCGGAAGTGGCGGGCGCGGAATTTATCGGGCGCGATTGCCGTCTCGCCAGCGTCCATGCCTCGACGAAAATGCACGCGGAGGGCGCGCCCGTCGGCACAGTCATCCTCGATGAATCGATCAACGAAACCGTCGCGCGCCTTTTGGACGTGCTGCCGGAAACAGAGTTTACGCCCGACCTCGAAAACCTATTGCGCGACGCGTATCAGCCCGGACGCTCTTACGGCGACGCCTTCGCCAGAATGCTGACGCGGCTCGTCGGCAGCTACGGATTAATACTGCTCGACCCGTGCGATGCCGAACTGAAACTCCTTGCCGCGCCGCTCTACGCCGAAGCCGCGCGCCGTGCTCCTGACATCGCCGACGCGATTGCCGCGCGCAGCCGCGAACTCGAAGCCGCTGGCTATCACGCGCAAGTGCTCGCTTCAACGGATTCATTTCCGCTTTTTCTGCACGACGAACAGGGCGCGCGCCGCGCCGTCACGCGAACATCGAACGGCCTTTACAAAGCGCGTTCGATGCGCGACGAATATACTGCCGAGCAACTCGCCGACTGGTCTTTGCGCGAACCTGAACGCTTCAGCCCGAACGTCACTTTGCGCGCCGTCGTGCAGGATTATTTGCTGCCGACGATTTGCTACTTTGGCGGCGCTGCCGAAATCGCTTACTTCGCGCAAACGGCGGAAGCCTACCGCGTGCTGAATCGCCTGGCGACGCCGATTTTGCCGCGCGCCAGCCTAACGATTGTCACTAGCCGCACGAATCGCGCGCTCGAACGCTACAATCTCAAGCTGACGGATTTCTTCGCCGGACTCGAAAGCGTGCTGGCGCGCGTCGTCGAAGAATATTTAGGGGCGGAAACGGCGACGGCCTTCACGAACACGGAAAGCGTTTTGATGAAGGAACTCGATGCCTTGAAAGCGCAGCTCGAAGCAATCGACCCGACGCTCGCCGACGCGCTCGAAACTGGACGGCGAAAAATCAAGTATCAACTCGAAAGTTTGCGCACACGTTTTCATCACGCGCAAATGCAGCGCGACCGTGCCGCCCATCGCCAACTCGAACGCGCCTTCGCCGCGCTTTATCCGAACAAAGCTTTGCAGGAGCGCCACATCAACGTCACCAGCCTGCTCGCCCGCCACGGCGCATACGTCATCGAATGGATTTACAACGCCGTCAATCTCAGCTCCAACGATCATCAAATTGTTTATCTTTGATGCAAGCGAATTGCGCCGCCACGCGCACACGCTCTTGCTTCCATTGACACATTCGGTTTTCTGCAATATTTTGGCACGCCTCGCAGAAAACAGAGAGCCGCATTGCGCCGCTTCGACTTCCCTCAAAGGACAACGCCCATGACAACCGCTACCAAACTACCCGCCTGGCAATCGCTCGAAAAGCATCATCGACAAATTGCTTCCGAGCAGATGCGCGATATGTTCAAAGCCGATTCGCAACGCTTCGAGCGATTCTCGTTAAGCTTCAACGACATTCTGCTGGACTACTCGAAGAATCGCCTCACGGAGGAGACAATCAAGCTGCTCCTTGAGCTGGCGCGTCAGGCGAAGCTCGACGAGTGGATCGAAAAGATGTTCAGCGGCGAGAAGATCAACATTACGGAAGACCGCGCCGTGCTGCACGTCGCCTTGCGCAATTGTTCCAATCGCCCAATCCTTGTTGACGGCAAGGATGTCACGCCGGAAGTGAACGCCGTGCTCGCGCACATGAGAGAATTCACGGACGCGATACGTAGCGGCGCATGGAAAGGCTATACGGGCAAAGCCATCACAGACATCGTCAATATAGGCATCGGCGGCTCCGACCTCGGTCCCGTGATGGCAACCGAAGCCCTGAAGCCCTACGCCAAGCAGGGACTCCACGTACACTTCGTTTCCAACGTAGACGGCACGCACATCGCCGAAACGCTCAAGGAACTAAGCCCCGAAACGACGCTCTTCATCGTCGCCTCAAAGACTTTCACGACGCAGGAAACCTTAACCAACGCGCAATCCGCGAAAGAGTGGTTTCTTAAAACAGCGAAAGACGAGGCGGCAGTCGCCAAACATTTCGTCGCGCTCTCCATCAACGCCGCAGAGGTCTCCAAGTTCGGCATCGACACGAAAAATATGTTCGAGTTCTGGGACTGGGTCGGCGGGCGTTATTCGCTCTGGTCGGCCATCGGCCTGTCCATCGCCGTCTACATCGGCATGGATAATTTCGAGGAGATGCTGCTCGGCGCGCACCAGATGGACGAACATTTCCGCACCACGCCGTTTGAAAAGAATCTGCCCGTTATGCTCGCCTTAGTCGGCCTCTGGTACAACAACTTCTTCGGCTCGCAAACCGTCGCCATACTGCCTTACGATCAGTATATGCACCGCTTCTCCGCCTACTTTCAACAGGGCGACATGGAGAGCAACGGCAAGAGCGTCAACCGCGACAGCGAACAAACTGGGTGCTCGACGGGGCCTGTCATATGGGGCGAACCGGGCACAAACGGCCAGCACGCCTTTTATCAACTAATCCATCAAGGCACGAAGCTCATCCCCTGCGATTTCCTTGCGCCTATGGAAACGCACAATCCGAACGGCGAACACCACGCCATACTGCTCTCCAATTTCTTCGCGCAAACCGAAGCGTTGATGAAAGGCAAAACCGAAGCCGAAGTGCGCGCTGAATTGGAAGCAAGCGGGATGAGCGGCGAGCAGTTGGAGAAACTCGTGCCGCACAAAGTTTTCGCGGGCAACAAGCCGACCAATTCCATCATGTTCAAGAAGCTCACACCGCGCGCGCTCGGTTCTTTGATCGCGCTTTACGAACATAAGATTTTCGTGCAGGGCGTTATATGGAACATCAACTCGTTCGATCAGTGGGGCGTCGAACTCGGCAAGCAACTGGCGAAAGCTATTTTGCCGGAACTACTCCAACAGGGCGAAGTGACCACACATGATGCTTCCACCAACGGCTTAATCAACCACTACAAGAAGAATCGTTAACGGCGTTTGTCTATCCATGAAAATGCCTGTTATTAAAATTGATCTTCCTGTCTGGGTTGCGTCCTTTGTGGATTGGGACAAACAGTATGTTTCCGACGAAGAAAAGATGTCGCTGGCGATAAAGCTGGCGATGGAGAATGTTCGTCAATCAACCGGCGGGCCATTCGGCGGCGCGATTTTCGACGCGCAAACAGGAAAGATTCGTTCCGTCGGAATGAATCAAGTCATGAGGCTAAACAACTCGTGTCTTCACGCCGAAGTCAGCGCGATCATGATGGCGCAGTCGGCGTTAAAATCCTATACCTTGAGTTCTCCCGGTATGCCCCGCTACGAGTTATTCACTTCATGCGAGCCATGCTGTATGTGTCTGGGAGCCGTCCTGTGGAGCGGACTAAGCAGAGTGGTCTGCGCCGCCACGAAAGACGACGCATCCGGCATAGGCTTCGATGAAGGGCCTGTTTATGAAAGTTCGTATGAGTATCTGAGAGCTAGAGGAATTGAAGTTAAGCGAGGCTTGATGCGTGAAGAAGCTGTTAAGGTGTTTGATTTGTATAAGGAAAAAGGGGGAGTCATTTACAACGGATAAGGTATGAGATTTTTATAAAGAAATTTTCCAGCACCGGAATTGAAATGAGCCGAGCGAATGCCTTGCAACCTTATCATTAGGATGATTGATGAGCGATATTCTATCGAA
>JAABUK010008146.1_pt1 | contig 14804 bp, 16 predicted proteins | sample 5559141 | NCBI WGS metagenome assembly JAABUK01 (sample SAMN10711869, study PRJNA513367) | rock metagenome | isolation source: Antarctica rocks | place: Antarctica: Victoria Land, Pudding Butte nord | collected 2016-01-03
ACAAACTCCAACTCAACCACATCTCAAGACCTCCACATCAAATCTATCCCCCTAATCGCCGCCCCCCCAATACCCCCACGTCAACCCCGGCCTCGGTATCACCCCCAACATCACGCTCTCGTGCACATATGTGCGCAGTCGTTCCTCCATGGGCGCTGTCTCGGGGTGAAGATGGTATTGGGCGGCGGCTTTTTCGTGGCGGGGGGGTAGAGGATGGGGAGGGAGTAGGGGTTTGAAGGTGATGCGGTAGGGGTGGGGGAGGGGGAGGCTTGTGCTGTTGATGTGGAAGTTGGGTGGGGGTGGGGCGCTGGGGGGTGTTGATGGGGAGGGGTTGGGGGAAGCACGTAAGAGTTGTTGCGTTGGAGGGGGATGTTATGGTTGTGGTGATGGTGAGGGATAGTAGTTATGGGGAGGTGGCTGGGAGGCTGAGGGCGTGGGCTGAGAGATGACATAGGAGGAGTGTGAGTGGCGAATACATCTCAGGATTCGTTGGGTGGAAGGTGATCGAGTGGGGATCGTTGTTGAGTGGGGAAAGGGTTGTAGCAGCTTTGTACCTGTCTGGAAGATGGCTGCGCTTGTTGAGCAGATCTACCAGTCGGTTGAATCGCCCAAGTCGATCGCTTGCTTCTTCGTGTCTTTGCGTAGAGCTGTAGATTAAACGATCCATATATTGGAAGAGAAAGCGGTCGTTCAAGCGGCCGATTTTGCTAAGAGATAATTGGTGCATAGGCTTGTCGTTGCGCGTGTAATTTTTCTGTCGCTCCTATAGCGCAAACGACTACAATCATGACAGAAGCAGGCCATAGAAATCCCCTCTATCGGTTCCGCTGGCGAAATGTAGAGAGTGGAAATGAAATGTTGGTTGACGGGACAGAAAGTCTCAAATGTCATACAATTAACCCTCTCTTTGCATCGTAGGCCTCAATAATCCGATATCACCCATTGAATTGCTGGTAAAGGTTCATTAAGCCATCACATACTCACACTATCCAAAATTTGAGGCCAGCTCCTAGCCAATTCGTGTTGACCTTGAATTACTGGCCGCAGCGGTCCTCTATCGGTGCTTAGAGGGCGTATCGTCTCTGTAATTCTTTAGCTGCAGTATTACGGCTTCTTGCTTCCTTGCTGTAGTGTTCCATTACTCCAAGAATCAATCTCATGTTCGTTGGAACCTTTTCTAGTCGTTCATAGATTTGTTTGAGCTCTCATCTATTTCTGGTAATTTCCTGTGGTGGTCACCGCAGAAAGCGAAGACATCTGGTGACGCCATCGATTGGCTTGGTCTTAGTAGCCGTATTGCCACTTGCAATAGAATGTCGCTCGTCTGTGTTGGGAGCATGGGTTTTTGATATCAGATAGGCTACAGGGTGTGCGATGAATCATCTTTGCGAAGATTCCCACCGCTGGGGATAAGGCTAGGAGCGCCCAACCAGATTGATCTGTTTGATTTGTTGTTCTTATATGCAGGTGGACGAGATGTGCAAAGATTGAAGGCGATGCCTTGATGCTTGGAGGATGGGTCTGAAATTAAAGGAGAAGAGAGTCTTTTGTGCTTAGTGGTTTGGGATCAAATAAATCACGACCCTAATAGGAGCCGTTCGTAGCGCAAGATGGGACTCGGTTCCCGCCACAATAATATGATGCCGCTTTTGTCGCCACTGGCGGAAACATGAGACCACTGGGACGCTCTCCTCGCGTGGCAACTTCAACCATTTCCTACAGACCAAGATAACTTTTTTAAGAGTAGGTGCAACAACAGCGCAGAGTTTTTGTTTAGCGATGTTCAGCTTACACATACTTCTTGCGTTTCTTGGTGCTTTGTACCTTTCTCCGCATGTCATGTCTCTTCCCACCCAGCCTATCAGACATCCTGCGGATTTTCACTCAGGGTTAATAACACCCAACGAGTTGACTGCGGCTCTTCCATGGGGGTGAGTCTTTGCCTATAGAAAATCCTTTCTGCCAGACGCTGATACTCATGGCTTTAGCCCCAAAACGTTCCTTATCCCTCAAAGTTCAATGACTCTCCGACTTTCCAAAGGGAAAACCCTTGGCCAGCTACCCTTACAAGCGCTCATACATTCTGCCACCGACTTCATCGCCAATCAAGCAGACATATACGGTGAATCCGCCACTTGCAATGACATGCCGTTTCGGTACGACGTTGGTGAGGGAACTGAAATAGTTATTTGGTATATAATCCATCCTTTCACTTGGAACCAGCTTGCAACTGTGATGCGCGGACTGCAGCTGTATATTCTTGATGGGAAGAGATATAGGGCGTATCATTTTGAGATTGGAGGTTTGGACTCGCTGGATGGGTATCCTTGGTTTGGGTGGGGTGATATTGGGTTGAGTGTTGCGGGACATACGTAGGTGTGTAAACCATAAGCTCAAAGACTGAAGGGATTCTTCTTGTGGTATTTCGACATGAGAAGCATACCCAGCCTCGTTGCATGTTAAATTTAACCCCACAGGTTCCGGGCACGCACGAATCCCCAGATCATTCCTTCTCGGTCAAAAAATCTGCCCATATATCATGTCAAACTGGGGAATATAGGATCAACGCAAACCCGCTATGCCCTCTCCGACGAAAGATTACGCTTCATTAGCAACGGCACCTACTGTGCTGTCAATGGTACGTTGGTGGAAATGAAAAGCGATATTACTTTTCGACTGAGGGTTCCGCTGGAACGTTCCCACTAGCTACTGCCACCGCAACAGCTGCACAATTTAGCGGCACGAATGCGGCAGCTCAAACAAGGGACATGAACACTGCGAGCATCACTGAAGTACCTGAGACTCCAACGGTCGACCAAAGGGCTGGGAAACAGACGGCTTTTGCAAGGGGACTTACGGATTTGGGAAGACAGCTCGACGCTCTCTTCCAACGTTGCAATGATTATTGTCGAAATGGTTCTGTATTGACTCCTAGCCGTTACGGAGCAAGTGGCGAGGGTGTTGATGGTACGATATTCTCACTTCACTAACGGGGATTGCCGTCCTTGGTCGAATGGTATCGGGGGACAAAGTCTAATGAATATGCCAGACTCAGATAACTTCTACTCGGTATTCTCTTTGATTATGCGTTGCAAGAATTTGAGCATGCTGTGCCGTAATGAATGACATATGCTGCTACGTAAACGGTGAGGACTTGCCAACATAAGATCAATGTTTAGATCGGAAATTATGATACCAAGTTGTATCTGCCGCACTGCTCAAGTAAAACGATCTTCTGCTCTTGTCCATTGCCAGATTGTATTTGATGTTCCAAATCACTACTGAGCAATCGAGATAATCAAGATGTGGGAACGCCTCTCAATGTTTACTCCTCGTGGTGAGCCGGGGTGGTTCCACATCGCTAGTTGATGTTCGGCAGTAATGTTTGCAAGCTAAGGGGCCGTGATATGCTATTAGACCATAGTGCGAGGTGTACCAAAAACAGCTACTGCTTTTTATTGCTCGTTGTCCCATGCCCCCGAGAGCTGAACAATGCCGTTGGTATCATAGGATCTAAGTATCCTGGGGGTATCGTGACCTCCAGACCTGTCGGGAAAACACCGGCGGGACGAAGCTTGTGTCTCTTGGAGGTAGGCGAATATCTGGACGTGGGGATATTTGGAGACACAACAGGAAACATCGAGCCACGGGCTGTGACTTGAGGAACTTGCGGGAGTGGGCGGGATCTGTTTCCTCGTTCGAATTTGATGGACACCGGCGACGTCTGTGGGCTTTCGGAAATCGGAGTCGGTGGTAAAGATCGATCAAGATTCGGGGACTCGCGCATATACAAGGAGTAGATCTCGGCTACAGAGTTCGAAGTAGGAGTCGAGGCTAGTCCATCATCAAGGGTCATAGAATGAGCTGGAGCGGAGACGACGTTTTCAATGCAAGAGGTGCAGTCGAATGAAGTAAAGCTTATTCTAAGGGGAGGATTAATGATGAAGCTACTGTAGCTCCTTCTGGGGAGCCTGGTGGATATCCTGCCAGTGTTGACGGTATGTGTTTGTGCCATTGAGTGTTGACTGGCAGACATGTGGCTATTCAACTCAGTCGTTGTTCGCGGAAAGGGTTGGTACATCTCGGAGATCTCATTACCGGATCCAGACGGAAGTTGCTCATCTAGTAACTCTGCTCTTGAAGTATCCGGTAACTCGCGGACTGGCCCGCACATGCTGTTATTGTCAATCTCGCGCACAGAGCAGATACTGAAGACCGATGGATTATCCGATGGCATTGGTGATCTTAATTCATCGTGGCTAACCTTGCCAGATTTTCGCCTTCTCTTTCGTATGAAGAATAGAAAGACAACGATGACTGAAATCAGGAACAACACTGCTCCTACGCTAGTGCCTATGATGGTTTCACGACGTATGCGAGAAGGATTTGACGGGATGGGAACTATGTTCTTAGGGGAATCGTCGTTGAATCTGCATTGCGAAATGGAAAAGTTGGAGTGCTCGTAGTCGGTTATCAGGTAACTGAGGATGTCTGTCAGCCGTTGATGACGGAGGCCAGCTGGGTCCCATAATACATACGCTTCCTGTAAAAATGTTCGGCCTAAAGTATACTGGGAGTCGTTGGCGGCTCTTTGTAAAGGAAAGTACCCCATGGTGTCCTGTACCAATGGGTACCCTTTAGGGTCAGGTACCAATGGGTAACTTGGATGAAGATCAAAGCTCCCATAAGGGAAGACTATATCTACAGATGGACCCCCTTCTGGATCTTTTATGCCGAATGTCAAAGTAGGATTGGTTCTCAGAAGCGTCTGGTGCAGCGTATCATTGACCCAGTATGCCTCAGTTGTCTCATTCCACTCCAATCCAAACGCGCCTTCAAAAGCCTGACACGCCTCCAGAGGAAGGTAAATGAAGGGCTGCGTCGAATCAATGAACGTCGCTATTGGCGTGGGCAGTAACGATTGGGATGTCATGCCAGTGGTCGCATCCAGGGTGATAGATTCTAGAGTAATGACTAGATCGCGTGATATATCTGGAGCGAGCGAGTGAGAGGCGTAGTTGGGTGTGAAGCGGGAAGAGTCATAGCCACCAAGTGTCAAGCTTCCAAAGAAGCCTCTGTTACCTAGTCAATTTCAGCGTTGCAAAACATTGACAGTCTCTAGGCTCTAATAGGTAGAAATGGTAAAGAATAAAGTATACAACATGCCTGTGGGCGAGTGATGAGACGAAATTGCCAAAGCAATTGGCAGCAAAGGTTACGCGAGGACGCAGCACCATACAGTGTCTCGAGAGAAATGCGTAATAGTATTTCACTCACGGTACTTTGCCCCTGCAGTATACGCCCAGGATAAACTCGGTATCAGACCTTGGCTTTTCAACGTTGTCAAGTAGCTGGGCTTTGTCGCATTGAATGTAGTAAGATTGGTTCCTTGAACACCCAGACCAAATATACCCACATGATAATCCTCTGTGGCGATGCCCGCGACCACTTGCGATGTAAGCGTGGGGCCTCCAGTGGCATTACTGAACCCTAACGAAATTGTGTCGAGTCCATAAGTGCCACTCTCTTCATAGCCAAGATTGTCTTCGAGACCGAGCGAGAAGTTACCAAGTTGACTCCAAGACGATGATTGCGATGAACTGAACAGTCCACTCCGAATTGCAGTGCAAGTCTGATGAGCGATCATGCCGGCTTCTTCGGCCAAGAGATTGGCGCTGGCGACATTGCAATACCCTAACCCTAAGATGTTGTGGGGCTGGGATTGCGGCTGAAAGAGATTATTCTGTCTGCTCTCTGAGAAGCTCCTCAGTTCCACTACTTGAACATTTTCGATCCTAATACACGCGGGGACCAACGTTGCTATATTAATAACGTGAGGAGATGCCAGTCTGCTGGACCACATAGGCCCCAGATGGCATTGGATCTATGGCATCGCCCGCCCTCGCAACTCTGCATCTCTTGTTTCAAATTCCACTACCTGCACGTTTCCACCTACCTGCTGATGTAACACCCGCTGGTACGCTGCATTGCGGTGCCAAACTAGATACATGACTCTCCGCGATCTTAGCCTTGTGCTTATTGATAGGCACACATACCCTGTTGAGAGCCTTGCATTGTGCTGCTTTGCCATGATCAAGCATACGGAGAACGCTGCACCCCTATTTATGCCTCACATCATTGCCTGTTTTCAACGTCGATTGGCCATGCTAATATTGAACATCATCGTATGCATGCATAACCTCCGATCTTCTACTGTGCCGGTATCGGACTCTTTCCACGCGTCCTTCTGAAAGAACTGCTCAATACCATTGCATTGTTCTGCAGGGGCATCGTCAACCTGATGCGTCTAATGTCTCGAAATCCACCTACAGATGATGTTTCTGCAATCTTCTCATCGACTATGTTTCACATTGCAGGGCGTGGACCTCCCTAAATGCTTAGCGATTGGCCTTACTCATCTTCATTATCATGGAATCTGCAGCATCGGCGTTTGAGAAAAGCAGTTTGACCTACTTTGCCAAGATTCTGTATAGGCGTACCGACAGAACTGAACGATATCGATTGCACTATATGTAGGTTTCACTTTTAGTCTGAGCGCTCTCATTCCCAAGTCTCATCCGACTTCGTTTCACAACTTTCGTTCTCTAAAATTGTGGTCTCTAGTCACCTTGAACGGGTATATAGCTTTCTCAGCCATCGTTCAACAACTCTGTTCCTGCAGCCACCCATAATTGACAGCCTGGTCCAGTGTGCCCTGCTCCAAACATGTCGATCAAGCCCATCAAATTGTTACATATTTCATACATAATATTTGTGCTATGCCCATGTCTGATTTCCACCCTTATCAAAAAAGATCCTGGGCCGCTTCCCGTAAACGTGGCGGGGCGTCCGGAACTGGCCACGTCTTGTTCAACGCCTAAAGCATGGCTGGAGGCTCTGATTCCACGTGCTCTAGTTCCTCTCCTTTCTCTGTCGGAGGCAGCTGCTACAGATGTATCTTTGACAGACAGGTCACTACATTGACCACGCTAGCAGCAGCACCTACTCCAGCAGATGCTACTAGGATTGAAGTGATGCCAGTCAGCCTGGAAACACCTATCACACCTGCGACTCCAGCGACTCCAGCGACCCCAGCGACTCCAGCAACTCCAGCGACTCCAGCGCCCCTCGGTGCTCCTACGACTTCAGATCTTCCTATAATCACTTCTGGTCCGTTACCAGCTTGCATGTGGGCTCAATGCAATCTCTTCTATCCGGTGAGCGTAGCACCCGCTCCACCTCTTTTCAGCCGAGGCTAATCAAGCGTAGAATGTGAGGGTATATCATTGGCCACAAGAATCACAAAACACAGCCTGCCTCTCAACAGCGTCAAGTCTTCCTGGCCTGGCTCCTCTGCTCGGACTCGATAGGTACCGCACCCAGACCCCGTCAAAGGATACTCGAGCTAACGACTGACACAGTCAATCCCCGAGCGTATATGTCGTCTTTGACTTGGTCACTGCCTACAATGGTTGCAGTCGAATTGGCTCAACCTACGCGAACATTACCACTTCTTTCCCTCCTGGTCATCTGTCAACAATCAGACCTGATGATAACAGTACTCGCAGCTTCGATTTTGCTGATCTTCCATGCCCTCCGCCAGGAGTTAGTTGGACTTCATCGGGGCCCTATGCACCTTTGCTCTCGCCTCCGTCATTCTTGTTCGCTCTAGACCCTGCATTCACTAGCTGTATACCCGCCTTTCATCAGGGTGTTGACCCTCCGACGGCTTTGCCAACTGTCACTGGCCGTATCTCACAACCTGAACACAGACCTGTAGGACATCCGCATCAACACAAAAGAGCAATTGAGCCCGCTCATGTAGTACCCTGGACTCCGCGGAAGACCACCGATTCGGTGTAAGAGCTCGATCCTGGCAGTGACGGGTGGACTTTTCTTGACGAGATGTAATCATACAGCCGAGTGCTGACTTTCGAAGCTCCGGATTGAAATTTGCGAAGTCGGCTCAATTCAATAAGGTGAATCAATGCGGCTTAATTTGTGGCCACCTATGGAATTAGCCATGGCTTTTGGTTGAGTTTCCGCCATAGCTGAAGTCATTGATCTTGGGAAACATGTAATATTACCAACATTGTATGATGTAGAGTACGGAGGCTGTACCCCTTGTTTTGCGAGAGGTCTTGCCTGCAGAGATGGCTGTGGTTGGCGACAAAACCATTGGTACAGGTGCATTAGAGTGTAAGCTTCATTGAGCAACGCAATAGGGCTGTCGTTGATGTTATACATATACGGACCGGTTGCTGTGATCTTCAACGACAATTTGCAAGGAATAAGGAAGTCTTGCGAGCTCGGTGTCCCTGTTGTTATTTGGGGCCGGTTACATGCCAGGCTGCAAATACAGTGGTGTCCTTCCCATCCCTCTTCCCCGAAGACCCCGCGAGCTCCCGGCCGTGTCATATCGGACGAGACATCCCGCATCCTCGACAATCCTCGTCCTTGCCCTTGAAGACTTCGAGCATCTCTGGATATCAATTCATGCAAGGTTGTGTTAATATATTGACCTCTTGGACGCGGTGACTGGACGCCAAGACCACACTATCGCCGATAAGTCCGGTGCCTAATATATGTTGTATAATGGGTTCTCTTTACAATGAAACACACACACTGAGCCTTGCTATGTATTACGCTGTGGGTAGAGACTGCCAAGACAACGTACATCTTGCGTCGAAGTTTAACTTTAGTTCCGCTAGGTGCATCTAGATGAACCTATGCTGGCGGGCTTATCGCATCTCGTTCTTTTCTTTGTTTGACACTTGAAACAAGTTGGTCCCACCACACCCACAGACACTTACAGTCAGCCATCCGTCAGCATCCTCAGCGAATCTCCTGCTCTTTCTCTATTTTCAATGTCCGCTTTCTATTCCAGTCGACAGATTCATGGAATTCCACTACATTCCAAATCTCAACCACCAGGGACATATCAAGTGGTGACCGATACAATGCCAAGGTTCTTCGCTACACCTGAAGAGAAAACGCTTCACTTTAAGAATCAGCTGCATACAGTGGACTTTTCAACGACTTATCTGGATTCCTTCATTTCGGTTGTCATTGACGGCAATCGTTTTCAGGTGAGCCCTCTTCAACACCTATTCCAGCTACGAAGTAAATACTCATGTAGAACGCATCGGAAGTTCATCGATGGGTTCGTCGCAAATGATGAAGCTGGAGGGAAGCAAGCTGCTATGGCACTTACACATGCGATCGGAGACATGCTGGGCCAGATGGGGTACGAAGTGACGCGTCTTGTCATTCGAATATTCGGCAATCCGGAATGGCTCAGCGACGCCTACCTGGACGCCACTGTCATCCCACACCGAGTGAACTTTGGATGGTTTCTCCAGGGATTCAGTAGTGTGGAATCATTGGTAGAATTCGTCGCAATCAGCGATGGCCCTTGTACCCCAGTATATCGGATGCGAGGTAATTGTCAAGCGTGCTACATAAGATAGAAAATGCTGACGAACAGCAATAGATGCGGCGGGCTTACTGAAGGTCAACCTACTGGACCCGCACTGCCAGCTCGTCCTATTTGGAGGCACCATAGACGACAAAGTCTCGCAACTGATTATGGATAGCCAATCAGCCACAGCCCACGGACGCCTCATGCTGCTCGAGACTTCGTGTGGTGCACCCAATCCATTGCCAATACTGCCAACACTCCAACGCTTCTCGCTCCCACACGTCTTCCGCGACACAGAGCACCGTCCCAGAATCAACCCCCCAAAGTCCACCATCTTTCGCAATGCGCAAGGTCAGAGAGTCGACCCTCCACTCAACCCTAAAGAGACGATGGTCGTATGGCTTCGCTCGCAGAAATTCTGTAATAATCACTTCCTCCAGGGACAATGTCCGGAGCCACGATGCAAAGCGCGCCATGATGGAAGGCTTACGAGCGAGCAGTTGGACGCACTGAGGTCTTTGGCCAGGAGCCTTCCGTGTCGTTATTCTAATCAGTGTCGGGATCCGGATTGTTATGCTGGACATATGTGTCCGTTTCAGCCTTGCGCTAATAGGAATTGCAAATTCTACGCCGAGATGCATGTTATTGACAGGCGGATTGTGTCGCAGGACCCGTGACGGATCATGGAGCGTCAGGAGTGGCTTGCCGCAACTTGTACTCGAGGCAAGCTCTCGGCGGTGGTAGGTGTCAGGAGAATGCAACCACGTAGGTGTGCGGACACGATTTGCTGGACTACATAGTCCGACAAGCATGCAAATTATCTATCGGCCTTATACTCTGAGACGAGCTCCGTCAAGCGCAAGGCTGATGCTGAATCAAGAAGACTGCGGACCCATCAATAGCTACATAATTGGGTTGTCAGAGCCTCATAATAGTCACCAAGAAACGAACGAGCAGTACGTACCTTCTTACTATTACCTGACGCATGCCTATCCCTAGCGGCACCCAATAGAGACAGGGCTATGTCCAGATCAAAAGCAAGCTTTTTCTCCTTACCATCCCACATCACTGTGATTACCGCCCCAAAACAATTTTCTGTTTAAACTCCTGAGTCCCTGACCGTTCGCTGCGGGAGCAATTTTTCCGAGAGTCTCGAAAAGCTTGGTTCTAAGGCGCTCAATAGTTGCCTGGAATGGGTTCCTTGATGAGATACGCGAAGTTCTGGGCTTGTACGCAGCGTTTCTGTGATGATTGAGAATGATATTAGCTATTGACGTTGAGATATATTGTACACGTTCGTTTGTGGTTTTAGCAGCACTGCTTCTGACTGCTCTCCTGAATTATATTCCGGAGACACAACCCTTGACTTTCGCTGTGAAGCAGTGCGACGCATGCATGTTTCAGAAGTCTTGCTGTTGTGCCATGGGTCTTGGATTTATCGTTCAATGTCATGTGCGCACTTGTTGCGTGATGTGAGAAATAGAAATCGCTGCCGTTGTATTTCTGTTATCTTTGCGTGACATGAGCATGGCATTTGTTAGCCTTGATGATATGAGATAGAGAATGGGGTAGATGTGGGGTTGACAAGTAATCATCAGATCTTGGCTGAATCGTACTATATTTTTTGGGTAGAGGGTTGGTGTTGGTCTAGCATTGGCCTTGATTATTGGTACCGGACTGCAGGTACTGATGGGGTGGTCTAATTGGATCTCGGATGGTATGTCGATAATCTGAAATTAACTGGGTTTGTTAATTCTAGTTTTGACTTTCCATGAGGGATAGTTAGTAGGTGACCTCAATTAAACCGGCGCAGGAGATAATGTACATAATGCTGATGTTATTTAACTCATATGAAGCAGATGAGGAGTAGTAGGAGAGCTTCCAAGTGACAATCGTCTTCGTTCCATGTCATACTCCGAAGGCTTCGAGTAACTCATTTAGTAATATACATGACATTGACCAAGCCCTTCCCTTCGCCTTGATCATTACAATCGCCGTACCACTTCAGTAAAGCAACTCTATATCACTAACCACCTGCCTTCAGTGACCCCTCCGGTGTGATATCACTAGAATCGTGAGCGACCACAGTACCAAAATAGCCTGGCGCCCCCATCATATACCCCGGCATCAAATTCCAAACCGAACTGGCGCTCCACTTCCAATACACCGCCGAGTTATCCGCGGAGGGATTCCAGAACATGTTCTGCACCCCACCCTGATACCCCACGGCAGCGTAATTCTTCACCGTCGGGTCTCCCATTAGCATGCAGGTGTTTGTGATGCCCTGGAAGTTCTGGACGCATATGTCGTACGTGAGCTGATCCGAAAGCGTGATTCGCGAAAACATCATGTGGTCTTCACAGGTACCCTCGGTGTGTGATAATTAAAACATGAATTGGCCGGTGGTTCTTTTGGCCATTGCATCGGCGGCCACGCAGATTTTATCGATGACGGTGTCGCAGTCGGGTCTGACTTGGACGGTAATAGTCGTGCTCAATCCTATGCCGTTCAGGTTTTTGTTATTACCGCAGGTAGGCCAGTTTGGGGCGAAGTTGATGAAGGTTACACCCAGATCTTCCCGGTAAGTGGTAATAGTGTTGAGGTCTTTGCCGCGCGGAGAGAGAGTCAGCACACGAAGGCAATGTCTAGCGCGATGCAGAGAATGTTGGTGTAGATGAGGAACTTCTTCGTATACTGCGTCTTCGAGGGATCGGTGGGTGCGAGCATCTTCACTGCAGCGCGGATGTATATCATGGAGATGATTAGTTCTTGGAGGGTGAAAACGACGAGCTGGATCCGCTCGTAGACGTTGTATACCGTGAGCCACATGCCAGGATCAGCTTGGTTACTCCCGAACGTCTGAACAGTGGTGGGCACTTGGAAGATCAGAAAGTCGGTAATGATCATTATCAGCACTGCGCGCAAGATGCGCTGGTCTCGGACTACGAGATGAAGCCGGGAATACAGCACGAGGCTCTGTCCTGTTACCATACCCCACCAGCCAAAGGAGGCGAATGCGGTATTCACTTCCCAGGGACAACTACCGACGAACCATTTCAGGATGATTCCGAGGGAGTGGCTGATAATGCCCCAGGATGTTACTAAGATGGACCAGAAGTAGAGCGTGTTACGCCGCTTAACGATCGTGAAGACTTTAAGGTCGACGAGCAGGGACATGTAGATGGCGAGTGTGAGCATGGCAATTAGGATTAACGTTCGTAGGGTATCTTCTGGTAAAGGGCCACGGACGATACCGCCCGCGACTCGAGGGAGTATCATGTGGTGTTTCATTCCCCCATCGACATTGGGAAGCTTAGACGATTGATGAGTACGCTCACTTAAGGCAGGGTTACCATACCTACATCCGATGCTTTTGAGGTCGTGGAGGCCACAGTAGCGAGTAAAAGCGGGAGAAGCGAAATTCAAAGTCCCGGTCAGCAGCGCGGGGGCATCTTAAAGTCATCATTGCCAGGTGAATCGCACGCTAGGATTTTGTCCGAGGCTATGATGCATGAAGATAGAGCGGGACCAATTGTTTTTTTATTCTTGTTCGGGTGTGTTCGGAATCTCACTTCAGATGCTCGAGGAGTAACTTGGATACGGATAATCTAATGGAATTCAGCCCGGATTAACCTTAGCCAATAACATAAGTAGGATCTTAGAAAAGGGGAAGAAGATAAGATTATAAATCTATTTATCTAATATTATTATATTACTTAGGATTACTTAGTATAAGAATAATCTCTTTACTATAATAGAATATCCTAGAAGTTAACTTTAGGAAGTACGCTTACCTAATTAAGAAGTAATTTTTTAGTAAGGAATATTAAAACAAGACTCTATTTACATATTATATATATATATATCTACGTATATAATTTTAATTAGTTAATACTAAAAGATACGTATTTATTATTAGTATCTAACTAGAAAATACCTGTAAAAATCTAGATTTTTACGTAATTTACCTCTCCTACCTAGTAATTATAAGTCTTAGCGTAGTTAGATATATAGATTTTAGTATATAAATTTATTAATATATTTTATAGTAATAGACTAATCTATATTATTTAGGATGTAAATTACTTTATAAGCCTATATATATTATTTATACTATTAGGATATCTATTATAATAGGTAGACGTTAAGTAGTTAGTAAGATAGTAGTATACTTAAGTATATTAGTAATATCTTAGCGTAGTTAGATACATAGATTTTAGTAGGTAAAGTTATAAAATTAGTTATATCTTTATTACTAATAAACTAATTAATATTATTTTAGATTTTATATATTTATTAGATCTATATATATCTTTTATAATAGAATAACTTATATTATAATTATTAGTAAATTAGTAGTATTAATATAAATTGTATCTTAGTATTTAATATTCTTTAAAGTCTATTATCCTAAAATTTATCCGCGGGTATATTTAAAGTATAATTAATAGTACGATTTAATTTTATAATATAAATAGCCTAGATGTAATATTATATTTATAATAAAATTAGTTTATATTTACTATTTAATAATCTACTTATATAATCTAATAGCTTAAATAGTAGATTAGCTTAATTTTATAGTTAAATAGTCTTGATTAGATTATTATTATATATCTTAGGAGTTAACTACCTTATCTATTAATTACTTAATAGTATCTACTTATATATAATATTCCTTATTAACTATCTAGTAATATATTTAAGGTTATTAGGCCTAATAATATAGAGGTTACTCTTACCTATTACTTATAATAGCGCTATATAAAGTTAATTATAGCTAGAAGTAAGCTGTATTTATAAGTTAATACTTATAAACTTTACAAATTACTCTTAAGATTTATTAATAATTATAATAAATATAGGTCTTACTAGATATTACTTATATATAAAGGATATATTAATATCCCTAGAATCCTTAGAACTACTTATTATATAATATAACTTTTATTTTGACTACTCGCATGGCGACGGAGACAGCGAACACGGCGGGACGTACAGGCGAATAGGCGCACGAGTCGAGAGAGAAGCAGACTAGGGAGAAGGAGGGACGAGATACCTAGCGGGGGGGAGGTAGTAGGAGAGAAGGTAATAGGAAGGTAGAGGTAATAAATAATAAGGAGTAAGAGCTATATAAGCTCCTTAAGATAATATAGAGTACGAAGTAGGAGTATATAAGTAAAATATTATAGAAGTTCTACTAAAACGCGATAGGCTAGCTACGCCCCTATATTAAATATAATATTAAGGGACGCGCTAATATAATAAAGGTTAGAAAGAATATACTAGTATTATTAATAATATAAAGAGGATTAAATAGCTAGGCGGAGGTTATATAACGCGTTATATTAGGGTTATAAGTATCCTTAACCTAACTCGCGCT
>JAABUK010008147.1_pt1 | contig 14803 bp, 12 predicted proteins | sample 5559141 | NCBI WGS metagenome assembly JAABUK01 (sample SAMN10711869, study PRJNA513367) | rock metagenome | isolation source: Antarctica rocks | place: Antarctica: Victoria Land, Pudding Butte nord | collected 2016-01-03
CGGACCCTCCCGGTGATCAGTAGGACTTCAGCAATCCCATGATCAAGCCGGGGTCCGTGCCCCTACCCGCAACGACACACCTGCAACATCCACACCACCAGTCACATCAATTGCCGGTCGTTCTAAGTACCACATCCAGACGCCCTTAATGGGTACCGACCAGCGGTTTGTGGTGCCAGGATTCCGTCAGCGCTCGGGCCCCGGGGTACGGTCCTCCACAATCTCCTGGCCCACGATGACCAGGTCGTCATCGAGACCGAGAGAGCCGACCAGGATGACTAGGTTGCTGCCGTCGGCGCGCGCGCTCGGAACCAGCAACCCACCGCGGTCAAGCCACGCGGCGGCGCCACCTACCTGTTGGCAGGCGCTGTAGTCGTCGTCCTGAATGTCATCGGGGGTCAGGCCGACCGCGTCGAGAGCACCCGGCGCCGTGAGGTCAACGAGACTGACGACAGAAACCTCGATCTCGTACAGCACCCGCCGGGCGAAGGTCCGACGAGGCTGGACATCGACCAGGTGTTGGCCCTCGGCCAAGGCGGTTGCTCGGTCCCGTGCGGTGTAGATCGCGTCGGTCCCGGGAGGGTTCCACCGGGCTCCGAAAGTGTTGATCCGGTCTGGGCCGTAGTTGTTGAACATGTGCCGCCACACCCGGCCTTGCCAGTCCGTTGCAGGAAGGCCTTCAAGGGCGTCGAGCAGATCGGGATCAAAGGTGGCCATAGGTCAGACGAAGGCGCCGTCACGCAGCTGGTCGATGAGAGCTAATACGTCCTGGGACCGACCAGCCTGGATGCGGTCGGCAGGGGTATCACCGCCGAGAAGCCGGTGCCGGCTGAACAACCACAGCCGGGCCTCATCCGGGGGGTAAAACTCGTGCAGCTGGTCGGCCAACCACTCCAACGCGAGTAGCTGCTGCAGCTTGGTTGGCTGGGGATCGACGTGGCCTTGCTGCCAACGAGAGACGGTCTGAGGTGTGGTGTCGAGCAGTTGAGCGATCTCACGGCTGCGTACACCGGCGTTCGTTCTGATCGAATCGAGGCGTGCGGCGACGGCTCCAGGCATGGCTGGACCTCTTTCATGGGATGTCCTGGCGGGGGCGGGATGCAATGCAGTAGTCGTATCCGGGGTGCGGTTACCAAGCTCAGTGGTGATGTGACGTGGACTGTGGGTGGGGGTGTTCGACCGACAGATTCAGGCGATGCGGCCTAGCCGTTTGCCAGCGGCCGGTGCGCTGACCGTAAAAGCAGAGTTCGCGCTCAGATCCGCCCCCAACGTCCCGCGCCAAGACTCCAGACGCTTACGGGCCGGCGCTAGGGACGGCTCAGCCCTGATTGCCCGCGAAGCCCGGTCGGTGGCCGGACGCAAAAAGTTCTCCATGTAGTGCCCCGCCCGCAGGCTTTCCGGCACCACAGACAAGCCAGCGACCTCGCGGGCTCGCTGGGCAGCGAAGTGCGCGCGCGGGTTGTCTTGCATGTCGCGCCAACCGCGTGGACAGCAGTCGCTGCGCGAGCAACCGTGCGTCGTCTTCATACCTCGGTTGGTGAAAAATGCCTCCGCCTTCTTAACGTCGAGGAAGGCGCCCATCACGTGAAGATAAACCCGCGGGGCAGCCGCGAACGGCTTGCCGTCCGGTTTCGGCGCCTTCAAGTAACTATCGAGGTTGACACCCTCAGCGATGGTGACACCGGACTCGATCCCTCCCACAGCGCCGAACGCGAGCAACGCGACACCCACGGTTCCGCTGTGCTCGGCGACCAGCGGGACGCCAAGACTGTGCAGCGCACGGCACATCTCTATGTATCGACGAAGCGCCAGCGGCCCGCTCGTAGTGGTCCCGAAAGGATGCACCCGAAGCCACAGCGCGTCGATCGGCAGTCCGGCCAATCCAGCGACCATCTCGTCACGGAAGTCGGCGTCATGCAATAAGGCCGCCCGAACGACTACCGGGTAGTAGATGAGGACCTGCTGCAAGCCACGGCCATCCAGCGCTGATCGCAGTTGGTGAGTCAGCTCCCCATCGACGCCGAGCCACGGATCGTTGACGTCCTCCACATAGTGCGTCGGGGCCAGGACTGCACTGTGTCCACCGGACTCCACCCTTGCAGCAAGTTGCTGCATCGCCAGCACACCAGCCGTACCCGTAAGATCAGCTGGCACATGCGGTTCGCTACCCGCCCACGGCAGCTCGCGCACCCCGCTACGGGGGAAACCCCCGACCGTAGACAGGTCCACCGCACGGGAATCCAGCACGGTTTCCACGCCTTGGCGTCGGGCTTCATCCAGAAGATCCCTTTGCCGGTCGGCCAGACACGGGTCAGCAATTAGCCCAGTGCCAATCCGCTTGCCCTCAACCAGCATCTGCAGCAGCACCTTGTGATCGCGCCTGCTCGGACGCAGGTAGCTGCCCAGCTGGTCCGGTACCGGCCGAAGCGCTCGAAGCGCTCGAAGCTCAACCATGACGACCTCCCTGTACACAGAGACGTTAACACTATTATGCTCGTTCTGGTGAACAAACAAACATCAATTGTGGCAACGGGACTGCAGTACCCGGCAAAGGGTGGCGTTGTGACGAAGAAGAGCGCCCACCTGACGTGAGCGGCTCTTACGTCGGTGGTGCGTACCACTGTGACCCCCCGCGGCGTGGGCCAGCTCCGGCTGGTGGACCGTGACGTTCTTGAGCCGGGAAACCTGGTTCGCCACGGCGGCTCCTTTGGGCAGTCCGGCATGCACGGGGCGATCATCCGGGCCACCAAACCTGAACATGCCTGCTGCCAACCCGAGACAAGGCCGCGTGCTGCGGCACCGGCCACCCTGCGGTCGGGGAGCGCAGTTGCCGATGAGCGACCTCGTCTCCGAAGCCTCGTCGCGGACCTACCTCGATTGGAACTTGCCCGACCCCGCCGCCTACCCGCCGAGCAGGTGCGACCGATCCTGGACGACATCGACCGCCGCGTTCGGGGTAGCTCGCCGAACTGATCCCACGCCGACCTGACGAAGTACCGTCTCGGTTTGGGTAGTCGGCATTACGCGCTATCCTGGCAATGTCAACCTGACTTGGCCCCGTGGTGCCGGGCGGATTCCAGTCATCGTCGCAACACGACGGCGTTTGGCGGGGACTGTACCGGTTCCGCCGCGGCGGCGAGGTGCGGTGCGAGCAGGGCTGCGGGGCTGGCCCAGTTCAGGGTCTTGCGAGGTCGGGCGTTGAGTTCTGCGGCGACTTGGCTGAGGCGCTCTGCTGGGTGGACGGCGAGGTTGGTGCCTTTGGGGAAGTAGTCGCGCAGCAGCCCGTTCATGTTCTCGTTGCTGCCGCGCTGCCAGGGGCTGTGTGGGTCGCAGAAGAACACCGGCATCCCGACGGCGCAGGCGAGTTCAGCGTGCGCGCTCATTTCCTTGCCCTGGTCCCACGTCAAGGAGCCTCGCAGGGTTGCCGGCAGGTCGGTGAACGCCCCGATCAGAGCATCGCGGACCGCTGCGGCGGTGCGCCCACGGGGCAGGTGAACCAGCAGGACGGTGCGGGTGGAGCGTTCGACGAGGGTGCCGATCGCTGACCGGTTGCCCGCTCCCATAATTAGATCGCCCTCCCAGTTGCCCACCTCGAGTCGGTCAGCGACGTCGGGCGGGCGTTGGTCGATCATCGTCATCGGGGTGGCGAGTCGACCGCGGCGGGCGTCGGGGCGGCGGTGTGGGCGACGCCGGCGACGCCACCGACGGCTCCGGAACCTGCGCTGCACCACCGGGTTCGACGCGTACAGCGCTTGGTACAGGCTCTCCGGGGCCAGCTGCCGGGCTGGCTCGTGCGGGAACTCAACACCCAGGGCGTAGCTGATCTGTTCCGGGCTCCACCGAACGTCCAAACACTGCTGCACGAACCTACACAGCACCACATCGTGCTCCACCCGCCGCAGCCGTGGCCGGCGCCGTCGCCCCGACGCGAGCCGCTGCGCAACGGTCGCCCCGTAACGGCCACCTGGGCCGGTGTTGCGTGCCAACTCCCGACTCACCGTCGATGGACTCCGGCCGATCTCGGTGGCGATCAGTCGAGCGCTCATTCCGGCCCGGTGCAGGTCCGCGATCACGCCCCGCTCGTCCTCGGACAGGTAGCGGGGGCTGACGGCCACGAGACGAGTGCTGAGCACCGGTGGATAGTGCAAGACACCACCCGCGCTGGTGGGGATGCTGCGCCCGTACCGCCACCGGGTTCCGGTCTTGCGGTTCACTCCGACCGTCCGGCACGCCTCGCTGTTGCTCGCCCCTGACGCGATCAGCCTGCCGAACAGCTCACGCTGCGCGGTCAGCGGCTCCGGTCCTCGATATCCCCTGCCAGCCATCTGACAACTCCTGGTTCTGCTCAGGTGTTGCGACGTTCACTGGGATTCGCCCCGTCACAGTGGGGCCAAACCAGACTGACAGGGCCATTATCCGGGCCAGGTGGGCTGCCACGTCAGGCTCTACGACGACAAGACCGTCTGATCGCCGGGGTGAACCAGCACGGTCGCCTGTTCGTGGGCAGTGGTCTGGCCTTCGAGGGCTACACCGATGGTGCCGCAAGGAGATCATCGACAGGTTGCTGTTCATCGACGGCCGCTCCGACGACATGGCGATCAGCGGCGGGAGAATGCGTTCCCCGGCGAGAGGGAGAATCTGCTGGTCACCTCGCGACGATGTCTGCGATGCCGCCTGTTGGGCGTGTCCGACGCGGATTTCGACCAGTGGCTGCGGGCTTTCGTGGGATACGTTGCGCGCCTAGGCCCCAGCGACCTGCTTGCGCTGGGTCCGCGAGCAGGTCCGTGGGCTGGCGGGCGTTTCACCTGATCTCGTGCCCCATATGTAGGAGTCTCTGGGCTACCCGTCTGAGAGCATTGACGTCACCATGGTTTCCCTCTCGCCTGATCAGTGGCGTGCGTTGGCTGCGGAGCGGTTGCTTGGGCTGCTGGACGCTGAAGGTGCTGTGACGAAGCCGGAGATGGAGGCCAAGCTTTCCGAAGCTGCCGTCGGAGTGCGTTTGGCGGCGGGTCTTCAACTCGTTAACTCTCACCACCTGACGACCGCGCGCTCCCGACTGATCGCCGCCGGTGAGATCGTCCGTCATTACGACACGACCCGGGGCGGTCGCCCGGTCGCCACGTTCCTGCGGGCCTCGGCGACGAAGCAGGATCTCCGAGTCGCGGGCCGCAAGCGGCTGCTACACGCGCGGTTCCTCAGTTGGTCGTCGTGGGCGGCGGAGTGGAAAGGCGCGCCGCCGATCCCCGCCGCACTGGAACGCGTGATCCATGCTTCGTTGCTCGAGGCTGCGCCGCATGGCTACCGGGTTGCGAGGCCCGGGGGTGGGGACGTCACCGAACTCTTCGGCCGCCCCGTAGTAGGCGGCTCTCTCGACAACGCCGCCTTCTATACCCCGCTCAGCGACGGCATCCCTAGGCTCCCGGTGACGATGGTTATCGAGGCAAAAAACCTTCGCGAATGGGTCTACCCCCACACCCAGGAGCTCTATCAGGTGCTCAGCAAGGCTGCTGTGTTGAGCGTCGATTTCCCTGGAGTATTGGTTCTCCCGGTCCTCGTCTGTAGGAAGTTGCATTACACGACGACTCGGATGGCCAAGCAGATGGGGTTTCATGGCATCGAGACACGCCGCCAGTACGTACGACCAGTGGTTGCCGCGGAAGGAGACGTCCAGCGGCGGTTTGACGAGGTCGTGGCGGAGCTGGGCTATGACTTACAGCCGCATGAGGACGCTGTGCCCCAGATGGTGAGCCAGTTCGTCGCTACAGTGCCGCGACGTATCGACGAGGCGGCGCAACGCTGGCAACAGGTATGTGCCCACCCCGCTGTGGCACCGGCGCTGAAGAAACTGCGGAATGACCTGCTGACCGAGGACGACCGGCGCTCTACGCTCGCCGAGCTCAAGGCGGCCGTCAACGCCGTCACCGGGGAGGACCTAGCCTGGGGATTGGACGCTGAGTAGTAGCTCGAGCAGGCGTCCGGTCGGTCTCGTCCCTTCCGACTCTGCTAGGGCGACACCGCCCGGGACACCTCGCCTCCGTCCTACGGGGACCATCAATGATCAACAACGGGCTCAGGCCTTGCCGCAGCTCGCGTGCCGCGCCCAGTCGGTCCTGTAGCAGCTTGACGGTCCTCCCGTCCCCTGCAAGGGTTGGCACCCTCGCGGGTGACGTAACCCCGTGACGCCAGATCCGCTCCGCGGAGGTGTGGCCGAGTGGCCGATGGCGCTGACCTGATAAGTCGGTGACGGGAAACCGTTCGAGGGTTCGAATCCCTCCACCTGTGTCGCGGTGTCGCAGAAACGATCGTTAAAGCAACACCCCGGCAGCCGCGACTGACGTGCACGTCGCTGTGCGGGCAGGGTGTTGCAGAAGCACTGTACGAAACCGGTGTGTCACCGGATGGCTTGTCGGCGGGTTGTGCAACAGTGCGTGGTCATGAGCGAGTTTCTGGGTTATGCGCGGGTGTCCACCGCGGAGCAGACCGCGGCGTTGCAGGAGGACGCGCTGAGGGCCGCGGGATGTCAGCGGATCTGGTCGGACACCGCCAGCGGAACGCGAACCGACCGCCCGCAGCTGGTCGCGGTGTTCGACCACCTAAGGGCGGGAGACACCCTGATTGTGTGGCGGTTGGACCGGCTGGGTCGGTCGTTGCCGCACCTGATCGAGACCATCGGGGAGTTGCAGGCCAGGGGAGTGGGTTTCAAGTCGGTGCAGGAGAACATCGACACCACCACCCCCGGCGGTCGGTTGGTGTTCCACGTCTTCGGGGCGCTGGCCAGCTTCGAACGGGAACTCATCCAGGAGCGCACCCTCGCTGGGCTGGCCGCCGCTCGGGAGCGTGGCCGCCTCGGCGGGCGGCCCACTGCGTTGAGCCCAGCCAAGCTGAAGCAGGCCCGGAAGATGATCGGGGAGAAGACCCCGGTGACCGAGGTCGCCCAGGTCCTCGGGGTCAGCCGGGCCACCCTGTACCGCAGGGTGCCCGAGCTCGGTGAGGCACGACGCCCCGTGTTTCCGTCCAGTGCCCCGGCGCAGAGTCCATCTTCTCGGAGCAAGCGTGAACGGCGGCCAGTACACCAGCGACTGGGCCACGCAGCGCGCCGGGGAACCAACGCCCGGCTCGGGCTCGCCGCCCGTGAACAACAGCAACGTCTTCGTCCGACGACAATGGTGCTGCGCACGAGCACCTTGGGCGATGAGTTGCTGGCGCCGCTGTGGGCGGTGCTCGACTGACCGGAATTTCGAGCCGGAGTGCAGGCACTCGGGGGTTACTCGTGCGTCGAGACCGGACGCCGGATCCGGTGTCGCTACGCTCGCGCCAGGCCAGGAGGGATTGAGAATGTCGTCAGGGGTTGATGAGCTGGATGGCAGGATCCAGGCGTACATCGAGCGCGACGTGCGTGCCGACGGGTGGGTGTTCGACGAGGAGGACGAGGCAGCGTTTGGGCGCCTCGCCCTGGAGCTGTTCGTCTACCAGTACGAGCACAACACGGCGTATCGGCGGTTCTGCCGGACCCGCGGGGTGGAGCCGGGTCGGCTCACGGCGTGGTCGCAGATCCCGGCGGTGCCGCTTAGCGCTTTCCGGGAGCTGGCCTTGGTGTGTGAGCCTGCTGAGCATGCGGCGGCCGTGTTCACGACGAGTGGCAGCACCGACCCGGCCCGTCGGGGGCGCAACCATCATCCGCACCTGCGGTTGTACGACGCGTCGTTGCGGACGAGCTTCGCCCATGAGTTCCTGCCCGATCACCACGAGTTGCCGTTGCTGGTGCTCAACCCTCGCCCAGTGGAGCAGCCGGAGTCCTCCCTGGCCTACTTCTTGGGGCGGTTGGTCGACTTCTTCGGGGCGCCGGAGAGCGGCTTCTTCTTCGACGAGGGGGTGATGCAGTGGCAGCGGCTGCTCACCGCATTGGGTGCGGCGGAGACGACGGGGCAACCGGTGGGCCTGTTGGGCACCTCGTTCGCCTACGTGCACCTGCTCGACGGCCTCGCGGAGCGGGGACTGTCCTTCCGGTTGCCGCCCGGGAGCCGGTTGTTGGACACCGGCGGATTCAAGGGCCGCTCCCGTGAGGTGCCGGCCGATGCGCTGCGCGCCTTGTTCGGTCAACGGCTGGGACTGCCCGATGCGGCGTGCGTCAACTACTACGGGATGACCGAGATCAGCACGCAGTATTACGACACGAGCCTGCGCAGCCGGTGGTTGGGCGAGCCGGTCGGGCCCCGCTACAAGACGGTCCCGCCGTGGGCCCGGATCCGGGTGGTGGACCCGGAGACCCACCAGCCGGTCGGGGTGGGGGAGCAGGGGTTGATCGTGCACTTCGACCTCGCCAACCGAGGATCGTGCTTGGCCGTGCTGAGCGAGGACGTCGGATACCTGACATCCGGGGGACCGGCGGCGACGTCTCCTGGCGGCTTTGTGCTGCTCGGTCGCTCCGCGGCAGTCGAGGCCCGCGGGTGCTCCCTCGCCCTGGATGAGCTGCTGGCCGCCGATCCCGGGCGGGGCTGGTGAGCCCGGCGACCGCTCCCGGTGCAGGCACCATGGGCGGGCCGGAGCGGTGCGTGGATGCGTTTTTCCTGCCGCAGCTACGTGCGGCGGAGCTGGATACGTTGGACTGGACGTCCCGGACGGTGGGTGGTGTCGGGTTGCGGTGGCCCGTGGTGACCCCGGAACTGGTGGACCGGCTGTGCGGGCGGTTGTTGCAGGCTCAGGCCGGCTGCCTCGCGGAGCGCCCCGTGATGGAGATCGTCGACGTGTTGGCGCGTGCGGTGGCCCGCTGGTACGACCCCGGCTACCCCTTGCGCCGGGTGGCCGAGGAGCTCCTCCCGGCAATCACCGGCTACGCGCCGGAAATGGTCCGGCGCGGGTTGAAGGAGCACCTGAAGACCTTCCGGCACGAACGGCTGTTGCGTTTCGTGGCCCAGGACTTCGACAACCCGCTGGTGCTCGACGGGTTCCAGCCCAACCGGGCCGGTGGGCGCTCTCGTGCGTACGGACCGCGTTTGACCACCCAGGTGTTCGCCGGCAACGTACCGGGACTGCCGGTGTGGAACTTGATCTGCGGGCTGCTGGTGAAATCGGCCACCCTCGGCAAGTCCGCGTCGGGTGAGCCGCTGTTCCCGGTGCTGTTCGCCCAGAGTGTGGCCGAGGAAGACCGGGAGCTGGCCCAGTGCCTGGCCATCGTGCACTGGCCCGGTGGCAGCGCGGAGGTGGAGTCGGCGGCGTTCGCCCGCTCGGATGCCGTGACCGCCACCGGTGGGTCGGCGACGATCGAGAGCATCACCCGGCGGGTTCCGGTGGGGATGCCGTTGCTTACCTACGGCCACAAGGTGAGCTTCGCGGTCCTCGGCCGGGAGTCCTTGGCGCTGAACCGCTATCCGGACACTGCCCGCCGCGCCGCGCGGGACGTCTCCCAGTACGACCAGCAGGGTTGTCTGTCTCCGCACGTCATCTTCGTGGAGCGTGGCGGGGCGGTGGAGCCGAAGACCTTCGCTGCCGCCGTGGCGGCGGAAATGGGCCGTTTCGAGCAGTCCAAGCCCCGCGCCCGACTCTCCGTGGCGGAGAGTGCGGCAATCGACGGGGTCCGATCGCAGTACGAGTTCCGCAGCTATGCCGACACCGAGGGGGTCGAGGTGTTCATCAGCCCCCACGGAAGCGCGTGGACGGTGATCTACGAGCAGGCCCCCCGGCGGTTCGAGCCGTCACCGCTGAACCGGGTCGTGCGCATCCACCCGGTCGACGGCATCGAGGACGTGCCGCAGCTCCTCGAGCCGCTGCGCCGCTACGTGCAGACCGCGGGCGTGTCCTGCGCGCCGGATCGGCTGGCCGGGTGGGCGGCGGTGCTGGGCCGTTGTGGCGTGGACCGGATCTGCGCGGTCGGTCAGATGCCTGATCCGGCCCCGGGGTGGCACCACGACGGGCGAGGCAGCCTGTCCGCGCTCGTCCGCTGGGTGGACATCGAGGGGCCAGCCGAGGCGCAGTTGGAACAGTACGACCACGAGTGGACTCGCCCGGCCGCCGGCGGGGATGTCGATTCCCGGCGCCGGGCATGAGCGCGCCCGCCGGACCTGATGGGGGCCTGGGTGTCAGTGAGCTGCTGCGCGAGCGGGTTGCGGTGGTGACCGGCGCGAGCCGCGGCATCGGCGCGGTGACGGCCCGCGCGTTGGGCGCCCATGGGGCGACTGTGGCGGTGAACTATCTGCACAACACGCGGGCGGCGCACCGGGTGGCCGAGCAGGTGCGGGCGCTGGGTGGCCGGGCGCAGCCGTTCGCCGCGGACGTCACCGACCCGGCGGCGGCACACGCGATGGTGGAGGAGGTCTGCGAGCGCTTCGGTCCGGTGGACCTGGTGGTGAACAACGCTCTGAGCAGCTACGCCTTCGACCCACTGGGCCGCCGTACCGCCTGGGACATCCCGTGGGAAGACTACGAAACACAGTTCCGGGGCAGTGTCGGCGGTGCCTTCAACGTCTGCCGAGCGGCGATCCCGGGCATGCGCGCCCACGGTAGCGGCCGCATCGTCAACATGGTCACCGACCTCATCGAGCGACCCAGCGTGCCCTACCACGACTACAGCACGGCCAAGAGCGCCCTGCGCGGCTTCTCGCGCAACCTCGCCGCCGAGCTGGGACCGTTCGGAATCACCGTCAACTGCATCGCGCCGGGGCTGGTTTATCCCACCGACTCCAGCCGGGCAGCCACCGACCAGCAGCGGGACGAGCTCGAATCTGGCACCCCGTTGCGCCGCCTGGCCACCCCCGACGACGTTGCCGGGGCGGTGTTGTTCTTCGCCAGCGAGTGGTCGCGGTTTGTGACGGGGGCATGCCTGTTCGTCGACGGTGGGTTGGTCATGCGCTAACCTTTCCGCTCACCGCGGGAGCTTGGACCAGCCAGGCTGAGAGGGCGACAAACGGGTCGCCGACCGCTGAACCTGCCGGGTAATGCCGGTGCAGGAAGCGAGTACACAATGTTCGGTGTCCAGCGTGCCGGGCCGGCTCGGACCGAGCCGGCGCTGACCCTGGCCGAGCCCGCACCGCGGACTTTGGGCGTTGTCGACCAGGTGGCGCTGTGGGCGAACCTCGGGGTCAGCCTGCTCGGCCCCATCGGTGCGTTGTTCGTGCTCGCGCCGACCGGGGTGGCGCCGCTGTCCCTGGTTGCCGCGTTCACCGCCACGGTGGTCGGCACCGGCCTGGGCGCCATCCTGTTGGCGTTGGCGGCCGTACCGGGAGCCCAGACGGGGTCCCCGGCGATGGTGTTGCTGCGCGGTCTGTTCGGCGGCCGCCTGTCCTACCTGCCTACCGCGCTGAACCTACTGCAGTGTCTCGGCTGGGCGGTGTTCGTGCTGGTGGTGATCGCCGACGCGGCCGAGCAGCTGCTGCCCTGGCACACGCACTGGCCCTATGTGGTGCTCGCCGGGGCGTTGACCACGCTCATGGCGCTGCGCCCGCTCGGTGTGGTGCGGGTCCTGCGTCGCTACGCCCTCGTCGCGGTGCTCATCGCGACCGCCTACCTGTTCATCCAGTTCGCCCGCCAGCCGCTGCCCCACCTCGCTGAGGGTTCCTGGAGCGGCTTCTGGCTCGCGGCCGACGTGGTCATCGCCGTCGCGGTGTCCTGGGCGCCGCTGGCCGCGGACTACAGCAGGCACTCCCGCTCCGGGCGGGCGGCGTTCCTCGGCTCGTTCGTCGGATACGCCGTCAGCCAGACCGCCTTCTACACGCTGGGCCTGCTCGCTTTCTCCACCGCCGTCAGCAAGACCGGCGACACCGAGACGGGGCTCTTCGGTACCTTCCTCGCCCTGCCCTTGGGCTGGCTCGCGTTCGCGGTGCTGTTGCTGCGCGAGCTCGACGAGTCCTTCGCCAACGTGTACTCCACCGTGGTCTCCGTGCAGAACCTGGCACCCCTGGCCGACCGCCGCCGCCTCGCCGTGGTCGTGGGCAGCCTCGCGACCGTGGTCGCCCTGCTCCTGCAGATCAGGGACTACGAGTCGTTCCTGTTCCTGCTCGGTTCGGTCTTCGTACCGATGTTCGCGGTGTTCGTCGTCGACTACTACCTGCTCGGCGGACGTCACCACTGGGACGTGTCGAGGACAGCCCCGACCCGCCCGCTGATGCTGGCTCCCTGGCTGCTCGGGTTCATCGCCTACCAGCTGGTCAACCCCGGCGCCATCAGCTGGTGGCGCGCGCCATGGACCGCCGTCCAACAGGCCATCCACTTCACCCCTGCTGCCTGGATGAGCGCATCGTTGGTCTCCTGCGCCGTGGCCGCCGCCGCCACCCTGCTTCTCAGCCCGCTAATCCGCCGGCGACGATGGTAGAGGTGGGCACCGGCCGGCCTGCTCACAGCGGTGCATCTGCAAGACCTCGATCTGCGGGCTCGGCCAAGTTGCGCTGGGCCCGGTGATCAGCGTGCTGGGGCTGAACAAGATCGGCACCGCGGCTCGAGACCAGCCGCGGCCAGGCGGCGCTCGGGGTCAGCCAAGGAGGTGAGTGGGCGGGAGTTCTTCACCGCCCGTACCGTCTCCGCCGCACTGGCCGGGTTTCGGCCCGCCCGCCGCACCACGGTGGAATCGGTACCGCTGGAGCTGGCCCTGCATCGGGTCCCGGCCGCTGACGTGGCCGCGCCCGGTGCGCTACCCGGGTTCGCGAAGTCCACCGTCGACGGGTACGCGGTGCGTGCGGCCGATACCTACGGCGCGTCCGAGGGGCTGCCCTCCTACCTCGAGCTGGCCGGTGTGGTGCGGATGGGAAGGGCACCGGCGGTCGCGGTCGCGCCTGGCGGTTGCGTCGCCATGCCGACGGGGGGCGTGCTCCCCGGCGGCGCCGACGCGGTGGTGATGGTCGAGTACACCGCGGAGACGATGGCAGGCACGATCGAGGTGACCCGTCCCGTGGCGCCCGGCGGCGGCTTGGTCCGCGCTGACGAGGATGTCGCCGCAGGGGGAATGCTGGTGCCCGGGCCGACCGCTGCGGGCACCCGATCTCGGACTGCTGCCGGGGTGCGCGAGGTACGGGTCCACGCGCGGCCTCGGGTGGCGATCGTCTCGACCGGGGACGAGGTGGTGCCGCCGTCCACCCGGACGTTGGCCGCCGGGCAGGTGCGGGACGCGACCGCGTCGGCGCTGGCCGGTCTGGTCACGGACGCGGGCGGCGACCCGGTGATCGTCGGGATTGTCCCGGACGACGGGCCCGCGCTGCAGGCGACGCTGAGCGCGGCGATCGCCGACGCCGACCTGGTGGTGGTCTCCGCGGGATCCTCCGTTGGGGCCCGGGACGAGACCGCGGGGGCGGTGAGCGCCCTCGGGCAGATTTGGTGTCACGGACTGACCATCAAGCCGGGCAAGCCCACGCTGCTGGCGGAGTGCTCCGGTGTCCCCGTCATCGGGCTGCCCGGCAACCCGCTGTCCGCGCTGGTGGTGTTCGGGCTGGTCGGGGTGCCGGTGGTGTGGCAGCTGGCGGGGTGTTCGACACCGCCACCGCAACCATCCACGCGGGCGCGGCTCTCGCGTCAGCTACCCTCGGCGGCGGGGCGGCTCGACGTCGTCCAGGTGACCGCCCGGGACGGTGTGGCCGAGCCGCTGTCGGTCCGTCCGCGCTGCTGTCCGTCCTGACCAGGGCCGACGGTTACGCGGTGGTGCCCGAGGCCGACACTGGGTTGGCCAGCGGCACCGACGTCGACGTTACGTTGTACCGATGATCCCGCCGAACCGACGCGCACCCGCGGATACCCTCCTCCCGTGAGTGCCGACAGCCCGTTCCTCTCCGACATCCCGGCCGCACGAGCTTTGCAGGCATGGCGTGTCGCGTGCCGGGCGGCAAGCTGTCCGAATCGGGTCGACGCGGTCCGGGTGGGTGTCGCCGACGCCGTGGGACGGGTGACGGCAGAGCCGGTCTGGGCGCTCCGCTCGTCCCCGGCGTTCGACTCTGCCGGCATGGACGGGATTGCGGTCCGGGCGGCCCAGACCGTCGGCGCTGCCGAGACCACCCCGTTGCTGCTCGCCCCTACTGACTTCGAGGTGGTGGACACCGGAGATCCGGTGCCACCGGGCTACGACGCCATCGTGATGCGCGAGCAGGTGCACCGGACCGTGGACGGGCACGCCGAGCTGCACGCCGCTGCCCCCCCGTACCGGCACGTCCGGTCGATCGGTGAGGACATCAGCGCCACCGAGCTGCTGCTGCCCGAGGGGCACCGGCTGCGGCCGGTGGACGTCGCGGCCTGCGCCGCGGCCGGGGCGACGACGCTGCTGGTCCGGCGTCCACCGATCGTCACGATCGTCCCGACCGGCGACGAGATTCGCCCGATCGGCAGCGAGCCCGCGCCCGGAGAAATCCTGGACACCAATTCGCTGATGCTCGCCGCCCAGGCCCGCGAGGTCGGTTGCGAGGCCCGAGTCACGGACATCGTCGCCGACGACCCGGCGCTGATCAGTGCAGCGCTCCGTGCCGCCGCCGCGGACGCAGATCTGGTGATCCTGGTCGCCGGCTCCAGCGCCGGGCGGGACGACTACACCGCCCGCGTCGTCGCCGAGGCAGGTACCATCGCCGTGCACGGGGTCGCAGTTCGCCCGGGCCACCCCGTCGTGCTCGGCACCGTGACCGGCACACCGGGCACACCGGTGCTGGGGGCGCCCGGCTATCCGGTCTCTGCAGCCCTCACCTTCGACATCTTCGCCGCTCCGCTGCTGGCTGCGCTGCAGGGTGGATCACCGCCGGAACGCCCAGCGACGACGGCGCGACTGGCCCGCAAGCTCGCCTCGGTGATCGGGATGGACGACTGGGTGCGGGTTCGGCTGGGCCGCGTCGAAGGGGAGATG
>JAABUK010008148.1_pt1 | contig 14803 bp, 13 predicted proteins | sample 5559141 | NCBI WGS metagenome assembly JAABUK01 (sample SAMN10711869, study PRJNA513367) | rock metagenome | isolation source: Antarctica rocks | place: Antarctica: Victoria Land, Pudding Butte nord | collected 2016-01-03
TTAATGTGTCCATCTGTTGCGAAGATCTCAAATGCTGCAAAATCAACCATGCACACCGGTGGCAAAGTGGGCAGAAAGGCTGTCAGCGACGTTGTACAGGCGAAACGCCTGCCGCATGTATCGATGTTCAAGTGATCAGTATAGTCTGCCAGAAGGCTTGCAGCAGCATGAAACGCTGTGGTGACACAGTCCTTGCTTAACACACTCCTTGCTGAACAACTTGCAAAGGTCGCCGGTGGTCCCGGGGGTGCAGCCTGGAGTGTGCCCTCCAGGTGACCCGCGTAACGCCAGCAACGCCTCGGCAAAACAAATAGTATCATGATGGCAACAATGGCGCATCCAGCAGTCTGATCCAGTGGCACAGTAAGTCCAGAGTCGACTATGTCGAACCTCGAGCTACTTGTCCCGGCTGTGGGCCAGCTGATCTCCGTCACTCGGGGTGACCATGATCAGAGTGTCTTGTCTGACACCGACACACTTCGTCAGCAGCGTCTTTTAGACAGAGACAAGCATCATCACAAACAATTATGGACCAAAGATCCTCATGGTGGACAATATCGAAAGGTGTGGCAGTACCACTGCATACTCGACTTGAGCAGTAAGACAACTTGTGTGCTGTTACGCAACCTGGAATACAGGTGAATAAAATTAACTTGAACTCAAGACATCGTCAGTTGCTTATCTGCAGGTGGTGTCTGCCAAAAAGACTGAGGTGACTCTGCAGACTATAGAGCCTGGCTATGAGAAGCCCAAAAGTGGTCCTACCACAAACTTTGTGGGTAAGCAAAATACATGGTTCCACTTTGTGAGAGTTTGCACTGTACATGATGGTGCCATGAACAGGAAGCGGTGCATAGCCAAGCTCAAGTACGTTTGTGCAATACACCTAAGCTGACAGTTTCCCATGAGCTGTCACTCACCTCTCGTTTAGCTGTATAGAGGTATCTGACATGCAGGAAATCACATGACTCAGGGTGCAATTGACCTTGTCCAAGCAGAACTGTCACCCCCAGCAGATCTTTCACTGCTGCTGCTAAAAGACACACCATACCAACAGCCACAGCTCATTGCTGTCGGATGCCATGAACCAACAGCGCCTGAGCACAAAACCATATCAAACTACACATGGTGGGACAGCGGAGACTTCATCTGTGTCTCAGTCCCCACAGAAGCTTTGCTTTCTGGATCTGCTTCTCATCAGGTGCAATGCTGCATCAAAGAAATGCAGATTCAGTGCACAATTGAGGTAGCGTTTGCTGGGGCTCAGCCTACTCACCACAGACTAGCAGTTCCTTACTTGCATGCGGCAGTTCAGCCTGAGCAGTCATCATGCTTTCTCAATGGAAGTTCGCTGCAAGCATCAACAGTCAGCACAGCTCAAGCCTCCAGTATGCTTTACTGCCATACAGACAGCAGTACTTTGACACACGTCCATTGTCTGGACAAGCCATGTAGTCCAGGTTTGACATCGCCTAGTCATCAGCCGTGCAGCTCTGCAAGTACAGACATACATGCCAGTCAGCATGCAGCGCAAGGGAAACAGCAAAGCTTGCAGGCAGGCTTTCCAGCTGCAGAGTCTTCTGGATCAATGGTGTTGGCTCAAAAAAGCAAAAACCCCTGCCTGCTGCTCAAACTACGCAAATCAGACCCCAACAATACCTGGTGCACTTTGGCAGGCCAAGCTCCTGCAAAGAATTCAGTCAAACAAGTGCCACCTAGCCCAGAAAGCATGGCAGCCCTAAGACGTGCACTCATACAGCAACGCCAGCAGAAACAAGCAAGAGGCGTGTCAGCCTGTTCAGCCTCAGCAGCAACATCATGGCCTGTGAGGCCTATAGGATGTGTGCATCTGCCTCAGGATGCGCAAGCAGCCTCATGCCCCTCAGAGTCAGGCACAATGAGCCAGAGTGAGTCTGTTCAAATGACACCTGTCACAGCAGCAGATGGCATGTTGACAAGCCCTGGGGATGAGGCTGTGCTACTGCAGCATCACACCTTCAACTTTGAGGTAGGGTGTCAGATATTTTCCTCACAGCGTGCAAGGCAGTGTTGCTCAATTGCTAGTCAGCAGGACTGCATCTATGTCAACAGTATATGTAGGAGAGCCAAGACCCTTGTACAGTATGCTATGGACAATCTGGGTAAGATCAGTCACTGTTGGCAGAGCGTATTCATTGGCACAAGTCTGGATGCTGCAGGACCTGAAATCAGAAGCAGAGGCAGAGGCCAGGCGTGGAGCCTATCAAGATGCCGTACTCTCCTACACAGTAATGCTGCAAAGGCTGGGTACTGTCTCAAATACCGAGAAGGCACACATCCACTGCTGCTTGGCAGGCTGCCTGATGCAGACAGGCCAGCTGAAACTGGTAAGACTCTCCGGACATCCCACACCAGTCCTCTGCAGTGCTACAGCGTATTCAGCAGGTCCTTGTTGCAGCTGCAGATGGCAGCGATGCTGTCTTCTTGTGTGCAACATATGACAGCATAGGTCACGGTCACGGTCACGGTCACGGTCACGGTCACGGCACAGGGCCTCTGGATTTCGCGGGGCCGCCCCCATCGGAGACAAAAATTTTGAATTCGTATTTTGCGGGGGTTTCCCGCATGCTATGCGTACGTTGATGGGGGTTGGTTCAAGACTAGTCCTTAGTACTTGCAATGGCTTGACTGAGCGTGCTGAACCGATGTTGTTGAAGCTGCAATGTTACTGGCTCAATCTCTAGTGCGTCGTCATCCTCACTCTCAAATTGAGTACTTTGTGAAAGTAAATGACTTTGTGAGCACATTATTCTTGCTTTTTGGCATGCTTGTCATGCACAAGTAGCTTTGCACATGATTTGCAAGTTTGTTATTAATAGCGGTCAAACGGTGTGCCCGCAAAGTCAGCAGCCAACTCTGTCAGTCAAGGGGGCTTCCCACTGGGACACCAAATTTTGAAGGGGGCAAAGCCCCCTTCAAAAAATGGCATTAAGCCGTTTTGGGGGGGCGCCCCCCGTTGGGGTTTGGGCATCCAGCCCGCCGGGTTTTCTGCGGGCTGTCGTGCCCTGGTCACAGTCACAGTCACAGTCACAGTCACAGTCACAGTCACAGTCACAGTCACAGTCACAGTCACAGACATTGTGGAGTCAATGTCACGTTGGCTGTTTTGCACAGAGGCAGCTTGTGACACAGGCTGTAGAGGAGTGCAATGGGGCAGTTGCATGTGCACAAGGCCTGGCAGATGTGAGCATGCTTGTGTCAGCTTTGAGGCAGCGGGCAATGGTGTACCAGCAGCTGGAGGCATATCACCTCAGCTTGCAGGATTTCTGCTGCATCCTGCAGCTGCAGCCGGGCAACATAGCAGTAAGTGCAAAAGGATTGATGTCAGCTTGGAAGGCAGAAATTGCATTGTAGATTCTGGCACATTGTTTGAGGTAGCAACATCATGGTTTACGCCTTGGTTTCTGTTTGTCTCTCCAATGTGTGGAAAAAAATGTGTTGGTATGCACCGGCCTCAGTAGTGCTGTCAACCTGCAGTGCTTTGCTGATGCACAATTGGTTATGCTGCAGGCCCAGCAAGCCAGATGCCGGCTAAGAATGCTTGTCGAGCTGCAGTTCTAGGTGCTTTGATGGGTTTGGGCAAAAGGTTGTCACCATGCACCTGAAGATTTCAATTTGTTTCAAGTAGATTGAATGCATAAATCCAAAATCGTGTTGGAACCCTGGAATGCACTGATTAAGTGCTTGAGCGCGGCAAATCTGGTTGGTTGAATGCCACAATGGAGTTGCTCACTCCTCAATGTGCTGCTTCAATGCAACTCTGCTGACTGAAAACCTGTGGGATCTGGCATATGGCTGGACATCAACCTACAACAAGATGGATGCAATGCTAATATTCCTGCCAAGTTTCAGAGCTCTCTAGCGGTTTGCAAACTTGTGTTCCTTTGCAGTGTCTGTGTCTGCATCTGCAGTCTGGGACATGTACTGTAGCTGGTCGCTGCCCATCTCGCTGAGTGGAGGATTGCAGGCACTAAACCACTTCATTCTGTAATTGTTGTCTGACACAAATTTACATGAGACAACTGTCCTTTCTACAGTGCAGTCCTATAGCCACTGTTACGTCTGCGATTGACAACCACCAGAAGATACAGAATCTCCTTTCAGGACATGGCAGCCCTTGCTGGGTTTGCAATAGCAGACCAAAAACGTAACACTGCTCAATAACCACAGCATCAAGGGCACACAGTAACGTTCAATTATTGAACATGAGTGGATTGGCAGCACTGTGATGCAGAGAATGTACAGGAGTGCCCACACTGATGAAGCTGCTGAGACAAAACATGTTCGAAATGCTCACAAGCGCAGGATATATGTGTTGAAAGTATGGTCAGCAGTAACGAGTTGGCACAATGAGCATGCTGAAAAGCAGACATGCAATTGCAGAAACAGTATGCTAGAAGTAAACGAACTTTGTCCAATTGCTAGCTGTATAGGTTACTACTCTTTAAAAGCAAATGCCTCTTGGGAGCTTCTGCACATTTGCAGATGACTGTGTAAGCTTGTACCCCCAACCCAGCCTGCATGTTCCAGCAACAAGTAAAAGAAGATCTGGTGGTGCCAAGCATCAGGCAAATGCAGGCTGCTACCATTGTGGGTTTTGCTCCACTGTATAGCTCAAGCCTGCCCTTATGTGCATGCTGAGTTTGAGGGCAGCGTAGTTGACCGGAGGATAGTAGGTTGAGCTGTATATAGCACGACATCTGAGTGCACACAGGTAGGCAATTGGCCTCATCTGCTTAGAGTCCACGCCATGAGCAGGTGTGTGAGACTTGTTGTAGAGCCATGCAACCATGCTTTGCCTGCATTTCCACTTGTATGAAGGGGACAAATGGTGCTTGCATGCACAGCTGGGCCTATGGTGTGGTTCTCATACCTGACTAATGCTTGTCCGCCACAACAGCACCAGTCTTTGCAGTCAATCATTGATGTTTGGAAGCAAGTGTTGCCTCTTTTCACTCTTCCTGTCTGCTGATTCTGAAGACGACTTTGCAGGACAGGGCAGCAGCAATGGGCTGAATGCACTGGCGGCTGAACCAATGCTTGACTGGCCTTGCGCTGACGCAGATCGCCGCAAAACTGGGTGTCTTAGGTCCTGTAAACTCGCTGCAGCCGACTCAGTGAGAGCTTGTTGGGCCGAGGGAGGGTCTTCGCCGGGGACAGCCTCGCTCACCACTTTGACTGAACACAGCCTGGGACGCTTCAGAGCTGCAAACACACAGACAGCTTCCTTGGCTACCTGGCATGCATCTTCTTTTGATGAGTGTAGAATCAACAATGCACATATGTGCGAGGGACAAATGAAGGCCCTGACAATGGCGCGAGTCAGCACTGGCCTGTTGGTAAGCAGCCTTGGATGGCTAGGGGGCACATGAGAGAGATGACATGCAGGTGCTGATGGTCTCACCATCACAGGTGACTCTACCATCAGAACAACCAGAACAGAATGACCTGTTCTGGTTATACTGAACCATGCTTTGTAAGCTTGATGGCAACATGACACAGACCGAGCTTGCACAATAAGCAAGTCCTGCGTATCAATACCAGGCAGAGCTTCAGGGGCTTTGCATGAGGCAGTCTGAGAGGCGGCAGCCGCTTCCTGAAGTTTCAAAGGTTCCAGTCCTGGAAGGACGCCTGATGGGGACGGTGCGGCCAGCCACTGTGGCAGAGTGGGGTGGGGGCCACAAAGCAGCTTGGGGGGTGCCCCATAGGCATTGGGTAAGGCGTGCTCTGCGACGGGGACTCCTCTAAAGGGAGCTGCCAAGCGGAGGTCAGGCAGGACGGCACTTTCTTCTTGTTGCAGCATGCGCTCATACTCGCCTCGCATCAAGCAAATGCAACTGCCAGGCTGCACCTGAAGCAACATGTGAAGATCAGAAGCAAGCTGAGATGTGGTACAGTGTGTTTGCACGGGCATTGAGCCAGCATCAACCACAACTTTGAGGTCCCAACTCAGTGTATGCTTAATTCCCTTACAATGCATTTGGTTGTAATGGAAGCAGATCACATGGGGTCAGCATCGGACAAACTCCTGATTTGGGCAGTGTGTAGTAAAGCAGCATGCCAGGAGGAACTTTGAATGTCAATGAGGCCCTCTTGTCTGACAGGAGTAAGGTATACCTGAAAAAGGTGTTTGGCTGCAACAAGACTTGACAAGCCTGCTCCTGGCACGTCCCATCCTGGGTGGTTGTTCTGCCACAGCTGTTCTAAGGCCCGAACAGCCAGAGAGTCCATGAAGGCAGCTTGATCAGTTGTGAGTCTGTCAACCTCCACCAGCTGTACCACGTCTTGATCAGAAACAGTCACCATCTGTGCACACGCTGCAACAACAATCTCATTGTCATGCGTGTTGAACACACACACACACACACACACACACACACACACACACACACACACACACAAAGCAATCATGTTGCTTCCTTTCAATGCACGTCTGCTGGCAAATGCTGGCTGAAACAGCAGACGATAATAGTTTGCCAGTAAGAGTGAGATTCCAAGAGAGGCCCAGAGCAATGCAAGTCAGGCAGAGTCAAAGAGTGGCAGCTATGCAAGGCATTTACTGCATGACTTGTACGATGAAGCACTCACCGGCCAACCCTGTTCTTTGCACCACTGCCTGGTCGCACTTGAACAGCAGCTCTGTCCTGCCATCTGGGTCTCGCCAGCGGCGCAGGCGGGTATCTTGGGGCAGGGGTGGGGCTTGCTTCAGATGTTCCAGAGTCCCCCTGGGTACCAGGGCCTGTTGCAGTGGCTTAGGGCACTCTGGCCAGTATGTTTGCAGCCACTGGCAGAGTGCTTGAAGCTCCCCAACTGTAGACCAACAATGTGCTCAGGTTGCTTGCCTTGTATGACTGATCACATGTGCATGCTATGATCTGACTCTTCACACTGACAGTGAAGACAATGTTGAAGAACAAGACAGGCCTGGTGCTGCATTCATGAGCTTGCCAGGGCAGATGGTGAGTGTTGGAAAGGTTACAAGCAAGTAGTGGCGCCAAGTATTGCATACCTTGGCCAGGCAGCTTAGCCTGACCAACTCAGGACAAATTGATTCATGCAGAATTGCTGGTTTGTTGTATAGCTTGACATGCCCAGGCATGCTACATGATACATCAGCAAAGGACTCACACAGATGTTTGGGCACCACATAGCAATGCATGCCCATGCAAACCAAAATATGACATCTAAAGCCAAAAGCGGTCTGAGTGGTAAGTCAGAAGCCCTGCACAAACCTGTGCTGACAGACTGGGGGAGAGGAAGATGGTCAGGAACTGTCACTGGGCGTCCATTGATGCTGAACTCGGCAACAGCTTTTGGTATATCTTGAAGCCTTTTGCTTGCGATCTGCCCTATGTGATTCAGATAGCGAGCTGGATCAGCAGCCACAGGGCGGAAGTCAGCCAGTTTGATGAGGTCAGAACCTTGTGATCGCGGTGTCATCACCTGTAATCACAAGGTTTACATTTGTTTACTGATCAGCCAGCTCTGATCCAGCATTCCCAAGCAGCTAGAAGGCCTCAGTCTGTGCAAGCATTGACTTGCCTGACAACTGAACATGTTGCTTTCAAGAGCCAAGTTTGGTAACAAGGGATTACAGAGGACGTGACTTCAGCATCAGAGTCAATTTCCTCACACCTCGAGACATAGCTCAATGCATAGTACCAGGCCGCATCGCTTACCTCAAAGGCTTCTGAGACCAGCCGCCCCAAGATTTTGCCGGTGCTCTTGCAACGGGCCCGCGCAAGAATGCTGAATGTGTGACGGGGACCACCCTTGTTGGCATTGCTGGAATCTGCATCACAGCCCAATCACTTATAGGAGCACAGTCAGCCACACACACTGCAGTGTCACTTTGTTCATCACCATTCATTGTAAACATCTAAAACGGTGTGGGTGTATCCTGGGTATGAAGGTTTTGTGTCTGAGAAGGTCGTTGCATTGCAATGAGATGTGGCGTCTCATTGTTGCCAGCTTCACAAACCCCGGGTGGAAAGGCAAGCGAGTGTGAAGCAAGACTGGTCTGCACCTCGGACGAAGCAACTCAGGTCTTGAGTGCAGCTGTCTCCTGTGAACTCCATGCGGTAAAGCTCACTTGAAGGAGGCAGGTTTCGCTCCAAGCCACATTTCACCAACAGAGCCTGCAGTCAGTCTCGTAATCTAAACGGCAGTGACAGCTTGAAAGCATAGTAGCTGTCAATACACAGACTTGCAATGCAACTGTTCTGACCCTACCTTTGTATCACGGGATTCACGGCACTCTAGACTCGTCCAGTCTTCGGCACTCATGGCACCCATGTGATGTGTCATGGTACGCTTTTCGAGTGCACCGCCATCAAGCAGCACCAACTGCATGTTCACACATTACTGCTCAGGGCTGGATTAAATAAGCCACTGCCCTACAAACCTTGTGCCATGCTGCACAAAGTACCCTTCTTGGTGATGATGCAGTCATGCAGCAAAGCTTCTTTTTGTGCGTCCAAAAAGTCTGGAAACGACTAAACAGTCGCCCAAGAGCAGAAAGTCTGGAGTTGATTTCCAGACAGATGACTGACAGGCTGCGAGCCCATGCTAGCGCTACCTGTTGGAAGGGCTTTGGAAAGAACCTACCTCTACATACACCTCTGAAAGGCTTGCTGCTGAGAACGTTGTACATTCTTCTTTGTCTTTCCTAGACTCCTCAAGGCACACCATCAGCTGCACACTAACGCCACAAGGTGTCTTTACCTTCTGCTCTCGCACTAGCTTGCGGGCAACTTTGCGGGCACACCGCCTGTGTTGCAGGTTTTTGCAGATTTGGCAGTTGTGGACATGCTGAGGACACGTCTTGAATCTGCAGGGCAGTGTAACACGCTCATTTATGCGTATCTTGAAGTCCACAAGTCAGACAAAACAAGAACAGACTAACTGGCTGTGCCAGATTGCATCGTTTAGTCGGTCCAATCATCCCCTGGCTGGGTAGCCATGTATGCTGCGTGGAACATGTACCAACTCACCGACAGTTTGCATGCACCCAAGCCAGCGCCCACTCTCTTTTGGGTGGCAACGACATCCTGGCGGCACTTTCCTTAAAGAGGAGCTCAACTAATGCACTGTGTACGTACGCTCTTTAACGTTACTTGCAACCACTGAAGCGAAAGAAGTCTTGTGTCTCCGCGCACAAAGCGGTATTTGCAGATCTACGAAGAGCGGACCTATGTCTGGGGTGGGACAACAGCCGACCTTTGTAGAGAGCAGACACACAAAGATGTTTAGACAACTCGAGCAGAACGTGCTAGTGCACAGCCGCGGAATGTCGCAGTTGCTGTGCGACAAGCAGCGACTGCATGTAGAGTCGTTCCAGACGACGCAGCAGCAGACTACTGGAGCCAGGTAAACTAAATTTTCCTGTGCAGTGCCGAACATTTCGAGTAGATTCATAGAGTATATTTATACATATAAGATGAAATCTGAGCTTGTCCTGGGCACAGATCTATGCATGATCAGTATGGTATGGTAGTCTCTGCTGTAAACTCAGTCCTGGTTGGCTCTCAGACCTCGGTGAGAGGTGATAAACTGACCAGGCAACTCGCATGACTCAATGAGGTCAGGACTAAGTACGGGGGTTTCATTTTGTCCGTGCTGATGTTTATGGCATTGCGCAACAGGCGACTGTAAAATGCATCTTTTGAGGTTTTTGCAAAGACTCCTTGAGGTATGGGGATGTTGCCTTGCTGCACTAGCTCTAAGTTAAGGTCAGTAAAAGGCAGCTATCCTATGATGGCACTCTTCTGCACGTTTTGGAGTGCAATCTGGATCAAGCTGTGCTTAGAAATGTGCTTGTCTGTAAGCATTGATGATGCTCATGGAATATATTGTCTATGCAGGCGGAGTGACACCAAACTGAAAACCTATTCGCGGCCTATCATGCTGTTGCTGAGCTAGCACTTGACACAAATTGACCTCCAGAGTACCAATTGTGGTCTGCCATCTGAGCCCCACTCCCTGCATCATTCACACCAGGATGTGAATTCTCCACAAACATCTGTTTGCATCCACAAGAACATAGCAGCATCTGCAAAGATACTGAAAACATCTGACACTGTTTTGTTACATGTCTTATCCAGTAGTGATGGCGCTGTACTGACACAGATCATGAAGTAAGAATTGTACATAGCATAGTGATGGCCTCAGGAGTGTGGTAGATGCCCTTGACATCAAGGTTCACGAGATGTGTCAATTGTCTATATAATGCATGCCATTTTGTCAGTCATGCTACATCCACATGCTTGTCAAGTTCCTATGTGAGGTCCACCACTTGAAATGTTAGGTTGGTTTTGAGCACATCAGCACTTGCACTTGATGACCTTGATCAAAACAGATACAAATACATGCATCAGCTTACCACACTCCAGCGCCAGCTTCTCACAAAGTCCTCCGTGACAGCCTGCTTGATGGATCTACTAGTCCCGCTCAACAGACTCAAGTTGCCACCATTCACAAACAAGTGGCCGTGAATGCCTGCCTCTTGCAGGCCCTTGGAAGGAAACTGTTGCACAGGCACACAGCAGTCAAGACTCTGCCAGCATCATTGGTTTTGCAGCAGAGAATGAGTCTGCACAAATTTCCCTTTGAAACCAGAGGGCTGAGTCACACACAGCTGTACGCAGTGCAGAGATCACAGACAACCGCCATGACAAGCCAAGAGCAATCTTTTGCTTTGCCTAGTGGGTGCGATGCCATGGGCAATGGAGCTGACTAACATACCTCAAATCTCAATGCTGCTAGCACTGTAGCGTACAGATCCCCACCAAGCGCGTCCCTGTTATAAGAGCTTCCCATACCACTCTGCAGTAGCACCAGTTGCAACTGTTCACACTGCATTGCCTTGCAATACAAGGGGAAGCACTAAGAGTACAACATTCAGTAACAGCTGACATGATAGCAAGCACTGACCTTGTCTGCGCTGAACGTCTACATACCATGCACACAAGGTAAAGCGGGTAGCGATGTGTACTTAGACTGAAGACACTGATGGTCACCATACGCAATGTGTGCAAGATGCGCTAATAAAGCATACATCAGATTGAATCGATGGCTCATCAGCCAGCCCTTCTATATGCAGAAGACAGCCGCATAATAGCAATCATAATTTACAGGCGTTCCAGCTACCGTACTCGTATTAATGATCCTTGCGTACTAATGTTCCTCGCGCTCCGCTGGAATCAAATTTAATCAATTAAATACTCGTTGCATTATTTCTTATTTTCAATGCACCTCGGACAGCTGGCGAATTGTTTAATGACTTTAATGATGATCGAGCAGTCTTACAAGTCCAAAACGATTGCATTGCAACTGTCAGGTGGCAGCCCTTTGGGCCCGAACACAGGCAAAGGATGCACGATCGGGTTCTTAACCGTACTAAAGCACCCAAAACCGAACCTATCCAGTCGGCATTCACCACCGGGGAGCATTGCAAAAGCCCTAGGTAATGCGCAATGATGATCAAGTCCAAATGAATGGCTCGATCAAGTTTGCAAGCGCAGGACCGCCATTGCAAGGTGACATGAGCATGATCACAAGCATGAGCAAGCTTTTGCTCAAAATCGCGGTCTTTCGAGAAAATATTGGAATACTTTTAAAGAACATCGGAAGACGATAATAGTTAATTTAATGCTTTTAGGTCGGCTCGGCCTCAGAATAATTAATTATTAGATCAAGAAACATTAATACGAGTACGGTAATCGTTTCTGCCAGGCACCTACTGAGACGGCCACATGCATCACCACAATGAAGGCATGATCACAAACTTGACTTCATTTCCAGTGAGTTCTCTCATAGTAGAGGTATTCAGGATTGTATATACAAGATGTGGATGCATATATGTCGATTGCATATACAAAATGTGGATACAAAATATGGATACAAAATGTGGATTGCATATACAAGATGTGGATGCATATACAGAATGTGGTCACCTGGGATGGTGAGCCTATGCGGGCTTCTGTGGGACCGGCTTGCTTCTCATAGAAGCCCCTCAAGCTGCTCACACCACCCAGAAAGAATCTGCAAAACAGGCAAAGGCTTAGGTCAACTAACGCCCGGAAGGCCATGCTTTTTGTGTAACATACATAAAACAGCATCTCTGAGAGTAGCGTTGATCACAGTACAAACAAGACACAGTGTGGCTTCATGCAATGATCCCAAAAATGTGCGTCAGACTCAGCCTAGCCTCAATGTGAAGTAAACAAAGGCAACACCAGCAGACCATGCACTGGGGCATGTGCAGATACATCTGAGCTGTTACAATGCTGAGGTAGACAACAAAACATGGTAGTGAGTCACACGCTTTGCTGTTTCGGACCTGCATGTCCTGTTTCGTAGCATCTGCTCTAATTCATTGCAGAGAATCTGGTTTTGAGCCTTGGGACTGTCAATTCTGATCTTATCATGAACATGTTGGGATACGTCTCAGGGCAAGTATCTCAATAGCCCCTTTCCAGACATGTGCAGGTCTAAGCATGTATCTCAATAGCCTGTTTCCACACAGGCATATCTTCATAGCAGCACTGCTCTGCTATGCTGAAGCCCCAGGCTGCAGATGACAGTTTGATCTGACTGGGAAACAATGCATACCTATCACTAATGCAGGTCTGTTTCTTCTGCCAGGAATGGCCCCAGGGCACCAGGGCTCCTCCACTGGCCTGCAGGAAGAGGCTTGTTCCCCCGCCGGTAGGCAGTGAAACTGCCCCTTGAAAATGTTGTCGTACAAAGCGCAGCAGGCTAGACTCTGCACCCACTCCTGCGACTTCAGATGTGGACCTGCAGACACAAACTTGTGTGTGTGTTGCATGTCCTATCAAGCGCTTGAGACACAACACGACAAACGCTGGTCAATCAAGTGTCAATGCTTGACGACAGCTGGCTTGCATGCTGCATACACAGTAGTGAGCATTATGCAGGTGTGTCTGCACGTTACTTAGTCCTGGACTTTGATTGTTGTCTGACAAAACAGATCGTAAGGCTGCATTTTGCGCCTTCTCAGTTGTGCAGCAAGATGGCTTCCTGAGGTGAATCAGAGCTGCACGCCCTGCTCCAGCTGATGGTGTCACGAAACAGACTCTAGTGCCTCCTGCATCTGCGTGTGATATGGCATCTCTGTGGTCATCTAGTCAGGACAGATGCGCGGTCATCCGTGACTGTATACCATGCACAAGTCAAGGTGACAGACTTTGACATGCATGACATCAACAGCACGTGCAATTGTGCAAGATGCTTGTGCAAGAGCTGGGCAACCAGTCAGCATCATTATAGTGATATTGTGATGTCAACGAGCATGAAAGCGACAGCAGCACACCTGAAAGACACGCCCCCATCAGGATCCCCAGGATCATCACAATCACCTCTCTGCCAATGATATACATATTGCAGTGCTGACTTCAGATGGTTGCCACACTGCCGCCGGACTGATTGAGATGCTGCTCTGTTTGGATTTGAAAGTGCACGCCATGCTAGCTCATAAGCAACATTATGACGTCCATTCGCCCTGCACCAGTGCAATTCAGCCTTTGCTCGGTTTCACCAACAGTTTCCAACATGTCTTGTGCCGGTCAGCTCAACCTGAGATGCTATTATGCACCTGGAATGATGACTGTGTTTGGCGATTGATCTATAAATGTGAGAATAGCGCGTGATGATGGCCCAACAGCTCATACGCAACTTGCAGAGGCGTCATTCATGCAGTAGTGACTGTCTGCAGATGCATGGGGTCGGAGCTGCCATGCAGACATTCAAGCGATGCAGCCAGTGTCAACAGCATCCAACGGTTGCACATAATGCCTAGGCCTTGGCAAATGCCTGCACTCACGAGGTCAGTCCAAAGGTGGTGCCTCTATAGTTCTCAACGTATGAGGACCATTGCTGGCGGTCAAGGAAGTGCTGTGCCAGGCTAGCTCTGCTGTCCAAAGATGACCCAAAGATACGTGGCTTCATGAACTGGAGACCATACTCGGTGCTGTTTTTTGTACTGCGCTCCATTGTGATGTCAATCTTCTCAGCATAACCAAGAGGATTTGTAAGGCCAAATTGACCCTCAAACTTAGCTGCAACATGAACTTTTGGGTGATGACCATGCTTATTGGAAGTTTATGTGCAAGGAGTGCATGTTGCATGTCCAATCATGTACCTTCAGTCTCTGCCAGATATGTGCCAGCATGAGCATGCCATATGCGTCTCTCTGGACAGTGAACTCGAAGTATGCATGACTCTGGATCAGTCTACAAAACATGACGTCCTGTGAAAATCTGACACAGAACAGCTGCTTAGCACAGCAGAGCAGTAGGATTTGCTTACAGGAGAGCCTGCATCTACAGTAATTTGCACGGCCTCAAATATGTTTAGTGCTTCGAGAGCTTCTTGTGCTTCTAGCAGCCTGACTTTCAGCTCATCCAGGGAGTGCGCTCCCTGTATTCGTTGTAGCTCCTTCTCGATTATGTACGGCCGTGTGCGGCCCTTTTGGAGAATCACGACATCGACATGTAGGGGCTTGTCTTTGATGCTATCGTATAGATTCTCTTGATATGAGCTGCCGAAAGACGTCGCTGCTGATCCTGCCATGCGCCAAGAAGTGCGGATGTGTCAAACCAGCACGGCAAACATCATTTCAATGTTGTTTCGACTAATCATGCTCTCGGACGCAAATCACTATCAGCAGTTGGACACACATAAACCGCAGTCCTGGTATCCCGAGCGCGATACTAGCTGCGATCATCATGCTGACCTATTCGAA
>JAABUK010008149.1_pt1 | contig 14803 bp, 12 predicted proteins | sample 5559141 | NCBI WGS metagenome assembly JAABUK01 (sample SAMN10711869, study PRJNA513367) | rock metagenome | isolation source: Antarctica rocks | place: Antarctica: Victoria Land, Pudding Butte nord | collected 2016-01-03
GCTGGAGGAGGGGGATTTGGTGCTGACGGGGACGCCGAGGGGGGTGGGGGCGTTGGTGGGTGGGGATAGGGTGGAGGGTGGGATTGAAGTTGCGGGGGAGGAGGTGGGGGAGGGGGGGGTTGATGTTGGGGTTGAGGATGCTGAGGCTGAGGGAGGTGGGTATGAGTTTAGAGAGACGTGAGTTCAGAGGCTTTGAGTTTTGGGTGGTTGCTCTTGTCCGTTGGCCCATTCGCGCGAGAAGAGCGATGCTTATTTACGGCATCCTCGTGAGAATTCATCATCTGAGGACGGCAGGATGGGAATGCTAGGCGGGCGTTCCCGTCTCCCTCCTCCTTTCTTTGTCCTTCTCTTCTTCGCAGCTGGCGGTGCTCGATTATGCGGGTCGTTGGCTTGTCCATCCTCCTGCTCCACTAGGGCTCTCCTTTTCGCTGCTGATGGAACAGGTGGGAGAAGTGCTCTTTCTACGTCTCGATTGCCCTGCTCAACCAGGGCTGTCTTCTTGGCTCCCGCTGGGACAGGTAGTGGCCTTGCTCTGTCTGCACCTCGACTGTCCTGTTTTTGGGCCTGCTCATTCTGTTGGTTCGCCGTTGTGGGTGTTGCGTTTCGCTGCGATCTTTCCCCCTTCCCAACCTCCATTCCCTCCTTCGCCGGTGGTAGTGTTGGAGTGAGACCTCGTGCCTCTCTTGTCTCTAGCTTCTCCGCCCTCTTCCTCTTCACTTCTCCCTTCTTATTTCCATACTTCTGCGAGGGCTGAGAAGCAACCGGGAAACAGTCTTTCAAATTCTCCCACGTCTTCCCCGCTCCCTTGAGCCTCCTCTCGCATTTCATCCTGTCACGCTTGTCTCGCAGGCCGTGAACAAAGGCATGCACGAGTTTCGCCTCCCTACCAGGTGACCCAGCTGTCTCCTGATGCTGAGAGCCTGCAGTCTGGATGTAAGAGGCAAGGGTGGACATGCCTTGGATGAGATTGAGGTCGGGTTCTGCGATTTGCTCAGGAAGCGGCTTGGGCTTGGGCTCCTGCTGCTCGGGCTCCGGGTAAGGCGGCAGTGATGGCTCAGGCAGCATCTGCATTGAGGCTCCCATGGATGGCTGGTGTTGGTCTCGGAGGCGTTGAGAATATCTCGGCACCGTTGGCTCTTTGATCATTGCCAGAGACGGGCCGAACACTGGTCCGGAAGGAGTAGCATTAACAGTCAGCATATTGGCATCCAGGTCGAACGAGTCTGCCTCGGACTCATCGTCTGGAGGGGCGTCAGGTACTTCTGCACTGCGTCAGCTGCTGTTGTCACAGTTGCGAGAGTGTTGAGGAAAGTGGACCGTTGGTTTTGGGACATTGAACGCTGTCTTTGACTACAATGACAGCATCATCGAGCTTCTGCTCCAGCGCTCGAATCAGGCTTCTCAGTTCGGCGATCTCATCATCCTTCCGTAACAGCCTCTGTTCCATCGCCGCATCTCCTTCCACAGCTTGACACCTTGTCTTCCGGACTTCCTCTCCAGTGCTCGCCAATCCCCCTTCCTGCCTCTTCATCGACTCGCCCAATCTCTCAATCTCCAGCCGGAAGTCCTCTTCATGCTTCCCTCTCGCTACCACATCCGCAGCACGAGCTTTCTCCGTTGCCTTTGACTCTTTCTCTAACCCTTCAACACGTTTCACGGTCTTCTGATAGGCATACTTCAGCTCGGTGAACTCTTTCCGAATTTTGCTACCGGCTGCTTCCGTTTTCTCGGTCCGTGTCACCACTTTCTTCAGCTCCGAGGCTGAGGGATGAAGCTCTTTGACCTCTTCGAGCTGGGTGACGATGGAGGCGTGCTCGCGTCGAAGCTGGTGAGCCCATAAGAGAGACACGGGTGAGTTGAGGTCATTTGAGATCAAAGGTGCCATCACGCCACTACGACAGGGTAGTGTATATGTACAAGGGGAGAATGTACAATCAGGTATGACACCAACAAGGCAATGATGATTGGGGGGGAAATTCCTTGGTTGAGTTGGGAGGAGAACGGGAGACTTCAAATGTCTTTCACACATATTTCACCCACTTGACGGAGAACAAAAATTTCAAGGAGACTTGCATTTTCTATTCTATCGCAAGAGAAGCACAGGACATGGCTGACGTTCTCCTTTTCATTTGCACGTTAGAAACTTTTAGAATCCCTGTGCAAATGAATTTAACCAAACAGTCATGTCACCCGGTTGGTCTGTCGGGGAAACGCTCGACAAGTCGGACGCAATCTAGACTTTTCAGCAACAGGTGAGTGATGACAAGCAAGCGGAGAAAAAGGAGACAGAGCCTAGTTGAAAACAGTCTCTTGAGCCAAGCGGTCAAGGCAGGAGCTTCATCCCACTTTGCCCATGAAACTGGAAACATGCTCGAACGCAATCAAACGCCGTCAGAATGCCACGACTGTAACGAAGACGGTTGTTGCAAGTGAAAGGCGTTTCTAGATGAGATCTGAGATGCAAAGTTAGCCTTTCCAGGTCGTCAAACAAGATCTGCAGCATCGGCTTACCAGCAACATTCATTGGCATCTCCTCAATTTGAGTGCTGTAGAACTGCTCGATCTCACGCATCATGCGGACATCATCCTGAGTGACGAAGTTGATGGCAACACCCTTTCGTCCGAATCGACCGCCACGACCAATACGATGGATGTAATTTTCGCGATTGGCAGGAAGATCGTAATTGATGACAAGAGACACCTGTTGAACATCGATACCACGAGCGAGGAGATCGGTTGCGATTAGGACACGCGAAGAACCCGATCGGAACTCCTTCATGATGACATCACGTTGAGCTTGGTCCATATCTCCATGCATGGCAGAAACCGTGAAGTCGCGAGACTGCAATTTGTCGGTGAGCCAGTCGACCTTTCTGCGAGTGTTGCAAAAGATGACGGCTTGTGTGATTGTGACGGTTTCGTAGAGATCTGAGAGGGTGTCCAATTTCCAGTCTTCCTTCTCAACGGCAATGTAGAACTGCTTGATACCTTCCAGGGTGAGTTCGGCCTTCTTGACCAAGATACGAACTGGGTCACGCATGAACTTGGTGGTGACTTCGAGAACATCTTGTGGCATAGTTGCAGATAGGAGGACGACTTGAGTTGATTGAGGAAGGAGTTGGAAGATGTCGTAGATTTGCTCGGTGAAACCACGCTGAGATTGTTGTCAGTTGAGGGGGAAATCGTGTTTTGGGATCATTTTGCTCACGGAAAGCATTTCATCAGCCTCGTCGAGGACAAACATTTTCATGTTGTCCGTCTTGAGCACACGACGTTGGATCATGTCTTGAACACGACCAGGTGTACCGACAACGACTTGAGGGCCATCTTGAAGAGCCTTCATGTCTTCACGTACATTCGTACCACCGATACATGGATGGCACTCGATGCTCATGAAGTCTCCGATTGCAACTACGACCTTTTGGATTTGCTGTGCCAACTCTCGAGTTGGAGCAAGAATCAAAGCCTGGCAAGCCTTAAGCTGAGGGTCGATCTTCTGGAGGACAGAGATTGAGAAGGTGGCTGTCTTGCCAGTTCCGGATTGTGCTTGTGCTATCACATCGGATCCTGCAGCACGGCATTAGTGGATCAAGATTTGCATACTCTGAGACAAAAGATCCCACCTTTGATGACGGGCATGATAGCACGCTGTTGAATGGCGGATGGGCGCTCGAAGCCATATGCGTAGACACCTTTGAGATCCATTAGTCTCGCTTTACTTCTTGTCTTTTCCGTTTCCCCTCACCTCGTAACAACTCGCTCTTAAGGTCCATGGAATCGAAGGAGTCGGTGATCTCATCGTAATTAGATTCGATCTGGCCTAATTTCAAAAGTGAGCAAAAGCCGTAAATGGAGGGGCAAATCCCTCTGCGACGCTCCGCAAGAAGCGTCGCAAAAACCGAGATCTCGGGCAGATGAGAAGGCACATACTGTCTTGAAGATCTTCAAGACCTTTGTCGCCGGAAGCCATGATTGTAATGAAGTAGTGGCAAGATCACAGGCGCTGAGCCGTGGTCTTTCGTTTGTGTGGGGTCTGTGTCTGTGCGGCGCAGTCTTCAGCGACAGCGCATGTGGAATCAGGGGAGTATTTGCTGACGGTAGACAGAGAACTCTTTCAAGTAGAGTTCGAGGATTCTGGTCGAACGGTAGATTTGAAGGCGAATGTAGGTGGCGGTAAAAGGGCAAGCGGCGAGGAAGTTGCGGCTTCAAGATGATTTTTATTTTCCACAGGATCAACCCAAGCTCTTTGCAGGTTAGCGGCACAATCTTTTGGCGGCACAATAGCAACTGAAAGTTTTGACTAATGAGCTACAGAGTCACACACATCGCCAATAAATGGCCCGGCAGTCATACAGCGAGCGCTATGAAACATGTTGGCACGCTGGCGGCCTCACAATCCCACATTCGACGTACCAACTATTTCTTACACAACGGGACACTCATCCTCCTGGCCGCGATTGAAAGAGTGTGCCTCTCTTGTCCGATCTTTGACCATGGCTCAGACACTCTCCTCGAATCCCGACATTTTATATCCTAGTTCAGCACACTCTGATGAAGAATCAACGCACTTCGAGCGCCGAATTCAAGCACATCCTCTTGGAATCAGGCCTAGTGGCAATGCCCTGACTGCATCGTCTGGCCATGCTCGTGACAACATAGGCGTACTTGCTGCACTGCCGGATGAGGTGATCTTGATCCTTCTCGAATGGCTCGAGGACGTTGACCTTCTGAGACTTGGGACGACCTGCCGGGTCTTCTTTGCCTTCACATCAAGTGACGATCTGTGGAAGGCACTCTTGCTTCGGGAAGGTCCACTGAGATCTCCGTGGCGCGGAAGCTGGCGGGCGACTTACCTCAGACGCCTATCACCGGAATTGCCAGCAATTGATTGCAAGCTATATTCAGACGCTCTTTACCGACCATTTCTCTGCTCGCAAATTGACCTCTCGCCCTTTGTGTCTCGAATTCCGTTATCAAATGGTATCTCCCGCCTGGTGAATCTCTCTCAAGAAGATTTCTCGAGTTCCTGGAGCGATCGCCCGTTTGTCTTAACAGAAATTGTTAGGAAATGGCCTGTCTTCAGCAAATGGTGCCAAGAAGCTCTGCTTGACACATATGGAGATATCGAATTCCGTGCCGAGGCGGTTGACTGGCCATTGAGTACTTACATTGAGTACATGAATAACACGCGAGATGAAAGTCCTCTTTATTTATTTGACAGAGATTTCGTCCGAAAGATGGACCTCTCGGTTGGTGAACACGATGGTGCATACTGGCCGCCTGAATGCTTTGGGGAGGATCTCTTCGCCCTACTCGGCGAGCAAAGACCAGATAGTCGCTGGCTAATCATCGGGCCAGAACGCAGTGGAAGCACTTTCCATAAAGACCCCAACGCGACCAGTGCATGGAATGCCGTAATCCGGGGCTCGAAATACTGGATCATGTTTCCCGGCTCAACGCTGCCACCCGGTGTTTTTATCTCTGAAGACCAAAGCGAGGTTACCAGTCCTTTGAGTATAGCAGAATGGCTCTTGGCCTTCCACGAAGAGGCGAGGCGCATAGCTGGCTGTGTAGAAGGCATCTGCCATGAGGGAGAGGTACTCCACGTGCCTTCGGGTTGGTGGCACCTAGTAGTCAACCTAGAACCTGCCATTGCAATTACGCAGAACTTTATTCCGCGCTCGCACCTCAAGTCTGCACTGGATTTCCTAGAGAAGAAGCCAGAACAAGTTTCGGGATTCAACAATAACATTCAGAACCCCTATCAACTGTTTCTTGGCAGAATAAGACAAAATCACTCCGAGATCCTTGAACAGGGGCAGACGGTGAAGGGAAAAAAGCGGAAGTGGGATGAGCTTCTGGAAGAAACTGGCGAGGACAACGCTGAAGCCGGAAGAGGCTTCAGTTTCGGCTTCACAGATGATATAGAAAAGGAAATTCCATAACATTGTGACCTGAATCTTGAACTCGCTGCAGGAGACGGTCTCTCAGTGGCAGGCAACGGACTTTGTAGCGCTCATGTCGGAGCCAAAGGCCAGATAACCAACGAATGCACCGACTGCCACTGCCAGCATGATCCAACCGTTGTAGGTCATAAATAAGAGCCTGTGTCCTTGATTAGATCCACCCACTTGGCCTCGGGAATGGGTTCTGCAAAACTCTTACATAATGAAGAAGCTGTAGAAGACCTGAACAGCATACAAGGCCGCCTTGACCAGAGTTCCGTTCCGCTGAGCAGCTTTCTTACTATCCTTTCCTACCAAAAGCAATGAGCTCGATTCAGTGACTCTGGCATCATCACCGTCTTTGCAGAATCATCTTTTTAGCGATGTCCAGCTGAGTGTAACGGGAAGAAAGTTGGGGGTTATCAGACATACTCGACACTCTGTCCATGAAAGCATTCATCCTAGCATTGTGGCCCTGTTCATAACTCCTCGAAATCTGCCGGACGCATTCATATCCCGCCGTGAGAAGAGCAACTGCGAGTAGGCTCAATATCAGAGATACTGGTCCAGTCACTCGCCATTGACGAAATACAATGCACAGGTTGTGAGAAGACCAGGTGAAGAGCATCTAGAGGGTATCAATACGGAGAACGCTGGGGAATTGATGGAATGGGAGTCTGTACATTCATGTTGCACTGGCCACCCATGTCCATGTCGCCGTGGTCCATGCCTCCATGGTCCATGTGAGAATGGTCCATAATGTATACAAACAGGTGGAAGATTTAAATGTAGTTCACGATATACTCCTCTTTCCCAAAAGCTTCAAGTTTCAGATGCTCGATGCCAACACCAAGAGCCGAGATTCAGCCGGCCGGTGCCAAAAATAATTTTTGTCAATTGAATACTGACTGTGCCACACTGGCTTCTGCACACCCACAGCCTTGAATCTGCTCAAGACACTGAATTAAAGTCCACTTGGTGTAGTTCTGCCACGAAGGGGCTCCCTCCTTTGCTTTCGTCGTGTTACCAGCTCTATTTCCCCCCTTTCACGGCAGCTTCACCGATAGCAAGAGCAATAAAATAGCCTCTCATATCCACCTCTTTGCGGTTCACTAGAATGGCACCCAGCTCCAATCTTGCAGATGTCTCAATCAAAGAAAGCCCCCCCAAGCGGCAAGATAAGACGAATGATAATGTGAACTCAGCAATGGCATCGGAGTCGTCTGCCTACGCCGCTGTTCATGCCTCAATGCCAGAATGGATCAATGTTATAGCCATGATGAGTCTCATCTTCGGGGGGTGCTGTGCCAATGTTTTTGCATTAGAGGCTATCATCAAAGAGGCATCAGGCAGCGGTACTTTGATCACATGTACACAGTTCTTCCTGACATCGTTGTTCAGCCTGAAGCCTCATCTCGACTTCTCCAGAGGTATAAGACATCTTTACTTGAAGCCTCGTGCCATTCCTTTCCAGAGATGGCTCTTGTATACGGCCATATTCTTGACCATCAATGTGCTCAACAACAAAGCCTTCGACTACCAAATCTCCATTCCTCTGCACATTATTCTTCGCAGTGCCGGACCAGTGGCCACAATGGCTGTGGGCTATTTGGCTGGCAGACGTTACACGAAACTTCAAATTGTTGCAGTTGCACTCCTCTTTCTCGGTGTGGTCCAAGCTGCCGTAGCAGATGCCCGGTCAAAGGGTGCACATATATCTTTCGTTCAGTCCGGGACGACTTCTCGATCGAATTTTCTTGTCGGCTTCGGTATTCTCTGCCTTGCAATGCTGCTCTCGGCGATCATGGGTGTTTACACCGATCGAACATACGCCAAATATGGCCGAGATCACTGGAACGAGAACCTTTTCTACAGTCACACTCTTTCGCTGCCGTTTTTCATGCTGTACTGGCCAGACCTGATGATACAATCCCAAGCTATTGTCTCATCCCCCTCGATGACCACGTTCATGGCAAGTCCACATCAATCAGCAATGCCTAGCCTTTTCCATCAGCTGATGGCTAGAACGCCCATCCAGTTGGTCTTGCTGTTGATGAATGGTTTGACGCAGTATCTTTGCATTAGGGGTGTCAATCTACTATCTGCTCAGAGCTCATCTCTTACAGTCACGATCGTGCTTAATGTGCGGAAGCTTGTCAGCTTGATGTTGTCAATATGGCTATTTGGGAATAGGCTGGCGCCAGGTGTCCTTCTTGGTGCGTTGTTCGTCTTCATAGGCGCTGGTCTCTATGCTTTGCTAGCTCGAAGACCCATGTCTCCCCAGAGGAGCGATGCAAAGAAAGAGCTATGATAGGAGCAAAGTGACATCAAACTTTCCAGGCTCTGAAAGCTGGAACGGAGGAAAACGAAGGGAAAGGGACATCACCAACACCGATGAGTCGATCAAGGCATAGTGCCACACGAACCAGCTATTGGACCGCTTTGGTCAATGCAATCATCTTGCTATCAATCAGAGAGAACCGAGTTCTTTTACTGATCAAATTTACGGCCTTCTACCTGGAAGCAGTTCTTGGCTGTACATGACGTCTCAAGGGATCTTGTTTCACAGTCATCCTCCCAGCCTCTCAACTGAGGCTTTACTGCTTCGCATTTTCAGCATAGAAGAAGTTCGCTCCGATGATATTCAGTCCGTTCTCTTTGGCCCAGTCTCGCACTCCATGCCTTACTTTCCCTGTTCCCCAATGCTTTCTCTCTTTTGGTGGGCTCAAAACTTGCCGTTCCTGACCTTCTAGCAGAACAAAGACGTACCGGTGCTTGCCTGTCTTTGGTGGTGGGGTTGGCGGAAGATACTTGATCAGCTGGCCTTTCTCCGAGGCTTTGACTTCAGAAGTGGCTGGGGCTGTCAGGTTCGTCAAGATCCAGTGACACATCTCGCTCCATTTTGGATTGTTACGAGATTTAGCGTCGGGGTCCGTCAGGATCAGGGTAAATGTCTTGTTGCTTGAAGCAGGAGTATCACCCTCCACCGACATGGAATGAAACTTGAAACCTGGTCGAGATGAGACGGATGCTACAGGAATGTCGTTTCCAAGGTGGACGGATTCATGTGATTTAGGATATGTAACGGAAAGAGAGTGGCTGGGTTCGAAGTCGTCGAGAACGTCGGGAATGACTGAGCTGGATTTTAACGCATCGTGGATGGATGAGGAGGTTTCAGTGGCTGGAGGAGTGATGACCTGCTGTTCTGGAACAGAAGGGGCAGACAGAACATACTGAGAGTAGCTGAGAAGCAATATGAGATTCTGAAGCGGTAGATGCATGGCGACGGTACTGTGGTCCTGTCACATTCCTATTGTCAATGCGTCTGCTCAGGTTGGAGTAAGAAAGCGATGTTGGAGAGAGAAGATCATTAGTATTGTGAAGATGTCACTGTTGCGTAGGACTACTTCCAGGGCATACTGTTTATTCCGACGTCACTCCTGCACTCCGGGCTTGGCAAGAAAGCGCGGAGCAAGCTCGCCGGCGGTAGATCCCGATGTTTTGGCCTCTGTCTGCCAGGAACAGGTTCTTCGTTCTTCTGGCACGCCCGTGTCCACCACGCAGGCAGCTTTCGACGCTCTTGACTTTTGTCACAAGATCACCCACCTGTCATCGTCCTGTTGCGACCCGAATTCCATCACCATTACGCGGTATACAAGCTCGAACCTTTGTCCTCCAGCATTAAATCCAGGAAGGCTTGATCACAGTACTGTCCTCTCACATGAGCATTTCGAACTGGTGGCCTTTGTCACATTGTGGGGGTGATGGCCAGTCTTGGTGATGATCTGTTGAAGGTCGTCAACAAGCTTCAAGATCTTGTCTTCAACACCATCGGCAATGATTCACTAGATTTGCCTCAGATTGTGAGTTCACCAGATACTCCGACACTTACGCTCTGTGCTAAAACGAAAACAAGGTGGTAGTCGGATCTCAGTCTTCAGGCAAATCTTCTGTACTCGAGAACATCGTTGGCCGAGACTTTCTACCCCGTGGTAGCGGCATCGTTACCAGAAGGCCTCTAATTTTGCAGCTCATCAACATCCCCAGCGAGAAAGATGACGCTCCTGAAGGGGACGAAGTACATATCCCGCATACACCGGCAAGTGTCGCGAAGCAATCAGAATGGGCCGAATTCCACCACATTCCTGGACGTAAATTCAGGGACTTTCGCCAAGTCAAGCATGAAATCGAGAACGAGACAGCAAGAATAGCTGGGAACAATAAGGGCATCAACAGGCAGCCAATCAATCTGAAGATCTTCTCCCCCCACGTCCTCAACCTCACACTTGTGGATTTGCCTGGATTGACGAAAGTCCCAATTGGTGACCAGCCAACAGACATCGAGAAGCAGACCAGGACGCTCATTTCAGAGTACATTGCGAAACCGAACAGCATCATTCTGGCCGTATCACCAGCGAACGTCGACATTGTTAACTCGGAAGCCTTGAAATTGGCGCGATATGTAGATCCTATGGGTCGGAGGACAATTGGAATTCTGACTAAGTTGGATTTGATGGATCATGGAACAAACGCCCTCGATATTCTTTCTGGTAGAGTGTACCCTTTGAAACTTGGGTTCATTGGTGTGGTCAACAGGTCGCAGCAAGACATACAGAGCGACAAGCCACTTTCTGAGGCGTTGAAATCAGAGGCCGATTTCTTCAGACACCATCCAGCCTACCGAAATATGGCCACCAGATGCGGGACTCAATTTCTGGCCAAGAGCCTTAACACAACATTAATGTCCCATATTCGGGATCGTTTACCTGATATAAAAGCGAGGCTAAACACCCTGATGGGCCAGACACAGCAGGAACTGGCAAGCTACGGCAGCAAGCAGTTCAGTGGCAAAGAACACCGAGGCTCTCTGATCCTTCAACTTATGACACGATTCGCTACCTCCTTTATCACATCTATCGACGGGACTTCGTCGGAGATTTCGACCAAAGAGCTCTGCGGTGGTGCTAGAATATACTATATCTTCAATTCCGTGTTTGGCAACTCTCTTGAAACCATCGATCCTACTCACAACCTCTCCGTTCTTGACATCCGAACAGCGATCCGCAACTCTACCGGACCTCGACCGAGTCTATTTGTACCAGAACTCGCCTTCGACCTGCTTGTCAAGCCACAAATCAAGCTTCTCGAAATGCCTAGCCAGCGCTGTGTTGAGCTTGTATACGAAGAGCTCATTAAGATCTGTCATACTTGTGGCTCGAATGAACTTTCTCGATTCCCACGTCTACAAGGCAAACTGATTGAAGTAGTGTCTGACCTGTTGCGCGAGAGGCTGGGACCCAGCTCAAGCTACGTGGAATCACTAATCTCCATCCAAAGAGCTTACATCAACACAAACCATCCCAATTTTCTTGGCGCGGCAGCCGCAATGTCATCTGTGATCCAGAGTAGGAACGAGAAAGAGAAGAAGGCAGCACAACTTGAAGACCGGAGAAAACGAGAACGAAGGCGAATGAAGGAACTTGGTGTCAATGGCACCGCAACGCCTGAAGAAGATGACGAGCACGAGGACAAGGTGCAAAATCTCCCAGTTCGGGGGCAGCCAACTAAAGCGAGTCGAAGCATGTCTCCAGCATATGCACCACGAGAGAATGGGCATGCGAGCACATCAGGGGCCGGTGGGCAAGGCGCCGGCACAGCAAAAGACTCATTCTTGAATTACTTTTTTGGGAAAGAGGGCGGACTACCTCAAGCTGGTCCGCCACTTCCTGGTGCAGCGTCCATGGGCTCCAGACATGTCAGCCACAGTACCGAACCGAGTTTTGCGCAAAGCATCCGACGGACAGAAGGGAGGCCTAGCTTTGCTGGTGGATCCCCGGCACTGCCAAATTTTCCTACAAACATGGACGACTACCCTGCCATTTCCGAATATGGCGGCGACTCCTTATTTGTAAGTCCTATCTAAGACCCCAACCTCAAATTCTCTTCACTAACTCTTCTCCAATTCCAGCCCGAACAATCCGCCGAACCGGCCCTAACCGAGCGCGAAGCCCTTGAAACCGAACTCATCCGTCGCCTCATCTCCTCTTATTTCAACATCGTGCGCGAAACCATCGCCGATCAGGTCCCTAAGGCTGTCATGCACCTGCTCGTCAACCACAGCCGGGACGAGGTTCAGAATCGGCTGGTGAGCGAGCTGTACCGGGAAGATCTGTTCAATGAGCTGCTGTATGAGGATGATGGGATCAAAAAAGAGAGAGAGAAGTGTGAGAAATTGCTGGCTACTTATAAGGAGGCGGCGAAGATTGTGGGGGAGGTGTTATAGATGGGTTGGTGGATGGCTGGAGAGGGCTGGACGGACGTGGGTGTGCAGGTGGAGGCGGGACAGGGAAGAAGTGATCCTGGACGAAGTTCCTCCTAATTGGGAAATGCGTAGGTGAAGAAAGAGAAGAAGCATGGAATGGATAATCACGACTCGACTCGATTCGACTTTGCGATGTGTACGGAGGCGGCCGCACTATCTTCTCCTTTTGGCTTCGCTTGCCTAAGTTAGACGTACGAAATAGCATAAGAGGAAGCGTGGCTCATATTCTGAATCAAGTCTCCCTTCCGTATCTGATACAAGTGCCTTCTTCGATACCTAGTTTGGCTTCTCGTGAGTCGTGACAGACCGGCAGACGATCAGCTTAAGATCCAGTCTAGTCCATTTCGTTCCACTTTCTTTTCCGCTGGATTTGACTATCATGTTTTTCTTAGACCACCAATGGGCATTGGAGAGCAGCGTCGAAATAACGACTCAACTTATCTATAGACCAATACCTGTTGTGGGTCTGGATCCGTGTACTGAGACAATTATCCTGTCCAAGACCAGAAATCCGCTCATTTTGATCCCTGCTATTCATTAAGCCGACCAACACAAATATCATAGATCTAGCCAACTGATAACCTTTTTCTTACCAAAGACCCCAGCTTAGATGATAGAATGTATCCTCCATCCACCTCCACACCAATCAGCTTCATTAATTCCGCCGATAAGCCCCCTCATACCCAGGCCTCGCCCTCTCCTCGATTCTCCTCGATTCTCGCACTCAACGTCATTATCTCATCAGCCGGCAACTCCCGATGATAGCCCTCGGGCGACAACTCGGATGGTTGACAAGTAGCTCCACCCTTTTTTCTATATCTACAATTCCAGCGGCGTTAAGATTGATTAGTCTGTCTGCGTGAGGCTTCGTCTATCAGCTCTAAGCACATCTCCACTATATCGCGAACCTTAGGAACCATGCAGGTCAAGCGGAGGATATTTTGATGGGCGGGCACCATGAACTACCATTTGATGGAGCATGCAAGACGATTCAGCATCAAGTCCAGCCACCAGGCTGATTGAGTGAGTGTGACAACATGGTGGATCCATTTCCACCGGGGACCCTACCGCCGATTCTCTCCTATTTGATCTTGATGAGTGCTTCGTGGATACTTCGTTAACAAAGGCAGAGGTCGGAAGTCAAGCAGTCGTGGTCAGGCTTCGTCAAGCGTCAAAATCGATTTCCTGCGCTGCAAGACGCAAATTCTATGAGACTCTTGTCGTCACACCAAAGACCGAACTTGAGTTGGCCGAGATCGATGCGGAACCGTTCTTACGAAGATGCTCAGGCCCGCAGATTTGGTTGCATTTCGTAAAGCATGTTCACGTGCTTGCTCCGATTCAGTACAGCCTTGCTCGAAGATGCCGATGCAGGGAGAACGCTGACGAAGGCGACAATGGATCCCCTGGCGACGGATGGGGCGCGCGTGCTATGGACACTTAGATAGAGAGGCTGCTGGTGTTGCCGCATCAGCTACAAGATGGCTCATTGCACAGCTTCAGGTAAGATGTTAGATGCCAAGGGAATACATAAGCGCCGACCATCTCGAAGCTGGCACCTGGGAACCTGCGTGTATCAAGATCGCTTGATCGGTCAGGCTATTTGACCACGAAACAAAGTCAAAAAAGGGGGAAGCTTTCGTTCGTGACAAATCATGAGTGCATGGTGAATTGGGACGGCCTTGATACTTGTCAAACATCTCCAACGGCCCTTCGGCCCCATTCCATTGGCCTATTTGGGCCAATTTCCGGCCCCCTTGTGGGCCTGATTTTCGTCATATTTAGCTCCATTTGAAGAGCAAATTCTAGACAGATTCTAACTAACTAGGCAGTTGAATCAATCAAATTCAATTCGATTCTGCAAGAATTTCTAGCTATTCGTGCTCAGTTCTAGCTATTTGCTCGACAAGTTTCAAGCCATTTTGGATACCCCCATTCGATCCAAGCACATAACGTTATCATACACCAAGAAAGGATTTTTCAACTTTCCTGAAGTCCGTGTGTGTGTCTCTCTCTCTCTTGTTCTCTGCCGCACAGTGGCTACCTGGTCAGTGGTCACCATATCCGAGGGCCAATATGACAAATTTCTCTGTATTTAGTTACATGTCTATCGGAGGCAAGTAAGTGTGTGTATGTATACATATCACAAAACTTCTACCTACCTCAGCACAAGACTGTGTCCATTCATTCCCAACTAGCAGCCCTAACTACCACACAGCCGAGGCATGATCTAGTTAGTTGAAATGACCTTCGAAAGCAACAAAACTCCCATCGGGACCCCCCTCCTTCAAGATGATTATCACCGGCTCTGCGTAACCTCCGATGGTTCTGGCATTAAATAAGTCAACTAGTTCATCAGCGCTCTCTAGCTTCTGTCAAGAAGAACGAGAGAAAAAACCCCGAGTCGTGAGATTTCTATCCCTTTCCTACGAACAGTTCATTACTTTCTCTTCTACCATCTATAAGCTCCACCATTTACCATTCCATCCACCATGTCCTCCTCCTCCTCCTCCTCCTCCTCCTCCTCCCCCTCCCA
>JAABUK010008151.1_pt1 | contig 14801 bp, 16 predicted proteins | sample 5559141 | NCBI WGS metagenome assembly JAABUK01 (sample SAMN10711869, study PRJNA513367) | rock metagenome | isolation source: Antarctica rocks | place: Antarctica: Victoria Land, Pudding Butte nord | collected 2016-01-03
CGCTGGGCGGCGTGAACACACCGGAAACCCAGCAGGCCGACGACGATTTGGCAGTGGGCCGCCTGGTCGAGGCAGTCGCGCATAGCCGCTACGCTCGCGACACCCTGATCTTCGTCGTCGAGGACGATTGCCAGGACGGCCCCGACCACGTCGACTCGCATCGCACCACAGCGTACGTCGTCGGCCCCTACGTGAAGCGGAACACCGTGGTGAGCACCCACTACAACCAGGTCAGCTTGCTCCGCACGATCGAGGACCTGTTTGGCGCGCCGCACATCAACCTGAACACCGCATACCAGCGGCCGATGGCCGACGTGTTCGACGTTTGGTCGTCCGCCGCATGGACATACTCAGCGATCGCCTCGCGCATCCTGGCCACCACGACGCTCGCGCTGGCCGAGAGCGGGATCAAATATGCCGAGGGCCCAGACATATCCCCGAAGCACGACGCGGCATACTGGGACAAGGTCACGCGCGGCTTCGACTTCTCCGGTGCAGACCGGGTGCCAGTCGACCTCTACAACGAAGTCCTCTGGGAAGGGCTGATGGAGGGCAAGCCTTATCCGACCTACCGCAGCGGCCTGAAGCTCGGGACGGCCGGCGTCACCAACGAATAACTTGCCGGACTGTCGGGCGGGGCATGTGTGTCCCGCCCGTCTTCGTCGGTTAGACCGGGCTCCCGTCTCGGGCTGCCATCTTCTGAATCGCGCAAGCTACTGACATATGGGCAGGTGCTGTTCCCGAAGCCCTATGTTAGCAGCGATAATTGATGCCAAGCAGTGCGAACGCCTTATGCTGGATCGGTATTGGCCTGGTCAGCATGGCGAGCGGGTGATCCGGTAGGTTCGCGGTTGTGATGGCGTGGTGTGCCAAGCTCGCCAGATCGGCCAACACCGCGATCATGATGGATCGGCGCGCCGCGGCGCCCGTTCAGACACTTCCTGCGGTATCGCTGAGATAGGGATCGCAGGCGGCGCGAGAACCTCTCGTGCCACATCGGTGCGGAGCTCGTTGTGATCGGTTTGCTGATACGCCGTCCGATGTTTTTGCTGCTGGGATTTTGCCTGGTACTTGGCGCGATGGCGGCCTTTGAACTTACGGCTTTGTTCAAGGACGAGCAGGAGGCGGATTTGACATCCCTACCCATCTCGTCACCGATCGTCTCCGGGCCAACAGTTTCTAGGCCAGTAAACGGGCGCTCCAGCCCGGACACGTCCACGTCCGAACAACGGCAGCAGCGCGTCGTATCGATGCTGGCCCGGCCTTTATTTGCGTCGGACCGGCGGCCACACGCGGCGGCAAAGGTAGCCGCGCGTGCAGCGGCCGTGCTTCCAAGACTGACCGGCATATTGATCTATGGTGGCGTCCGGCGCGTGCTGTTTGCGAGGGTCGACGGGGCAAAGCCTATGGCTGTGTCGGAGGGCGCGGAGGTCGCCAATTTCAGGGTGCAGAAAATTGATGCCGAGCAGGTCACCCTGTTAGGGCCCGACGGGCCGCGTGTGGTCCGGCCGACGTTCGACCCACAGGCTGCTGCCGGGTTGGCTAGCGTATCCAGTGCTCCCGATAGCACGACAAACGTGCCGGGCGTGTCGCGTCTGGCAACGGGATCCGACGCAGGGCGGCCCAGGGTTTCTGCCCGATAAGGCAGACTTGGCTGGTGTCACTGTCCGACCATGCTCGTCGTGAGGCCAGGCGTGTCCCGGTGCTGCGCTCCCTGCCCACGCTGGCCAGCCGGCTACGCCAGTGCGGCGCGCGGGTGATCGGCAAGGTTGTCCTCCCGACGTGCTGCCTTTGGCACAGGTGCTGGCCGGCGGCTACGCGATGTCTCGCGGCGGAACCGGCGCGCGTTATCCGGGGCCTGCGCGACCAGATAACAATTCCGTCGGTGAGCCGGACGACCTGCAGCAAACCCACGCTTCAACCTTAGGCGCCCGCAACGCACGCTGCGACGGCGACCGCAGCCCAGTCAGTGGAGGAAACAGCTGAAGCAATATCTTATTCATCATGCGGAGTGTCCCAAATGAGCACACGCCAACCGCGCCGGTTGGGCGAGTTCCCAATCTGAATGATGGCGCGTCGCGTCACGCGCGCGGCGTTCGACCGCTGGGCCGTTGCGGTAATTCGGACCACGCGGGCCTCTGCCCCGCTGGCGGTTGCGATGGCGCCCAGGTCACGCAATGCGGCCCGCACGACCGGGTCGGCCAGGGCAGGGTCAGGATCGCCGTCCGAATAGAGCGTGAGGTGCGGCGCGAGTGCCTGCAAAAGGGCTGGCGTCATTCCGAGCACGTCGCCAAGCTCGCTCAAGGTCTCGAACGGTGCGCCGGGTGGGGCATAGTCGAGCCCGGCGGCCTGATATTGCGACGCCTTGGCGCCGTTCCTTGCCGAGCGGCGGCCCGGCGCTCGCCAGTCGGCGACCGCGCTGGCTATGCCATACGCCTGTGCCGGGTCTGCGCCGAGACGGACTAGCAATGCGCCGAGCAGGCCGGGCGAGGCGGTATTCGGGTTCACGAGCCCGGACTCGCTTCTTACGTCCACGAGAACGTCGGCGTTGGAAAGCCGTAAGGCAAGAGGCGGGCCGTTTCGCCGCACCGCGCCGCGCTGCAATAGATCAAAAAGCGCCGAATAGATTGCGCCGTCGGCGGTAGCCTCCAACTCGGCGGCGCTGCGCAGGTTTGCCGTCAACTGCGCATCCGAGCGCGCGGCGGCGGTGAGCATCACGAACAGCAGCGCGATCGGCACCAGCGTCCATAGCACGATCAACAGCGCGAAGCCGCTTTCGACGCCGGATGCATGGTGCCGCCTCATTCCTCCAACGCCTCCCGGATGGGCGCTATCAGGAGCGGTGGCCAGCGGCGGCCGCTGCCGTCAGCGAATATGACATGGACGCGAACGAGCGCGGGAAGCCGGTCCGCGCTCCAGGTTCGGGACCATGCACTGGACGCGCCCGGTGCTCGGTAGGCGAGCTCGATCCGCTGGACGCCGTCGAGCACGACCACATCCTGCCACGCTGGCCGGGGGCCGAGCGGCTCGACATGGCGGTGCGGCGTCCAGCGTAGCAGCAAGTGCCCGGTTTCGGCCAACAGAGCCACATCGGCCCACTGCGTCTGCCCATCGCCATAGATCGGAAGTTCGGTGGTGAACGACATCGCCTGCGCCGTGCCCCGCAGCGTGGCAGGCTCGGGATAGACGCCTGGATCAGCCAACGCGATCATGCGCCGCAGCGCGTGGTCGACAAGTTCGAGATCGCCCGTGCGGTCCCGAACCCCCGCTTGCAACTGGGTGGCCCGGAGGCCGAACCGCACGCCCTGAGTCAGCAGGATGAGGACGACGCCCATGACGAACACCGCAACCAGGAGTTCGAGCAGGGTGAACCCGGCGTCATCCGGCTGACCCCGGCGCAAGGGCGCACTCAAGGGCCGGCTGCCGAGGCTGGCCCGAGGCGCCTGGTATCGAGTGTCATCGTCCGCGGTCCATTGGCGCCGGACCACGAGATCTCGATCACAACGGCAAAAAGCGAGGTACCGCGCGCGTAGGGAGAAGCGCGTGGGGCTGGGTGAGGCGGGGCGGTCGCGGCAATCGGCGCGATCCGGGTCCGCCACGAAAAACCGCCGCCGTCGTCGCCATCGCGTTCGCCCGGAACCAGGCTGTCATCATCGAGCGCGTCCAGGTGCGACTGCGCCCGCGAGATTGACTCCTGATAGGCCGCCGCTGTCTGGGTTACGATCATCGAGGCCACGCCTTGGCGGTACAGCAAGGCGAGGGCCGGCACGGCGATGACAAGCGCCACAAGCACCTCAAGCAGGGTGAACCCTGCGTCGGCGTGCCGTATCGTGCTGGCACCGCCGTTCTCGCAGGCGTACGCGTTGGAGCGTGGGCTGGACAACACTTCTCGCTTTCGGCGGCCAAACATCGGCGACAGGTTGCCAGAAACGGCCGCAGCGCGCCTGCGACGATGGGGCCGGGCCCCGAATTTGATAAAAATGTCATAAAGCGTCGGTCGGCACGGCTGCCCGATGTGCAGATACAGCTATTCATGTAACGAACAGGTAAGCAACGTAACCATTTCGTAAAATTCAGGCCCGGCTGGGCGCGATATACCCGCGCACTTGAGGGACGGGAGCAGAACGCGCAATGGCGAGATCGAACCGGGCGAAGCAGCTTCGGCTCTCATTGCGCATCCGCATTGCCCTCGCCATGGCCCAGGGCCATTCAGTTCTAATTACTGGGCTCCAAGGGCGAGCAGCTGATCGAAGCTGACGGCGTTGGCGTAGAGCGCCAAGCTGATGTTCTGGACGCCGTTGGCGCGGAGGACGTTGAGGGCGACCGAACGAATGCGGGCCATCATGCCGGGCTTGGTGCGGATGCGGCTGGCATCCTCGCCGAGCGTCACATCTCGGACATAATGGGCGCGGTTCTCGATGCTCCAGTGCGCACGGATGGCGCAGCCAAGGACCTTGGCGCTGTGGCGGGTCTGGCAGGGGTAGTAGCCGACCTCCTCGCGCGTGGCCCACAGGCCGGAGCGGGTGTCCTTGATGTAGGTCAGGCGCGACACCCGGGCGACGCAGCTGACCAGCGTCTGCCAGGGCTCGTTTAGCTGGCCAGTGGTGTCGAACACCTCGACGCGGCGATGCTCCTGGCGACCGTGGCGGCCGCGGTCCACGGTCTCAAAGCTGTCGAAGGGGCACCCGGTGGCGCAAAGCCCGGCCAGGGTCGCGTGCAGGGTGGGCTGGTTGTCCTTGACGCGGACCACCATGGCATTGCCAGTCGCTGCCGCTTGCGCGAATGCGTCCTTTTGACAATGCAGCGCGTCGGCGGTGAATAGCACGCCGGTGAGGCCAAGCTCGGCCATCAGCTTCGGCACGGCCGTGACCTCGTCCGGCGCCCCGGCCAGTTCCTGATGGGCCAAGATCAGGGCGGCGTCGCTCGCGAACGCGCTGAGCACGTGAACCGCCTTGCGGTCGGTCAGATGGTCGAAACTGCCGCGCAGCGTCTTGCCATCAAGCGCGACCGTGCGCAGCGCTTCTGGGGCGGGGCGTGCGTTCAAGTCGCGGGCATGGTGGCGGAAGGCTGCTTCGAGATCGTCGCGGCCGAGCGCCAGGAACAGGTGGCGCAAGGTGTTGATCGCCGGAGCGCGCCGGAAGCAGGCGCTGAAGACGGCGTTCAGGCGCTCGCGCTGCAGGGCGATAAAGGCGATGATCTTCTGGTAGGAGGTCGCGCCCGCAAGCGTGGCCAGGACCGAGAACAGCAGCAGGTGCGGCATGTTGTAGCGCTGGCCTTGGGCACGGCGCGGGTCGGGCACTTCGGCGAGTGCGGCAAGCAGGACAGCAAATGGCACAGCGCGACCTCACAAAGCTGGAAGGCCGTCTCCATACAGCCGTTACCTCACCTCGCCGCCGCTCACGCCCAGGCCGCTACGGCAGAACTGAATGGCCCTGCGCCATGGCCTTTGTCGGCGGTGCAGCGGAGGAGCCGGACACCGATGGGCTGTCGGCGACCGATATCGGCACGGTCAGCGCGACGGACTCCGGTGTGGTGACCGCCGCACCCGCGCCTGGAACGGCTGCCTATGTGGCGCCGAGCCGCGCACCGCTTGACGCGACCCAGCCGACGTCGCTTGTCGGTCCGCGGTTCATTGAACGCAGCGTGATTCCCACGCAGAACTTCGACAGCATAATCAAGTTCACCCCGAGCGTGCAGAACGTTGAGCCGGTCGGCCCCGGGCTGCAGCAGAACTTTTACCAGACGATACGCGGATTCAGCTACAAGCAGTTCAACTCCACCTTTGACGGAATCGTCATCCCCGGCACGATCAGCAGCTTCGCCCCGCAGAGCGGCACCTATTCCATGGCACACGACATTGATTCGGTGGGGGTGGATCGTGGCCCGGGCACGGCGTCCACCATCGGCAATGCGACGTTCGGCAGCACCGTCTCGATCCGCTCCAAGCCGCCGCTCGACACATTCACAATCAATCCATATGCCACGTTCGGCAGCTTCAATACGGCGCTGCGGGGCGTCGAGATCGACACCGGCTTGATGCCCCTGCTGGGCGGCGCGCGCGGCTTTGTCGCTCTCGAGGCGATGGACAGCGACGGCTATCTGACGCGCATGTCGACTCGGCGGCGCAACGCATTCGGAAAGGTCGAGGCGCCGATTGGCGAGAGCACGCTGCTCAACTTAAGCATCATGCGCAACACGTCATTCACCCATACCCCGATCGGCGCCACCCTGGAGCAGATACGCCGCTTGTGCGCCAACTACGGGCTGAACGGCGATCCCAGGCCGCAGGCCTACCGTGGCTACAACGTCGACTATTACAGGACGGATTTCGGCGTGGTTCAAAAAGTGCCATTTCCAGGTAACACCGGAAATCGATAGAGCTCTGATGGTAAGGGGATTTCTCGTTTTGGGTGTTACCCTGATTTGAACCACGCCCGGCGAGCTAATGCAGGCGGGTGTCACCGGCAGCGGGAGCGAGCCCGGCGCCGGCGGGCTCTGTGCGTCAGCCGGCGTGGCGGCGCACAGCGTCCAGATCGAAAGAGAAGCCCCAGCCAGGGCGCTCCGGCACGAGCGCGCGGCCTTCGGAATCAAGCTCGATCCGCTCGGCATAGATCGGTTCGAACCACGGCATGTGCTCCAGGATGTACGCGTTCGGGGCGGCGGCGAGCAGGCTCAGGCTCATCTCGCTGAACAGGTGCGACGAGAGCGGCACGTCAAAGGCGGCGGCGAGATGGCCGGCGCAGATGAACTCGGGCGGGCCGCCCATCCGCTGCAGGTCGGGCATCAGCACGTCGGCCGACTTCATCTGCAGCATGGTCAACATGCCACGGCTGGTGTGCTCGGTCTCGCCGCTGGCGATCGGCGTGTCCAGGACGGCGGCGATCTCCGCCTCGCCGGCATGGTTCCAGTAGGGGACCGGCTCCTCGAACCAGGCGAGGCTGTACTCCTCCAGCGCGCGGCCGAGGCGGACTGCTTCGGGGACGGTGAGCGACTGGTTGGCATCGGCCATCAGCTTGATATCCGGACCGATCGCCTCGCGGACGGCGCGGACGCGCTCGATATTCCAGGCGATCGGGCGCGTGCCGACCCGCATCTTCATGGCACGGAAGCCGCGGGCGAGGAAGTCGGCCGCTTCCCGCTGCAACTCATCGATCGAGGAGGAGAGCCAGAGGCCGCCGCTCGCATAGGTCTGCACGGCGGTCGCGGCGGCGCCGATCAGCCGCGAGACGTTCAGGCCGGCGGCACGGCCACGCAGGTCCCACAGCGCAGTGTCGACACCGGCAAGGCCGGCGATGCTCATGCCGGCGTGGCCGAAGAAGCCGATGTCGGTCCAGGCGCGCTTGTAGAACGACGCCGCGAGCGTCGGGTCGAGACCCAGGAGCAGCGGCTCGAAGCTGCGGACCATGTCGCGCAGGACTTCCAGGCGGACGCCGTTGATGGCGAAGCACAGGCCCTCGCCGGTGACGCCCGCGTCGGTGTCAAGAAAGATCAGGACGGCGTCCGCCGAGCGGATCTCGAAGATCGCCGACAGGATCGGTTTGGGCAGCGGCAGCCGGACGATCTCGGTGCGCAGGGCGCTGATCTTCATGGTCGTGCTCCTCAGCCGCGCAGGACGGTCGTTCGGACGTCTGGGTTGCGAGCAACCAGTTTCATGCGGCCGAAAGTGTCTGCCGATAGCGATACATCACAAAACCCGGTTTGTCGGCCAGCTTATCGTAAAGCGCCATCGACCTCTGATCGGTCTCGTCCGTGTGCCAATAGACACGCGTGAGACCCGCATCCCTGGCGCGTTCGGAGACAGCCTCGATCAAAGCACGCCCCACGCCCCTGCCGCGTGCCGCCTCGGCAGTAAAAAGGTCATGCAAATCTCACAAATCCCCTCATTTTTACCGGTCTGTGTCTAGCGCCGATTCGCGCGGGTTTTGTAGAGGTTTCGGCTCCATTGGGCTGGAGCATCCACGTGGGCGAGGCGGGTCAGCGGGGCGGACGTTTGGGTGAAGTGCGTTCGTTTATCGGCGAACTCTATGGGCCTGACCTGCACGCCAAACGGATCGATGCTTTGGCCGGCGCAGCCCTTGGGGTGATGGCGGCGGCATCGCTCGCGGTAGCGATGATCGGCCAGGCGTTGGCGCAGGCGCGCGGCCTGGTGACCAAACACGCGGTCAAGCAGGTGGACCGGCTGCTCAGCAACAACGGGATCGACGTGTGGGACAGCTTCGCCCGCTGGGTGCCGCATCAGATGAGCGGCCGAGGCGACGCCCTGGTGGCAATGGACTGGACGGATTTCGACCACGACGGCCAGTCGACGCTGGTGCTGAGCCTGGTGACGGGCCATGGCCGGGCGAAGCTGGCCAAGGTTCCTTCCGCGCAGCGGGTGGAATGCCAGCGGAGGGCGCACCGCTGCTGTGGCTGACCGTCTGGAAGGAGGAGATCCCGACCCGGCGCAACGACTACGAAGACGCCTGCCTGCGCCGCCTGGCCGAACTCGTGCCGCCAGGATGCCGGGTGACGACCCTGGCCGACCGCGGTTTCGGCGATCAGAAGCTGTTCGCCTTCCTGGCTGAACTGGGGTTTGGCTATGTCATCCGTTTCCGCGGCAACATCCACGTCACCGCCGAGGACGGCCAGGCCAAGCCAGCGGCCGACTGGGTGGGCCAAGGCGGCCGGGCCCGCAAGCTGCGCCATGCCCGGGTGACGGCAAAGGGCCAGCAGGTGGGGGCCGTGGTGTGCGTCCATGCCAAGGGCATGAAGGAGCCGTGGTGCCTGGCCGCGAGTGACCCAAACGCGACGGCGGCTGTGCTGGTCAACCACTATGCCAAGCGCTGGACGATCGATATCGACCAGGCATGATGACTCTCAAGAATAAGGGGGTGGGTGGTCTGGACCTGTAACGCGGCATTTTGGGTGCAGCCGGATCGCGGCGGCCATCTGATTATTGCGGAGCAACGGGTGTCCATTCCGTTCGATTGCACCCCGAAGGTCTCAAGTATGACGTCCCACGTTCATTTCAGTCACGTCCGAAGCCACGCGGCGGCTCTACGCTTGTCAGGGCCGACAGGTCGAGGTCGCAGATCTCGCGCAGCGCGGCAGAAGTGGCGCCCTCCATCAGGTTTTCCGGCAAAGCGTCGAGCCAAGCCTGATAAACCGCCTGCAATCCCTGCAACTCCGTCGCGGCATCATGCCATCGCTGCGACTGGCTGCGACGATCGGCGGGTTTGCGGTAGCGGACCTTCGGCGGGCTCTTTGCATGTGCAGCCCGGTAGCGGGCCTGTCTCTGCGCGTGGGTCATCGTCGTACCCAGCAGTGGCTTCGGTCCTGGTTTCATGGCCTCAGTGTGCCCTTTTCATCGCTCGATAACTCGTTACGTGACGTATTACAGTCGGGTATCGCCCGCAGCGGATGGAGATGCTCAAGGCTTAGCAGTTGGTTGGTTGGTCTCGAGGGACAGGCGGCGGCATGGCGGCGGCAAGCGCCGCCAGGGGGGCGGCGTGGCCCGGATCGTCCTCAGCTTGGCGATCGTGGCCGCATCGGCGGTCACCAACTTGGCCAAGCCGCCGTGGGCCGGAACCGAGCGGCTGCGTAAGCGGCCGTTCTGCACCCAGTTGTAGAGCGTGGCTTGCGGCACGCCGAGTTCCTCGGCCAGTTCGCGGATGGTCCATTCATCCGGCTGTCGCTCAGGCAGTGCCCGGGGGCGGCGAGGGCTGGGTTGTACGACGCGGGAGGCGGTCAGCAAGCGTCGTACCATCGCCGGGTTGAAGGTTTCGCGCCGCTTGGCTGGGCGCCAGGCTTCCTGGTTGAGGATCGCGGCGATGCTGGCGCAGCCGTGACCCGCGCGATGCAGGTCAGTGGCGCGGGCAAGCAAGGCGGCGTAGGTGCTGAGCGTCTTCATCCGTGCGACCGGGCGTACCAGCTTATGAGCCGTCTGGTTCCCGCCATGCCAGTGGCAGTCCAACCGGACCTGTTCACTGCCGTCGACCACGGTGACCAGAACCCGCTCGAGCAGCAAGCGCACGATGGTCTGACGTTCTTCGCTGGTGGTCGCCGGCGCCTGCCACAGCGCCGGCAGGTCATTCGTCAATTGCCGGATCGCGGCCAGTTCGGCCGGAGTGGGCGATTGCGGGCGTTCGCGCCGAAAGCGTTCGTAATCAGCCGTGAGCCGTACCTGCTCAGACAACGTCGTTTCCCAGTCACGCTCCAGCGTCCGCGCCACCAACCGGTTCTCCGGCTCCGTGCTGGCATAGCGGCGGCGCGCTTGGTCGACCTGGTATTGTGCGCGTTCCAGTCGCTGACGCCATTGTTGGTCCAAAGCGGCGCGTTCGGCTTGCAGATCGGCGGCAACCACCAGGCTGGCCTCCAGTGCCGCCGGCTCCAGCGCTTGCAGGATCAGGGACGTCACCTGCGCGTCGACCGGTGCGGCCTTCAGCGACTGACAGAATGGTTCGCCATAGCTCGAGTTCTGCCCGGTGCATGCGTAGCGCGCCGCATGGCCGGCATGGTTGTAAACCGCCGTCATGCGCAATCCGCACTGGCCGCACACCAGCAAGCCAGACAACAGCGCTGTGCCGGCCCGTACCGGTCCGAGGCGATCCGGCCGGTTGGCGCGAAGTTGCGCCTGATTGCGCTCGAACTGCTCGCGGGTGATGTAGGCCGGGACCCGATCCGGCAGAAACACTTCGGCTTCGCCGGCATGGGGCGGACGCCGCCCGGTGCCAGGACGTCCCGGCTTCTGACGTCGCCGATCCGTCGCCCGGACGCCATAGGCATAGATGCCGGCATAGATCGGATTGCCGAACAGATTATACAGCGAGGGCCGATTGGCGCGGCGCCATTCAAGCTCCCCTTTGCCGGGGCCGCCGGGCGTTCGCACCGGCATCCGGATGTCGTGCTCAACCAGATAGCACAGCACCTTGCCGACCGTTCGAAAGCGTTCGAACAGGTCGAACACCTGACGGATCGTGCCCTGCGCCTGTTCGTCCGGGTCCAACACCACCACGCCCGAGGGGCGGCGCAGATACCCCATAGGCACCGCCTTGCCGAGTTCGCCCCGCCGAGCCTTGGCGCGTCGCCCTTCCAGCATCCGCGCCTTGAGGATGTGCAGTTCTGCTTCCGACATCGTTCCTTTCAACCCCAGCAGCAGGCGATCATTGAACTGGGCCGGATCATAAACCCCATCGGTGTCAGCAATAAGCGTGTCGAACAGGGCGCAGATCTCCAGAAGCTGATGCCAGTCGCGGCATGATCGGGCCAGGCGCGACATCTCAACCCCGAGAACCAGCCCGACGCGGCCCAGGCCGACTTCCGCCACCAGGCGCTGAAAACCAAGCCGGCCTTCGATGCTAGCACCGGAACGGCCAAGATCGTCATCGACCACCACAATCGTCTCCCGCGCCCAGCCGAGATGGAAGGCGCGATCGACCAAAGCGTATTGCAGCCGTGTCGATTCCTGATGACGTTCGACTTGCTGAACCGTCGACTGCCGGATGTAGACAATCGCAAGGCGTTCACGATGCCGCCGAAAGACCTTCTCGGACACGCCCGCCAGCGCCCGCGGCAGGAGATCCCTGTCTGTCATCATCGGCTGTCTCCCCGATGGGCGTCTGCTGGGCGACCGAGGCGCTGCGGATTTGGCGTATCGCCATCTGGCCGAGTGTGAGCAACCGATTTCGCTGCCGTTCGATCGGCAGGGTCTCCCAAACCGGGCGGGGCGAACCTTCGGTCATCGCGCGATCCAAGCCAGCGCACCACGGCGCACAACGCCTGGAAGCCAAGCTGCGGGGGTTCGCCGAGTCGTGTCAACTTATCAGCGGTGTCTTGTATGGGATATCGAGCCGGCGTTCCGCGACACCAAGGACCTGCGGTTCGGCATGGGACTGTCATCTACTCGCATCGGCGAACCCACGCGGCGCGACCGGCTGCTGTTGGTCAGCGCGTTTGCCACAGCACTGCTCACCCTGCTGGGTGCGGTCGGCGAAGGTCTCGGCATGGACCGGGTGCTAAAGTCCAACACGAGCAAAACCCGCACCCATTCGTTGTTCCGGCAAGGTTGCATGCTCTACGAACTCATCCCAAACATGCCAGAGCATAGGCTCGTGCCGCTGATGGAAAAGTTCACCGAAGCCGTCTCAAAGACCGGCCTGTTCAACCCGAAACTTGCCGAAGCAAAATGAGGGGATGATTAAGCATGCAAATAGCAAGTAGCCTCCACCATGATCGTCGAGCGGTGAAAGAGGTAGTGGACCAAGCCCAGCAAAGCCTTCCCTTCTTCCGCTACCAAGGCATGCATCGGTTCGTAGATATCAAAGAAACGTCCCCATGTGGCCTGCGTAACCGCATCCGGCAACGCCGTCGCCCCTGCGCGGCCGTAGAAGGCATTGTAACCGTCCCACAAGGGCAGCCATTGCAGAAAGTCTTCGCGCATCACAGGTCGAATTGTAAGCGAATTATTCACAATTTTGCCTCGTTCGTTGCTGTACGCATTGGGCCGTCACGGGTGATTTGGCGGACAGGCATCCTGTGCGGCACCACCCTTTACATGCTTGTGCGTTCAGTTACGCAGCTTGCACGACAAGCGTCGCCGCATGGATGTCGAAGCTTCCATCTGGCCCAATGGCGAAGTGCTCACGTACAATGGGGGGTGCCCCATCCTGTAGAGAGCGGATAGCGTCAGCATGGGCAGCCGGTGCGCGCGTGCGGGCAATCCAAACGGGAAACTCCATCCGGAGCGTCCGCAAGGTGATGCCGCCGATGACGAACCCCGAGCGGGAAAGAGCGGATATCAGTTCCGCGACGCTGTAATTCCGCACATGGGAGGCGTCCCGCAGCACCTCGACCGCTTGCAGGTGGGTGTCCAAAATCCGGCCGGTGGGGACAACCGTGTCGATGAAAACACCTCGGCCACCAGGCTTCAGCACACGCCGCGCTTGCCTCAGACCGGCCTCAACGTCCTGCCAATGATGCGCCGTGAAGCGGCATAGAACGACGTCGAAGGATGCGTTAGGAAACGGAAGGTCCTCCGCGGCCCCCTGCTGCACGACAATGTTGGACAGGCCGCGCTCGGCGGCCGTCGCCGCGCCAGCATCCAGCATGCTCGGGGTCACGTCGCAGGCGACGACCTCCGCGACGTGGGGGGCAGCGCGGTAGCTGACATGTCCTCCGCCGCATCCCAGGTCCAGCACGCGAGCTGCGCTCATCCCCTGCACGGCGGCCTCGATCTGATCCAGGTCGCCGCCGGTGCTGTGGACGGCGCTGGTGACATAATCCCGTGCCCTAGCCCCGTATTGCTCGGCAGCGAAGGCGTGCTGCGATGTGTTCATGAAGTCGCTCCTTGCTAAAAACGCTATTCTTCTGCTGTCCGGACCACGGGTATAAGTCGGGCAGATATACTGGTATGTTTGGTTCCTGCATGCCCTTGCCAGTCGATCAGCGGCGCCTGCTGGGCGCCTTCATGCGTTCGCGCCGGGAAGCGCTGATGCCCGTTTCGGTCGGGCAGCCAGTGCATCCGCATGGACGCCGGCGCACCCCGGGACTGCGCCGGGAGGAGGTGGCGCAGCTTTGCGGCCTAAGCACGACTTGGTACACCTGGGTCGAGCAAGGTCGGGATATCGCCCTCTCCGCGGCGGCCCTGTCGCGTTTGGCGGACGCCCTACGCCTAAGCGCACCTGAGCGCGCCTACTTGTTTGAACTGGCGCGGCGGGGTGATCCGGTGCCGCCTGTTGCCGGATCACCGCCGGTTGCCACTCCAGACGAGCTGGGGGCGGTGCTGCGGGCCTTGCCGGTCCCGGCATACCTGCTAGATCGTTTGTGGCACGTCAGGAGCTGGAACGATGCCGCAGGACGGCTCTTTGCTCCCTGGTTCAACAGCGGCGAAGCCTGCTTGCTGCGCTATGTCTTCCTTGACGCGACGGCACACGACTTCATTCAAGATTGGGACGACCGCGCCCGGCGGCTCCTGGCCGAGTTCCGAGCGGACACGGGGCATACTCCCGACGACCCCGCGATGCAGGAGTTGGTCCGCGACTTGCTATACTGCAGTGCAGACTTCGCACGCTTCTGGAACAATCACGCTGTATTGGGACGAGAAGGTGGGAGGCGCGTGTTCAACCATCCACAGGACGGTATGCTGTGCTACGAGCAGACCACATTCGTTCCGGCAGCCTACCCCGACCACAAGCTCGTCGTTCTTTTGCCGAAGTAGCCTAGGAGCTGCCTGACATATGGTCCGATACAGGACAGCAGGCGAGTCTACCATGACCGGAGCACCGCCGCCGAGTGTCCGTGTGGCCTTCGTTTGACGGACAGCTACTTGCCAACGCACCAGCGGCAGCGTCCCCTAATTCGCAGATGCGGGGCCGGCAACTCCTCCAGCTCTTGCCACGTGGCACGGACCGGCCCCGCCTTGTTCTTTACCAAAGCTGCTGACCGCGGGGTGGCTGCTCGCACACCTCGAAGCGCACGGCGGGCGTACACCATCCCAGGCTTAAGCTAGGCTTAGGTTTCGGAGTGCTTGAACCGTTTGTAGAAGTAGGCTGTCGAGGTGCCGAGCATGGCCCAGGTCAAGAAACTCACGACGGTCACGGCAACGATGAACTCGTGCGCGAGCGCGGGAGGGGCAGCACTTCTTGGTTCCATAATTTGCGGCGCCCCGCAGAGGTGTGGCAGCACGATCATGGTTGTCCGTATCCATCCGGCGAGTAGCGCCTGGCATACCTGACCCGACCTGGTGATCTTAGGGGCGCTCGTACGAGTGCTGTTAAGATCGGAGGCGGTTGGGGATGGAGATCATCACCGGGGTTGAGCGGCGT
>JAABUK010008152.1_pt1 | contig 14800 bp, 18 predicted proteins | sample 5559141 | NCBI WGS metagenome assembly JAABUK01 (sample SAMN10711869, study PRJNA513367) | rock metagenome | isolation source: Antarctica rocks | place: Antarctica: Victoria Land, Pudding Butte nord | collected 2016-01-03
AGATGCTCCTCTCACCCACCCTCATCTCCAGAACAGCAACATCCCAACCTTTGCAGTCCCTTAGCCTCTTCCTTCACCCACGGTATTTGATGGTAAGCACCTTGGATAACCTGCCCCACGCCGATGATAGTTTCAAAGACTCCGTCCCCATGATCCATGGAAGCATCAAATCTATGGGGGATCAGCAATGCACGTTGTGGGTTGACACAATCATCATGACGTACTGTGCTCCCCGATGATCGTTGGCGCCTTTGAAAACATCGAAGAGATAACCAGTATATTCAAGTCTGACCGTATCACCCACGTTTGGCATGTCAATACCGTTGCCTGGATCCAGGACCTTTCGATCGACACCCATTATGTCTGACTGTGATACCGATGACATTGTGGAGAAGAGATGTGTGGCATGGGCTCCCCTTTAATATTCTGGTGATGTCTGTTAAGCCATGAAACGTGTGTCTGCCTATGTAGATCCCAGCAGAATTGGTTACCTTCTTTCCTGATGAGTTTGCCTCATTCTGACAGCCTGCAATGCATGCAACGTCAGTTCTGACTGTAGGTGCGAGGAGTCATGCGAGTCGCCCGCTGTGTGTGTGTGTGTGTGTGTGTGCGCATTGCATCCACCCTTCGAATCTTTTGTTTCCGGAATGGTCAAACAACGACTGCATCACGTCGATGGGCGACACTTCATCACGGAGATGGGTGGCAGGTCACAGTGAGTCACGGTCTGGTCCGGAAGCGGGATAGTCTGTCCGGAAGGGATGGTCCATCTCAAGGCGGAAGGTCCCGACGGACGAGGAGTGGAGGCTGGGAGTGGAATCCAGTTGAGGGGGGGATTCGCTCTGCCCTGGTTTGCTCTGCCCTGGCTTGCTCAGCTCGGTTTGCTCTGCTCGGCTCGGGTCAACGCGTCATCCGTTCTGCACGGGTGAGATGTCAGTCACATCCATCCCAGTTCAATTCCGTGTGTTACCTCCAGTTCAATTCCGGCCTGCATGAGCTAGCGAGTCCAGCTTCCTGAGACCCTGCACAAGCCTACCAATGCTCTTACACCCTGCATGAAGCTATCAACATCCATTCCAGCTTCTTAGATGATTAAGTCCCTGCTCGGGTGACTGTCCCGTCCACAAACCCTCCCCCGATCCAGACGTGCATGAGTCCAGTGATTTCCTGAGACCCGCATGACGCTATCCATTCCCAAGACCCTGCATGACGCTATCGATTTTCATTCCAGCTTCCTATTCAGATGATTGAGTTCCTGCTCGGCTGAATATTCCGTCCACAAACCCTCCCCCGATGTAGGCGTCAAGTCTACCCCGCCCGCCTTTCTTCTCCGCGTTCATGTGGGTGCAAGGATAGATATAGGGGTGCAAGGGTGTAAGAGTAGGCGTAGAGGTGCAAGAATCGGTGCAGGGTGTGATAGAGTGGAGAAGGACGAAAGAGGAAGGTGGAATAAGATAAGAAAGGTATAAATGACATAGACAGGGTCTGGTGCGATGACATGTGATCTGGAGGGGTAAGAAAGGGGTCTGAGGTGAGATCTGTCCTATCTGCGAAATGTATGTCGAGTCTGGCATCCCCAGCCTCCGACTCTTCTCTTCCGACTCTTCTCTTCCGGTCCTTCCCTTCTGATTCCCTTCCGACTCTTCCCTTCCGACTCTTCCCTTCCGACTCCCTTCCGACTCTTCTCTTCTGCTTGCGACTGCTTAGAGGGCTGGTATAAGAGGAGAAAAGAGATGGAGTTACAGAATGTGCGCGAGGTCTTGGGTCAGACAGCCTGCGGCTCAGCCTGCGCCTCAAGCTGTCCGTCGGCCAATTGAAGCCAATCTCCGGCCTATCTTGGCCCCATTTCCTTCATATCTAGGCCTCATTCCAGGAGACATTCTAGATACTTCTCAGGCAGTTGATTCTGTTCATTCAATCAATTCAATTCGATTCTATACAGATATTCAGAGCTATTCTGGCCAATTTGGTTGACATCTTGTCTTTGTCAGCTTCGCTAAGCTTCTGTTAAACAGCCCGCGCGTCAAGGCGTCCACCTGACTTCAGGGTAGCCAATCATCCTGCTCACGTAGCCGCTATGCGTCTGGCCATGATCCCTTGCTGTGAGAGGAAAGAGTGATACCAAGGGAGTGGGGGATGAGGAGATGGATTGAAATCCATCCGCATAGCCCCATCCTTCTGCTGCGAAAAGTCCCGCGGCAACGATGACTTGGGTGTACTTAACGCCGGTCCGTGCGCGTGAAATAACTTCAGCGCATTCTTGCTCTTTGCGTCCAGTTGTTCATAACTTGATTGAATGAGAAATTAATACCTTCAAAGTGGGCAAGATGATTCTATTCTCCCAGTTCCAGTTAAGCTTATCAACCTGAGCAGCGGTGGCATTCACCTGAGCTGAAGGTGAGCACAGGTGTTATCACCCTGTTGCTGACGGCCAAGCATGGGTGATTGCAATGTCGTACCCAACTTTTGAGCCTGGCGCCGAAGTCGGTGGAGTACTGAGGGAAGCCTGCTCCCCGCCTTGCTCTTCAGATGGGGAGCCGTTACTGTTAGCGTGGGTGCTATTGCGGTTGCCACTCGCTCCGGGAGTGGCGCCGTCTTGTGCATCTCCAGCACCGTTCAGCAGCTCCTCGAAGTATGGCAGGGGGTTGTCGTTCTCCTCATCACTGAACTGTGAGATGGGGCCTGATCAAGAGAAGATCTGGATGTCATTATCCAATGCCTGTCGGTGACAAGAACAGTGGAAGTTACTTTGGCCCATTACCGTGCCTTCAAAACCCAACGCTGACTCGCCCAATGGATCTCGAGTCTTTTCCACATGACGATGAAAATAAGGGCTGGCAACCCGTCTGCAATCCTTGCCGCACACAAATCACACTCCATCGCCTCCACACTCCAGACCATCGATCCTCAACTCCAGACCATCGATCCTCAACTCCAGACCATCGATCCTCGATAACTCAGTGCCCCTAGCAGCTCAGGGGTAGGCCTCAACGCACCATCCAGGCAATGAAGCCTTGTCTCCCTGTATCCCATACAGTTGGATCGCCCCTGCGCCCCCCCCGCAGACCTCCACATCGCCTTGAAGACGTCAGCTGCAGCAGTTCAGGCCTGCAAGCTGAGACTGCCATGACGCATCAGCTGTCCCTCGTCCTCCACAATGCTCAGCGAAAAGCGTGAGATCCACGTCTTCGAACCTGATCGCCCAGGTGGGTACAAGAATAGAGATAGATAGGTAGAAATAAATAGAGATGGCTAAATATAATTGAGCGTGGCTTATAATAACGGAGTGAATTTATCTGAGATAGTAGGATCAAATAAAATGAGATGGGATGGAATGGAATGGGATAAATAGAGTAGAATAGGATAGGGTGGGATGGGTGGAATGGAATCACATGGAATCGCATGGAATGGCAGGGAATGGCTTGGCATGGCTTGGCATGGCTTGACTTAACATGGATTCGCATGGAACATGCTATCAGCTGTACAAGTATGGTTATTGTGTGGTCATCTCTGTTCTGTGGTCCAAGTGCAGAGATGAGATGTCGAGGCTTGGAGTGAGATCAGGTTGAGGGGGGGATTCGCTCTGCTCTGGTTTGCTCTGCTCCGCTCGGCTCTGCGCTGCACTGCTCTGGTCAACGCGTCATTCATTCTGCAAGAATAACAGTCAGTCACATCCATCCATCCCAGTTCAGGCCTGCATGAACTAGCGATTCCAGGCTGCATGAACTAGCGATTCCAGGCCTGCATGAATCTCCTATCACACCGCACCCCTGCGCCGACCCTTGCACCGCTACGGACACGGGAAGAAAGGTGGGCGGGATAGACTCAATGTCTGGATCGGGGGAGGATTTGTGGGCGGAACAGTCACCCGAGCAGGAACTCAATCACCCGAGTAGGAGGCTGGGATGGAGATTGATAGCTTCATGCAGGTCTGGAATCGCGTGGGGAAGGATGAAATAGGAAGGTAGGACAAGATAAGAAATAGAACCGAAGAGCATAGACATAGACAGGGACTGGTGCGGTGAGATATGATGTGGAGGGGTACGAAGGGGTCTGATGTGAGGTCTGTCCTGTCTGCAAGATGTATGTCGAGTCTGGCATCCCCACCCTATCAGTCAGAAACTCGCTCCTTTTCTCTTTCCGACTCTTCCCTTTCCGACTCTTCCCCTTCCGACTCTTCCCGTCCGACTCTTCCCGTCCGACTCTTCCTGTCCGACTGTCTTCGACTGCTTGTCCTAAACGATCCAGATACTCGAATCGTTCGAAGCAGTCACCACATCCTCACATTCCTGTCACAACCTTCGCTCTGATAATCATGGCAACGCAAGGTGGGAGCACTATAAAACCAATTCTACTCAGTATCGAAGACAATTTCCAGAGTTTTATGCAGGGCGCGAAGACCACTCGTCAGATGCTGGCTGGAAATCAAAGTTCCCGATAAGTAATACCAGTGCAACCTCCATCTCAACCATTACCAAGTCGTGGCCGATGCAGTTTCTTGATCCTTATTCGAATGACCGCCATGCCGCTTCGGGTGGATAGAGCTCATTATTCAGCTGTGCAAGCCAGCGCTCGGGTATGAAGTCATCGGGCTTCGGCCAGTAGTTTGTCAAGCGACCTATTACCGGGCGGAGAAGCAGAATCATCGTATTGTCGGTAGGATACCTTGTCCCATCCTCGGCAACTAGATCTTCTCCAGGAAATCCCTGACGGATCGAAGCAGCTGCTGGGAAGAGACGCGGAGTCTCTTTGATTCCTGCCTTGGTATACGGCAGCCGATTGAGTAGGCGAGGCTGCTCGGAGAGCTTTGACTCAACTGCGCCTAGGTCGGTGCCAAAGACGGAGTCGTGTTCAGCACGGATTTGGGCTAAGGAGATGGATGGAGCAGTAGAGAGGAGCACTTGTCGAGGCTTGTGTAGCAAGAGGCGAGTTTGTCATATCGCGAAGATCCATTCGATCCGTTGCTTTGGACTTGAAGATGCTTGGGAGGAACAACAGACAGCCGAAGATGAAGCTATGGGACGGCATTGGCTACGAGAGATCAGCACCCGAAACTGGTGGAGGGGCGATGATGGGAATGGGGTAGCAGGCTTACGGCTCCACCCCGCCACAGCTTCACCACAAACAGTAGCAACGAGCTCACCACGACTACCATGAGCACGGAAAGCATTCATGCCGTGACCGGAGAGCTGGAGGGAGTCCACAGCGCCGACAGCGGCACCGCCAAGTCACGAGGGGTAGAGCGCAGGATTCAAGGCGTGGGGGTCGATTCACATCGATCGCGGCTTAGCATGCAAGCCCGCCGGAATGGTTTTCCAACATGGATCGTGTTCATTCAGACTGTCGATAAACACTTGCTAGAAGTGTTGGACTCCTCCTTGCTTGGCAGCCCGCCATCTATTGGATCCCTGGTCTATCTCAGCAAGCGAGGTCCGCTAGCTTGGGGATGAGTGAACAGGGCGACTTAACACCAGCGGCGTGTGCGTTAACAGGGTGTCAGGTGCCAGGCCAATCAATACTGGACCCGCGCTTGATCAGCGTCAAGAGGGCGTTACGCTAGACATTTTGCACAAATCGCATGTTCTGTTCGATTCGCCTGCGAGCGCAAGAAGTAGAAGTGGACTAGATGCGGTGGTTTCTTTGCAGATCCCGCACTTCATTCTCTTTTTGCGCCAACAACGTCTTCAAGTTCTGATGATGCGCTATCCTTCGTTCCCGGAAAGTTTGGTGACGTTGACAATCTATCTGCGGGATAGTCTATCCCGAAGTAAAATGATCCAAGCTCAAGGCGGAAGGTCCAGACAGATGATAAGTCGACTGACAGACGGACAGACACACACACACACAGAGAGAGACACTCACACATACAGACACACAGACAGACACACAGACAGACACACACTCACACAGACAGACACTCTTCCTCCAATGCATCACTCTTCCACGTCGTAGCGGGGGGGAAACAACACACGGGCTCCAGAAGTCCAGCACAAGTCGATCCCGGTGGTCCAACAAACAATGGCCTTTGGATGCAGGAGCCCTGAATGTCTGTAGGTCGAGTACGCCTTCTACCCGGCTGCCGCACTTTCTGCAGACCCGTCATCTTGAATGGGAACCAGGGGTGTGTTGTCCTCGTACCGCGCCAGCCACTTGTCGGTGCCTCGGGACGGTATTTTGTAACTATGAGGGAGGTGATCGAACACATGATGCAGGCCACGGCCTCGATCTCGATCTCGATCTCGATGGTAGTCTTGTTCTTATCCTTGTCGATGGCCAGGTGCATGCTCAGCGGCGCACTTCCTACCCAGCGACTGAATGCGACCGCGACGCAGATCATCAGCACGAAGTAGAGGCGGTAATTACGTACACGCACAGCATCACCACGAGAGACTCTCTCCCCGATCCGCAGTCAGCCCCGGGTTGGCATTCGTTCTCGTTCTCACGACGGTGTAGTGGTAGGGCAGACCACCACCCTGCTGACGAGCTCGGACACGAGGCTGCACACGTCCGTAGCCATCTTGTCAGACAAATTGACCCGCGGCTGAACGGGGCCTCGTCCCTGTGCCTGATCACGCTCGTCATATCGATCACGTGCCCGGCCAAGATAGTAGACGGCAAGCCAATCCCGAACAGGATTGGGTTCGGGCTCAGTGTCAAGCTGCACAGCGCATTCGGCGTCAAGATTGTGAACTACCACGCCCCCCCGCAGCAGGGCTCAACCGGGATGATGGTCCCGAGCAGGATCGCGGTCTTGGCCAAGGTCATGTCCAAGAGCTCGGCCATGAACTCTATCATGGGCAATAGCTCGAGGATCTTCGCGTCCGCCAACAAGGGGTTGTTCGGCACCGCCGACGTGGGTCCGCCGACCATCGCATCCGGCAAGGACGCCGACTACATATCCTAGTAGTCGTCCATATGAACGTCTACAGGCTCAGCAACAGGTACACGACCAGTAATAAAACCCGGCAACGCACCGGAGTGGGAACTGGTACACGGTGTCGCACGGGGGCGTAGGCGCGAGCTAGGTGAGCACAGGCTCGGAAATGGACACCTGGTGCTGATCGCGAACGTGGATATGTCCTTCCTCAACGTCCCGAGGACGTACCCGGACCTCAGCGAGTCCTGCAGCGCCGCCTGTCTGCGGCAGCTACACTGACACGCTCGCTAACGCGCGCACGCACGGGTACTCCCCCGAGACTATGAAGACGATTGTTCTCTTGTTCGTGTATCTGCTCTGGAAGGAGCACAACAACACGGCCATCATTGACGGCGAGGCCACAACCGTGTGCTGCAACGAGGGGACGTGAACTTGCGCACGGTCAGCGACAGGGAGAAGGCCCCAGCGAGCTACATGACCGCCAGCACCGTCTTCTGGGAGGGTAACGGCCGCGATCAAGCTCATGAGGCCGAGGCAGAGGACGCTCAAGAAGGTGCCCAACTCCACCAACGTGGTCAGGAGGGCGGTAGCCAGCGCGACCAAGGACTCGAGTGTGAACGTCATGCTGCTACTCGACATCATGTCCATGTCATTCGCCATGAGGGAGAGGGTGTACATAATGGCCCGGGCGAATGCGCCCAAGAACAGGAAGGTGATCGTGACCTTTTCGGTGTAGGCAGGTTCCAGGAGTGGAAGTAGATGATGGTCGAGAACTTCTCCTACATCCCGATAGACCCCGAGATCAACGTCGACGACCTGAGCAGGAGGATGAGGAGCATATCTCGATCCTGGCCTACGACTTCGGGCAGAGCTTCAACACGCAGGTGCTCGCGATCTCCAAGAGGGGGGGCTCAACCGTGCTCTGAGCCAAGTGCAGGTCCGACGATTTCATCACGAGGGCAATGCCGACCAGGGTCATGAGCGGGATCGGTATCCCGGCTGTGTTCTCGTTCAGCATCTCGTACCACATCACTACCATCAACATGCTCAGGAACAACGGCATGCCCATGTTCGGGTGCGGGTTCGTGCACGACGCCATGCCAAGAGCAGGAGTTGGTCGTGATCCTGTCACGATGAAGCCCAAGGACGGACGGGGCCAGGTCGTTGGCCTCGGGGATAGTCGCGAAGTTCGGCAAGTCCCCGGACACGGAGCCGTACCTGAGTATGTCGATGGTCCAGGGCCTGGTTTTGTTCAAGAACGCCATGCCGGAGCTGTGAAAGGGGATGGACTTGAACACGGTCGCTGTCATGCAGGAGAGAGGGCCGTCATTATGTCCGGGTGAAGAACTCGAGCGCGATAGGGGTGGGAGTCCGATGAGTTCATCATGGCCACGTCCGAAAACACGGACAACATCACCACCAGCGAGTACCTGGTCTGGAACTCGATCGAGGGCGGCTCTGACCTTGGGCAGTCGCACGTGATGACAAGAATCCTGTTACACACCGAGCACTTGACCGTGATGCACATGTTGGAGCTGATTATGGCATTCCTCACTGACGACGGCATGTTCTGCATCATCATTGCCAGCAGCTTCTCTTCCCCCCGAGCCTGGGCGTACCCAGCCTGTACCTCCCCGCTCGGGACGGTGAGTGAGACGAAGCTCGTGGACGGGAAGTGGTGCTTAAGCGCGGCTATGTGCCTGAGCTGGAGCACATGCATGTTGCCGTACGTGGCCCTGACCGTCATCCTGTGCCCGGTCGTGTCATTGAACGAGAGCTCCTTCCCGTTGACAACCACCACCACGCCGTTTGATAACTTGGGTTCGACCTTCTTCTTCTTGTTCTTCTGATCCTCGAACAACAACACCAACGGCTTCCTGAACTTGTCCATATCCCTGATCCTGAACGCCTCAATAAATTCGAACATGTTGGTGACCGCTGCCATCTCTCCCTGAGCTGATCCCCCGAACCCTCTCGTGATGTTCTTCATGGACAGCAACAGGTTCGGCTTGAAGTCCTTACCGGTGACCGGGTCGGTGATGTTGGGCATCTCGCTCTCCGGGATGATCTCCCTTCACCGTGATGGAGTCGACGGCGTCGTAGCTGTTTGCGCTCGCGGCCTTGTACGGGATCTTCTTCCCCCACCGTGAACTTGAGCCCTGCCTCGTGCCGAGCTTGTCCCCCACCCACCTCGAGCTTCTTTGATGTCACGTAGACGACCGCGATAAAGTTCCCGACCTTGCTCATGTTCAGCTCCATGATGGTGCTCTCGATGGCGGGCTTCCACCAGTCCTGGTCCTTAAGCGTCATCCCGACCCTGACATAGTAGCCCGGGTTCCTGGGCAGGGGGGCTAGTTGATGTACCCGCCCCAGGCAAATGCGCCCGACTCGGCGAACTCCTCGGAGACGATGTTAGACATCTTTGATGTTAAGCATTCTGTTGATGAAGGCCGTGATCATATACCTGCCCGGAAACGCGATGGGACACTCGGGTGTGGAGTGCTGCATGATCGCCTCCGTGAATGGGGTTATGAGGAGGAGGCTGGTGCCGCTCTAGGGACACGATCGTAGTGTCGCCCTTGATCGGCGTGACAGACATGGACTGCCTCAGCATCTGGAGCCCGAGATTAAGGCTGGAGTCGGCCGCCCCACGCGGCGGCGGCAAACAGGATGGTCTGGATTGCGACGTTGTTGAAGTACTGCTCGGCGTCGTTTACCCTGCGGGGGAACCTCAAGTTGGCGAACTCCAGCGTGTCCGAGTTGTGGACGACCGTCATGCTGTCCACGAGCGGGTCGGTGAACACGAACTTCTTGTTGTTGATGATGTCCGTGCGCAGGTACCTGAGTATTGTCCCGCTCGATCGCCACCGAGACCACGAGCACGAGCACCTTCGCGGCCTTAAATACGTGCAGGGTCGGCATGTTGACCTCGTAGTACTTCTTCCACTTGTTCACGATCACCTTGATTTTCCTTCTCCGAGGCCGTGCAGCAGAAACCCATGCACCTCACCACCCACGTCTTGATCCCGATACCGTTCGGGAACCTGAGCGCAGACAGAATCTTGGACGCAATCTCGATCGTCCGCCTGGTCATAATCCTAATGGACGTGCTTATCGCGAGTACCCTCCCTCACCTTCCCACTCGACTTTAACGGCGGGGGTGAAGCACGCGTCCAGAAACGCGTCCTGCTCCCTCCTTGCTCGGGACCCTCTGCTCAAAGTTAGGCTCAATGTCGTCCCCGACGACCGCCCCGAGCGAGACGACGGTGTTGTCGTGGATCAGACCATAGAACCCGTAGTGGCACACAACGTCCTCCAAGGTCTGGTACAAGCTCTGCCAGAAGCCGTTGTCCGCAGAGTGGTTCTTGGCCTCGGTTCACGGACTGGTTGTTGTAGGCGCACAGGGAGCGCGGTGACGGCGTACACCTCAGCTGCCCTCCTCATCGGACTCGAGATCTCGTACGTCGGGGGAACGTGAACGCCGGGGGGTCGGCTCCGACCAGCCACTTAATGCTACTGATGTTCGTGTTCAAGACGAGCTCGGCGATCTGGGTCTGATGCACGTCCACGTAGGTGTGCTCGCACGCACGGACAGAGCCTCGTTCATAACCACGGCATGACCTACTATCGGGTGGATAGAGCGCCATGGAGAACATCCTGCCGTAACTAATGCCCTCCCTGTCGGACTTCGGGGCTGTCGGACGATGTGATGACCCTGCCCTTGTTGGCCTTGTTCTGCTTCATCACACTCCTGAGGACCAACAAGTGCTCAATGCAGAGTGGGAAGTCCCTTGAAAGAAAGGGCGCGGTGAACGCCCACCTCGACCTTTCTGTTGACGTCGTTGGTGCCGTTTCTGTTCGACATCTTGTTCTGTCAAACAGCCTACGCTTCAGGGCGCCCATTGGTCAGGTTTCGGCTAGCCTGCACCCTGTTCAACAGGCTATTTTGAGCGATTCTCTTGAGTATCTAACACTTATTTAAAGCGCAATTCTACATAGATTTAGATACTTAATTTGATCAATTCTACAGACATTTTTAAGCTATTTAGATCTATTTATTTGATAGTTATAAGCCCGGGATTATTTTTTTGTAATTAATACTTCTTTTATAAATTTAATATTTACTTTTTTTTAAATAATTAGTTTAATAAAGTGTTTTATAAATTATTAAAATTAACTAAAATAATATTAATTATTATTTCTATATTTAAAATAATTATTTAAGAAACTAAAATAAATAACTATTTCTTATTTTAATTTTAAAAAAATGTATATTCTTTTTTATATTAATAAAGATTTTGATTTAAAGTTTTTAATACTTTAAAAGTTTATAAATCTAAAATTAAAAGATATTAATATATTAGCTATCTTTATAATTATTTGAGATTAAGATAAGAGAGAGATATATAAGTTATTTTAAAATAAATATAAAATAAATTCATTAAAATAAATATAAACTAAATTTATTAAAATATAAGAAGAGTCACACTGTGTTAAATAATCTATAAAGATTTATTATAAAGATTTTTATTTATATAAATTTAATCTTTATAATTAATTAAAGCTTAATATATAAAAAATTTATAACTATTAAAAAGAGATTAACTTTAATAAATAAAGCTTAATATTTAGAGCTCTTTTATTAATATCAAATATTAAAAAAGACTTCAAGAGCTTAATAGCTTAATATATAACTTTAATAATAAGAAAAGATATATATTAATATTTATAAGACAACTCTATTAAAAGTATAAAATAAGAATTTTCTATATAATTTTATAATAATTATTAAAAGCATTAATTTTATATTTACAAACTCTTCTAAGATTACTTTGAAGAAGAAAATTAATAGAAATATTAAAAAATTATTTATTTTTAATTTAATTAAAACATTTCACAATTATACTTAAATTAATAAAGTAGTTTTCAGAATCTCTTTACATACTACTTTTATTACTTTATAAAAATAACTATTAATTAAATTATTTATAGAATTCTCTCAATCTTTTTATAAATAGTTTTTTCTTTAAAATACTCTTTTATCTCTTCAGTATATTATTATTTTTACATTAAGTTATATAATTATCCGCCTATTTCTATATTATTAAATAGTATAGATCTATTAATTGAGTTTCAAATGAGTAAAATCAGTAAAATATTAAAGAAAAAATAATAAATAGCTTAGATCTTAAATATACTATAAAGATAATAAGGTAAAATACTAAATTTCAAAAGAAGAAAAAGTATTAAAATCTTAAAAAGAGAAAAAACAATTATTTTAATATTATTTATAATGAATTAAAAGAGCTATAAATTATAAGACATATAAATACTTAATTTAGATATAAATTTATATATTTATAATAATCTCTTATAATTTAAATTTAACTATTTAGTTATTAAGAATAATAGATTTATTAGAAGTGTTAAGAGATTAAGTAATATATAATATAGTATATAAATAATATATATCTTACAGTATAAAGTTCTATAAATAATAATAATAGAGAAGACACTCTTAATATTTTATAAGTTAAATAATAAAGAACTTTAAGTTTTAGACTATAGAGTTTTTTATATATAATTATAGACTTAACGCGTGTGTTATATATAGATTAGATCTTAATATAATATAATAATTATTCTTTCTTTTAAAGAAGCTCTATTCTTAGAATATAAAATATTATTTTCATAAATAGATGTGTAAGTTATAAGTATATAACTGCGCTTTATTCTTTATTAAAGATTATAATATTTAATTTAAAGATCTTAACATATTTTTATAATTAAAATATTTAACACACTCACTAATATTAAGACTTTTCTCTTTATAATATTTAGAGATAAATCTTTAATATAAGTAGTTAATCTATTATTCTCTTTATTCTTTTCTTCTTTTTCTTTATTATTCTTAATACTTATAACTTATTTATAACTTACACGTGATTTATACTAATCTTCTATAATATATAAGTAAATTTATAGATTACTTATATTATATATCTTATACATTTACTATTTTATAGTTTAAAGCTCTTACTTAATAAACTTTTTATAAGACTCTTATATTTCATATGTAATATAACTCTATTAATTTTAATAGTTATTACTAAAATATTAACTACTTATAATATATTCTTTATATATTAATTACATCTCACATATTAATTATAAGTAGAACTTATAACTCTTATAATTCTCTCTTTAACACAAAAATATTAGAGAGATAACTTCTCTCTTTTTAAATTTTTTTTATAATATTTATAATTTATAAAGTTAAGAATATCTCTACTATTTAAATATTAGATTAACTAATATTAAAGATATATTATATATCTTATTAAACTTATAATTAAGAAGATAATAAAATATAAAATAGATATATCTTATATTTAATATAAGTATTATAATATTAATTATTATATATTAATCACATATCTTATAATAAATCTTCTTAATTTTTATATATTTCTTACTTATAATTTATAGATTTATTAAGAATTATAAGAAGAGACTATCTTAGTAATTACTTTTAATAAGAGCTTTCTTACTTATATAAATATTATTATAAAAGAGATTATTATAATAATAATAGTTCTTATTAAGAAATTTTCTACTATAATTAAGCGCTATAATAAATAACTAAAGAATTTCTATCTAAATATATTCTCAGAACTTAAATTTTCCGCCTAAACTAATATAACTAAGAAAACTTAGTTATAAATTACACACATCTTAAAGACTTTTATTATTCTATATATAGAATTCATTAAGTAAATAAATTCTCTTATTAAAAATAATAATTTCACTAATAATAATAATAATAATAGTAATATTAAGACTGCTAATAAATCTAAGATATAGATGCGCATTAACTAATTTTTAAAACTTTTTTTTAAATTTTTTTTAAGATTTTTTAATCTTATACTTCTATCTTATAACTTTTCTTTTATTCTATAAATCTTATACATTTCTATTATATAGAATATAAGTATTTAGAAAAGAAAGTTAAATAAGATATAAAACTTCTTATAATATGCTGATAATCTATATATAATTATTATTTCTTGTGTCACTGAAATGATAATATTACGCTTTAAGAAATAGCGTTCCCGCATTTTAGCGTTAAAATTTGCTGCAGTCTTGACAGAAAGAACTTCAAAAATCAACATCACTTTATTATAATATTTCATCTTTATTTGCCTGCATCAGACTGAGTATTATAGTTAGAAAGCTGAAAATAATATTATTAGATAGCTTATTAAATTCTCTACTTAATAGATCAGTTAAAATACGTTTAATTCTAGTAGTTAGCTCTATATTATAAGTCTTAATAATATTTCTTTATATTATTCATTTCTTAATTAATAGAATTAAAGTAATTATTATAATTAAAAAGCTTTAAATATGTTTTGTATATAGCTCTTTAAGTTCTATCTTTTCTAGCTTAATTATAATGAAATTATTTTTAGTTTAAAGAGTATAAAATATATAATAACTACTTATCTAATCTTTAATATTTATAAAGTTTTAGATTTTCAAAGTATTTAATATTATATATATTAAAGAAGAATAAATTTAATTTATTAAAAGTAAAATTAATAAAGTAAAGAGTATTAAAAAGAAAAATCTTCTTTATTCTCTATTTATATGATATAAACTTCAACAATCCTTACAAATATTTTTCTTACACTCTTTACATTAAAAAAGAGTATATTTTCCTCTATTTCTTAATTGAGTAATTGTTTTTATATCAATCAAATCATTCTGTTTTAATTGAAAAGTAGATTGAAATTGATTTTGAAATAAATTCTTCTCTTTTAATACTTCAAAACTATTATTTTTAGAGCAAAAAATACATCATTCTTATTTTTGAGTAAGAATCTGTGTATGAGATTGTGTAGAGATCTCTTAAACTGTCTT
>JAABUK010008154.1_pt1 | contig 14799 bp, 13 predicted proteins | sample 5559141 | NCBI WGS metagenome assembly JAABUK01 (sample SAMN10711869, study PRJNA513367) | rock metagenome | isolation source: Antarctica rocks | place: Antarctica: Victoria Land, Pudding Butte nord | collected 2016-01-03
TTCCGCTGCTGGTCATCTCTCCTTACTCCCGCATCAACACCGTCGACCACTCGGTGACCGACCAGACGTCCATCCTGCGTTTCGTCGAGCACAACTGGCTGGGAGACAAGCGGATCGGCGACCACTCGTTCGACGCGCTGGCGGGCAACCTCAACGGCCTGCTGGACTTCACCGGCTCACGCCGGGCCGCGCCGCTGTATCTCTCCCCGACGACCGGGCAACCGATCGGCGGCTGAGCGGCTCTCCACCCCCCCGCAGCAGCGACGATCCGGCAGTCCACCCCCGACTGCCGGATCGTCGCTGTTCCCGCCAGGGTCACCGTGCGGCTCAGGGCGCGCACACCGCACCGACGGCCCGCAGCACGCCGGCCGGCAGGGATGATTGAGCTCTATGCCTCACCCTTGCCGTGGGCAGGCGCTGTCCACGACAGGAGTGCCTCGTGTCGAATCGCGAGTTGCGGGTGTGCGGGCGACGAGGTCATGTGACCTACGCACCGGTCGAGACCGGGCTGGCCGCGCCGCTGCGCGCCGACACCTCCCTCGGCGAGGCCTGGCGGTGCCTGCGCTGCGGCGACTGGGTGCTGGGGGCGGCCGGTGCCACCGGCCCGGCACAGGACGCGCCGGTCCCCCCACGAGGCCGCCTGCTGCGCCAGCTCGCCATCCTGCGCATCCTGGCCGTCGAGCGCGTGCTGCGCGCGCTGGTCCTCATCGCCGCGGCCTATGGCGTGCACCGCTTCGCCAGCGCGCAGACCTCGCTGCGGGACTCGTTCGGCCGGCTCATCCCGGCCGCCCGGCCGCTGGCCAACCGCCTGGGCGTCGACCTGGATCAGTCCACGATCGTGCAGGACGCCATCAAGGCGCTGCACGCGCACCGCGGCACCCTCACCCTCGTCGCGGTCGGACTGCTTCTGTACGGCCTGTTGGAGGGGGTGGAAGGCGTCGGCTTGTGGCTGGCCAAGCGCTGGGCCGAATATCTCACCGTGGTGGCGACAGCGGCTTTCTTGCCCATTGAAGTCCGTGAGCTGCTCAAGACGGTGACGCTGACCAGGGTTGGCGCGTTCGTCATCAACATCGCGGCCGTGGTCTACCTGATCCTGGCGAAGCGGCTTTTCGGAGCGCGCGGCGGTCGGGCAGCCTACGACGCCGAATCGCACAGTGAAAGCCTGCTAGAGGTCAGCGCAGCGGGACGCGAAGCCGGATTCGGCCAGAATGCGGGAGCCGATGCGAGGTCGATCTCAGCGGCAGGAGATGATGCTTCCCGCGTTTGATTCGCGGGAGCTCGCCCGACGGCAGCGACCGCCTACTTGCCGGAGGCGCGCATGTCCTTCTATACCGAGCAGGCCCGCGGCCTGACCAAAGAACAGCGCAACGCATTCCTCGGAGCCTTTCTGGGCTGGACGATGGATGCGTACGACTACTTCTTGGTCGTGCTGGTCTATGCCGAGATCGGCAAGGACTTCGGCGTCTCCCTGACCAAGATGGCGTTCCTGACCACGGTCACGTTGCTGATGCGCCCGGTCGGCGCTTTCATCTTCGGCCGGTGGGCGGACGCCGTCGGACGCAAGCGCCCGCTGATCGTCGACGTCTGCTTCTATTCGCTGGTCGGATTCGCCTGCGCCTTCGCGCCGAGTTACGGCGTGCTGCTGGCCCTGCGACTGCTGTATGGCATCGGCATGGGCGGCGAGTGGGGACTGGGCGCCGCGCTGGCGATGGAGAAGATCCCGACCGCCAAGCGCGGATTCTTCTCCGGTGTGCTGCAGCAGGGTTATGCCACCGGCTACCTGCTGGCCGCGGTCACCTATCTCATCGTCGACAAAGGCCTCGGCTGGGGCTGGCGCGGGCTGTTTGCCTTCTCCCTGCTGCCGGCGCTGGTGGTGCTCTTCCTGCGTACAAAGGTGGGGGAGAGTGAGGCGTGGGAGCGGACCCGGGAGCGGGTCAGGGCCAGCGACGTCACGCCCGGCAAGGTGTTCCGCAATCCCGTCGTGCTGCGCCGTTTCTTTTACCTGGTCGCGCTGATGACCGCATTCAACTGGATGAGCCACGGCACCCAGGACGTCTATCCCACGTTCCTCAAGGAGGGGCTGCACTTCAGCGCCAACCAGGCGATCAGCGTGGCGATCATCTTCAACATCGGAGCCATTCTCGGGGGGACTTTGCTCGGCGGCGCCTCGGAGCGCTTCGGCCGGCGGCGGGTCATCATTTTCAGCGCCACTATCGGACTGCTGCTGGTGGCGCCCTTCGTGCTTCCCAAGACCTTGGCCCTGCTGGCGCTGGGCTCGTTCCTGATGCAGTTCTTCGTGCAGGGCGCGTGGGGCGTGATCCCGGCCCATCTCACCGAGTTGAGTCCGGACGAGATCCGCGGCTTCTATCCCGGCGTGACCTATCAGCTCGGCAACTGCATCGCCGCCTTCAACCTGCCGATCCAGCAACGGATCGCCGAGTCGCACGGCTACCCGGCGGCACTGGCCTGGACGATGGTCCCGGTGTTCGTGGCGGTGATCGTGCTGGCTGCGGTGGGCCGGGAGGCCAAGGGCGTGGAATTCGGCACCGGGCAGTCGACACCGGAGCTGCTCACCACTCGGTGAGCGAGCCGTCCGGCCGGCGCCAGACCGGCGAGCGCCAGCGGTGGCCGGCTTCGGCGGCCCGCTCGACCTCGGCGGCATCGACCTCGATCCCGAGACCCGGCCCGGTCGGCCGCGCCACATAGCCGTCGGCGTAGGCGAAAACGGCCGGGTCGACCAGATAGTCCAGCAGGTCCGAGCCCTGGTTGTAGTGGATGCCGAGGCTCTGCTCCTGGATCAGCAGGTTGGGAACCGCGAAATCCACCTGCAGGCTGGCCGCCAGTGCGATCGGGCCGAGCGGGCAGTGCGGCGCGACGCTGACGTCGTATGCCTCGGCCAGCGCGGCGATCCGGCGCAGCTCGGAAATACCGCCGGCATGGGAGACATCGGGCTGCACCACCGCGACGCCGCTGTCCAGGGCCGGGCGGAAGTCCCACCGTGAATACAGCCGCTCGCCAGTGGCAATCGGCGTGGTCGTGCAGTCCACGACCCGGGCCAGCTGACCACCCGCCTCGGGGACCAGCGGCTCCTCGGCGAAGAGCGGCAGGAAAGGCTCCAGCAGGGGCAGCACCCGCCGCGCCATGGGATAGGTCAGCCGGCCGTGGAAGTCGACGGCGAGATCGTTGTCGTCGCCCAGCACGTTGCGGACGGCGGCCACCCGCTCGACGATGCCGCGGACCGCGGCGGGCGTGTCGATCGGGTTCAGGGGTCCGCTGGCGTTCATCTTCACCGCCGTGAAGCCGGCGTCGAGCTGCCGGCGGGCGGCCTCGGCGACCTCGGCCGGGTCGTCGCCGCCGATCCAGCTATAGACGCGTACGCGCCGGCGAAGCGGGCCGCCCAGCAGCTCGTGGACCGGCACGCCGTGCACCTTGCCGACGATGTCCCACAGAGCCTGGTCGACGCCGGCGACGGCGCTGCTGAGCACCGCGCCGCCGCGGTAGAAGCCGCCCTTGGTGAGCACCTGCCAGTGCTCCTCGACGGTCAGCGGGTCGGCGCCGATCAGGTAGTCCGCCAGCTCCTCGACCGCCGCCGCCACGGTGTGCGCCCGTCCCTCGATCACCGGCTCACCCCAGCCGGTGATCCCCTCGTCGGTGTCGATCCGCAGGAAGAGCCACCGCGGTGCGACCAGATAGGTGCTGAGCCGCTCGATCCTCACGCCGGCGGCCCGAGGGAACCGGTGGCGACCGGCAGGCCCCGCGCGTCGGTGGCTACGCGCCACAGCCGCCCGGCACCTTCGCGGGTCGCCCAGTCCACACCGAAGTCGGTGACCCAGAGTCCCCCGGCGTCGTCGAAGGCGCAGTTCGACGGCGAGGCGGTGTCGTCGAGCACCAGCAGGTCGAGCACCTGGCCGTCCGGGGCGACGACGGTGATGCCGTGGGAGCCGCCGGTGGCGATGAAGAGCCGCCCATCGGTCGCGACCGCCAGCCCGTCCGGGGTGTGTCCCTCGGGCAGCCGGCCGATCTGGACCCGGCCGCCGCCCTCGTCGAGCCGGCAGATGTGGCGGTCGTAAGACTCCACCCACACCAGCCGGCCCTCGGCGTCGAACGCCAGGCCGTTGCAGTAGACCGGGCCCACGTCGATGACCAGCCGGCCGACCGGAGCAGCGTTCGACGGCCCGAAGCACCCGAGGCGACCGCCTGCCCCGCGTCGCTCCGGGTCGAAGGGGTGACCGGGATCGGTGAGGTAGAGGCAGCCGTCCGGGCCGAAGACCAGGTCGTTGGGGGCCAGCAGCGGCTGGCCGGCCACCGTCGTCGTGACTGTCTCGACGGTGCCGTCCGGGCGGATCCGCTGGATGCCCGGGGGGCGCGGGTCGGGCGAGCGCCAGGCATCGACCACTCCGCCGTTCTGCGCGACGTAGAGGCAGCCGTCGGAGCCGGCGGTGTGGGAGTTGGGCCCCCCACCGGTGACCGCGACCACGCTCACCTCGCCGGCCTCCCACACCGAGACCCGGCCGCAGGTCTGCTCGGTGAAACTGACCCGGCCGTCGGGGTGGGCGACCGGTCCCTCCGGCACCGACAGCCCGGTGGCGACCACATCCGCGCGGGTCACGCCGGCGCCGCCGCGGCCAGGTCGGCAAGCAGTCGGCCGACCCGCTCCCCCGCCGCCTGGGGACCACCGCGGGTCAGTGCCGCTCCCATGCCGACGGCAACAGCTCCGACGCGTACGTAATCGGCCGCATCGTCGAGCGTGACCCCGCCGGTCGGCACCAGCGGCGCCTGGGGCAGCGCGGCGAGCAGGTCACCGGTCGCCCGCGGACCGTACGCAGAGGCGGGGAAGAGCTTGACCAGGTCGGCGCCGCAGTCCAGTGCCCGCACGATCTCCGTGGCCGACGCCGCACCGGGGATGGCCGCGGCGCCGTAGCGGTGGGCGGTGCGGATCATCGGCCGGCTCACCGCTGGGCTGACCAGGAAGCGCGCGCCGGCCAGCACTGCCAGCCGGGCGCTGGCCGCGTCCAGCACCGTGCCGGCGCCCAAGACCAGGCCGTCGATGCCCCGGGCCGCCACGGCGGCGATGGAGTCGAGCGCACCCGGCGTAGTGAGGGACACCTCGACGACGCGCAGCCCGGCGTCGAGCAGCGCGTCGACCGCAGCATCAGCGCCGATCCGGTCGGCGGCCCGGACGATGCCGATCACCCGCTGGTCCGCAATCGCCGCGGCCACTTCGAAACGATGCACCCCGACCTCCGATCCGACGAGGCTAGCGGGCGACATCGGCGTCGCCGCGCAGCACGGCCGCCAGCGTGGCGGCGCTCGGCAACCCCGGCGTGTCGCCGGTCGCCGCGACGGCGAGCGCGCCCACCGCGGCTCCCTGCCGCAGCGCGTCGGCCAGGTCGGCTCCGCGCAGGTGGGCGGAGAGGAAGCCGGCCGCAAAGGCGTCGCCGGCGCCGACCGGGTCCACCGGATGGGCGACGAACGCCGGCTGGTCGACCGCCGTGCGCCCGTCGGTGCCGCAGCACCCGGCCGCGCCGTCCTTGAGCACCACCCAGCGCGCGCCGCGGTCGAGAAACCAGCCGGCCAGCTCCATCCGGCCATCCTGGTCGGCCGCCCGGCCGGCCAGCAGCGCCGCCTCGTCCACGCCGGCCAGCACGAGGTCGGCCGAGCCGGCGATTTCGCGAGCAGCGGCAACCGCGCCGGGGCTCCCAGGCGACGTCGCAGGTTCGGGTCGTAGGACACGGTGACCCCCGCCGCCCGGGCCGCGGCGATCGCGGCCGCAGTCGCGGCGGCGCAGGAATCCGACAGCACCGGGGTGATCCCGGTGACATGCAGCAGCCGGGCACCGGCGACGTACTCGGCATCCACATCGGGGGCGGCCAGTCGGCTGCCCGCCGAGCCGGCCCGGTAGTAGGCGACCTCGACCGGCCGGCCGCTGGGGCAGTCCCGCACGATCAGGCCGGTGGCCGCGCCGGAGTCGGTGACGGTCCGGCTCAGGTCCAGGCCGTTGCGGCGCAATTCACTGAGGACGACCCGGCCGAACGGATCGGCGCCGACTCGCCCGAACCAGCCGACATGGTGCCCGAGCCTGGCGAGGCCGATGGCGACATTCGATTCCGCCCCGGCGACCTGGCGGCGAAAGCTCGCCGCCTCCTCCAGCGGGACGCCGGCATCGGCCAGGAGCAACACCATGGCTTCGCCGAAGGTCACCACCTCGGGCGCGGCCATCATCGCCGGCAACGCGTCTATTCGCCGAGGACGACGAGCAGGTCCCCGACCTCGACATTCGCGCCGGTGGCCACCAGCAACTCGGCGACGATCCCGTCGCTCGGGCTGGAGATGGTCGACTCCATCTTCATCGCCTCGATGACCACCAGCCCCTGACCCTTGCCGACCCGCTCGCCCACGGCGACCTTGGTCAGGACGACTCCGGGCAGGGCGGCACCCACCTGGCGGGGGTCGGCAGGATCGGCCCGCCGGGCCTGCACCCGCTGCACCGGGACCGAGCGGTCGCGCACCGCCAGCGGCCGCGGCTGGCCGTTCACCCGCAGGTGCAGGGTGCGCAGGCCGTCCGCGGAAACCTCGCCGACGGTCTCCAGCTCGACCAGCACCTCGACCCCGGGCTCCAGGCAGATGGCGACCGTCCGGCCGGGTTGCAGGCCGTACAGGAAGGCCTCGGTCGGGATCACCGAGACGTAGCCGTAGTCCTCGACCGCCTGCCGGTAGTCCGCCCACGGACCCGGGAACAGCAGCCGCGACAGGACTGCCCGGCGATCCGCCCCGTCGAGCGCCTCGTCATCGGCCGGGGCGAGGGTCACCTCGGGCAGCTCCTCGGCCCGGCCGGCGACCGCCATCGTGCGGAACGGCTCCGGGAAGCCGCCCGGCGGGGTGCCGAGCTCGCCGGCCAGGAAACCCAGGACGCTCGCCGGCAGGTCGAAGGAGCCGGGCTGCGCCCGCAGCGCGGCGACGTCGACGTCGCCGCTGGCCAGGAACAGCGCGAGATCGCCGACCACCTTGCTGGTCGGGGTCACCTTGATGGGCTTGCCGAGCAGCTCGTTGGCCACCGCGTACAGCTCCTGCACCTGCTCCCAGCGGTCCCCCAGGCCGACCGCGATCGCCTGCTGACGCAGGTTCGTGAGCTGGCCGCCGGGAATCTCGTGGCGGTAGACGGTGCCGGTCGGGGCCCGCAGCCCGGCCTCGAACGGTGCGTACAGGTCGCGGACCGCTTCCCAGTACGGCTCCAGCGCCGACAGGGCGGCGAGCTCCAGGCCGGTGGACCGCTCGGTGTGCTCGAGTGCCGCGACCAGCGCGGACATGTTGGGCTGGCTGGTGCCGCCGGAGAACGGCGCGGCGGCGGCGTCCACCGCGTCCACCCCGGCCGCCGACGCGGCCAGCAGGGTGGCGAGCTGCCCGCCGGCGGTGTCGTGGGTGTGCAGGTGGACCGGGACGTCGAACTCCGCCCGCAGGGCCCGCACCAACCGATCGGCGGCCGCCGGGCGCAGCACGCCGGCCATGTCCTTGACCGCCAGGATGTGGGCGCCGGTGTCCACTAGCTGGGCGGCCAGGTGCAGGTAGTAGTCCAGCGTGTAGAGCGACTCGGCCGGGTCGGACAGGTCGCCGGTGTAGCACAGCGTGCCCTCGGCCACCTTGCCGGCGTCGATCGCCGCCTCCAGTGCCGGGCGCATCTGCGCCAGGTCGTTGAGCGCGTCGAAGACGCGGAACACGTCCACGCCGGTTGCCGCGGCCTCGGCGACGAAGACGCGGACGACCTTGTCCGGATAGGGCGTATAGCCCACGGCGTTGCGACCGCGCAGCAGCATCTGCAGGCAGACGTCGGGCGCGGCCTCCCGCAGCTCGGCCAGGCGCTCCCACGGGTCCTCGTGCAGGAACCGCAACGCCACGTCGTAGGTCGCGCCGCCCCACGCCTCCAGCGACAGCAGTCCCGGCAGCAGCCGGGCCGTGGCCGGCGCGGCCCCCAGGATGTCGGCGGTGCGCAGGCGGGTGGCCAGCAACGACTGATGGGCGTCGCGCATCGTCGTGTCGGTCACCGCCAGCGCGCGCTGCCCGCGCAGCAGCTCGGCCCAGCGGCAGGGCCCCACCGCGTCGAGCTGTCGCCGGGAGCCGGCCGGTGCGCCGGCCGGCGGCAGCTCGGGCAGTTTGGCAAGCGGGTCCAGCAGCGGACGGGCCGGGCGGGCGAGGCCGTTGACGGTCGCCTCCCCCAGGGCGGCCAGCAGGCGGGTCGTGCGGTCGGTGGGAGTGTGAGCGTCGGTGAGGTAGGGGTGCTCGGCCAGGAACGACGTACGCACCCCGCCGGCCAGGAAGTCGGGGTCGGCCAAGAGCCGGCGCAGGAAGGCCGCGTTGGTCTTGACCCCGCGGACCCGGAATTCTTGCAGCGCCCGGCCAGCCCGTATTGCGGCGGTCGCCAAGTCCGGCCCGCGCGCGGTGAGCTTCACCAGCAGCGAATCGAAGTACGGGGTGATCTCGGCGCCGGCATACACCGCGCCGTCCAGCCGGATGCCGGCCCCGCCCGGCGACTGGTAGCTGGTGATGGTGCCGGTGTCGGGCCGGAAATCGTCGGCGGCGTTCTCAGTGGTGATCCGGCACTGCACGGCGAAGCCGCGTACAGAGATCGCGTCCTGGGTCAGCTTCAGCTCGGCCAGCGTGGCGCCGGCGGCAATCCGGAGCTGGGCGGCGACCAGGTCGACCCCGGTCACCTCCTCGGTCACGGTGTGCTCGACCTGGATCCGCGGATTCATCTCCATGAAGGTGAATGCACCGTCGGCGCCGACCAGGAATTCCACGGTGCCGGCGTTGACGTATCCGACCGCGCGGGCGAAGGTGAGCGCGGCCGCGCACAACGCCTGGCGCGTCTTCTCCGGGAGATCCGGGGCAGGGGCGAGCTCGACGACCTTCTGGTGGCGGCGCTGCACGGAGCAGTCTCGCTCGAACAGGTGGACGACGTCGCCGCGCGAGTCACCCAGGATCTGCACCTCAATGTGACGGGGCCGCTCGACCGCTTGCTCGAGGAAGATCGTGCCGTCGCCGAAGGCCGCCGTCGCCTCGCGGGAGGCCGAATCCGCGGCCGCGGGCAGCTCGGCCGGGGTGCGGACCAGGCGCAAGCCGCGGCCACCACCGCCGGCCGCGGCCTTGACGAAGAGGGGGAATTCCACCGACTCGGCGGCAGCCAGAGCGCCGGCACCGTCGGCTAGCGGCTCACTGGCGCGGAGCACCGGCAGGCCGGCGGCGGCTGCGGCGTGCCGGGCGCTGACCTTGTCGCCGGTGAGCCGCAGCACGTCCGGCGGCGGCCCGACGAAGGTGATGCCGGCCGCGGCACAGGCCTCGGCCAGCGCCGCGCTCTCGGACAGGAAGCCGTATCCCGGATGCAGCCCGTCGGCCCCGGCCCGCTCGGCCACCTCGATCAACGCGGCGATGTCGAGATAGCCGCGGACCGGATGGCCGGGCTTGCCCAGCTGGTAGGCCTCGCCGGCCTTGGTCCGGTGCAGGGACTTGCGATCCTCGGGGGTGTAGACCGCCACCGTGGCCAGGCCCAGCTCAAAGGCCGCCCGCATCACCCGGACGGCGATCTCGCTGCGGTTGGCGACGAGGACCTTGCGCACCACGGCCTCCGGTCGGTCGGCTCGGGATCAGCTGTGCTCGGCGATGTAGGCCTCGGGATCCTTGTCGACCGGGACCACGCCGGTGACGTGCCGCACCTCGAAGGTGGCGAAGGCGACCGCCAGGTCGTGGCGCAATTGCAGGTCCGCGTGCCGCCGGAAGTCGGTCAGGCCCTCCCGCTCCTCCTCGGCCATGTGGTCGCCGTTGGCCTTGTTGGCGGCCGCCACCGCGTCGTGCCAGCTGGGGCTGCCCACCGCATGCCCGGCCACCGCCGCGACCGCATCGCGGATCTCGTTGTGATCGGCGATCGCGTCCTCGGTCTCGTCCTCGGGGGTGTCCTTCCCGCCGGCCCCCTCCCCGACGTGCAGCAGCGCCGGATAGAAGACCCGCTCCTCGGCCTCGGCATGGACCTCCAGGAACGCCGACAGCCTTCCCCACAGCGCGCTCAGCGAGGCGGTGTCGCTGTCGTCGATCTGCTCGAGCAGCGCGAAGAGCCGGCGCTGCTCGTGGTGGTCGTCGAGGATCAGCTGGGTGATGTCCATGGGTGTCCTGTCAGTCGGGGGTTCGGCGACCAGTCTGCCGCACCGGCGGTCGCGCCCGGCAGTCGATAATGAGCCGATGCATCTCGCCACCACGCCCGAAGCCAATGCCCTGCTGCGCGCCGACCCGCTGGCCTTGCTGGTCGGGATGCTGCTGGACCAGCAGATTCCGATGGAGAAGGCCTTCACCTCCCCGCAAGTCCTGGCGCAGCGGATGGGCACCGAGCGCCTCGACGCCGGCGATATCGCCGGCTACGACGCCGCACGATTCGAGGAGCTGTTCCGGCAGGTCCCGGCCCTGCACCGGTTCCCCGCCGCGATGGCCAAGCGGGTCCAGGCGCTGTGCCGGCGCCTCGTGGAGGTCTACGACGGCGACGCCGCGGCCGTCTGGGCGACCGCGGCGAACGGCGACGAGTTGCTGTCGCGCATCACGGCCTTGCCGGGCTTCGGCGAGCAGAAAGCCAGGATCTTCGTTGCGCTGCTGGGCAAGCAGTTCCGGCTCGACATTGCGGGGTGGCGCGAGGCGGCCGGCGCGTACGGCGAAAGCGGCTCGCACCGCTCGGTGGCCGACGTGGTGGACGACGAATCGCTTCAGCGGGTCCGATCCTTCAAGAAGCAGCAGAAGGCTGCGGCTCAGGCAGCCGCCGGTCAGCTACCCGGCCAGTAGCCGGCCGCCCAGGTGGCGCCGGCCAGGCGATTCTGGCCCGACAGGCTCGGGTGGAAGTAGTCGACGGTGCTGACGTCGGCCGGGGCGAAACTCACGTTGAAGGTGGCCAGCTTGTCCCAGCGGCACTGCCGGTAGCGGGCACAGACGGTGGCGAGGGCGGTGTTCAGGCTGCGTTCGTGCGCCAGCACCGCCTGCCGGTCTGCTTCGGTGTCATGGGCGCTGAGGAGGCTCTGGCAGATGCCGTATCGCTGCCAGGTCGCCCGTGCGGCCGGCTTGGTGTGCAGCACCGACCACAGCCGGTACAGGTTGGGAATGGAGGCGACCAGCACTCGTGCGGTCGGGCGCGCCGCGGTGAATTGGGCCAGCGCAGTGCCGAATTCGCGCTGGAACGTGGCTACCGGTGTCATGGCGCGCCGGGTCGACGTGCACACGTCGTTGGCGCCCATCAGCACGGTGACGTAGTCGGGCCGTACGGCGGCGGCTCGCTGCAGCTGAGAGCCGAGGTCGCTCATCTTGGCCCCCGTCTGGGCGACGTTCGTGGCGTGGCCCCGAATCGCCGGATGCTGCCGCAGGATGCGGCGGTAATGGCTCAGGACCCTGGTGGCCGAGCCGGTCGACCACGAATATTGCGGGGAGTCAACGAAGACGCAGCAAGGGCCGACGTCGAAGGCTCGGGTGATCGAGTCGCCGGTCGAGGCCATCACCGCGAGCAGCGGCACAGTGGAAGCCGCCGCGGGCAGCGGCACATTGGTAATAGCCGCGGGCAGCGGCCGGGTGGTGGCGCCCGCGCCGGGTCCCAGCCAGGCGACTCCCCCGAACAGTACGGTGGCGACTACGGGCGCGAAGCGGGTATTTCGCATGCGAGTCTCCTCGGCGGGCCGATGTGGGGCAGTCGTTCGCCCATGGTAGGACCGGCACGCCGGCGTTCGCTGGTGTACGCGGCAACTGTCAGTGAGCTGGACAGGTGACCCCTCAGTCACCTAACATCGGGGATCTGGTGGATGACGACGTCGTATTCAAGGCCCTGGCGGACCCCACCCGCCGCCTGCTTCTGGACCGGCTGTTCGAGCGCGACGGCCGCACCCTCTCCGACCTGGAGTCCGAGGTGGAGATGACGCGCTTCGGCGTCATGAAACACCTGCGGGTGCTGGAGGACGCGGGCCTGGTAGTCACCCGCCGGTCGGGGCGGGAGAAACTGCACTTCCTCAATCCGGTGCCTATCCGGCTGGTCCACGACCGCTGGATCGACAAATACACCGAAGGCCCCGCGGCAGCGCTGGTGCGGCTCAAGCGGGAGCTGGAGGACCGCCCGTAGTCAGTCGAGATCCGAAAGCCCGCGAACGGGCCGATCGCCCCGGTCTCGCGCATCAGCCAGCCGGTGATCTCGTCGGTGTGGGCGAGCCAGGCGTCGCCGGCCCGGCGGAGCACGGCGGACCGGTCGGTGTAGGGGGCGGCCCACGCGCGCTGGGCCTCGTGGCCCACCGCAGCGGATCGGCCGACCCGTCCGTCCATTGACCGTCGAAGATCTCGCCCTGCCACGCCAAATCCAGAAGTGCCATCGGCTTTTCTCCGCCGTCCGGCTCCCCGCGTCACTGCTCGGCCGGGCGACTGCGCACCCCAGAAGGTACCCGCGGGGACGCACCGGATCCGGCCGTCCGGGCGGGCCCACCATGCCGTCCATCACAATGCCTTCCATGACCCCGCCCGCAGAAGACGCGCCGCCGACTGGGGCGGACCAACCGGCATTGAGCTATCTGACCGGATTTCACAACGAGCTGAGCAGCGAGGCGGTGAGGGGCGCCGTGCCGGTGGGGCGCAATTCACCGCAGCGGCACCCGCTCGGGCTGTACGCAGAATTGCAGAGCGGCACCGCATTCACCGTGCCCCGGCACCGCAACCGCCGGACCTGGACCTACCGGATCCGGCCGTCCGCGGCGCATCGGCCCTATCACCGGATACCCGACGGCACCTGGCACAGCGCACCGTTCGTCGACGCCGAGCCCTCCCCCAACCGCCTGCGCTGGGACCCCGTGGACCTGCCGACCCGGCCCTGCGACTTCGTCGACGGGATCTGGACCTACGGCGGCAACGGGCAGGTCGCAAGCCACCTCGGCGTGGGCATCCACGCCTACCGGGCGAATGAATCCATGACCGATCGGTATCTCGTCGATGCCGACGGCGAGCTGCTGGTCGTCCCGCAGGCCGGCCGGCTCCGGCTGCACACCGAGCTAGGCATCCTCGACGCCGGACCCGGTGAGATAGCGCTGATCCCCCGCGGGATGCGCTGGCGGGTCGAACTGCTCGACGCTGTCGCGGCCGGCTACCTCTGCGAGAACTACGGCGCCTCCTTCGAGCTGCCCGAGCTGGGGCCGATCGGCTCCAACGGCCTGGCCGACCCGCGCGACTTCCGGGCACCGGTGGCAGCCTTCGAGGACTCCGAGAGCCCGGTGCAGGTGGTCCAAAGATTCGGTGGCCACCTGTGGGCCACCGAACTCGACCAGTCGCCGCTGGACGTCGTCGGCTGGCACGGCACCCTGGCGCCCTATATCTATGACACCGCGCATTTCATGGTGCTCAATACGGTCAGCTTCGACCATGCCGACCCGTCCATCTTCACCGTGCTGACGTCCCCGACCGACACGCCGGGGCTGGCCAACGCCGACTTCGTGATCTTCCCGCCGCGCTGGCAGGTCGCCGAGGACACCTTCCGGCCACCGTGGTATCACCGCAACGTGATGAGCGAATTCATGGGCCTAGTCCGTGGCACGTACGACGCTAAGGCCGGCGGCTTCGCGCCGGGCGGGGCCAGCTTGCACAATTCGTGGAACTCGCACGGCGCCGATGCCGAGACCTTTGAAACTGCCTCGAACGTCGAGCTGCTCCCCGCCAAGCTCGACGACACCCTGGCCTTCATGTTCGAGACCCGGCTGCCGATCGCGACGACGCGGCAGGCGATGGAATCACGGGCCCGGCAGGAGGACTACGACGCGGTCTGGGCGGGTCTCCCCCGACAGTTCCGGCGGCCCGGCGGCTGACAGTCCTGGACATGCGGCCCGGCGGCTGACGCTCCCGGACATGCGACCCGGCAGGCCGATCACAGACTCCGCAAAGCGGGCAGGACGTCTTCGGCTAACTGGGTGAGGAATCGCCGCTGGTCGTGACCGGGCCCGTGGAAGACCAGCTGATCGAAGCCGGCCTGCAGGTAGGGCCTGATCTGGGCCACCGCGTCGTCGGCGTCCGACGCGACGATCCAGCGCTTGGCGACCTGCTCGATCGGCAATTGGTCGGCCAGCCGCTCCATCTCGTCGGAGTCGGCGACGCTGTGCTTCTGCTCCTGGGTCAGCGACAGCGGTGCCCAGAAGCGGCAATTCTCCAGCGCTTGCTGACGATCGCGGTCGTAGGACAGCTTGATCTCGATCATCTTCGAAATGGCCGCCGGCTCCCGGCCGGCGGCCGACGCGCCGTCGGCCAGAGCGGGCAGGAGCTTGTCGGTGTAAAGCTCCATGCCCTTGCCAGAGGTGCAGATCAGGCCGTCGCCGGCCCGGCCGGCGTACTTCGCCATCACCGGGCCGCCGGCGGCGAGGTAGATCGGCACCGGCCCGGCGGGTTTGTCGTACACGGTCGCCGAGACGGTGCGGTAGAAGTCGCCGTCGAAGGTGACCCGGTCCTCGCTCCACAGCCGCCGCAGCAAGGTGACCGCCTCCCGCAGGCGCGCGAAGCGGCCGCTGAAGTCCGGCCACTCCTGACCGGTCACCGCCGTCTCGTTGAGCGCCTCACCGGTGCCGAGCCCGAGCATCATCCGCTCGGGATAGAGGCAGGCCAGGGTGGCGAAAGCCTGGGCGATGACCGCGGGGTTGTAGCGGAAGGTCGCGGTGAGCACCGACGTGCCCAGCCGCACCCGGCTGGTCCGCTCCCCCACCGCGGCCAGCCAGGACAGGGAGAACGGCGCATGGCCGCCGGTGTGCCGCCACGGCTGGTAGTGGTCGC
>JAABUK010008155.1_pt1 | contig 14798 bp, 12 predicted proteins | sample 5559141 | NCBI WGS metagenome assembly JAABUK01 (sample SAMN10711869, study PRJNA513367) | rock metagenome | isolation source: Antarctica rocks | place: Antarctica: Victoria Land, Pudding Butte nord | collected 2016-01-03
CTCGCCCACCAAACGTTCAAAGACACCGACAACCTCACCTGCGCCATCCACGCCGCCGTCAAGCGGCTCAACAAGGAACGCATGAAGGCCCACCCGTGTGACAACCTAAAAAAAGCTGCTTAGGAGGCGTTCGACGCGCAAGAGGGATCGTGGCGCACCGCTTGGCCACGCGATGCGACGGCAGCACAAGCCGCCGTCGGCTCAAAACGGCAATCGAGGAGAAGACTTAAATGAAACGCTCTGCTCTCATCGGCCCGATGGCAATATGCCTCAGCTTCGGGTTGGCGGCGCCCCTGTCCGCGGCACCGTCTCCAGCCACGGATGCGACGGCCGGAGCGACTCCGGCCGCCAAGGCGCCAAGTGCGGCGTCTGCCAGGACGGGGGACGCCGCGGTCCAACCGGCGGCGGCGTGCCTCGCCGATCTGCGCAGCTTCAGCGGCAAGATGGGGCATGACGGCTACTGGCTGGGCGGATCTGAATATGGCTATGGCTACCCGATGGGCGGCTACGGATACGGCTACAACTACCCGATAGGCGCCTATCCCGCATCCGGCGGCTACAGCAATGCGCGGCCGGGCTATGAAGTCCGCACTCTCCTTGCGTCCGCCAAGATCCTCGCCCAGCAAGGCCAGCAGCAGCCGTGCGAGACCATCCTCACCACGGCACGGACACTCTACGGGCGCTACGTTGCCCAGATGCACAGCCGGGGAATTTCGACATACAGCGGCCCGAACTGGCACCAGCAGGAAATCGCCGCCGCGTTGCCGGTCACTGACCAGAAAGCGGCCTTCCGATCCGACCAGTTGCTCGACACCGACGTGCTCAGCCTGGCGGGCGGGTCGCTTGGCAGTGTCCACGACATCATCATGAGCCCGGAGACCGGGAAGATCGCCTATCTGGTGATCGCGCGCGGTGGTCTCTTCGGCATTGATCAGAAGTATGTCCCGGTCCCCTGGGACGATTTCAAGGCAACCCCGAACGCGGCCGTGCTCGTGCTCAATACCACGAAGGCCGCGCTGCAAGCCGCCCCGCAAGTGAGCGACGACAAGTTCGCGGCCAAGGGCCAGTTCGAGCAGGAGAGCAAGCAGGTCGACGACTACTGGAAGACGCAGCTCGCGAGCAAGGCCGGCAATTAGAGCACGCCCGGTTGGCAGCTCCGGCTTAGGGGGCGGGCGAGGCCGAACGTGGCGGTGGGATGCGCCAGCCCCTGCATCCCGCTGCTTTCTTGCCCTGCCCCCGCGGCGCTGGAGCCGGCGCGGGTCTGACCGCGCGCGCAGAGGTTGGCCAGAGGATGAGCATCCCGTGAGTATTTTCCGACCCTCGGCGATTTGGCGAACTCCGACCAACTAGGGTGGTGTCACACCCCGCGCGAACCTGACGTTCTGGGCGCGGCGTTGACCTCTCCAGGAGGGAGCCATGCCCAACATCTTCGCATTGCGCGACTCGGGCCTGAACGCGTTCCTGTTCTCAGAAGTCGGGGTGGAACCGAACGGAACCAGCCTGACGATTCTGTCTCTGCTGGCTCGTCTGGGAAAGGACCCCTGGGACGAGGCCGCCGCCTGGGCCGATAAGCCGAAGGACGCCGCGATCCGGTTGCTGACCGACAGCATCTCGCAGTTGCCTCCGAACCAGCAGGCGTTCGACGATGCCCACCTGACGGCCTCGCGCCCGGTCGCCCTGTTGCCGACGCAGGGGCCGCCCAAGGCTGCACCTGACATGCCGGCAGGCTTGGCGGCCATTCCCATAATGAGTTGGCTGGTCGTCGCCTACTTCTCGCTGTTCCTCGTCTTCAATCTCTGGCTGGCGGCTGCCCCGAAACCCGGCGCCGCAGGCACGCCAGCCATTCATGCGGCGGCAGCATCAACGAAGTGATGACGGTGCGGCGGAGCCATGCGCCGGGAGCTGGCTCGATCCTGACGCTCAACGCCGGATCATCCAGCTTCAAGTTCGCCGTGTTCGGCCAGGATGCGGCCGGCGGGTTGGCAGCCACGCTCCGGGGCCAGGTCACGGGCCTCGGGGCAGCGCCGCACCTCGTTGCCCACGATGCCGCCGGCGTCGAACTGGCCAGCCGGCACTGGCCTGAAGGCCCGCCGCCCCCGTTTGCCGAGGTGCTGGACGCCTTGCTTGCTTTCGCCGACGGCCATGCCGGGCAGGCCGGCCTGGCCGCGGTGGGCCACCGCGTCGTGCATGGCGGCGCCGGCCACCTGGCGCCGGCACGCGTCACGCCCGGCCTGCTGGATGATCTCGAGGCGCTGACCCGGCTGGACCCGTTGCACATGCCGCACAACATCGCGCCGATCAAGGCGATGGCCTCGGCGCGCCCGGCCCTGCCGCAGGTCGCCTGCTTCGACACGGCCTTTCACAGCACCCTCCCCCCGGTCGCGCGCCGGACCGGCCTGCCCCGGGCGCTGGAAGCCGATGGTATCCGCCGCTACGGCTTCCATGGCCTGTCCTATGAATACATCGCGGGCCGGCTGGCGGAGCAGGCGCCTGCCCTGGCGCGGGGCCGGGCCGTCATCGCCCATCTCGGCTCCGGCGCGAGCCTCTGCGCGCTGCAGCAAGGGCGCAGCATCGCGACCACGATGGGGTTCAGCGCGCTGGATGGCCTGCTGATGGCGACCCGCTGCGGCAGCCTCGATCCGGGCATCATCCTCCATCTCGGCCGGGCCGGGCGCAGCTTCGCCGAGATCGAGGACATGCTCTACCGCCGCTCGGGGCTGCTGGGCGTCTCGGGCATCAGCGGCGACATCCGGCAGTTGCTGGCAAGCGACGACCCGCACGCGGCCGAGGCGACCGATCTGTTCACCTACCGCATCGCCGCCGAGACGGCTGCGATGGCTTGTGCCCTCGGCGGACTGGACGGGATCGTCTTCACCGCCGGCATCGGCGAGCACGCGCCGGCCATCCGCGCCGCGGTCTGTGCGCGGCTCGCCTGGCTGGGCACCATCCTCGACCCGGCGGCCAACGCGGCTGGCGCCCCCCTCGTCAGCCAGCCCGGCAGCCGCGTCGAGGTGCGCGTCATCGCGACGGACGAGGAGGCGATGATCGCGCAGCACACCAAAACGGCTGTCGAGCGGGCGACGGCAGGCTGAAAATTTGTCGAGCCTCCCCGGCTCTGGGTGTTTTCCGATCCTGCCCAAAAGCGCGGCGAAGCCGCATCTTGATGGCGCGACCACCAGCAGGAGGAAGTCCATGCGGCCGTTCATCGCCGGAAACTGGAAGATGCATGGGCTGACGCCGCAACTCGACGAGATCAAGACGATCGCGGCGTCGGTCACGGCGACGCCGCCCCATGCCGACGTGCTCATCTGCGTGCCCCATACGCTGGTGTTCCGGGCGGCACAGGCAGCGGGGGGCAGGATCGCGATCGGCGGGGAAGACTGCAGCGCGGAGAAGGCGGGGGCGTTCACCGGGGATGTCGATGCGGACATGCTCAAGGACGCGGGCGCCACGGCCGTGATCCTGGGCCATTCGGAGCGCAGGCGCATCCACCACGAGACCGACGCGCTGGTTGCCGTCAAGGCGGCGGCGGCGTGGGCTTCGGGCCTCTCGACGATCATCTGCATCGGGGAGACCAAGGAACAGCGCAGCGCCGGCCAGGCATTGGCGGTTTGCGGCGGCCAGTTGGCGGCAAGCCTGCCCGACCTTCCCGCCGGGTGCGGAACGTCGGTCGCCTACGAGCCGCTGTGGGCGATCGGCTCCGGCCATATGCCCGGCGACGGGGACATCGTCGCCGTCCACGCGCACATCCGGTCCTGCCTGGTGGCGCGGTTCGGCGACGCCGGACAGGCGGTGCGTATCCTCTATGGCGGCTCGGTGACCTCGTCCAATGCGCGCGCGATACTCGGGCTGCCGGACGTCGGCGGCGTGCTGATCGGCGGCGCGAGCCTGACGGCAGCCGATTTCGATGCCGTGCTCGGTGTCGCCCGGACCTTGGCCTCAACGCCGGACGCCGTGGCGGCTGAGTAGATTCCGATGCTGCCGGTGTGGCGGGCGCCCGGATAGCTTGCCCGCTGCTTCGTCGCACGACGCGCCAGCGCAAGGAGACGGCCGCTTCTGCCCGGCCGCATCATCGGGAACTGCACTGCGCCGCCGCACCGAAATGCCGTCCGTGGGCAATCGAAATAGGATAAATACCATGGCAATTTCGAGTGCCGCCCACGCCAAGTCCCCGGACGCGAAGCCCGCCTCGCCATCCGACGCAAAGGATGACCTGAAGACGCTGCCGATCGCGGAGGTCGAGAAGCGGCTGGGCTCGTCGCCGGATGGCCTGACCGGCGCCGAGGCTGCGACGAGGCTCACGAAATACGGCCCGAACGAGATCGAGGAGAAGAAGACCAACGCCTTCCTCAAGTTCCTCATGTACTTCTGGGGGCCGATCCCTTGGATGATCGAGGTCGCCGTCGTGCTGTCGGGCATCGTCCGGCATTGGCCCGACTTCTTCATCATCCTGCTGCTGCTCTGCGCCAACGCCTGCATCGGCTTCTGGGAGGAGCGGCAGGCGGGTAACGCCATCGAGGCCCTGAAAGCCAAGCTGGCGATCAAGGCCCGGGTCAAGCGGGACGGGAAATGGATCACCCCTCCCGCCAAGGAGGTCGTGCCGGGCGACGTCATCCGCCTGCGCCTGGGCAACATCGTGCCGGCGGACGCCCGGCTGCTCGACGGCGGCGAGGTCTCCGTCGATCAGGCCGCGTTGACCGGCGAGTCGCTTCCCGCCAGCAAGAAGCCGGGCGACGCCGTGTTCTCCGGTTCGATCATCCGGCGCGGAGAGATCGGCGCCCTGGTCTATGCCACCGGGGCCAAGACCTATTTCGGCAAGACCACCCGCCTGGTGGAGACCGCGCACACCGTCAGCCACTTCCAGAAGGCCGTGCTGCGGATCGGCAACTACCTGATCGTGCTTGCGGTCGCATTGGTCGCCGTCATCATCGGCGTCGGCATCTATCGCGGCGATCCTATCCTCACCACGCTGCAATTCGCGCTCGTGCTGACGGTCGCCGCGATCCCGGTGGCGATGCCCACGGTGCTCTCGGTCACGATGGCGGTCGGCGCGCGCCTGCTTGCCAAGAAGCAGGCGATCGTTAGCAAGCTCGTCGCCATCGAGGAGCTGGCGGGCGTGGACGTGCTGTGCGCCGACAAGACCGGGACGCTCACGCAAAACAAGCTGACGCTGGGCGATCCGTTCTGCATCGGCGACGCAAAGCCCGCCGATGTCGTCCTCGCAGGCGCCTTGGCGTCGCGCGCCGAGGACAACGACGTCATCGATCAGGCCGTGCTCGGTGGGCTGAAGGATGACAAGGTCCTGCAATCCTACGACGCGCAGCACTTCCAGCCGTTCGACCCCGTGCACAAGCGGACCGAGGCGACGTTGAAGGGCGGGGATGGGGCGGCCTTCAAGGTCACCAAGGGGGCGCCCCAGGTGATACTTGCGCTCGCCGCCAATGCCGCTGCGGTCAAGGACACCATGGACGAGGCGGTCAACGACTTCGCCGCCCGCGGCTTCCGGGCGCTCGGCGTTGCCCGCGCGGACGGCGGCGGCGGCTGGCAGCTGCTCGGCGTGCTGCCGCTTTTCGATCCGCCGCGCGAGGACGCGAAGTCGACCGTCGCCACGGCGCGCCAGATGGGTGTGCAGCTCAAGATGGTGACCGGCGATGCGCTGGCGATCGCGCGGGAGACCGCCACCACGCTCGGCATGGGAGCCAACATCCTCGACGGTGCCAGCCTCGGCGACTCCAAGCAGGACGAGACCGATGCCGTCGCAAAATCCATCGAGTCCGCCGATGGCTTCGCGCAAGTGTTCCCCGAGCACAAGTTCCACATCGTCGACGTCTTGCAGAAGCACGGCCACATCGTCGGCATGACCGGCGACGGGGTGAACGACGCCCCGGCGCTGAAGCAGGCCGATTGCGGCATCGCCGTCTCGGGCGCGACCGATGCGGCGCGGGCGGCGGCGGCGATCGTGCTGATGACGCCGGGGCTGACGGTGATCATCGACGCGATCAAGGAAAGCCGCCGCATCTTCCAGCGCATGAACAGCTACGCGATCTACCGGATCGCGGAGACGCTGCGCGTCCTGTTCTTCATGACGCTCGCGATCCTGGTGTTCAACTTCTACCCGCTCACCGCCGTGATGATCGTCATGCTGGCGTTGCTCAACGACGGGGCGATCCTGTCGATCGCCTACGACAACGTCCACTACAGGGACGCGCCCGAAGCCTGGAACATGCGCGTCGTGCTGGGCGTCTCCACGGTGCTCGGCGTGCTCGGCGTCATCACCGCGTTCGGGCTGTTCTTCCTCGCCGAGCGCGTGTTCCACATCGACCGCGAACACATCCAGACCATGATGTACTTGAAGCTGTCGGTCGCCGGGCACCTGACGATCTTCCTGACGCGCACCCGCGGCCCGTTCTGGTCCATCCGTCCGGCTCCGATCCTTTGGGGCGCGGTGCTGGGAACGCAGGCCCTGGCGACGTGCATCGCGCTGTTCGGGTTCGGCCTGGTGACGCCGCTGGCGTGGTACTGGGCGCTGCTGGTCTGGGGCTGGGCGCTGGCCTGGTTCCTCGTGAACGACCGGTTCAAGCTGTTGGCCTATTCGGTCCTCGACCGCCTCAAGATCAGCGAGGCGGCTGGGGCGGCAGCACCGCCGCAGGTTTCCGCACCTGCCGCTTCCGGAGCCAAGGATGGCAAGGCCGATGCGAAAGCTGATCCCGTGCCGGCCGCCGAAGCAGCCCCCCCTGCGGCGCCTGTTCCCAAGCCGGGACCACAGGCTCCCGGCAACCCCCATTCCCAGCCGGCGCAAGCGGCGGCACCCGCACCGCCGGGCAGGCCGGCGCCGCAACCCGTTGCCGCTGCCAGCGCCGCCAGCGCGGGTGTCGCCGCGCTGCTCGACAGGAAGCTCGGGGACATCCTGCTGGCCGGCGTGCTCAAGAACCCGGCCGAGGCAGGGCACCTCATCACCGATGCGATCGCCGAGGCCGAGGCGCCAGCGGGGGGCAAGCCTGCGGAGGCCAAGCCAACTGAGGCAGCCTCACCGCCTCTGAAGGCTGCCGAATGACCGATCGGCGGGGGAGAAGCGGCATGAAGATCCATCTCAAGGACTTCCGTGTCCCAGAAGGAGAGAAGGTGGACCTTAAGAAGCGTTCCACCGTCGTCGATCCGTTCTACAAGTCGAAAGAGGACTACGAGACTCAGCTCGCCGAGCACGTCGAGCGACTGAGCGCGTTGCAGCAGCTCCATTATGCCGCCAGCAAGCATGCCGTCCTGCTCATCTTCCAGGCCATGGACGCGGCGGGCAAGGACGGCGCGATCCGGCACGTGATGTCGGGCGTGAACCCGCAGGGGTGCCAGGTCTTCAGCTTCAAGCACCCAAGCGCCACCGAACTGAAGCACGACTTCCTTTGGCGCACGACGCGCGACCTGCCGGAACGGGGCCGGATCGGCATCTTCAACCGTTCGTACTACGAGGAAGTGCTGGTCGTCCGCGTGCATCGCAGCATCTTGCACAGCGAGGCCATCCCGGACGCTCCGCATCACGACAGCAAGGTCTGGGACGAGCGTTACCGTTCGATCCTCGACCTGGAGCGGCACCTGCACGCCAACGGCACCCGGGTGGTCAAGATCTTCCTCCACCTCTCGAAGGAGGAGCAGCGCCAGCGTTTCCTGGCGCGCATTGACGAGCCTGACAAGAACTGGAAGTTCAGCACCGCCGACGTCGAGGAGCGGAAGTTCTGGAAGCAGTATCGCCACGCATATGAGGAGTGCCTGGGCGCCACCAGCACGGACGACTCGCCCTGGTTCGTCGTACCCGCCGACGACAAGGAGAACGCCCGGCTGATCGTGTCGCAGATCGTGGTGGACACCCTGGACGGCCTCGGCATGGGCTATCCCACGGTGACGGCGGAGCGGGCGGGGCAACTGCAGGCGATCCGGGCGGAACTCGTCGGGTGAACGCCATCGGCAGGGCGCCGGCCGCCGCCGCCGCCGCGGCCACGGCGGGCCAGACGGTCACGCCATGGCTGGCCGTGGTGTTGGCCGTCATCCTCCTTTCCGGCGCCCTGTTCGGCTACGACCAGGGCGTCATCTCCGGCGCGCTGCACGGCATCAAGGCGACGTTCTCGCTCAGCGCGCTGCTGGTCGAGGTGGTGACGAGCTGGGTCACGCTCGGCGCGTTGTTCGGCGCGCTCGCCGGGGGCGAGCTGGCCGACCGGCTGGGCCGCAAGCGTGCGGTGCTGATCGCGGGCGTGGTGTTCACCGCAGGCTCGCTCATCGAGGCGCTGGCGCCGGACACGCTGATGCTGGTCGGCGGACGGCTGATCGTCGGCGCGGGAGTCGGCGTCGCTGCCGTGGCCGCTCCGCTCTATGCCGCGGAGTTGGCGCCATCGGCCCTGCGCGGGCGCTTCATCTCCGCCTACCAGCTTGCCGTCGCAGGCGGCATCTTCATCGCCTACCTGGTGGACGGATGGCTGTCGAAGGGCGATGCCTGGCGCTGGATGCTCGGCCTCTCTGCCGCGCCGGGGCTGATGCTGGTCGCGGTCGCGCTGGTGACGCCGCAATCGCCGCGGTGGCTGATGCGGATGGGCCGCCGGACCGATGCCGCCGCCCAGATGCGCAAGATACGCCCCGGAGCCGACCCCGGTCCGGGCCTCGATGCGATCGCGGCCGTCCTGGACAAGGAGAAGGGCCGGGCCTCCTGGGGCGAGGTGTTCGGCAAGCAGTGGCGGCGCCCGTTGCTGGTGGGCGTGGGCCTTGCCGTGTTCCAGCAGATCACCGGCGTCAACGCGATCATCTACTATGCCGACCAAGTCTTCGCCGCCGCCGGCTTCACGACGCAGGATGCGCAGACGACGGTGACCACCTGGGCGGTCGGCGGCGTCAACGTGGCGGCCACCTTCATCGCCATCGCCTTCATCGACCGGCTGGGACGGCGCAAGCTGCTGCTTGCCGGGCTGCTGGGGATGGGCCTGAGCCTGGCCGTCGTCGGCGCCGCCTTCGAGTTCATGACGGCCGCCGCCGGCCCGGCCGGCCCTGCGGCGCCGAGCGTGGCGGGGATCGTGACGCTGGCGGCGCTGGTGGTGTTCATCGCCTGCTTCGCGTTCTCAATGGGTCCGGTGGTCTGGACGGTCATCAACGAGATTTTCCCCGGCCACATCCGCGGGCGGGCCGTGGCCGTCGCGACCGCCTTCAACTGGGCATCGGCCTTCGTCGTCAGCCAGGTGTTCCTGTCGCTGATCGGCGCGGTCGGCAATTCGTTCACCTTCTGGCTGTTCGCCCTGTTCTGCTTGCTCGGCTGGGCCTTCGTCTTCTACGCCGTGCCGGAGACCAAGGGCCGCTCGCTCGAACAAATCCAGCAGATCTGGAAGACGAAGGGCGCATGATGCTGCTCGCTGGCGACATCGGCGCCACCACCACCCGGCTGGCGCTGGTCTGCCCCGGCGCCGGGCCGCGCAAGTTCGTGGCCGAGGAGGAGTTCCCGAGCGTCTCCTTCAAGGGATTGCAGCCGATCGTCGAGCAGTTCCTGGGCAAGCACGGTGAACGGCCGGACGCGGCCTGCTTCGACGTCGCCGGCCCGGTGGTCGCCGGACGCGCCCACCTCACCAACCTGCCCTGGGACCTTGAGGAAGGCGCGCTCTGCCGCGACCTGGGGCTTGGCCGCATCACGTTGCTGAACGACCTGGAGGCGATCGCGCACGCGGTGCCGCACCTGCGGCCCGGGGAAGTGGTCGAGGTCAACGCCGGCGCCCCCGTCCCGCACTCGCCCATTGCGGTGCTGGCGCCGGGCACCGGGCTTGGCGAGGCGTTCCTGGTCTGGAGCGGGGAGCACTATGTCACCTGTGCGTCCGAAGGCGGGCACGCGGACTTCGCTCCGACCAACGAGGTGCAGGCCGGGCTTTGGAAGTTTCTGACCGGGCGCTTTCGACACGCGGCCTATGAGCGGGTCTGTGCCGGCTCCGGCGTGCCGAACGTTTATGACTACGTGCGCTCCCGTGACCCGTCATCGGAGGCTGCGGCGTTCCGGGCCGCCCTGGATGCCGCAGAAGACCGCACCCCCGCGATCCTCGATGCCGCGCTGCATGATGCGGACAATGCCCTGGCAGCCGAGACGCTGCGGATCGTCATCGATGTCTGGGGCGCCGATGCCGGCAACCTCGTCCTGAAGGTCCTGGCGACCGGTGGACTATACTTGGCCGGCGGCCTGCCGCCGCGGCTGGTGCCGCAGCTTCGGGACGGCGCGTTCATGCGCGCCTTCACGGCCAAGGGACGGTTCGCCCACCTCCTGGCCGCGGTGCCGGTACACATCATCACGATCAACGCCGCCCTGCTCGGGACGGCGATCTACGGCCTGCACCAGGCGGCAGGCCATCCCCTGCCCAGGAACCCCGTCAGCAACGGGGCGGCACCCCCCGGCGCCAAAGACCGCCGTGCGGTCCAGCACGCAACCAAGCACGAGAGGACCATGTCATGACCGTGAATGCACCCAAGGCGCTGAACCAGCTTGGGCAGAGCCTGTGGCTCGACAACATCAGCCGCGACCTGCTCGATCACGGCACGCTGGCCGGATACATCGAGGCAAACTCCGTCACCGGCCTCACTTCCAACCCGACGATCTTCGACCACGCGATCTCGCGCGGGTCGGCCTACGATGACGAGATCAGCCGCCAGCTCGATGCCGGGCGGTCCGGCGAGGCGTTGTTCTTTGTCCTCGCGGTGCAGGAACTGGTTCGCGCGGCGGACCTGCTTCGCGCCCGTGCACGCACGCACGGGCACGGTGGACGGCTTCGTGTCGCTGGAGGTCTCGCCCTTGCTCGCCTACGACACGGCGGCCACGCTGGCGCAGGCGAAGGCGCTGCACGCCCAGGCCGGCAAGCCCAACCTGTTCATCAAGATTCCCGGTACCCCGGAAGGCTTGCCGGCCATCGAGGACGCCATCTTCGCGGGCGTTCCGGTCAACGTCACCCTGCTGTTCTCGGCCGCCCACTACAAGGCCGCCGCCGACGCTTACCTGAAAGGTCTTGAGCGCCGGGTCGCGGCGGGGCTTCCGCCCGATGTCCGGTCGGTCGCGTCCCTGTTCGTCAGCCGCTGGGACCGCGCCGTGGCAGACAAGGTGCCGGCCGCGCTCCGCAACACGCTTGGCATCGCCGTCGGCCAGGCGACCTACCAAGCCTATCGCGACGTGCTCGAAAGCAATCGGTTCCAGCGGCTGCAGAACCTCGGCGCCCGCCCGCAGCGGCTGCTGTTCGCCAGCACGGGCACCAAGGACAAGTCCGCTTCGGACACGCTCTATGTGGACAGCCTGGCAGCACCGAACACCGTCAATACGATGCCGGAGGATACCCTGAAAGCCTACGCCGACCACGGCGCCGTGCCCGAGCCGATGCCGCGCGACGGCGGCTCCGCAAGGAGGGTCTTCGCCGCCCATGCTGACGCCGGGATCGACCCGCTTGCCCTGGCGGCGCAGCTGCAGACGGACGGCGCCAAGGGTTTCGTCAAATCCTGGCGCGACCTGCTCGCGGCGATCGATGCCAAAAGCAAGGTGGTGGCCTAACATTATGGATATCATCACGACGACCCTTACGGCGACCCCGGCCTGGACGGCGCTGGCAGCGCACCACGAGCGGATCAAGGACGTGCATCTGCGCCAATTGTTCGCGGAAGATCCCGGCCGGGCCGAGCGCTTCTCGGCCGAAGGCGCCGGCCTGTTCCTCGACTACTCGAAGAACCGCATCACCGGCGAGACGCTCCGCCTGTTGCTGGCGCTGGCCGGCCAGCAAGGCGTGACCCGGCGGCGCGACGCGATGTTCGCCGGGGAGAGGATCAACGCGACGGAGCGCCGGGCCGTGCTGCACGTAGCGTTGCGGGCACCACGCGGCGAGCGGATCGAGGTTGATGGCCAGGACGTGGTGGCGGACGTGCATAGGGTGCTCGACGCGATGGCCGTCTTCGCAACCCGACTCCGCGACGGGACCGCCGTCGGCCATACCGGCAAGCGCATCCGCAACGTGGTCAACATCGGCATCGGCGGTTCTTATCTTGGGCCAGAGATGGCCTACCGCGCGCTGCAGCCGTTCAGCGACCGCTCGATCACGTTCCGCTTCGTGGCCAACGTGGACGGTGCCGCCTTCACCGAGGCCACGCATGGCCTGGACGCGGCGGAGACGCTGTTCATCGTCTCCTCCAAGACGTTCACGACGCTCGAAACGATGACCAATGCCGGCGCTGCTCGGGCCTGGCTGGTGGACGCGCTCGGGTCCGACGCCGCCGTCTCCAGGCATTTCGCCGCGGTCTCGACCAACCATGCGGCCGTCGCCGCCTTCGGCATCGACCCGGCCAACGTGTTCGGGTTCTGGGACTGGGTCGGTGGCCGTTACTCGATGGACAGCGCGATCGGCCTGTCCACCATGATCGCGGTCGGCCCCGAGCACTTCCAGGCGATGCTGGGCGGCTTCCATGCCATGGACGAGCACTTCCGCACCGCACCGCCAGAAGCCAACCTGCCGATGCTGCTGGGGCTGCTCACGGTCTGGTACAACAACTTCTTCGGCGCCCAGACGCTCGGGATCATGCCCTACTCGGACAACCTGGCCCGGCTGCCCGCCTACCTCCAGCAGTTGCAGATGGAGAGCAACGGCAAGCACGTGGACTTCGACGGCCGCGACGTGGGCTGCCAGACCGGCCCCATCATCTGGGGCGAACCCGGAACCGACGGCCAGCATTCGTTCTACCAGTTGCTGCACCAGGGCACCAAGCTGGTCTCCTGCGACATGATCGGCTTCTGCCAGCCGTTGAGCGCCCTCGCCGGCCAGCACGACCTGCTGATGGCCAACCTGTTCGCCCAGGCCGAGGCGCTGGCCTTCGGCAAGACCGCAGAGGAGCTGCAGGCGGAAGGCTCGCCCGGCTTCCAGACGCCCTTCCGCGTCACCGAGGGCAACCGGCCGACCAACGTGATCCTGGCCGACCGTCTCGACCCAGCAACGCTCGGCAGCCTTGTGGCACTCTATGAGCACAGCGTGTTCACGCAGGGGGCCATCTGGGAGATTGACAGCTTCGACCAGTGGGGCGTCGAATTGGGCAAGGTGCTGGCCAGCCGCATCATTCCCGAGCTGGGGCACGGCGCCGAACCCAGGCTGAGCCACGACGCTTCGACCAACGCCCTGATCGGGCGCTACCGGACCCGGCGCGGATGAACGACCTTGCGGCACGGCTGAAGCAGCAGGCCGGCGAGCTGGCGGCGGGATTGGTCAAGTCCGGCATGGTCATAGGGCTGGGTACCGGATCGACGGCGATCTTCGCCACGCGCCGGATTGCCGAACGGCTGCGCGCCGGCGAGCTTGAAAGGATCGTCGCGGTCGCCACCTCGTCCGCGACCGGCGCCGCTGCACGGGGGCTTGGCATCCCGATGCTGGCGGATGACATCCCGCGGGACATTGACCTGACCATCGACGGCGCCGACGAGGTGGACCCGGCCATGGGCCTCATCAAGGGCGGCGGCGGCGCGCTGCTGCGCGAGAAGATCGTGGCGCAGGCCAGCCGGCGCGAGGTGATCGTCGTGGACGAGAGCAAGCTATCGCCCAAGCTCGGCACGCACCGGGCGCTGCCCGTGGAGGTGCTGGAGTTCGGCTGGCGCTCGCAGGCGCGCTTTCTGGAACGCCTCGGCGCTGTGGTCACGCTGCGTGGTCAGGTTGACGGGGCATACCGCACGGACGGAGGGAACATGATCCTCGACAGCCGGTTTGGCGCGATCGCGGATGCAAGGGCACTCGCCAGCAAACTGGAGGCCCGGGCCGGCATCATCGAGCACGGCCTGTTCCTGGGGCTTGCCCAGGAGGTGATCGTCGCCGGCGCCGCGGGCGTGCGGCACGTGCGCCGTGGGGAGCCGATGCCCGTGCCGATGGAGCCGTCGCGGTGACCGGCATGGGGCAAGCAGGCCGCCAAGCCCTCGCCGCCTCACCATTGCGGCCCGGTCCGGCGACGCTGATCCGTCTCAGTGCGGTGTTGCCCTTCGTTGCCTGCCTCATGTGCGCCGCCCCGGCTGCGGCGGCCCCGGCTGTGGAAACGTTCGGCCCAGGAAAGGTCAGTTGCCAAGTCCTCGCCGGAGAGCAGGTGGACTGCCTGCTCTCTGCGTCCCGGATCACGGCAGGCAGCAGGAACGAGGCGTCGTTCAGCCTCACCGCCCTGCCGCCCGGCGAGCGGGCGCTGTTCCGCAAGTGGTGCCTGCACCCCGCCGACGAATGCACCGTCACCATCCAGGGTCAGAGGGAGGCGCCGCAAGCCACCCGGCTGGCCACGGTGACCTCACTGCGATGGATGCGGCCACGGGCGCCAAGGGACCAGGCTGCCGCCGCTCCGTGATCCCCGGTTGCAAGACGGTGGTCCTGCTTCATGTGTCCGCTCCTGTCCCGCTGCCTGCTTGGGACTGATGCCAACCGCCATTTGCCCTGACCGTTCTCGTCATCGCGAGGAGCGTGGCGACGCGGCAATCAGGGGCGGCAAGCACGGCCCTGCCGGCCCTGGATTTCCACGCCGCAAGGGCGGCTCGCAACGACGGTGCGCCAACGGAAGAGTCAGGGCAGAGGGCCGTTGGCATGAGTAGTTTCCGACCCTGCCAGACCCCGCGGCACCGCCGTAACTTCCCGTCGTTGATCGCGGCAACCGCCTCTGGCTCTGCGCGGCCATAGGCCATTGAACTAAGCCGCTATCGCGGCAGTGCTTCATAAAATCTACCCACGTTTCTGTGGTTTACCGGCGGAGTATTTGCGTCATCGCCTGTGTTGCTCAGGTGACGTTCGGGGAGAGCGTCACGG
>JAABUK010008156.1_pt1 | contig 14798 bp, 15 predicted proteins | sample 5559141 | NCBI WGS metagenome assembly JAABUK01 (sample SAMN10711869, study PRJNA513367) | rock metagenome | isolation source: Antarctica rocks | place: Antarctica: Victoria Land, Pudding Butte nord | collected 2016-01-03
TATGAGGTGTGGGGCACGGCGCTGGCCTGGCGGCAGGCGAACGCCTTGCAGGAGGCCGGCATTGCGGCCTCCAACACCCGCGCCCTGCAACCCTTCCTGGACGGGGTGGAGGCGGGCACCACGAAGCCGGGCAGGCGCAGCGTGGTGGTGTTGGACGAGCTGGGGCAGGTGGGCACGCGCCAATTGCTGCACCTGCTGCGGCTGCGCGAGCAGCACGGGTTCAAGGTGGTGGCGACGGGCGACGACCGGCAGAACCAGTCCATAGAGGCCGGGCCGGTGATCGAGTTGCTGCGCCGTGCGCTGGGCGAGGAGCGCATCCCGGAGATCCTCAGCACCGTGCGGCAGAAGACGGAGGAGGAGCGCCACATCGCCGGGCTGTTCCGGGCTGGCGAGGCAGGCAAGGCCATCCAGCTCAAAGTGGCCAATGGTTCGGCCGAGCTGGTCGAGGGCGGCTACCGCGAGGCGGTGCGGCGGGTAGCGGCGCTATACAGGGAGCGGCGGGTGGCGAACCGGGGTGATCCCGCCTACACCGTCACCATCAGCGCGCCAACCAACGCCGACGCCCGCGAGATCAGCCGGGCGGTGCGCGACGAGCGCAGGGCGATGGGCGAGCTAGGCCAGGACCGCGTGACTGTGCGGGCGACGGACGGCAGGGGAGGGGCTTTTGCCCTGCCCCTGGCCGAAGGTGACAACGTGCGCTTATTCGCACGCACCCGTGGGATATTCACCGACGGGCAGAGCCGGCGCAAGAGCGCCAGCATTGGGGATAATGGGACGGTGCTCACCGTTATCAAAGTTTTACCCGCGGAAGGACTGGAACTGCGGGGCGACAGCGGCAAGGTGGGCTTCGTGTCGTGGGAGGCATTGCGCGACCGTGAGGGCACCGGCCGCATCCGGCTGACCTATGGCGATGCCGGCACAATCGACAGCTCGCAGGGCATCACGTCGGACGAGCATATCAATGCGCTGCCGGCGGGCTCGAAGGCCGCGCAGGGCTTCTCCGCCTATGTCGCCGAGAGCCGGCACCGCGTGCAGTCGTGGATGGTGGGCAGCATGGGCGCCGAGATGCGCGAGGCGCTGACACGCCGGCCCATGGGGCTGCCGGCGCCGGACACGGCCGAGGAGAGACGGCGGGAGGCGTGGGCCAACGTGACGCGCAACCTGGAACGCCAGAGCCTCAAGGAGAGTGCGCTTACGTTCCTGGAAAGCGCCACGGTCGAGACCAAGCAGGCGGCCAAGTCATTGCAGGCAGGGCTACGCAAGTCGGAGGCGCGCGCGGCAGCAGGGGAGCAGGCGACCACGCTGCGGCGCACCTTTGGGGCGCGCAGGGCCAGGCAGGCGCTGCCGCGGGTGATGCAGCAACTGGACGAGGCGGCCCGGCAGCGTGCGCCCGTCATGGCGCGGATCGCCGCCCTCAGCCCCAAGGAAGTTGCGCCGAAGGCACCCCGCCGCGTCGCTGCGGCGGCGGGCACGCCCCGGACCCGGCCGGAGCTGCCACGGCAGAAGCCGGCGAAGGTCGCGCGGGCGACGCCGCCAGTGCAGGTTGCGCCGGCACCGCAGGCACCGCCGGCCGGGCCGAAGGCACCCCGCCGGGCCGCCGCGGCGGCAGGCACGCCCCGGACCCGGTCGGAGCTGCCGCAGCAGAAGCCAGTGAAGGCCGCGCGGACAACCCCGCCAGTGCAGGTCGCGCCGGCAGCGCAGGCAGGGCCAGAGGCACGCGCCCCACGGGTCAAGCTGCCATCGACGCGACCGGCCCAGGCACGGCGGGTCAAGATCGGCGAGTGGGAGGCGCAGCAGCAATTCTCGGACGCGATGCGTGCCCATGGCCTCAAACCGCAGGGCTTGCCGATCCTGGATGGCAAGCTCCGTTACGTCGCGGTGGAGGGCAATAAGGGGCGCGAGCGGTCCGGCGCCTACCGAGGCTTCTACGACGAGGGCCGACCGGCGGGCGCGATCTACAATTGGAAGCAGGGCGGGTTCATCGCCACCTGGAAGGCGGAGGGCGAGATGGTGCTGGTGTCCGCGGCGGACCAGGCAGTGTTGGCCGCGCGGGCGGAGGCACAGGCGGCCGAGCGTGAGCGCGAGCGCGTGGCACGCGAGGGGGCAGGGGCACGGCTTGCGGTGCAGCTCCTGGCAAGTGCCAAACTTGCCGATGCATCGCACCCCTACCTTGCTGCCAAGGGGATCGAGGCGCATGGGCTGTCCCTTGCGGTACAGGGCCAGACCGTGCCGGTGCAGGACGCCAAGGGGACAACCAGAAACGCCAGCATCGCCGGACGCTTGCTGGTGCCGCTGCATGACGTGGATGGCGAGGTCCGCAACGTGCAGACCATCGCCGCGGACGGGACCAAGCTCTACCTTGGTGGCGCGCAGAAGATGGGCACGTTCCACCTGCTTGGTGAGTTGCGAGAGGGAAGCCCAGTGATCGTCGCGGAGGGCTTTGCCACGGGGGCGACCGTTCACCGGACTACGGGCATGGCGGTGGCGGTTGCGCTGGACACGAGCAACCTGATGGCGGTGGCAACGGCGTTGCGCGACCAGGACCCGGCGCGGCCGATCTATATGGCGGCCGATAATGACCATCACCTGCCGCTGCGGGCCAAGCCGCTACCGAACGCCGGCCGCGAGAAGGCGGAGGCTGCCGCCACGGCAGTCGGCGGCAAGGTGCTGCTGCCCGAGGCGGCGCCCGACCAGGTGGCGAAGGGCAAGGGCACGGATTGGAACGACTATGAAGCCAGCCATGGCAGAGCCGTGACACGGGCGGCGCTGGGAACGGCAGGGCTGCAAGAGCTGGCAGCGCAGGACGCACGGATGGCAGCGAAGTTGCGTGCTGCCGAGCGTCAATGGACAGGACTAAGTGCGTGATGAACCATGGCGGCAATCCGGGCAGGGGAGTTCCGGCCGCTGTGAAAACACTCCAGTCATCTTCGGACTAGTATCTTCACCCGGTCATGAGTGCGGACAGGGCGTGTAGAGAGAGGCAATTCCACCACTTGAGCGGTGCGGGTAGGCTCCCCCATTGCAAAGCCCACGCGCAGCACGCGCAGGCCATCGGGACCTGTGAGGGTGACTTTGCCGGCGCTGATCTCCTGCACTGTCCAGGCGTCAATGCGGCTCCCCTCGCCCATGACTGCCGGCTTGTCACCGACCGCAAAGACGGCGTGCTTGCCTCGCGGGCTGACCAAGGTGCCGGTCAGGCGCGGCAGGCGGTTGGGCGGAGGAGTAGGCACGTCAGCCAGAGAAGGAGCTGCAGGACGGCGGTCCGGGTTGAACAAAGGCCGCGCGAGCGCACTGAATGCCCGTGCGGCGTTCTGGTCCCGGTAGTCTGACGGCGGTGGCGGCGCAGACGGCATGAGTTCAGGCGCTGCAACGGCTACCGCCTGCTCCGGGGCGCTTTCTGTGAACGTCAGCTCGGCAGCAATAGTCCCTGCAAGCGCTAGGGCAGCAGCGGTGAGCGCGTATGTGATGATGGCCATAGCCGTGCCTTACTGGACCGTGGCCGCGTTCGAGCGCTGGTGGTCCAGACGCCCTCGCGGCGATTTGGGATGCTGCGCGATCCAGAGGCGCATGGCTGCAGAATTCGGGTTGGGGACGCAGAGAGACACGATGAACTGGGCTGCATCGGAGCCGAGGGTCTTGGCCTGCGATACACCGCGGCTGGTCCAGTCCCAACCGGGTGGCCCGATCCAGGGCGCGGCCGCGGCGACGCCCATGCCAGTGAGCAGGACGGCGGCAAGGCTGGGAAACGTATCGCGCATCCGGACGCGGCGCTGCTCGGTCGGGGAGGCCGAAGTCGTATTGGTCATAATGGGTGCTTCGCGGTTTGGCATCCCGTGGCAGGCAGTCGAATGCCTGCCACGGGACACGGCGCAAGAAAGGCTAGAGGATCAGGACGCCGGGTTGGCGACGACGACGCGGATGCGCGCCATCATGCCGCCGTCCTCGTGTTCTAGGATGTGGCAGTGGAACACGAAGTCACCGACTTCGCGGAACGGGATCGCGACGAAGGTGCTGGTCGGCTTGCACTTGCCGGATTGCACCGCTGCGAGTGTGCCGTCGCAGGCCGCCGCGTTGGCGGCCGGGCTTGGGCGAGGCAACGGGATGTTGTCGTGCAGCACGGGAGCTTGGCCGACCGAAGCCGGGATCGAGGTGCCGGGCGACACGCCGCCGGTGAGCAGGTAGAACCTGAGTTGGTGGATGTGGAAGTTGTGGTCCTCGGAGGTGAGGTTCACGAGTTCCCAGGTCTCCTGCACACCTGCGCCGCTGGAAAGCGGCACGCAGACCGTCTCCGTCACCGCGTTGAACTGCCTAATCGGGGTGCGGGTCGCCTCCATCTCCTGGCCGTTCTGGTCCACCTCGACGTAGCCAAGGCCGAAGCTCGTCTCCGTGGGATAGCCGAATAGGATCTTGCGGTGATGGCCGGCGGCAAGCGGCTTGCAGAGCGGGTCGGCAGTCTGCCCGGTCAAAACTTGCGGCGTAATCGCGGCGGTAGAAGCCTGCTGTAGGGACGGCTGGATCGCGGGACCCGAGGCAGGGGTTGTTGCAGTGCTCGCCGAAGCGGCAGAAACGGTGTTTGTGGTGCCAGGCACCTGAAGCGCTACCGGCCCGAGTAGTTGGCCGGAACTGGAAAGCGCCGCCGGTGCAGTGTTCCTGACTGCAATCTGATCAGGCGCGGAAGGATTGCGCGACGCCAGCGTGACCGTGGCCAGATCAATGGCCGGCCAATGATCGCCTAGTGCGCCATCGCCAGTGTCGTACTGTGCTGTCCGGAAGACGGCCGCAGTTGCGTTCACGCCCTGGTCGGTGCGGAGCACGCGCACGTCAACGCGCGAGCTGGGCATCATGCGCAACGTGTCCGTGCAGACCGTCTGGCTAGTGCTCGGACCCTGGCCGGGGCAGGGCATGGGCTTGACCTTACCTGCCAGCGCTGCAGCGGCGGCAGGGTTGTTGGCGACAGAGCCGAGCGCGATGCCGTCGATGGCAATCACCTGCAACGGCAGTGCTTGTCCACTCGTGGCATTCACGACGGAGAGTTGGTAGGAACGGCTGCCTGAGGCGTTCAAGAGGCGCCAGACCTCGCCCGATCCGCCAACGGTGATCTGTGGATAGACCTGTCCGTTGACGGTATGCAGCCAGGTGCCGCCGCCAAAGGAGCCCTGCCCGGGGCAGGTGCCCTGGCGCGGAGAAGCCGGGCCGCCGCCGCAGAAGCCTGGGTCAGGCTGGGTGGACAGGACGCCGCCGCTGGCCACCTGCGTGTCCTTGAGCACGATGTGGCGCACGCCGGACTGGGTGACGGCGTTCACGCAGGCGTTATCCGCGCACTGGTCGGCTGCCGAACCGATTGTCAGCGCCCCAGCCAGCCCGGCGGTGACCTGGTTGAGAGACACGCCGTGCAAATGCGGGTGGAACCACATCAGGCCGGGCGGATGGGTGGCGTCTATGTTGTATTCATATTCGGCCGCGCCCTTCACGAGGTCGAGGCCAGGATGCACGGGCGTCACCGCGCTGACGCCGGGCGGTACGGCCTGGTTTGCTGGATTGATGACCTGGGCGAATACGTAGTCGCCGAAGGTGTCGGCCGGCCCGACAGCACGGTGCGGCTCGACGATGAGGCCGTGGGTGTGCAGGTTGGTCGGATTGTTGATCAAGTAGGGGTCGTCGGCGATGTGGTCGGCGTCAGTCACGGTCGGCAGGTTGTTCACCAGACGTACGCGCAGCTTGTCGCCGGGCTGCAAAGCCAGGCGCACGCCACCCAGGCCGGACTGGCCTGTTCCTGCCGGGCAGGCATTCGCGCCAGGCGCCGGCAGGTTGCAGACCTCGTAGGTCCACAGATCGGTCGTCACCGTGCCAAGCGGCGTGCTGATCGGCACGGCGGTGCGCTTGGCGGCGATCAGGAGCACGCTGAGGGCGCCGTTTTGGCTCGCGAACACCGGTGGGTCCAGCAATGGCTGCGGTGCCGCCAAAGTAGACGTGGATCCGGCTAGCAAAGATGATCCGAGGGCAAAGGTGCTCAAGACTTTTTTGCTGGTGTATAGTTTTTTAAACGAGACTCTCTGGCGCATGTTTCGCCCCTAGTTTTGCCGGTTTTCGGATGACGCTGCGCAGTAAATGCGCGGGCATCAGGAAACTGTATGCGCTAAGGAATGCCGCAAGGGAGGCCACAACATGTTAAATTCAAATTTACCATTTGGTTTTGGCTTACAAGAAGCAGTCAATTCTAAGATTTTAATATAAATTTATACGCTTTGCTTCTGACGATCCCGGCGATGTAGGCGGATGTCCAAGTTTGGTGACCGTCTTGTTCCGCGCCGGCTGATATTTGCTGGGTAGCTGTTCTGGTTAACTAGTCTCCATTGGTTGCAGGCGCTGACGCGGCTCTACCTGGCCCATGCCTGGGCCGAGAAGACGGCCGACCTGCGGGTGCAGGCCTTGGGGCGCAGCGGGCAAGGTGGCGATGATGGGCGCGCTCGACGCGGCCACGGGCGAATTGGTCGTCAGTACCTCGCCAACCAAGACCAGCGCCGACTTCGTCGCGCTCGTGCGCCGCCTAAACTAGCACTACGGCCCGAAGCCCGGCTGCGACCGCCGGCTCGTGTTGCTCGTGCTGAACAACGGCCTCATACACACCAGCAAGGCGAGTAGGGCGGCGCTGGCCGAGCGCCCTTTGGCTCACCGTTGAATGGCTGCCCCGCTACGCTCCTGAGCTGAACAACATCGAGCGTAGCTGGCACGACCTCAAGCAGCATCACCCCGCCTACCGCACCTTCAAGGGCACAGTCGATCTCATCACCGCAACCCACGTCGGCGTAAAGCAGCTCAACAAGGAACCCCAAACATCGCATCCGTTTAACAGGCTGAATAAAGCTGCTTAGACGCCTCCACGTTCAGAGGTGAAACCCTAGAAACTGTGGCCCGAGGGAGTGAGAACGATGGCGAAGCTGCTGCTGATTGAGGACGACGACGAGACTGCTGAGGAGGTGATGTTGGACCTACGGTTCCGAGGACACGAGGTTGCCCGCGAGCTAACGGGTCCTGACGGCCTCAGCGCCGCCCGCCAGGGAGGCTGGAATCTACTTCTTCTTGACCGCTTGCTGCCAGGTTGCGACGGTCTGGAGGTGGTGCAATCCATGCGGCGCGAAGGCGTGCGCACTCCCGTCCTAATGGTGAGTGCGCTTGGTGATGTGGACGAGCGCGTACGCGGGTTGCGAGCAGGCGGCGACGATTACCTGGCCAAGCCGTTCGCCTTGGCGGAGTTGGCGGCGCGCGTGGAGGCCTTGCTTCGCCGCCCCGTAGACACCCGTGAAACCCTGCTGCACGTCGGCCCGCTCGAACTTGACCTGATCGAGGGCACAGCTCGGCGTGGCCAACGTCTGCTCGACCTGCTTCCCCGTGAGTTCAAGCTATTAAGGTACATGATGCACCGGGTCGGGCAGACGATCACCCGGGACATGCTGTTCCAAGAAGTCTGGAACTATAATTTTGTGCCAGATACGAAACTTATCGATGTGCATATGGGTCGCCTGCGCCGCAAGCTCGACGGTCCTGAAGATGATCCGCTAATCCGCAATGTCCGGGGCGTAGGTTTCGTGCTTGATGCGACTTCCTGAGGTAGTGCGTACAACCGCGTTCCGCTCAGCGCTGGCCGTCGCCGCCAACTTTGGCGGACTGACACTTGTGCTCTTCATGTTCGTGTCCTGGCGAGTGACCGTTTACGAGCGGCAACACTTGGATGCTGAGATCTCTCACGAAAGCCGCACCATTGCCGACCCGGCAACGCGCGATCCCGCACGCCAACTCAGGGCCTGGCTGAAGGGCGACACCCAGCAAGTTCGATATGCGGCCCTGTTTGGTCCTGATGGGCTGCCCCTGGTCGGTAACATCTCAGCCCTACCGGCCGATCTGCCGCCAGATGGCGTGGCACGCGAGGTGGTCGTGGCCAGCATCGATCAAGACGGCGACGACGAAAGGGAGATTATCCTAGCTGTCGCTCGCAACTTGGATGACGGTCGTCTACTCGTGGTCGGCCACGACACCGACCAAATCGAGGAACTGCACGTCACCCTCATGCAGGCGCTCGTTGTCGGCCTTGTGCCGACGCTGGCGTTGTCGCTTGCGATTGGCGCGGCTCTTGGCGGGCGTACTGACCGCCGAGTACGAGCCTTTCAAGAAGTCGTTGGCCGAGTGATGCAAGGGCAGCTCGGGGGTCGGGTGCCGGTGAGCGGGGTGCCGGGCGACGAATTTGATATGCTCGGAGCCGGTCTTAACGCGATGCTGACCGAACTCGAGCGGCTGATCGAAGAAATTCGGAGCGTGGGCGATAGCATAGCTCATGATCTGCGCACGCCTCTCACCCGCATGCGCGTTCGGCTCGAGCGCAGCCGCAACATGGCCCACACGCCGGCCGAGTTCCAGGAAACCGTTGATCGCGCCCTTGGGTGGACAGATCAGATGCTGCGCATCATCACCGCCGTGCTGCGCATCGGTGAACTCGAACACGGCCGACGGCGTGCGGCTGTGACGCCGGTGGACCTGGCTCCGCTGGTGCTTGAGGCCGCCGAGTTTTACGATCCGATGGCCGAAGACAAGGCCGTGCGGCTTCGCGTGCACGTCGGCCCCGTCCAGCCAGTCTTGGGAGACCGCGACCTGATCTTCGAAGCCCTAGCCAATCTCATTGACAACGCGATCAAGTTCACGCCCGCAGGCGGCGAGGTGTGTCTTTCGCTCGCGGACACGCGGGGCAGCGCTACAATCCGGGTTGAAGATAATGGCGCCGGCATTCCGGTGGCGGAGCGGGATGAGGTCCTGAAGCGCTTTTATCGCTCCGATCCCAGCCGTCACCATGTGGGAAGCGGCCTTGGCCTCAGCCTTGTCGCAGCGATCGCGCGACTGCACGGCTTCGGCCTCGCGATAGGCGGGGAGAAAGGGTGTGTTATCGAATTGACGTGTCCGCTCGTCGGCGTGACTGCCGGACCAATACAGACCAGCGTCGCCGGCTTGGAGCCTAGTACTCTGCGCCGGAAATAGCGACTCCGGTTTCGGGTGAGTCTGTGCTGCTACAGCTGGCCAACAATCGTAAGGGTGGACCGCTATGTAGCTGTCCGCCATCGTGTGCAGGTCCTTCAAGGCGTTCCACGACGATACGTCGTTCAGCCCGGTTAGATAGCCCCGTGGCCCGCCGCAGTCCTCCGGCGGGCAGGCGCTGTCACCGGCGATGCAGCGCGGGAGGGCCTTGCCCGGCTCCGTATTCAGCCGGTTCTCCTCGATCCTGACCTCGTGCCGCCAGGGGATGTTCAGATCGTACTCATAACTGAACTGGGCGCCCCGGCGCAGTTCCAGCGCCGCCAAGGCCACGTCGGGTGAGGAGGCCGACACCTCCCACGACCCGTAACGGCGGGAGCGAAGGCAGAACTGGTAGAGGTGGATGCCCTCCCACCCCATCGCGACCTGGATCATGCCGTGCAGCTCGCGCAAGGTGCAGGTGCCCGACGGCGTCCCTGTCAAAGGTGGCCAAGACCGAGTTCTATGTCGGCAAGTCAGTACAGCCCTGCATTTACGAAGGTACTTTAGGTCTCATTCCGATCTGACATGCTAGATGAGATAGGTTAGATATTCAACCTATGGTTGATCAGCATCACACCTTCTACGACCGTCTGGCCCAGGTCACGTGCACTCTGACCCAGACGCGTTGACCGGCACGACCTCCTGCTCCCGCTTGCTGCTGATCGAGCCTGACGAGGCGGTCGCCGCAGCCCTATCGCGCGGGCTGCGGCGGTATGGATGGACGGTCAACTTCGTCCACACCGCTATGGCTGGCCTGCAGCTCAAGGTGGAGTGGGCACCGCATGTTGTGCTGCTGGCCTTGGAGCTGCCTGACATGGCTGTCGGCAGATTGGTCGCACGCCTAGTCGAGCAGGACGGCTGCAGCATCCTCGTGCTGACTGGAAGCGACGAAGACGACCTTGGGCGCGCAATCCTGGCGTGGGGTGCCCACGACGTTATAGGCAAGCCCATTCGCGCCAGAGATCTTGCAGCCCGCATCCTGGCGGTGCAGCGCCGCCTTGGTCAGTTGGCGCCGGTGCCGGACCTCTTGCGGTGACGAACGTTGCCGAGCAGGCGTTGCACGGCATCCAGCAGTGAGGCGCGCCGGAACGGTTTGTGCAGCAACGCCGCGTGTGGGCCGAGGGCATCCATGTCGAGCCGGCCATCGGCGTCGCCTGAGACGAACAGCACCGGGCGACCCGGCACCTTCTCGCGCCAGCCCGTCGCAAGAGCCACGCCGTCGCATGAGCCAGGCATGCGAACGTCGGTGACGAGCAAATCGAACGGGGCAGCGTCATCGATCAGGGCTGCAGCGGCATCCCCAGAGCCGGCCTCCACAACCTCGTGCCCAGCCTGGGCCAGCACACGGCTGATGGATGTCCGCACGTTGTGGTTATCGTCAACCAGCAGAATGCAAGCTCGGTCAGCGCTCAAGGCAGGATCGTTCATTCACGCGCTCATGTCAGTTTGGAGGCGAATAACGACATAGGCACCGTCCAGCCTAATATCATCTTCGTGAGATTGGTCACGAAACCGGGATAGATGACGCGTTTGACCCGATTTGCCCCCACGGTGCTTACTGATCCACGGTCAAGACTGTGGTTTTGACTGCATCTACTTACACAGAGCTTGACATTGTTTGAAGGTATAAAACAATACAATGCGCCAAATGGCGCCATTACCAAACGGCCAAGCCCCCGTTCTATGAGGTGATCCCGTTACGCGCCTCGGTGTGCGCCCGTGCAATCACGCCGTTGCCGTTGGGGGCTGGCAGCACGAACCAGGCATCGGGTTCTGGACGGTCATTGAATGCCGCGGCTTCCGCGATTGTCAGCACCGGGCCATAATCGTCCAGGCTTGTCACGAGCCGGAGCTAAGCGTTTGCGCCTGCTTTTCCCGGTTGGGTTCAGTGCCGGCCGCCGCCGTTGCCGACGCTTTCACCTTGGCGTCATCGGCTGTGCGTGCCTTGTGTTCAATGGTTTCCACGTGGTTCCAGATGGCACGCTCGCGTTCGCGCACCTTGGCCCGCACTTTCCTCACTTCGTCCATTGCCGTACCCTCAAAACAGCCAGCCGCTTCTCAGGTGCGGCTGGACCAACGTGAACCAGGAGATGATTGCCGCGAGGCCAGCGGCGACACGGACCGGCACCGGGAAGCGCCGCAGGCCGTAGTGCCGGGAGCTGGGCCGGGAAAAGCGCGGGCGGGGCCGCCAGGCTGGCACGAGCTGCCCCGGGCACGGAGCGTGCCAAAGGTACCGACGGCGGGCCAGAGGCAGGAAGGGAGCCGGCCACGGCTTCGACAACCCCCCTCGCCGTCGCAGCGTCCACCCGGAACAGCTCGCGGCGCTTTCGCACGCGATGGCTGCCGAGCATCCGATGCACCGCTTGTTCTGCGGCGGCCATGTCGGACACGGGGGAGCACCAGGCGACGGTGGCAGGGGCCAGCAGGCCAGAGACGGAGGTGATCTCCGCCGCACGGGTGCGCGGGTCTGAAGAAGGCCAGTCCTCACCCCCAGCCCGCTGATGTCCACACGTTGTCCTAGGCCCGGCTGGGAGCGTTTCCCGGCCGGGTAAACGTTATACCCAGTGTGCGGGAAGCCAGACCTCGATGCTGCCGTTGCGCTGCCAGTAGCCATCCTGCCACAACGTGCCGTGGCCTGCCCGTTCGACCCATACGCCCAGGATCCACTTGTAGTCGCTGCCGGTCCAGTCGTAGTGGCCCGGTTGCCAAATCAAGGCGACGCGAGGCTCGGGCGGGGCCGGCACATCCTCAGCCAGCACCGGCGGCACCGGCGGATGCGCGGGGGCGGACGGCGCAGCGCATCCCTGCAACGCCAGGACGCAAAGGACGGGAACAGCAAGCACGCGCATCATGTCTGGTCTCCTGTGGGGGACGAGGGGTAGGTTGGTAGAAAGGTCGCGTGCTGCCGAACGTTAAGGGGCAGTGCTAAGCGCGTGACCGGACGGCCGCAACCAACCTTACGGCCACCACCATTCCAGGCACCCCGGCGATAATCCTGTCGAGCGCACATTGTCCCGGCGCAGGCCCGGCGGCAGTATGACGCGCAGTTCGCCAAGGTCATCAGCGGCCAGATGCCCAGGCAGCAGGTGCCCGCCGTCATGCGCCTCAGTGTGCGCCCGTGCGATCACGCCGTTGCCGTGGGACGCCGGCAGCACGAACCAGGCGACAGGTTCTGGACGATCATGGAGGGCAGCTGCTTCAACCGGCGTCAGCACCGGCCCATGATCGTCCAGGCTGGTCACGAGCTGGAGCTAAGCGTCTGCGCCTGCTTCTCCCGCTTGGTGTCAGTCCCGGCCGTCGCCGTTGCTGTCGCCGACGCCTTCACCGTGGCACCATCAGCGGCGCGTGCCTCACGCCCGACTGCCTCGACGCGGTTCCAGATGGCACGCTCACGTTCACGCACCTTGGCCTTTGCCTTCGTCACGTCGTCCATTGTCTCACCTTTAGAGCGGCCAGCCGCCTCACGGCAGCAGCAGCGGCTTGACCAACGTCAACCAGGAAATGATTGCCCCAACGCCAGCCGCGACGCGGACCGACACTGAGAGACGCCGCCGGCCAGGGCGCCAAGAGCCGACACGGCGAGGGGCGCCAAACCCAACGGTTTGCCGGGCATGGCGATACCGTGTCCCTCCCGCCGGTTTGGTTGGCACGGAGCGCGTCAGAGCTGCGAGCGGCGGACTGGACAGGGGAAGGGAGCCGGCTACGGCTTCGACAACCCCGCGCGCCGTTGCAACATCCACCCGGAACAGCTCACGCCGCTTCCGCACGCGATGGCTTCCCAGCATCCGATGTACCGCCTGTTCCGCGGCGGCCATGTCGGACACGGGGGAGCACCAGGCGACGGTGGCGGGAGCCAGCAGGCCCGAGACGGAACAGATTTCCGCCGCCCGGGTTCGCGGGTCCCGTCCCGTCCTGCCCAGCTTGACCATGCCGAGCTTGTCCCAGGCCGGGTGCGTCAGGATGTAAACCCAGCCAGGGCCGGTCACGCCGTGGACGCGGACGTGGACCGCTCGCCTGCCGTTGCCTTGGCCGTGGCGGCATCGGCCGCCCGCGCCTGCTTGCCCGTCGCTTCGACGGCATCCCACACCCCTTTGCGCTGGATAGGGGTCGCTTTGACCTTATCTGCCATAGCGCTGTTAGCGGCGGCAGCGGTGGATGCCTGGACGGCAGCGGGCGCATCCTTGGTGGACACTGCCTGCGCCGGAGCTGCCGCCATGCGCTTCGTGGCAGTGTCCCGCTTTGGCGGGCCAGCATCAACCGCCTTGACCGGCGCGGCTTCTGCCTTTTGGGCTGGCGCTGCCGCGGCAACGCTGTCCGTGACTTTCAAGGTATACCGCGACGCCATGGGGCCAGCCGACGCCTTGGCTTCCCCCGCTTGAACGGCGGCAGGCGCATCCTTGGTGGATGCTGGCTGTGCCGGAGCTGCCGCCTTGATGGGCACGGTCTCCCCTGTCCGGGCTGACGCTGCCACTGTGACGCTATTCGTAACATTCGAGGTAGGACGCGACGCCCCCGCGCCAGCCGACGCCGTGGACTCTGCCGCCTTCGCCGGGGAAGCCTGGACCGGAGCCGTGGCGGCTGTCCGGCGTGCTGCTTCCTGCTGGTCGGTTGCACTCGGCTTGTAGCCCTCCGCAGCGATGCCGCGGACTTGGGACTGTACCCACGCCTCACGCTGGAAATCCTTGGTGCCCTTGAGGCGCACCGTGTCCCAGCCGCGCGACTGCGCCAGGTCGAGCATGGCGCTGACAGTCTGCTTATCGTCCAGCTTCGTGGAGATGCGCTTGGGGTCCGCCCGCATCACCTCCTGCTTCTGTTGGTAGTCGCTGTAGTAGCGCCGTGTGCCGCGCTTCTCGGTCGTATAAAGGCCGTGCTGCTGTGCTACGGGGTCAGGTTTTTGCGGTTCGGTTGGCCGACGGCGAAAGAGGCCGCCCTTCGCTTCTGCAGCCGCCTTGTCCGGGGTTGATTCGGCAGTGTCCTTGCCGAGTGCCCGGCGCGCGGCCGAGGCCAGGTCATCAGGCGTCGCCTCCCGGATCAGCGGTTCCACCATGGCCCGCGTTGCAGTGCTGCCATCGGCCCTGACCGCCACGGCTGCCACGGCGCGCACCGGCTCGATGCTGTTGTCGTTTCCAAACATACCTCTTCTCCTCCCTTATTCAGCGGCTTCCGGCAGCACCTTCTGCCGGTATGTCGTTTGACCCAGCACGACGGAGATTTCCGCGCGCCGGAAGCCGATAGCGGCCCCGTGCCGCATCGGGCGCTGGTTGCGAATGAGCGTGATGCGTTCGTCATCTCGCATTTCGGCCAGCAGTTCGTCCGGCTTGGCCAGCTCCCGGCTGATCTCGTGCTCATTGGTGTTGGTGCCGCGCGATCCACTCTGGATCACCTCCATCGGGCGACCGGACTTGCCCCTGTTGCTGCCGGACGAGATGGCCTTTGCGCCAAATGTCCCGAGGATCGCGGCCAGCTCGCGTGCGCTGTCCAGGTTCTGCACGCCGGCGTAAGTGCGCCACGATAGGCCATCAAACCATGCCTTCTTGCCGCCCGCACCCCAAACCTCCTCTATCTGCCCCTCAGACTGGTAGAACAGTTGCAGGGTGATCTTCGACTTGCGCCCCTGGTCGCGGGCGATCTTCAACGATGGCTCACGCCTGAGGAGCACCGCTTCGTCGATGGGGAACAGCACGCGCCCGTTCACCGCGCCCTTGGCGGCGAACACCGCATCCAGGTGGCAGCCCACC
>JAABUK010008157.1_pt1 | contig 14798 bp, 18 predicted proteins | sample 5559141 | NCBI WGS metagenome assembly JAABUK01 (sample SAMN10711869, study PRJNA513367) | rock metagenome | isolation source: Antarctica rocks | place: Antarctica: Victoria Land, Pudding Butte nord | collected 2016-01-03
GAAGAAGGAGTGCTTGCTTTTCTATTACCCAGATCAAGAGATCTTGGCCAAAAAGATCGCTGCTGCCAGCTCCAGCATCCAACTGAGCGAAGTCAAATGGGCGTGAGTCACACCTCAGCTGCAACAATATGCTACAGCATGCAGGTCTCGGTGCTTCACCACTCATGCTCTGCTCATAACGTTGCAGGACGTTTGCTGATGGATTTCCCAACTTGTTCGTGAAAGATGCAACACGCATCAGGAATCGACATGTTGCCTTCCTTGCATCCTTCCAACACCCTATTTCCATCTTTGAGCAGCTGTCTATCATTTACCAGCTGCCCAGAATGTTTGTGGGATCTTTTACAGTAGTATTGCCCTATTTCCCCACAGGCACTGCAGAGAGGGTGAGTCAGCTTGCCTCATGCCTCCAACAGCATCTGACTGACATATACTGCTTCACTGACTTGCAATTCACCTAGCAGCGCTTTCACACAACCTGCTACATTGTGCATTAGCTTCTCAAGCTGTATGCTGCAGACAGATCCTCTGCATGACCACTGTTCCTTGCACACAACGATTGGATTTCCGCCAACAGCAGCAATTGTCAGTCCAACTGCATGTGCCATTCTCCTCACGTGTTTAGCTCCATCATAATTGGCCCCATCACAGTGAGCCCCATCACAGTATGGGGACTACCCTGACATCTGGTTTATGTAGAATGTTTTGTTGCCCTTCAGGTGGAGGCGGAAGGTGACGTGGCAACAGCCTTCACCCTGGCACGCATCTTGTCCAACATCCCTTTGTCACGAGGCGGACCAGCCAGCGTCGTCATCTTTGACATCCATGCTTTACAGGTATGCTTGTGCAGTACGCTCTCTGTGATACAGCAAGGAGAAGCTTCCGGCATCTTGCCTCCTCCTCTTGGTGTCACAGCACATACACTGCAGAATGTGTTAATGTCTCTGCCTTGTCAGATATGCCGCCATCAACATTTGCTCAATGCAGCCGCATGTGACTGCTCATGTGCTCTGCACTGATGTGCATTTGCTGTGATAAGTGTGCGCGGCAGCTGCGTTTAGTTTAGCTTCATGTGCTGCTGACTGTGTTGCAAGGTCATGTTGTCGCCACTGCCTATTGGGGGAATGGGTTCATGATGAGCATCAGCATCTTTTACACTGTTGCCACAAGCACAAGCTTGTCAGCAGGGTGAAACATTGATTAAGCCAAGGCTGTCTTGTTTGCATGATGTGTTCGTTTGTCAGTCTGTCAGTCAGTTTGTCATTCATTTGTTCAATCAAACAGTCCTTTATTCACTACGATCATACAGAGATCGATTCTTTCATCCACCAAGAGTCTTCCTGTACGATGAGGCAAATGCAGACCTGAGTGGCTTCCTGTATGAGACTCTACAGTCAACCTATGTTTCACTGCAGGAACGGTTCTACTTTGGTGATACAGTGCTGCCCCTGTTTGAGAGTGGCATTCCTCTTGCAAGAAAGAAGCTCAGGTCACTGCCAGATGCTGACAACATCACCATTGCATATCCAGATGAGGGATCCTGGAAGCGGTTTCACTACCAATTTGGCGACTACCCCGAGGTGGGTGGGGTTGCGCCCCTGCTGCAAAGGCATGCACACATTTCATTTTGTATCTTACAGTCCAGGGTGTGCAGCCAGCTGTGACTCATCAGACATCCTGGCTTGAAAAGCACAGGTGTTTGACACATGGAGCATGACTCATTGCAGTTGAGTTTGATGCATGCTTCATGTGGCGGCTGGTGTGACAATGACACAGCTTCTATCTAACATGCATGCACACTGTTCTGCATCATTGGCATAGCCAGCGAAGGGCGCTATCTATTTTATGCTGGCCCAGGTGATATGCCGGGTGTACATGCTTGTTGTGGGGGCCCTCCATGTGTGATGGCTGTCATTCAGTCTTGCTCATGTCATTGCATGATGATCAAATGGGATGCTTATGAGCCCATGTGGATAAAGTTTTGTAAGTAGAGAGTGCAATAAATGCCAAACCATGATAAATTGTTGTAAGTTGAGAGTGCAATGAATGCCATGCCATGCCTGGTGCAGGTGATTTGTACCAAGGTGAGGGATGGGGACAAGCGCATTGTGAGGCTGAAAGAGGGGGAGCCCCGGGGGCGGCATGTGGTCATTGTTGATGACCTGGTGCAGTCAGGTGGCACCCTCAGGGAATGCCAGAAGCTGTTGTCTAGCCAGGTACTCCATTTACATGAGTCACTGTTCTAGCTGCGTGTAACTTTTGTGTGTCTTGATTGCGTAGGCAACAACTGCCATGGTAGCGCGATCATTGTTTTGAGCTGTCTCCACCACCATACATCCCAGTTGTAAGAGTGGAGGGTATAATTTAGCGAAATGCACCTGTGCTCACATGGGCAGCATACATTCCAGATTTCTAGGGATGGGAAATGTCCTTGATGGCAGTTGATGATCTTTGCTGTGACAGGTTTGGACTGATTGCAGGGTGCTCTGGCAGTGAGTGCGTACGTCACCCACGGAGTCTTCCCCAATGACTCTTGGAAGCGCTTCACGGCATCATCTTCATCAAATGGAAACGGAGCTACAGACTTCAAGCACTTCTGGATCACTGACTCCTGCCCCAAAACAGTGCAGGCAGTGGCTAACCAGGCACCCTTTGAAGTGATATCACTTGCTGAGCCTATAGCAGCTGCTCTGCAGATATGAAACAGGATTGCTGGCTGTGACACTAATGATGTGGCTGATGCATGCTACGTTTTTACATGTGACAGGTATAAATCTGCAGCTGTTAATGACAGGCTTAAACCACAAAGTTTGCAGCAGTGCTTCATGCCCTCGCAAACTGTTCACAATGCCAGGACTGTGTTAGTGTTGGTCTGAAGCATTCCAGTGCACAGAGTCTCAATAGATTCTTGCAATAGCTTGCTTGCACAAATACAATCTGACTTGACGGATCGGGTGATGCTCACGGTGAGCACATCGTGGTCTGTGTCATCATCAGCCTAAAAATGCTTGCAAATGAAGAAGTGTGCTTATAGTGGCAAATGCTTGCCAAGGTACTTTGGTGTCTTGCTCACAATGATATAAATCATGGCATGCGTGTTCAGCTCATCAAGACTTGAGCGACTTTGTTAGCGGATGCAGTCTGCTGAAGCATGGAAATTCCCTCCTGGCCCACGGTAGATTCCCTTTAGATTCCCACCATTTGGCAGACCAGCCTGGCCACTCCTGGCATTTGGCAGAACCAAAGCTCGCGATGCTCCAATTCAAGCCGTAAGATCAACAACGTATGTGTCGCGTCTTTTGGCGGAGCAAGCGCGGCCATGAGTTGCATCTGCAAGCCAGCTGAGCACTCAATCCTGGAGATGTATAACTGCAGCCCAGACGGTCATAAGTTCTTGGGAAAGTTTTACTGCTGGCGACATCTGTTCAATAAGATTGCCGGTATGAGAAAATGTGGCCATCCTGGTTGTGTCGCCACAAATCATTTTCATTGCGGAGGTCGCACAGACGCCCTGGGCCAGTGGTTTTGTCCACAGCACCTACATAGCCAGTACTGTCGATACACTTGCGATGTGCTCATCATATGGGTCCTCAAGCAGCAGGAGTATCCGCCAGATATCGTCAGAAAGATTTATCAGCTTGTGGTCAGAAGCTTAAACCCAGCACAGCTCTTCACCGCAGGCATCAAAGACAGCAACAGGCCGTTGCAGTAGCCTGACCGGGACGAGCAGATACTCTCCCAGATCCTTCGTTGTCATTAGCAGGCCTCCAATCACAAAGCCATGGTTGTGATGTCAATGAAGCAGCCACAGCCTCCCCAAACACAGCAGTTGGCATGGTCAGGCATGCTGAACTCTGATGTTGATGATAGCCTGGTCCAGGAACAAAGGGCCATGTCGCTCTTTTCCAGGTGAGTCTCATGACAGTTGGCAGGACTGATTGCATCTCAATGAACAGCCTTTGCAGGTGTTTGACGTGTCAAGGCTTCACACCCAAAGATGTGTTGCAGGACTAGGGACGGTTGTAAGCTGTTGCTCCTCTTTATATGCCAGCCGGCAGCAGCATTGCTATTTGGAGCCCTGGGCCCTTGCCACTGACACCTGAGGAGATGGATACAAACAGCGTCCCTGTACACATGAAGCATCAGGGTCTGAGTGTAGGACTGAACAACTTACATGGCCACATTAATGTGCGTATGGCATCTCTGGGTGGCAAGCTGTCTCGGCAGTGGAGGAGTGGCATTGCACATTGTGGTCACACTATGTGGCACCTGTGCGGGGGCTCTTTTGGTGTCTGCTCCACAACAGGGCATTGCTGCAAGGCACTGTGCTAGTTGGCATTGTACTGAGAATGTTGTTCGCACAATCGCCCATTCTGTGCAAGGAGACCTTAGTGGAGTCTTCAGGGCCTATGTCTGTGTGTCTGATAATGTACTCATAGCTTGTACATGTTCATGCTGCAACTTGCTGTCTCACTTGCCTGCATTGCCTTGTCACATGCAGTTTGCAAACAGTGGGTTTTGCCGTCTGCAAACTAGAATTCACTGCTGAGTAAGCAAATACTACAGTAGCTGCTGCAAACAGTGCCTCCAGCAACTCAGATGAGCCAGCATCCCTTGTCTGTTCAAATGTAGAATTTTCAATGCATCGTCATGCCAGTGCTGTTGAATTCTGGAAAAACATGGGCTGTTGTTAGGCAAGCCCTTTGGCTGTTTTTAAGCTGAACTGCTTGCAACGCATCTGGCATTTCCCTGTGTGACCATGTGCCAACTGTGGATAGGTGCAAGACCCAATCTGTGGAGTCTCAGCTGCACGGCAAGAGGCTTAGGTGGCTAGGTCATGTTTTCAGGATGCCCAATGATAGATTGCCTAAAAAGCTTTTGATTGGTACAGTCAATTGACCTTGCAAGGGGGCTTGCCCACCTGGCCGCCCTAGATCTAGTTTCAATGATTTACCATGCAACGTTGCATTACGTGACTGTCATCACTGTCGAATTGGTAGACCTCATAGAAATGTGCAAGACAGACAGCTTTGAGGAGACAAGACTTGTCCCATGAGCTGGAAGGCGTGATTATTATCACTATTTGTACAGCATGATGGCAACTGTATGCTCATTTTGACCAACTAGATGCACTAGGCCAAAAGATTTCTCTGAACTAGATTGCTGACACCTGAGGGAGTGACTGGCATTCAACTGCTGCCGGAACTGAATCCATCATGTCTCAAGACAAGCCAATTTGTTATACATATGTGACAGACGTTATCGTTATGCAGCACGCACCGAAGTGCGTGCGGATGTACAAATTGTTACAACACCGCCTCGACAGGACGATGTACACAAGACAGAACAGAACAAGCAACCAGGTCATCCTGCAGATGATCCAAGCTTCCCTGACGAAATTGCAAGCGCAGATGACTGTAGTTAATGTTAGCTAATGCTCGCTAATATTAGCTAATGACGTCATCTGTGACATCATCTGTGACATCGTCCAACGACACGAACAGGGCCGGTCAACGAAGTAGCGATTGCTGCAATTCATGTTGCGTGAGAGTAGGACACTGTGCTAAGTCCGTCGCAGCAAATTGTCTGGCTAGACGTTGTGCCGCTCTGAAGGCGTTTGCGTGTCGTGGACGTCAGGACGTAGATAATACAGTCACCAGGAACTCGTCTGGATCACTGTACAGGCCTGCAGGCAACAAACTATGGACGCAGCGACAGGGATAGCATGTGTTTGCGTTGCGCTGATAACGCTGGTGAGATATCCGTCTCCCGGAATCCTTTTTGCGGTATTCAGCCTGGATTTCCCAAGTCTGCTGGTGCTGCTAGCATGCACCGGCATGCTAGCACGAAATCCTGCAACGGGCGACTTTTTGGGTCTGACCACGCCGGCAACTACTTGCAGATGATCAGCTGGTGCAGCAACTGGGAAAAGAGGTGGAAATACAGGCACATACCTGGACCAGCCTACAGCTTTCCCCTTGGTAACATGGCAACCGTCAGGAAGAAATCGATGTTCAGAGCATACACTGACTGGCAAGCCCAGTATGGTGACACTTTCAAGATGTTTTTTGTACGGCAACCCGTGGTGGTCACCACTGGTGAGTCTGTACTTAACACAGCACATTAGCACACATGGCTTGGTCAGAGTTATGACTAATTAGCCTACATGCAGTACTGCTGTACATATAGTAATTCCAGAGCATACACAGAGTAAGTCCTGAAACACAACCTTGTGATTGCAGATCCTGTACTGGCCCGGCAGATCACTGTCAAAGACTTCAGTAACTTTCATGACAGGTTCATCCCAAATTTAGGCAACTCCCTACATTCAGGACACCGCCGTGAATCTGAACATGCTAGCATGGCAGCTGCAAGGTACCAACAGAGTTGTTGAAATGCCCTGCTTGTCAAGTCCAAGCCTGTGATGCACTGAGTGACTGTGTGTCCAACTTCAACGTCATCATCACTGCTTATCACCAGCTGCTGTGATTGCGGGTATTGTCTCAGAAGAGTCTTGCCTAGCAGCTGCAAGCTGCACAGGCAGTGCAACTTCAGCAAAGCCCACGGCTAGGCACAAATGTTGCTTGCAGGTGTACATCTTGTTCTTGCTTTGAAAGCAAGTGGTGAGTGCTTTGCAGGGGTCCTTACTGGGGTAGCTTGCGCGCAGGTGCACAGCCAATGTTCCACAACGACAACCTGAAAGAGTACGCAGGAACCATCAACCAGGCAGTAGATGACCTGATCAACAACCTGCATGCGGTAGCCAAGACAGGCGAGCAGGTTGACATGCATGGGCAGTTGGGGCGCCTGACAATGCAGGTCATTGGTGCTGCAGCATTTGGGTACGACTGTGACTGTAAACACATGGTTTCGCACCATATCAGGCTGCATTGCTAAGATTGGGGAGGCATGTCATCCCAAAGTGCATTTGCTGCTGCGCAGGCTACACACTGCATATGCTTCACTCTGCACTGACTCGCATTATGATTGTATAATCACTGCACTGTGAAGCTCATTGAATGTCCTGGTAAACCTCTCACCCACAGGAACTGTTGTAGCAGTCTTAGCGCATCTGAGCATGCGTCTGGGAGTGTGAACTCCCTTCACACTCAGGTCATGTGCATGACAATGCAGTCACATGTACGCCTGCTGAAAGGCCCATACAACGCTGCAGCAACTCCAACATGACATGCGTACATGTGCTTGAATTCATGATTGCAGAGTCAAGTTTGATACCCAGAACGCAGCAGCGGGGGATGATATCCCCTTGGTCAAGGCAACAAAAGCGTTTTGGGCCAACGGCAGGCCATCTTTCTGGACCCTGTGCTCTTTTGTTGCGCCACCTGTTGTCATGCCACTGCTCAGAGTGCTGGCCCGCGCATTCCCAAGTCGGCAGCTGGTTGACTTTGAGGACGCACTTGCCACCTTGTATGATGCCTCAGATTGCCTCATCAAGGTAAACACAAACAAACCTGTGCTGTGCCTTGATGATTGTGAAGACCAGCTTTGTTTTTGTCCCTTGGCATGATACACTGCTCCTCCCCACTGGCTTAGCCAGGACGCATTGCCAGAAGGCATAAATTTGTCCAGTCTAGTGTGGAGCTCATCAACATGCGAGCACAGTTGGTTTGCTGACTGCCAAAACAGGACCTTGTATAGCTTTCAGGACTGTCTGTTGCTGTCTCTAGCGGATGACACGTGTTGAGTGAGTGAGTGAGTGAGTGAGTGAGTGAGTGACTGAGTGACTGAGTGACTGAGTGACTGAGTGACTGAGTGACTGAGTGACTGAGTGACTGAGTGACTGAGTGACTGAGTGACTGAGTGACTGAGTGACTGAGTCTGATCTTTGGAGCACTTTGTCTCAAAGGCCAAGTAAAGCTGAGCCCAACACATACAAAACTTGAAGATGTAACTGCACGAGCAAAAGTGCTTGTTCTGCTGCAGAACACCAAGAAGAAGTACTATGGTGACAGCAAGGAGGCAGCCCCTTGGAAGTGGTTCAAGAGCAACCCAAGCAACCCTTACAAGGTTAGATCATGCTGTTTGAGATCTCTAGAGCTGCTGCAAGACAACTTGCTGAGATGCAAGCATACGCACTGTTCCACCTCCTGTCACTGCGCACAAGCAATAGTGCTACAGTATTGTCCTGCTTGAGAGCTGCTGCAAGACAGCTTGCTGAGATGCACGCATATGCACTGTTCCACCTCCTGTCACTGTGCACAAGCAAAAGTACTGCAGTATTGTGTTGCTTGAGAGTTGCTTCAAAAGGGTCTCATGAGTTGACAGCATAAGCACTGTTGTGAAACACAAGGGAAAGTCATGAAACACAGTGTAACACAATCGAATGCCTACCTTGTTTGGCATGCAGGACATCGTACCTGCAGAGAGCAGCATCATATCCAAACTGCTGGAGGCAAACAACAAAGCCACTGGCACTAACTTCACACACATGTACGTCAAAAGAAATGCAAATCAGAATGTTTGTGCTGTTCCTCATGAAATTGCAGTCCCAAGTGTGTCAAACACAAGTCTGTGGACACGGGATGGATGTTTTGCAACAAAAGCTGTGAGCTTGTGTTCTCGGTTTTTGGTAGCAGCTTCTGCGCTGCAAGCGTTGTGCACATTTCAAATTTTCAAACCAAACTTTGGTTGTGTCCACGTCAGCACTGATTCTGTGCTGTTGGCATCTGATCATGTCACAAAGCAACCTCATGGCCTAAGCTGACTCAGCAGAGGGCCAGTGTGCAGCCTGCCAGCCATGTGTGTGTGATATTGCTGCTGACTGAGTGCTTGTGTGCACTGTCATGCAGGCAGATTGCCACTCAGACCAACCTGATGATGTTGGCAGGGTATGAAACAACAGCCAATACCCTGGCTTTCTGCATCTACCTGCTTGCCAAACATCCACATGCACAGCAGCAGCTGCTGCAAGAAGTTGATGGCTTCAAGGTATTGAAATGCACTGTGCTTTCTCATGCTTGTATGTACGAGGCCCACAGGCAGCATGTGTAAATCGATGCACAAATATGTCAATTGTGTTTGTACGCATACTCAAAAGTACATGTCAGTTTATTTTGGGCAATTGTTTCTGCTTGGAAGCACTTTTGGTGACGCTGTGACCTTGGTAAGATTCTGGTGCAGTACTACGGTATGGCTTAACAGGTGTGCAATGGCATGCATGCATGTTTGCTCACACCTTGTTTCAAACCGATCAGTCTGTGTGTGCGTGCGGCAGGGTCCAATAGGGTATGAAACCCTGTCGGAGTTCCCATACGCAGCAGCCGTTGTCAATGAGGCTCTGAGGTTGTATCCTCCCGGCCCTACCCTCTCTAGAATATCACAGAAGGATACAAAGGCAAGCCTCTTCTTCTACCGCTACTGTCACAAAATCGCAGAATATGTACCCCACAGTGAGCTGTGACCTTGCATCATTGCTTTTGCAATATGTTGTTGTCTTCCTGTGGCAAATTTGTCGCCACACGATTTGTATGGCCTGCATGTGCATTGGCTGCTGCCTTCACAAGTTGCATACAGCTCATGCTGGACGCACGAGAGGAGTGACTGCACTTGTGCACGATGCTTTAGTAAAGTGGACCTCGGTTGGCAAGCCATTGAGACTATCAGCAAGAAAGACTCGCTGCAGTAAAGACAGCAAAGAAGAAGAAGAAGGATTTTACAAGATTCTGCCAACCAACACAGCCGATCACTTGTGCCAATCATGGCAATCATTCAAATGCAATGCAGCATAGACAGCTACAATCAATGATGCAGTTGGGAGATTACTATCTGCCCAAAGACACCCCAGTGCACATCAACCTTTGGGCCATTCAACACGATGAGAGGTACTGGCAGGAGGCACTGGCCTTCAAGCCCGAGAGGTGGGTTGGGGACAAGACGGGGGGGGACCGAACTGGTGGCATGGCATACATGCCCTTTGGCTTGGGGCCCCGCATGTGCATTGGCATCAAGCTAGCACGTAAGTTCTGGCAGTACAGCACTTAGCAGCGTTCCTCGTGCTAGCCTCAATTTGCACCATCATGGCTTTTGACTTTGATGCACATCGGCTGCAGCTTGAGGTGGCTTCCTGCATTGCTGACTGCACTGCCCTGAATTCTGATTAGTCACTGCAGTGAGTCTTAGCTGAGTCCCCATCTGCCAACTGTCTGCTGCTTGTTTTGCCTTGCCAAAGCTATATGCTAATAATGCAGCCCTTGCATATTGTTTTGTGTCATGACAAAGTGAGATGCTGAGATGATCTGTGGTGTCTGTGCAGTTGAGGAAGCCATCATTGCTTTGGTGCGACTGTACCAAACCTACACATTCGAGCTGTCAAGCAACCTGTTGCAGCACGCTATAGAGGTGAAGCAATCGCTCACCATCAGTCCAAAAAACGGAGTGCCGGTTACTGTGGTACAGCGCACATGACATTGAAACATGACCTACAACAGCAGAGGCACTAGGAGGCACTTGCCCACTCTGGTTTGCTAGCAAAGCTGAACATGTGCATTTTAGTTGAACCAAGTGTTCACCGGTCAGATGTTGAGTCAGAACTTCTTGGAAGTTGCGGAAAAGGAATAAGCTTAAAACTGTCCAGACAACGTCTCCAATAGTGATGTGACTGTACAGTGTAGTCAACCTTTTCAATAGCAGAAATGCCTGGGCATCATGGCATGCACATAGAAAATGTGCGGGTAACATGGCAAGGTGCAAAACAACCCAAATTTCGAAGCACTTGCCGCAGTACTAATACTATTGATACAACCACATGGGCTCTGTTACAGTGCAGCATTTGCAACAAGTTCATCTTGTGAAGCTTAGGGAAAGCTTAGCAAAGCACACCTTTTGTGTAAGGACACAATATGTTGCGCAGCATGCGCAATGAATGTATCATGTCATCACTTTTTCTCAGCATACTTCCGAAAGTCTGCTGGCACCAACACCAGAAACAAATACCACCAGACTAGGATCGGCACAGCAGCAACACCTGTAGCAATGTTTGAGCCGCCAGAAATCCACCTCGCCCCAGCTACAAATGCAGTACCAGAGGCCAAAATGGACCACGGCTGACACCAGACAGGCTTATACGCCCAAAAGTCAGAACTTGCTGGAAGCCCGGGTTGTTTGTAATACTGTCCAGAAGAGGGTTGGTAGCTCACAGCATCACTGTCACCAGAATCAAACATGCTTGCAACATCCAAAAAGTTAGGAAATGAAGCATCATCTGCATCATCCTCAGTGTGGTGTTTGTGAGAGGAATGATGAAGATTGCTTGAGGAGCTGTGACTACTGTCATGACTGTCCCATCCAGAGCTATGGCTTGAATCATGGCTATGGCCGGCATCATGAGAGGAGTGATCATCACAGCATTTCACAAATATGTGACGCTGCCTTGCAAGCTGCACCTTTCTGCCAGAGCACCTTGTGCCTGCTGAAAACTAGCCAACGTCAGCTGACGGGGACACTAGCTGCAGCTTCTGATGCGAGGTATGGCTTGCAGGCAGTGTGGAAGGAGCAAAGAAGTGTGCAAGCTTGCCTGTGAGTTTTTGGTGGATCACAGACAATCTGTACCGTAGGCTTGACGCCTGTGCGTTAGGAGCATGGCCGCAAGCACAGCCTAGCCGTGCCATTGTAAAGCGGATCTGTACCCGCCGAAACTGTACGTATCAACTCTCAGCTGCTTAGGTCAAAGCTCGGAGTAGACGAAAGATCAGGCCAAGCAGAGTCCGCTGCCTGTAATCAAGAGCTATGTTAACACCTGGGCACCGTTTTTCTTGGGCAAAGAGTGGATTGATCAGCTGATGACGCGCAATTTGGTGTTAGTTCTTGCATGTGTAAGTTGCACTGCCAGCAGGTCAACTACTAGTGCACGTGTACACTGACTTCTTGCTTTCTGGGCCTCCGTTTCCGGCACAAACAATAGCAAGCATAACCATGTTTTTCTCGAGCCTGACTGCTTAACAAGGAGTCTGTTCTGTGCGATAGCAATCCGTGACAGTACTGCCCGAAGGACGTGCGATCACGTCTGAACGGAATTGAGTGCGCGCTATCGACGTACTAGTGATCGTCGTACCTTTGCATTTTCGCGCACGGCGCTGCTGGGATCGGCGAGTATAACCTGCATCCGGAGTTAGACGCTTCCGATCTTACAGGGTGCATGCCGTGGAGGGCATGGAAGCCTTGCGCAGACGCTGGGACGCCAACAAGGGGGAAATATATACCATCGTACGTCTGTCCATACCAGTATCGACCGGTTTCTTGTTGAACAAGCTGGTCTCCTTCGTCAGCGTGATCCTTGTGGGCCACTTGGGACCAGCTGAACTAGCAGCAGCAGCGCTAGGAAGCTCCCTCATCAATGTTGTGGGCAACAGCGTACTGGCTGGTTTGGCAGGTGCTATGTCCACTCTTTGCGGACAGGTGACTCTCGTTTGCTCGTACCCGCATTACATGCGTGTGTCTTGCTCATGCGCCCTCTGCACTGCTTGCAAGCTGCATGTTACAACACACTCACACTCCTCCAGGCATATGGAGCCAAAAGCTATGATCTGGTGGGACATGTCTGGCAAAGGGCCATGATCATACTTGGCTTGGTTTGCGTTCCCATTTGTGGAGTCCTGCTGGCTACAGAAAAGCTGCTCCTGCTGGGAGGGCAAACGCCTGCTGTGGCTGCCATGACAGCAGCTTATGTCAGGTCAGCCAATGCTCACTCATGGGTGCATGCACCATGTGGAAGCGCACATCTGCTGTCAAGTGTGCACAGCCCTCGCATAATTACCTTTCAAGATCTCAGGCCATTGCATCGATGGCAATGCATTTGAACAATCATATCAGCTTCAAGCATGACATGGAAATCGCGTGTTCAGAAATGCACTTTTAAGGCAAAATTATATGGCTTGCCAACAGATGCAGGGTCATGTTTGCTCTGCAACAACTATTTCACATCTTCATAAAGCTCTCACACTTTTGCAGAACTTTGCCATAAACAGACAGTCATGCTCACACTGCTGATCAGGGCATTGAGTCTCATCAGCAGATTTGTCTTGCTTGTACTGCAAACTGCAGCAACAAAAGGCACAGTAAAAAAGAGAACAAACTAGAGTAACACTCAATGGCACTCAGGAGCATAGCTCTACATCCAGAAAAGCTTCCTGTCATGATTGCTGGCAACTTGCCGGCTGTTTCATTCTGGTCAGGCCAGTGACCCGATCTCTGCGGTTACATTACTCTATACACTTTATGGATCACATACTAATGTGTGTATGATTGACTTTGTCAAAATCACCAGAATCGTAGGCCTCTATCCTGTGACATGCAGTCTTCTTCTCCCTTCCATTGACATGCATTCATGGTGGTCAGGTGGACACTTCCGGGCATCTGGGCGTATGCTGCCTTCATCACAGCCAACAACTACCTTCAGGCCCAGAAAATCGTGCGGCCTCAAGTGGTCACCAGTGCACTGGTGCTGGCAGTGCACCCCCCTCTCAACTGGCTATGCATATACACCCTGGGTGCGTAGCTTGGACCTCTGCATGAATCCCATCTCTGACAAGCACAGTTGCATTTGTTCTTGTTTGGTTGAGCTGTGGTAGCTAATGCTGCTGCAGCAGCAGCAGCAGCAGCAGCAGCAGCAGCAGCAACAGCTGCACTGCATGGGGACAACCTACACCCTTGTTTCCTGTGCAGATGTCATCTCTTTTTCAACTGCTCTCATCTGCCTCATGTGTTTTGTCTTCCATGACTCAGTGTATGCAGGTCTGGGGTATCTGGGGGCAGCAATGGCAACCTCCATATCCCTCTGGCTTCAGTTCTTCACCCTGCTCATCTACATTGTCTTTCTCAAGGTACACTGCTTAGGCGTGAACTGCGCTGCCTCGCTGCATGGCTGCCAAGTGCAAAGCCTGCAACAGATGGTCCTGCCATTTCATGGGCTGCAAGCCCCCACTTGAGACCTATCAGTCATATTCATGATGCAACCTGGCATCACTGGGAGCAGAACTCACACACAGTGTGCAGTTTGGATCTGCATGAAGCACTGCAGTCATGAGGCAGTCAAGTTGCAAACAGAACAGCTGACCAGATCTGTGACTGTCTTGTGCTGCATACCAGTTTGGGTTGCTGGCTGCCCTTTGTGACGTGCCTTTCAGAATGGTTGACTGCCCTCTAAAGCATGCCTTTTGCACTCTGCCATGGCCCTTTGCAGTACGTCTGTTGGGCTCACTGAGTGCCCTTTGCACCATGCCAGTTGGGGGCGCTGACTGCCCTTTGCACCATGCCAATTGGGAGCCTCGGCTGCCCTTAGCACCATGCCAAGAGGGGGCACTGACTGCCCTTTGCATCATGCCAATTGGAAGCAATAAGTGCTTTTTGCACTACACCTTTAGGGGGCACTGACTGCCCTTTGCACCATGCCAACTGGGCTCACTGGCTGCCCTTTGCACTGCGCCAACTGGGGGCATTCAGTGCCCTTTGCACCACGCCAATTGGGGGCACTGACTGCCTTTTACACCATGCCAATCGGGCTCACTGCTTGCCCTTTGCAACATGCCAATCAGGAGCCTTGACTGCCCTTCGTTGTTTGCAGAAAGGGGAGCCCACATGGCCGGGCTGGTCCAAGGAGAGCTTAGTAGATTGGTGGCCCTTTGTCAAGCTTGCTGTTCCAAGTGAGCCTTGCATGTGTTCACTCCTGCCGTCTGTCCAGCGTCTGAATGTATATTCACCACATAACGAGGCCTGCTACTGTCCACAGCCGTTTCTGTGTCCTGAAGAGCTTAAAAAACCCATGAAAAAAGCTGCATGTTTGG
>JAABUK010008158.1_pt1 | contig 14798 bp, 15 predicted proteins | sample 5559141 | NCBI WGS metagenome assembly JAABUK01 (sample SAMN10711869, study PRJNA513367) | rock metagenome | isolation source: Antarctica rocks | place: Antarctica: Victoria Land, Pudding Butte nord | collected 2016-01-03
ACGCGCATGCGGATCAGGGTGAATCGTTCACCGACATCGAATTCGCACTTAGCCCGGATTACCGCGTTCGGCCTGACGTCCTGGTTCTCGGCCCGGACTTCATCGCACGTGTGGACATTCGCAAAATTCCCGTACCAGGCGCTCCCGACTTAGCGGTCGAAATTATCTCCCCCAGCGAACGCTCCGGTGAAACGCAAGCGAAAATCCTGTCCTATCTCCGGTTTGGAACCAGCGAGGTGTGGCAAGTCTATCCTGAGCTGCGCACAGTTGTGGCCCACCGCGAAGGCCGAAGCGAAACCGTCACCGCTGGCGTTCTCACCTCAGCGCTGCTTCCCGGCTTTTTGCTCGAAATCGACCGCGTCTTTGCCTAAGCTTTCTCTTCGTTGGCCCACGGACGGTAGTTCCCAATACTCCACAAATAGCCTTCCGGGTCCCGGCACTTGAACCTTGTCCGCCATAGTCTTTGTCTTCCAAATCCAGCTCCATCACGGCACCCGCCGCCGGAAGAGATCACGCGCGTCACCAAGCGCGCGACCACCGATTCCCCGGCTTGTCCGCTGGCCGTAGCGCGGCATTTACGCCCGCCGCCAATTCCAACTGACGCCCAAATAGCCACAGCAAATCGGACAGGCGGTTCAAATAAGCCAGCACCGGCGGGTTCTGCAAAATCCCTTCCTCCGCAAGACGCACAGCCAAGCGCTCCACCCGCCTGCAGATCGTTCTCGCCACATCCATCGCCGCCGAATCCGGAATTTCACCCGGCAGCGACCAGTCCCCCAAAATTCCCGGCAGCGCCTCAATGCGATGAACATGGGCCTCCAGCGCATCCACCATCTCCTGCGAAATCACAGGCGCAGGCTTGCTGCTTTCCGCCGTCGTCCCAATCGCCGACCCAACCTTAAAAAGTTCTCGCTGAATCTCCTTCGTCAGGTCATGCACTTCTTTGTGTTCCGTCATCGACCGCGCAAACCCCATCTGGGAAATTAACTCGTCAATCGTCCCGTAACATTCAACGCGAAGGTCGGCCTTCGATACCCGCACCCCACCCGGCAACCCTGTCGTCCCGCTGTCCCCACGCTTTGTCGCAATACTCATTTGCTCTTTTTCTCCTGAACTTCTATGTCCGATACCAAGGCTTCCGCAAACGTCGCCATCTCCCGATAGAGAGCCACCGCCGAAGTAAGCAATCCCATCGCAAGCGCCGCTCCCGTTCCTTCGCCAAGCCGCAACTCCAGATTCAGCAATGGCGCGGCACCCGCTTCAACCAGCAGACGTTCATGCGCCCGTTCCGCAGAACGATGCCCAAAGAACACGTGCTCCCCAATGCCCGGGCAAAATTCCCGAGCCACCAAGAATGCCGCACCGCCGATGAACCCATCCACCACCACCGGAAGCCTGTACCGTGCGGCTCCTAGAATGAAACCTGCCATCATCGCAATCTCGAATCCACCGAATGCACTCACCACGCTCATCGGATCTTTCGAATCAATCCGATGCAATGCCAGAGCCGCTTCCAGCACCAGTCGCTTCTTAGTGACCCCGGCATCTTCCAGCCCTGTGCCCCGTCCCGCTGCTTCCTCCGGTGTCGCGCCTGTCAATGCACAAAGCAGCGCGCTCGCCGATGTCGTATTGCCGATTCCCATCTCACCTACGCCCACCAGATCGAACTCGCGCGCCGCACCCTCGGCTAACTCGATGCCGCGCTCCATCGCAATCACTGCTTCCTCGCGCGCCATGGCAGGCCCCCGCAGAAAGTTGCGCGTGCCTTCCGCAACGCGCCTGTCCATCACGCCCTCAAACTTCTCGCCCGCCACTCCCGCATCCACAATGCGAGTCTGAATCGACAGTTGTCGGCAAATCACATTGATCGCCGCGCCCCCGCGCACAAAGTTCTTCACCATCTCACGCGTCACAACCGATGGATACAAACTCACGCCCTCTTCGGTAATGCCATGGTCGCCGCAAAACACATACATGCACCGCCGGTCCACCCGCGGATCGGTCCGGCCCTGAATCCCCGCAAGCTTCACCACACAGTTTTCCAGCAGACCCAGGCTGCCGCGCGGTTTCGTTAATGCATCCCATCGCTCCCGCACCGCAAGCGCCGTTTCCTCAGAAAATTCGCGCGGAATATTCGCAACCGTCTGCTCAATCGTATTCAACCAGAATCACCTCTCCATAAGCTTGCTGAAATACCAATGGGTCACGCCCCTCAATCAAGTACAGCAATGCCGAATTCACACCCTGGTGCCCCACAATCGCCGTCGGGCTCGGTCCCGCTTTCACAAGTTCCCAAGCGCATCGCACACGTTCCAGTACCGTGTTCCAATCCTCGCCTCCGGGCGCGTAGAAACCCAGCCAGTCATCCAGCTTCTGAGCCGCTAAATCCGGCCACCCGGCTTCCACCTCCGCCCAGGTCTTTCCCGTCCACTGCCCTTGATCCACTTCCCGCAGTCCCGCAATCTCCGCCACCCGCCGGCACTGAATCAGCGCCGCAGTCTCTCGCGCACGCCGCAGCGGACTGCTCCAAACCGTGTCCACCGCAATCCCATCAAAAGCAGCCGCCGCGTCCTGCCGACCCTGAACCGAAAGTGGCGGATCCATCTGCCCCAGCATCACGCCCCGTATCTCCGGCTCGCCATGCCGGATTAGAAAGAGAAGCGCCATGCCAGTATCGTCAGGTTCACCATTTCAACCGCCTGGCAAGTCGCGCCCAGACAATCCCCATTCACGCCCCCAAGCCGTCTCACGAAATACGCTCGCGCGAGCAGCACCACCAGAGCCGTCGCCGCAATCATGGCCAACGCAGGACGCCACCCGGCAAAACAACTAATCACCACCGCCTGAGCAACAACCAAAGTCACCACCGTGCGCGAACAGTCCAGCGCGAATGCCTGCCCCATCCCGGACCCTACAGCCGGTGTGATACCCGCAAGCACCACCAACGACGCGCGAGAGAACGAAACCGCAGCCGCCAACCCCGCGACAGATTGAGCCATCTCCGCCATTGCCTGCCATCGCACCGCAACAGAAAAAATCAGAGCCACCGCGCCATACGTCCCGATCCGGCTATCTTTCAAAATCGCCATCATCTTCTCGCGCGTACGCCCCGCGCGCACAGCATCCGCCACATCGGCCAAGCCATCTTCATGCAGGCACCCGGTAGCACACAGCAGCAACCCAAGCGCCAGCAAAGCACTTAGCGACCGCCCCAGCCCAACCTCACCCAGCATCAGCACCACCCCAGCCGAAGCTCCCAGCAGCGCACCAATCAGCGGATAAAACACAGCGCCTTGCCCGACATGGCCGGTATCGCGCTGAACCGGCAGTACCGTCAAAAACTGTACCGCGGCCAGAAAACGCCGGGTCATTTCATGCGCATCCCAATCCCGAACACCATCCAGTGCACCTCTTGCGCAGAACTTGCCGCCAACTGATTCAACCTGCCCGCCTCATCGCGAAAGCGCCGTGCCAGAGCGTTCTCCGGCACAATCCCGCATCCTACTTCATTCGTCACTAGAATTACTTTCGTACTCGCACGTTCACAAACGTCCACCAACCTGCGGCACTCACTCTCCAGCGAATAAGTTTCGGCCAGCATCAGATTCGTCAGCCACAGCGTTAAACAATCGACAACGATCGCGTCATACTGCCCGTCTTCTTTCTCAATCCGTTCCGCCACCGCGAACGGCTCTTCCCACGTCACAATCTCCGGCCCGCGCTCCGCCTTGTGCCGCGCAATCCGTTCCCGCATCTCGTCATCCCAAGCCTGCGCCGTCGCAATGAAACCCTGGCGCGAACCCGCCGCTCGCAGCATCTCCAAAGCCGCCGCACTTTTCCCCGATCGGCTCCCGCCCCCAACCAGAATCATGTCGCCACAACCCGCCTTCTGCTGCTCAACATCCAAATAAAAAACGGACCCCCCAGCAGTGAAGTAATCACCCCCACCGGTATCTCAACCGGCGCCAGAATCGTCCGCGAAAACACATCGCAGAGCGCGACAAACGCCGCGCCAAGCAAAAACGAGCAGGGCAACAAAATCCGATGATCCGCCCCCACCCACATTCGCAAAGCGTGCGGCACAATCAATCCCACAAATGCAATCGGCCCTGTAAGCGCCGTCACCGCACCCGTCAAAATCGATCCCGCGAAGCACCCGAGCACCAACATCTTTCCGGTCGAAACTCCGCGCGCCGCGGCCCACGTCTCCCCTACGGATAACAAGTTCCATTCACGGCTATACCAGAACACCACCGCGCACACCGGCGCAAGCACCGCCGTCAACCACACCAGCGTCGAGTAATCGGGCGCATCGATCCCGCCCATTAGCCACCGCGTTACCGCAAACGATTTCAGTAATCCCACCAGGCTCGACAAAAACAAAATCGCCGCGCCGCACATACTATTGATCGTCACTCCCGCCAACAGCAAGCTCACCGAAGATAAATGCCCCTTGTTCGACGCAAGCACCACATTCAGAACCAACACGGCGGCCGCTCCTACACATGCCGCGAAGCTCACGCCCGAAATGCCCGCAAGTGAATTCCATCCGAACACAATCGCCAGCACCGCCCCCAGTGAAGCCCCGCCCGAAACTCCCAACGTGTAAGGTGTCGCCAAAGCGTTGCGTAGCAGCGCTTGAAACAGCACACCCGCCACCGCAAGCGCGCCTCCTGTCCATAACGAAAGCAGCGCACGAGGCAGCCGCAACTCCCATAAAATTTCATGATCGGGCGACACCCCGCGCAACGCCGCGGCCAAATCCAAGGTGCGCGATCCGATCGTCACCGCCGCAAGTCCCGCTGCAACAAATGCCGCTGCACAGACCATCAACACCGGAACTTTACTCTCCATACACCATCCAGGGCTGCCCCGAGTCCCTCTGGTGCACTTCCACACGCGCGCGGAAAACGTCCCGCAACATCGCGGGGTTTAACACGTCCACCGGATTCCCATCCGCGCAAATCCGCCCTTCGTTCATCAGCACCACGCGCCCCGCATAAGCCGCCGCCAGATTTAAATCATGTGTCACCGAAACCACCAGCAAACCCTTCCGGCTCAACTCGCGCAATAGATGATGCAGTGACAATTGATGCTCCAAATCCAAATGGTTCGAAGGCTCATCCAGCAGCAACACGCGCGGTTCTTGCGCCAGCGCCGCCGCCAGCAGCACGCGCTGCTTCTCGCCTCCGCTAAGCGTTCGAAAGTCGCGGTTGCGAAAGCGCTCCATCTCCGTCGCCTTCAGCGCTCCCGCCACGGCGGCATGGTCTTCGGCGTTCTCGTACAAGCCTGTTGCGTGCGGCGTCCGCCCCATCGCCACAACTTCATCCACCGTAAACGGGAACGCCGTGGGCTCAGTCTGCAGAACCACCGCTACCTGCCGCGCGAACTCACGCCGGTTCCCTTCGTGAGCACGCCGCTCCAGAAACAAGCACTCCCCATACGAAGGCCGCGCTAGCCCCGCAAGCAGCGAAAGCAACGTGGATTTGCCCGCGCCATTCGGCCCCGCAATCGCCACGAACTCTCCCTCATGCAGCTTCAACATCGCGGAGCGCAGCACCTCGGAGGCCCCATAACGAACCCCCGCCCCCCGGACATCGTACAGGCACTTCAGAATTTGATCTCCGGATGCAACAGGCGAATCAGTATCTTCGCAGCCTCAATCGCTCGCGGACCCGGCACCAGAAATGGCGAAGACTCCAACGCATACACGCGCTGCGTTTTCACCGCCCTCAACATTCCCTTGCTTTGCCAAAGTGCCAGCACTTCCTGCTGTTTCGGTCTCGCGTCGCCGCTCAATTCAAGAATCACGTCGGGGTCGCGCGAAAGAATCTCCTCCAGCGAAATCTTCGGATACGGCGCCGTAACGTCAGCGAAAATATTTGCTCCGCCGGAATAATCCAGCAGGTCTGAAAAGTAGCTGGTGCCGGAGCCCGCCACCATGCCCTCCAACCGCCCCTGCGTATGGCCTACGATAAACGCAACAGTAGGCTTCGGCTTGCCCGCTGTCAGCTTCTTCAATCCCTCAATCTGCGTTTGCATGCTGCCAATCATGCGTTCCGCGCCTTCACTTGCCCCCGCCGCTTTTCCAATCAAGCGCGCGCCTGCATAGATCGCCGCAAGGTTCTGGCTCTCCACCTCCACCACCGGAATCCGCAAGCGCGTCAGATTCTCCGCCAATTGATTCGGCATCTTGTGAATCACCACCAGATCGGGTTTCATCGCCACAATCGCTTCCACATCCGGCTTCAGCAGGTTCCCAATTTTCGGAAGCTTCACAACCTCAGCCGGAAAAGTGCAATAGATGGTCACTCCCACCACACGCGGACCCAACCCCATCGCAAACAGCGTTTCCGTAATGCTAGGCATGGTCGAAACAATCCGTTGCGCACTGGCAGCCCACGCACTCACGGCAAGCAGAAACAAAACAATTAATCGCATGTAAACTCTCTCCAGGCCTGCAGTAGACGCTCATTCTCATCGCGACTCCGCACCGCAACGCGCACCGCATGGTGCTCACAAACCCGAACCAAAATCCGATGCCGCAGCAAATGTTCCGCTAGCGCCTCAGCGCGGTACCTAAGCTTCACAAACAGAAAATTGGCGTCCGTCGGCAGCGGTTCAGCGTTCCGCAAACTCCGAATCCCGTCCGCAAGCCAAACCCGTTCGCCCCTCACGAACTCCACTGATTTCGCAGCATGCTCCGTATCCCCCACAGCCGCCAGCGCCGCCGCTTCCGCAAGCACATTCACCTGCCAAGGCTCCCGATGCTCCTTCCATTTCCGAATCACACCCGCATCCCCCACCAGAGCACCAACACGAATCCCCGGCAGCGCATAAAACTTTGTCAACGATCTCAAAACCATCAAACGCGGGTACTCACGAATCAACTCACCCGTCGAGCGCAACCCGGAAAACTCGATGAAAGATTCATCCACCAGAACAGCCGCCGAAGAACGCTCCAAATAACCCCGCAACACTTCAAGCGGCAAACTCCATCCAGTCGGATTCGCCGGACGCGTCAACACCAGTAGTCCTTCTTTCGGCCAACTCGCCGCGTCCCTCAACTCCGCCTCCCGATACTCCGGAAACGCCCGATAAAATTCTGAAAACACCGGCAACCCCAATGTCACCGTCTCTGCCCGAAACATCCGCGCCACAAAAAAGATCAACTCCGTCGCGCCATTCCCAAGCAAAATCTGCGCCTCATCCAAACCCCACGAATCAGCCAAAGCTCTGCGCAGCAAAACCGGTTCCCGCTCCGGATAGTGCACGATACGATCAAGCGCCCCGCAAATCGCCGGCTGCACGCACTTCGAAGGTCCCAGCGGATTGATGCTCGCGCTAAAATCAAGCACCGTCCGCAAATCCCATCCGTGCTCCCGCGCCACGGCGAACACATCTCCCCCATGCGTTATCGCCACGCGGCAAACCCCAACATCGCGCCCACGCAAAGCGCTTCCGATATATAAAGCAGCACCCGCACCCGCCCAAATACCCCGCGCACCAACGGATACACCGCATCCCCCAGCGTTGCCTTCTCGCTCGGTACGCCGTGATAAAAATTCATCCCTCCCAACTGCACGCCCATTGCCCCCGCCACCGCAGCCTCCGGATATCCGGAATTCGGACTAGGCTGACTAGCACCATCCCGCAATGTCACACGAACCGCCCGCCACGCATCGAACCCTGGCAACAGCGCAGCCAGCCAAATCAGCAAAGCCGTCAATCGTGCCGGCACATAATTGGCAACATCATCCAAACGCGCCGAGGCCCATCCGAACTCCCGGTACCGCTCATTCTTGTGCCCCACCATACTGTCCAGCGTATTGATCGCCTTGTAAGCCGCCATCCCCACTGGCCCTGCAAGCGCCAGATAAAACAGCGGAGCAATCACCCCATCGCTCAAATTCTCCGCCACTGTCTCCACCGTAGCCCTAACCATCTCCGGCTCACTCAGCAAAGCCGTATCGCGGCCCACAATCCACGAAAGCCATCGCCGCGCCTCTTCCGTCTCGTTCTTCTCAAGCGCCCTCACCACTCGCGAAGCTTCAAAATCAAGATCCCGGCACGCCAGCAACGAATAGATCCAATACACCCGCGCCCACGCCCCCGCGTAGTGAATGGTTACCCACACAATCCCCACGAAACACGCCACCACCAAAACCCAAAACAACAACCCCAACACGCGCAACGGCAGCCCAACCCTACGCAGCAAGCGTTCACACGCACCCGCAAACCACCCAATCCCGCGCACCGGATGCGGCATCCATTGCGGGTCCCCCAACGCCAGGTCCAACCCCACCCCCGCCAGCAACTCATAAGGAGCAACCATTACAAATACAACTCCGCAAAGCGTTTCTTATCCACATGCGCATCGAACCAATCGGCCATCGCTTCGTAAGAAACTTCCCGTGCGGGAAGCGGTGCCACCACGCGCCCCAACAACTCCCCCAACACACCCGCATCTTCCAGCGCCCCATGCAGGTACGTCCCTGCACACTGCCCCAGCCGCAGCCCATCCTCAGTGCCATCTTCCAAAACCGCAAAGGGCACAGCACCCGAAGGCCGCGATGTCGCGCCCAGATGAATCTCGTAAGCCTGAAACTTAATCCTCGAAGGAGTCTCCCCACGAACCACCCGCGTCACCTTCTCTTTTGCCAGCACCGTGCTGCCCGGCAGTAGCCCCAACCCTTCCGCACCGCCCCTCTCCGATTCCATCCCGAACGGATCTTCCACCCGTTCCGCCATCATCTGGTAACCCCCGCAAACACCAACAATCCGCGCACCCGCCGCGTGCTGCCGCACCACCCAATCCGCAAGGCCCGTGCTCCGAAGCCAAGCCAAATCCCCCAGCGTATTCTTCGTTCCCGGAACAATCACGCAGCCGAATACCGCATCCACGGGCTTCGAAATTCTCCGCGCCGTAGGCACCAGCCGGAAATCCGAAAGATTCGAAACATGCGGCAGCGCCACAATCGCAACATCGGAATCCAGATCCCCGCCGCTTTCGAACGCGACCCCATCCTCCGCATCTAACGCCACTCCCCGCAGAAACGGAAACACACCTAAACAAGGCTTCCCCGTGCGCTCCTCAAGCAAACTCACGCCACCCTCAAATAGCGAAGGATCACCACGAAACCGGTTCACCACAAAGGATCGCACCAGATTTGTCTCGCCTTCTTCCAGCAATGCAAACGTCCCCACAACAGCCGCAAACACGCCGCCCCGATCGATATCCGCCGTCAGCATCACCGGCACACCCAGGCGCGTAGCCAGCCCCAAATTCACCAGGTCCGTCTGCTTCAGATTCAGTTCCGTAATACTGCCAGCGCCCTCCATCACCACAAACTCATGCCGCGAAGCCAGCCGCTCATAAGCATCCATCACCTGCCCCAACAAGAATGGAAACTGATCGTAATACTCACGCGCAGGCAAGGTCCGCCAAACTTTCCCGTTCACCACCACCTGGCTCCCCGTATCGGAATTCGGCTTCAACAGAATCGGATTCATATCCGGTTCCGGTTCCAGAAAACAAGCTTCCGCTTGCGCCACCTGCGCCCGCCCAATCTCACCGCCAGCCGCGCACGGATACGAATTATTCGACATGTTCTGCGCCTTGAACGGAGCCACTCGCCACCCCTGCCGCGCCATCCACCGGCAAATCGCCGTAGTCATCCAACTCTTCCCCACGTGCGACGCCGTGCCCGCCACCATCAACGCCCGCGTCCTCACCGCACCGCCCCTGCTACCCTGATGAGGTTCGCCAAGTGCCCGTCATCCTGCCGTTCCGAGCCTTCCGCTCCCGAGTTCCCCGCATCTACATTCCCGGCGAAGACACGCCCGTCCCGCTCGCCGAACTCACTCAAGATGCCGAACCCGCGCTGTTTCTCTATCGCCAAAACTTCCGCTTCCCCGGCAACACCGAAGAACATGTCCGCGATGGTGTCATGGGCCTTCTCAACCGCCGCGAGGCCACCATCTACCCGCACGAAGAAACATTCCCCGATCGCGTCCTCTCCTGCGCCGACACCATCCAGCGCGGCGAAACCGATCCCGGCAGTCTCTGGCTCTGGTGCAACAACGTCGCCCTGCCAGCCATCACTACTCCGCCACCCCTCGAAGCTCTCGATCGCTTCAACTGCCTCCACCAGCTTTGGCCCGTCATTGATCCAGCAAGCATCCGCGAATTGCAGTCCGCCCTCGCACCAGCGCCTCTCTTCCTCGCCGATGGCCACCACCGCTTCGCCGCAGGATGGAATTTCGCTACAATCCAAGTCCGCTCGAGCGCCCTGCGAACCCGCACTACCCCGGAGTCCCTCGACGTCATTGAGCACAACGCCAAGCGCGGCATTCTCCTTCCGCCCAAGAGCACCGATTTCTATCCGAAGCTCGCCGCCGGCCTCGTCATGCACCGGCATCAGAACGAAAACGTCACACCCGCAACGCCCCAACGCCTCGGTGTCCGGAATCCATCTTCGTAATAAATCTGGTCCAGCAAATTATTCATGCGCCCATAAACCCGCATCGTGGTCCGCTCACTCAACGCATGCGAATATCCCGCCGTCAGCACCGCCCGCCGCGCTCCCGGAAACACAAACGTCCGCCGGTTTAACGGAAACAAATAGTCGCTCGCTGCGAGAAACTCAAACGAAGCATCCACATGCTTCCCTAACTGCTGCAGCACCACCATGCTGTACGTGTTCGGCGTAATGCGAGGAGTCTGCAGCGTGCCATCCGCGAATTGCGAATATCTGTTCCGCGAATTTGTATACGTATAAGCAGTCTTCACGCGTGTCGCCCGCCAAGGCTTCACCTCCGCCGAAATTTCCACGCCCCTTGCCAAAGCCCCGCCCGTATTCCTGTACCCCAACGACCGCCCGAATGGATCCGTCGCCGGACTTATCAGCCCACTAAGATCAAAGCCAATCACCTGCTGCAAACGCGTATAGAAATAAGTCGCGCTGAACCGCACCCGGTCCGATGCAAAATACTGATCGATCCCGCCATCGATAGCAACCGACCTCTCTGGCTTCAACCGTGGATCGCCATAAGCGCTAAACGTATCGCCAAAAAACGACGTCCCGAACAACTCATACAACGATGGCTTGCGATACCCATTCCCCGCATGCGAACGAACCTTCGTGCCCAAAGTCCGCACAAAATACGCCACTGAAACGTCCCCCGTATACGCGTTCGAAGGATTGATCGCCGCAACCCCTGCATACACCGGCACCGTCCCCGAAAACTTCGGCTGGCTCAACCCGAAATATTGCAGGCGCCCCGAAAAAGAAATCTGCAGCCTGTCCCGCAATAGCCGGATCTGGTCCTGTGCGTCCACCGTATGGCTCCGCTCGGAAACCTGCGTGCGCGAATTCACCCGCCTTGCCGGATTCGGGTTGCTGTCAGAAGAAGGAGAATCGAAAGACTCCCGCTCAAACTCGTACCCGGCTGAAAGCAATTGATGCGCCCCCGCCGCATAATTCACCTGCCCCCGCAACGTATCGATTCGCCCGTTAAACTGATCCGAAGACCGGAACACCGGATTGAATCCCGGCCCCAGCGGACCGTTCACCACATTCCTATCCGACCCTAACCCCTGATAACTCACGCGATACGAAAGCGGCGCACTCACCTGCTGCTGCACCGCAAAAAGCGTTGACAAAAAACGCGCGGTCCGATAATAATCCGAATCCCCCAGCGCCGGAACGAACGTTGCTCCCACTCGGCTGTACGGCAACCCCTGCTCCGCTAATCGAATCTGCGAACCGGCAGGCGCAACCGCCTTGATATATCCCGCAGCAGGCAACCCCGCGGCAGGTACCGCGCCCGGCGACTGATACAACTGCCCATAAACATCCGTCGCTAGCAGACGTCCGCTCACCACCAACCCAGGCCGCAACGTATAGTCCACCAACACATTGCCCGTCGTATTCTTATACCGCCCGTACCCTCCCACGCCGTCAGTCACATCCTGGTGCCCCGCGCCTGCCGAATAATGCAGCCGGTTGCCTATCGCACCGCCACTGAAGCGCGCCAGCCCGCGGAACTCGCCCAACCCGCCGCCATCCGCTGTCAAGCTGCCGTGAAAAGCGCCGCCCCCGCCATCGGTCACCATGTTGATCACCCCGCCGATCGCGTTCGTCCCGTACAGCGAACTCCCCGCCCCGCGCACCACTTCTACGCGACTCGTGTCCACCAGCAACAAATCCGTCAAGAATGAACTGGCATCCCCCTGCGTCGCCGCAACATCCCGAAAGCGCATGCCATCGATCAGCACCGCCGTGTCGAACGTCCGCAACCCGCGCACCTGTACCTGCGTGAAGTAACCAGGAGCGCCCTTCTGCGATACTCGCAATCCCGCAACCGCCCGCAACGCATCCGCCAGCGATTCCACACCGCGCAAATCCAACTCCGCGCGCTCAATCACATCTACCGCCTTCGCCGTCTCATCCAGCGATTGCGGCGTACCCGTAGCCGTCACCTCCACCACGGAACGCACCTCGCCCACGACCAATCGCACCGGCAACTCCAGCGGACCCTTCACGTCCACCACAGCGGCCTCAGCCAAGCGCATTCCAGCAGATTCCGCCTGCACCAAATAAGCACCAGTCGGCAATGCAACGGAGTAATCCCCCCGCGCATCGCTCGACACAACATATCGTTGAGCAGTAATCCGGCTATAGAAAGTAACGGAAGCGCGCGCAACCGCCGCCCCTGAGGAATCGGAAACGCGTCCTGAAACGCGCGCATCATGCCCCTGCGCAAGCAACGGGCAAGCAACCACAAACACACAAACAACCGTAGACATCAGCGACATCTATGCTCCTTCGGCACAGGTCAAGTCCGTACCGGGTTCCGGCACAGGCTAATGGCAGGTCTTCGGACTCACAGGCTCATTCCGTTTCCGGATCTTCCTACCGGCCTCCGCTTCCCAGCCCTTGTCGGACCAGTGCGTATGGTGAGGCTTTCGTTCCTGTTTACCGCTGCGGGGCAGTTCCGGATTCACACCGGATTCCCTGTTTCCACGCACCCATAAAGAGTGCGTACCAACAGCATTAGAAGGGTATCACGTAGCGCACCGGTGTTTCTGCGTTGCCATATTTGCTATATCGAGCCGCCGCCCCTAAGCGCAGTATTGTTTTCGATGAGTGCGCTTCTGGATGCCCAGGTCAAGTTCTATTCCAGCCGCTAAGCCTGGCAAGCTGCCGTGACAGAGCAATCGGCTGGCAATAAAGTCACCACCATCGGACTTGAGGGAATTGCACCTGCAAGCGAAGCGAAAAGTTAGGCATTAATTAACTTGACTCATCAGAACAGGCTCGCTAAGATGGGTTTATGGCAACCGAACCTAAGACTCTTCAGCAAGCAATCGTGTTCTTTAACGATGCCGATAACTGCTTGAACTACCTTGCGGCACGTCGCTGGAAAAATAGCGTTGCGGTTTGCCCTACTTGTGGATCTGAGAACGTTGCATTCGTCGCGAGCCGTCGCGTTTGGCAGTGCAAGACACGTCACCCTAAGGCTCAATTCAGCATTAAGGTGGGCACCATCTTTGAGGACTCTCCACTCGGCTTGGACAAGTGGCTGCTTGTCATGTGGCAGATTGCTAACTGCAAGAATGGAGCTTCCAGCTACGAGATGAGCCGCGCTACCGGTATTAGTCAGAAGTCGTGCTGGTTCATGCTTCAGCGGATTCGTCTTGCGATGCAGGACGATCTTACGGGCGGAACTCTTGGGGGCGAAATTGAAATTGATGAATCCTTCATTGGCGGCAAGGTTCGCAACATGCATAAGGGCCGCAAGCTCCGCGCTCAGAAGGGCAATAAAAGCATCGTTCTCGGCATCCTGGAACGCGCAGCTGAAGGCAAGCCAAAGCGGGTTCGTGCAACTGTTATTCCTGATCGGAAGGCGATCACCATGCGCCCCGAAATCGAAGCCGCGATTGCTTCGGACGCGAAGGTATACGCCGATGAAGTCGGCGCGAGTTGGAATGTGGACAAGGTGTTTGACGTTGAGAAGGTAATCACGCCGAATGCTACGTAAAGGATCAAATCCATACGAACGGATTGGAGAACTTCTGGAGCCTTCTGAAGCGCGGTATCGGTGGCACGTATATCTCGGTTGAGCCGTTCCACTTGTTCCGGTATGTCGATGAACAGGCGTTCCGCTTTAACACGCGCAAGCACGCTAAAGGCGAAGCCATCACAGACGGCGAACGGTTCGATATGGCCGTTCGTCAAATCATCGGCAAGCAATTGACTTGGGCCGAAGTCACCGGCAAGGACGGCAAAAAACCGGAATTCGCCTAGTGGGCGTTTGTTGCGGGGTCCGAAGCGGAAGGCGTAATGGCCTTTTGTTTCGGCTTCGGGCCGGGGCGATTGGGATTTAGCGCTGCTTGCTTGCGGTGCTCTTCCAAACGCTGTTTTATGACGCTGGATGGAACCGCCAACACGCGGCCCACGAGATTGTCGAACGCTTCGAACTCGGCTGAGTGTTTCATTAGTGATAATGCTATCAGGTTCATCAATCACGACAGGTCCATGGTCTCTTCTGGCGTTAGTTCTAGGGCCGAAATAAGAACTTTTAGAACCGGGAGTGAGTCTTTATACGCCATCGTTAAATCGTTAAAGGTCATTTGAATTCCAGCCCCATGAGCAACCGCGTGTCGGTTGTTGTAAATGTTGTCCCAAGCCACGTGACAGTTACCCGCAACAACCGCATCGTTAAACGCTTTATGGTATGACTTGTCGAACCGTTTCAGCACTGTACCGATATCTTGAATCGAAAATTTTTTT
>JAABUK010008161.1_pt1 | contig 14796 bp, 12 predicted proteins | sample 5559141 | NCBI WGS metagenome assembly JAABUK01 (sample SAMN10711869, study PRJNA513367) | rock metagenome | isolation source: Antarctica rocks | place: Antarctica: Victoria Land, Pudding Butte nord | collected 2016-01-03
CACCGCCGGGTCGTACAACCACCCGACCTCGGTGTTCTGGTCATCGAGCTCCCAGTCGGGATGGCGCTTGATGCCAGTGCGCCCGACGTAGCGGCCGGTCTCGCGTTCCTCCACGGCCCAATGCCCAAACCCCCAACGCAGCCAGTGCTCCTGCAGCTGCACGGCGCTGTAGGCCGACTCCGCCGCGGTGGCCGGACGCGCCGGCCACATGAACTCCATGACTTCCGGTATGGCGCAGATGCGCGCGTACTCGTCCACGTCGGCAGGGCGCCACTCGCGCAGGATCAGCCGCTCGGTCTCGACCACGGGGATGGTCGCGCGCGTCATTCGATCCGGAATACCGGCAGCAGGCGCTTCTCGTGCTCGGCATCGATTCGGGCGATCACCTCGAGGTGCTGCTCGAGGCCCGAGCCGCGCAGCTTGGTGGCCAGCAGCTCGTCGACCTGAAAGATGCCCGAGGAGTTGTTCATCGCGATCTCGATGGTCACGGCCTTCTCCTCGCCCTGGCGGATGTCGACGGAATCGATTGCGACGGCCGATAGCGAGTGGATGTTGGGGCGACCGTGCTCGAACGGCACGCGCGAGCGGCCCTGGGCCAGGTCGAGGGCGTCGGCCACGCGAACGATGCCGGCCTCGGGGGTGAGCGGGTCGCCACGGCGCCGGTGGCCGATCACGGCATGCAGCGCCTCCGCTACCACCACCGTGCGGTCGGGCTCCTCGTAGGCGTCAGCCAGGAGAAGCGGCAGCCGCTCGGCGGCGAGGAACAGGCTGAACGCCTCGTGATCTGAACGATGGATCGACATGCCGGTGTCGTGGAACAGACAGGCGGCCGCGATGACCACCTCGGCGTGGTGCTCGCGCATCAGGTGGTCTGAGACCATGGCCGGTACGACAGCGCGCTTGAACAGGAGCCGCGACAGGCGGAGGGCGATGTTCAGCACGATCTGAACGTGTACCCAAGAGTGGTCAGACATCCCGAGGCGTGTGGCGAACACCTGCTGCATGTGCCACCAGGCGCGGAGGCGATCGTCGCCGTTGGCGTGGTCGATCAGCAACTCGAGGCGGCGATTGCCGCGCGTCGGCGCCTTGACCGAGACGCTCTCGATGGCCTCCCCGGGGGTCACGGGACCCGCGACGGGAGCGGGCTCGAGTTCGGGGTTGGCCACTAGGCCGGGACCGGCTCGCGAGCCGCTGAGGGCGCGTCGCCGGTCGCGGCTTGAACGGGCTGGACCGACACCGCCACCACCTTGTACTCGGGGCAGTTGGTGTTCACGTCGGCGGACTGGCCGATCAGCAGGTTGGTGCGTACCTCGGGGAAGTGAAAGGCGGTGAACACGTGGCCCTTCTCGATCCTGTCGGTCACGTCCACGCGCAGCTGGATCTCGCCCACGCGCGAGCGCACGCGTACCTCGGTGCCGCCAACCACCCCGATCGTCTCGGCGTCGGCAGGGTTGATCTCCAGCGTATCCTCGGGCATGAGCGTCAGATTCTCGGTGCGCCGCGTCATCGTGCCCGCGTTGTAGTGCTCGAGGCGCCGGCCGGTGACCAGGATGAGCGGGAACTCTTCGTCGGCGGCATCTCCCGGAGGCTTGTACGGCAACGCGGAGAAGTGTCCGAGGCCGCTCTCGGTCTCGAACCGATCCTGGTAGAGGATCGGAGTGTCGATGCCGTCGGGCGCCACCGGCCACTGCAGGCTGTCGCGGCCGATCCGCTCGTGGGAGATGCCCACATAGCGCGGCGTCATCTGCGCCACCTCGTCCATCACGTCGGACGGTGTCGCGTACCCCATGTCGTAGCCCATCGCCTTCGAGACCGCGGTGATGATGTCGAAGTCGGTGCGGGCCGATCCGGGGGGCGCCGCGGCGGGCTCGACCATCTGTAGCCGACGCTCGGCGTTGGTGAACGTGCCCGTCTTCTCCAGGAACGCCGAGGCGGGAAGGATCACGTCGGCGAACTTCGTGGTCTCGGTCTCGAAGATGTCCTGGCAGACCAGGAAGTCAAGCGACGACAGCGCCTTCTCCACGTGGGCGGTGTCCGGATCGGTCTGGGCGACGTCCTCGCCGAAGATGTACATCGCCTTGAGCGAGCCCTCGACAGCGGCGTCGAACATCTCGGGGATCTTCATTCCGGGCTCGCGCTTCATCGTCACACCCCAGCGCTGCTCGAACGCGCTGGTCACGGCCTCGTCAGCCACCGGCTGGTAATCGGTGTAGGTGTCGGGCAGGGCACCGTGGTCGGAGGAGCCCTGCACGTTGTTCTGGCCGCGCAGCGGCAGCAGCGCCGCGCCGGGGCGCCCGACGTTGCCGGTGAGCATGGCCAGTGCGCAGATCAGCTGCACGACCTCGGAGCCGTAGCGGTGCTCGGTCACGCCGAGTCCCCACGAGATGGATGCGCGCTCGGCCTCGGCGTAGAGGTGGGCGGCACGCTCGAGGTCGGCGGCGGCGATGCCCGTGATCTCCTCGACCGACTCGGGCGTGTAGGCGGCCACCACCTCGGCAAACGCGTCGTAGCCCTCGGTACGCGACTCGATGAACTCGGAATCGGTCAGCCCGTCGCGGATGACCACGTGGCACAGCCCGTTGAGCAGGGCGGCGTTCGTCCCCGGCCGCATTGGGAGGTGCAGCTCGCCGTAGTCGGACAGCTCGATCCGGCGTGGATCGGCGGTGATCAGCTTGGTGCCGTGAAGCGCCGCCTGCTTGATCCGCGCGCCCACGACCGGGTGGCCCTGGGTCGGGTTCACGCCCACTAGCAGCACCACGTCGGCCGCCTCGAAGTCGTCGAAGGACCCGGTGGCGCCGGACATGCCGAAGCACTTGCGCATCGCAAACGAGGTGGGCGAGTGACATACCCGCGAGCAGTTGTCGATGTTGTGGGTTCCGACCGCCGCGCGCATGAAGCGCTGCATCACGTAGCAGTCCTCGTTGGTCGCGCGCGAGGAGGCCAGGCCCGCGATGGCGTCGGGGCCGTGCTCGCCCTTGATCGAGGTGAATGCCTCGACGATGCGCCCGATCGCCTCGTCCCACGACGCCAGCCGGAAGCCGTCGTTCTCCCGTACCAGCGGCGCGGTCAGGCGGTCGCGCGAGCGCGCGAACTGGTGGGCAAAACGGCCCTTTACGCAGGTGTGGCCCTTGTTGGCCGGACCGTCCATCGCGGGGCTGATCGAGCGCACCGACCCCTCCGCCCGGTGCGCCTCGAGGCGGCAGCCCACCCCGCAGTAGCCGCAGGTGGTCGTCGTGGTCTGCTCGAAGCGGGGGGTCATGCCACTGCTCCCTGGTCGGGTGCGCTTGTAAGGAGGTCTAGCAGCGAATGCTCGGAGATCGCGTCGGTCGGGCACGTATCGGCGCACGCTCCGCACGACACGCACGTGGAGTCGGTGAAGCCGGCGCCGAGTCCGGCGGCGATGTTGGATGCAAAGCCGCGGCCCGTCGCCGTGAGCGCGAACGCGCCCTGCACCTCGTCACACGCGCGCACGCAGCGCCCGCACGAGATGCACAGCTCGTGCTGGAAGGCAAGGTAGGGGTGGCGCGCATCGTGGGCCTCCTCGTGCTGTACGCCCTGCCAGCGGGGCTCGCCGACCTCCAGGCGCTCGGCCACCTGGGCCAGCTCGGTGTGCGGCGCCGGCGCGCTCGGCAGCTCCGACAGCACCAGCTCGACGGTGGCAACCGCCACGCGGCGGGAGGCGGCATCGCCCGTGCGCACCTCCATGTCGGGCCGGCACGACGTGGTGCACGCGGCCAGCGGGCCATCGGTGCCCTCGACCCCGACCATGCACACCCGGCACGCGCCAAACGGCTCGAGCCGGTCATCGGAACAGAGCGTCGGGACCCAGCGTCCGGCCAGCGCGGCCGCGTCGAGGATGGTGGCCCCGTCGGGGGCGTCCACCTCTATGCCGTCGACGTTGACCTTCATGGACCGGAGGGCTCCTCGGAGCGGTCGGTGGTGGCCTCTTCCTCGGGTCGGCGGTCGCCCTCGGCGTCCTGCTCCTGGTCGGCCTGGTCGGGACCTTCCTCCGCGGTCAAGCCGAGCTCATCGGGGAAATGCTCGACCAGCGAGCGGATCGGCGCCGGCATGCCGCCGCCGTGCGCACACAGCGATCCGAGCTCCAGCGTCTCGAGCAGCTCCTCCAGGCGCTTGCGGTCGATGTCACCGGACGCCTCTGACATCTCGGCGGCGCGGCGCAGCCCGATCCGGCACGGAAAGCACTTACCGCAGCTCTCGTCCGCGCCGAAACGCAGCAGGTGCGTGCAGAGGGCGCGAATGTCGGTGTCCTCGTCGAAGGCGAGGATCGAGCCGTGACCGACCATGCAGCCGACCTCGGCCAGGTCGCCGAAGTCGAGCGGGGTGTCGAGCAGCGAGGCCGGCAGGACGCCGCCGAGCGGGCCGCCGATCTGCACGGCCTTGATGGCGCGGCCGTCCTTGAGGCCGCCGCCGAGGTCGTTGCAGATCTCAGAGACCGGCGTGCCGAAGCGGACTTCGAAGATGCCAGGGTTCACGAACCGCTCGTTCAGGCACACCAGCTTGACCCCGGGCGTGGCACCCGGGCTGAGCTCGCCGTAGGCCTCGGCGCCGTGCTCGGCGATGAAGGGCACGTTGCACAGCGTCTCGACGTTGTTGACCACCGTCGGCTTGCCGTGCCAGCCGCGCACTGCGGGAAATGGCGGTCGGGCGTTCACGGTGCCGCGCAGCCCCTGCAGCGATCCGAGCAGCGCCGTCTCCTCGCCCACGACGTAGGAGCCGGCGCCCTCCTCGATCTCGACGTGGAAGTCAAAGCCGCTGCCATGAATGTCGTCGCCAGATTTCCGGCATCCTCGGCGCGGGCGACCGCCTCTCGCAACGCGGGGGTCGAGTGCGGGTACTCCGAGCGCACCAGCACCAGGCCATGCTCGGCGCCGACGGCAAATCCGGCCAGCGCCATGCCCTCGAGCAGCAGCTCCGGGTTGCGTTCCATCAGGTGCTTGTCGATGTAGGAGCCCGGATCACCCTCGTCGCCGTTGACCACGATCAGCTTCTCCTCGCCGTCCGCACCGCGCGCGAACTCCCACTTGCTGCCCGCCGGGAAGCCCGCACCGCCGCGGCCGCGCAGGTTCGCGTCCTTGACCTCCTCCAGCAACGCTTCCGGCGTGGACCCCGACAGCGCCGAGCGCAGCCCCGAGAAGGTGCCGCGGCCCAGCAGCACAGGCTCCTCGGTCAGGGTGGTGCCCTCGGGCTCGTCGGCCTGCGCGGCTTGGCCCGAGGCCACGCGCTCGAACGCGCCCGACCCCGCGTCCACCACGTCGCCGTCTCGGTACGCGGGCGAGGAGTGACAGAAGCCGAGACAGACGGTGGTGCCGTAGGAGAGCGACCCGTCTTCCGTTCGCTCGCCCTCGGCCAGGCCGAGCCGCTCGCCCAGCTCGCGCTCGTGATCGCCCGGATGTGACGCCCAGCACGCGGTGCCTGTGCACACCGCGACGTGGCGGCGGCCACGAGTCTCGGTCAGGTCGTCGTAGAAGGTGGAGATCCCATAGACCGTCGCTTCGGGCAGACCGGACACCGCGGCGGCGTGGCGGCGCGCATCGTCGGTGATCTCGCCGTCGCGCTCCAACGCCTCCTTCAGCGACGCGAGCGCGGTTGGGTGACCGTCCCCCTCGCGGGCGCGCAGCATCTCGATCAGGTTGCGCGACATCGGCCCTCTGGTGATCCGTGGTCTCTCAAGAGCTCCCTCAGAAGCAAGGTAGCCGAGGGAGGAAATGGCAACGCCTTCTGGGGCGCAGAGCAGTCCTTATATTCGATCTGCGCTTCCCCCGCCTGGGAGCGCCCGGGTGACCCTCGCCGACCGGCTCATCGAGCTTCACCGAGCACTCGACGCGGGCGGCATCCCTCACGCCTTCGGCGGCGCGATCGCGCTCGCGTACTGGACCCTGGATCCCCGTGGCACCAGCGACATCAACTGCGGGAACGGCGCGGGCGATCGCTCGCGACGGACAGATCCGCCTCTGGTGGGACGACACCCCGGTGGACCTCTTCTACGACTATGAGCCCGTCCACGCGGCGGCCGCGCGCAACGCCCAGACCGTGACGTTCGCCGGGACGGAGATCCCCGTGCTCGGGCCGGTCGAGCTCGCTGTGTTCAAGGCCATGTTCGACCGTACCCGCGACTGGGCCGACATCGAGGCGATGGCGGGCGCCGGCACGCTCGACGTGGCCGCTGTCAAGGAGCTCCTGGCGGGCCTCGTCGATGCCGCCGACTCCCGCTTCGTCCGCATAGATGAGGCGGTACGCCGGGGCGAGTCGTCCCGTTAACCTCGGACGGGATGGTTCGTGAGCCACTGAGGGATGGACACGGTCGCCTGATCCAGGATCTGCGGGTCTCGGTCACCGACCGTTGCAACTTCCGCTGCCAGTACTGCATGCCCGCGGAGGGTCTGCCGTGGCTGCAACGCGACCAGGTGCTCACCTTCGAGGAGATCGAGCGGCTGGTGGCGCTGCTCGCGCAGATGGGCATCACCGATCTGCGCCTGACCGGCGGCGAGCCGCTGGTGCGCAAGGACTTTCCGAAGCTCGCGGGCATGCTGGCCCGGGTGCCCGGGCTCGAGGACCTGTCGGTCACCAGCAACGGCTACCTGCTCAAGCGCGACGCCGCGGCGCTGGCCGAGGCGGGCGTGCGACGCGTCAACGTCTCGATCGACTCGCTGCAGCGCGACCGCTTCTTCGAGATGACCCGCCGTGACTCGCTCCCCCAGGTGCTCGAGGGCCTCGAGGCCGTGGCGGCCCTCCCCGAGCTGCGCCCGATCAAGATCAACGCCGTGGCCCTGCGCGACTTCACAGAGCTAGAGGCCATCCCGTTTGCGCGCTTTGCCCGCGAGCGCGACTTCGAGGTGCGCTTCATCGAGTTCATGCCCCTGGACGGCGACCAGAGCTGGAGCGCCGACCAGGTGCTCACCGGCGACGAGCTGCGCGAGACGATCCACGCCGTCTACCCGCTCGAGGAGGTGCCCCGCGCGCCGTCGTCCACCGCACGTGTGTTCCGCTTCCAGGATGGGCACGGCCAAATCGGATTCATCAACCCGGTGTCCGAGCCGTTCTGCGCCGACTGTAACCGTGTCCGCCTGACCGCCGAGGGCAAGCTGCGCACCTGCCTCTTCTCTCTGCACGAGACCGACCTGCGCGAGCCACTGCGCACCGGCGCCACCGATGACGACCTCGAGCAGATCGTTCGTGATGCCGTGTGGCGCAAGGAGCTCAAGCACCACGTCGGCGAGAAGGGCTTTCGTCAGCCCGCGCGCAGCATGAGCGCGATCGGCGGCTGACGTGGCCGGGATGGCGTGTCCAGCTACCGGCTGACGGTGCGGACCGGCGCCCGCGTGCACAAGGAGCGCCACGGCGACCTTCGAGCCGCAGTGACCGCGCTCGCCGCCCGCGGCGAGGAGATCGCCGCCACGGCCGACGGCCGGGCCTCGGGCGGTCGGCTGATGCGCAGGTTCGAGCCGGTGCAGCAGGTTGTTGGCCGCCTCGAGATAAAGGGCGGCGGAGTGAGCGGTGGCGTGGACATCCGCGGCGACGGCTCGACCGAGGCCTTCACTGGCCGGATGGGCCGGTCGCTGGTCGAACAACGCGGGGGCGAGTCGCCCTTCGATGCGCTCGCGCGCGCGTTGGGCGTATAAGGGGTCCGTGGCAGGCGATGGCGGATACCGAGGGCGGCGAATCGCGCTTCCGCGGGGCGCCGAGCCACCGTTTCGCGTGTTCATCAACGGCGTCCGCCAGGAGCAGGGCACCGACTTCGACGTGGAGGGCGGCCATCTTGTGTTCGCGCGCGACCTGGTTCGGGAGCGGCTGGGCTTCTGGCGCTGGACGGCCATGTTCTTCTCGCTGTTCGGCAGCTACGGCCGCAACGACACGGTCGATGTGCACTACAAGCTGAACGGGCGCGACCAGGTGGCGGCCGGCCTGCGGATCCCCCCGGAGGAGCACCCCGGGTAGCCTTCGGCGCCATGCGCATCGACCAAACCATGGAGCGCCTGGACCGGCCGGTGTTCTCGTTCGAGTTCTTTCCGCCCAAGACCGAGGAGGGCGAGCGGAACCTCCGAAACACCCTCGATCATCTGCGCGTCGACGATCCCGACTTCGTCTCGGTGACCTATGGCGCGCTCGGCTCCACGCGCGACCGCACGCTCCAGACCGTCAAGTACATCAAGCAGGAGCTCGAGGTCGAGGCGATGGCCCACTTCACGTGCGTCGGCGCCACCCGGGAGGAGCTGTCCGAGACCTTGAGCGAGATGGAGGCCGCGGGCGTGGACAACGTCCTGGCCCTGCGCGGCGACCCACCCCAGGGAGAGAGCGAGTGGAAGCCAACGCCGGGCGGCCTGAAGTATTCGACCGAGCTGATAGAGCTGCTGCACGAGCGCTTCGACTTCGCCGTGGGCGCGGCGGCCTTCCCGGAGGTCCATCCCGAAGCGGAGAGTCCCGGGGCCGACATCCGCTTCCTCAAGGCCAAGCAGGATGCCGGCGCCAGCTTCCTGATCACCCAGCTGTTCTTCGACAACGAGCTGTACTTCGATTTCGTGGCCCGCGCGCGCGACGGCGGCGTCACGGTGCCGATCATCCCGGGGATCATGCCGGTGACCAGCGTGCAGAACATCAAGAAGATCACCGAGCTCTCCAACGCCGTGCTGCCCGACGGCTTCCGACGCGAGCTCGAGCGACGCGAGGACGACACCGACGCCGTCCAGGACCTCGGCGTCTCCTACTCGGCCCTGCAGTGCGCCGACCTGTTGTCCCGCGGAGCGCCCGGCATCCACTTCTACACGCTGAACCGCTCGCCGGCCACGCGCGCGATCCTGGCCGCCCTCAGGGCCGCGAAGCCCTGGACCCGGGCCTGGCAGCCTGTCTAGCCGGGCTGGCGCCGCCCGTCAGCCGCCAGCGTTCCGGGTCTGAGCCGGCGACCTTCTCGGCCGCCTCGGTCAGTTCGAGGTGGCGCAGGTAGGCAAGCGTCTCCGACAGGCCCCAGCTCACGAGCATCGGGTTTAGGTCCTCGGTCTGCATCAGCTTGGGCACGATCTCGTAGGGGGTCGGCTGGTCAAGCTCGGACAGCGCGTCACGTACCCGCCCCATGCGCGCGTGCACCGCGGCGCGGTTGCCCGCGACCAGACCGCGCAGATCACGCACCGGCTTGCCGTGCCCGGCCAGGATCAGGTCCGTGGGCAACGGCTCGACGGTGTCGAGGCTCGTGAGGAACTCGCCGGCGGGGTCCGGCGTCCAGCCGTCGTCGTAGAAGAGCGAGATGCGACCGAGGATGTGGTCGCCCGACACCATCAGCTTGCGGTCGGGCTGGTGCAGAACCACGTGTGAGGGCGCGTGGCCGGGGGTCTCATACACCTGCCAGCGCCCCAGATCGGTGTCGACCTCGACGCCCGGCCGCAGGTGGCGGTCGGGCTCCACCAGCTCGGCGACGCCGGAGCCGCCGCCCTTGCGCGCCTCGCGCGCCCGCTCCACCGACTCGATCGGCACCCCGCTCTGCAGGGCGACCTCGAGCCGGCGCTCCTGCTGGGCGTCGGGATCCTCGACGTTGCGGCGCATGTGCTCGTCGTTGGGATGCATCCACAACTCACAGCCCGAGGCGTCCATGATCGGCTTGGCCATCCCGTAGTGGTCGGCGTGGGCGTGGGTGCACACCAGCAGCCGCACGTGCTCGAGGCGCAGCCCGGCCTGGCCGAGCGCCAGCTCCAGCTGGCCCAGCGAGCCAGGCTGGAACATGCCGGTGTCCAACAGGACCACGCCGGCACCGGCCGCGACGGCGTATGCGTTGCCGTGGGGCACGCCCGGCCAGGGCAGCGGCAGGCGCAGGCGCCATACCCCGGGGATCACCTTGTCGGCCCGGGCAAGCTCCCGCCGTCTGGCGCGTTCGCTCATGCCGGGCACTCTCGCAGGCGGTGTGCCGCCCGGGACCGGCCCCGCAACTGCGCCTCTATAGAGTGGTTCCCGGTAGTAGATGGCCCCCCAAGCAACCACCGTTCAGATCGAGATGCCGGCCATGGGCGAGTCGGTGACCGAGGGAACCGTTCTGGAGTTGCTCGTGGCCGTCGGCGATACCGTCGCGGTCGATGACTCGCTGATGGAGATCTCCACCGACAAGGTGGATGCCGAGCTGCCCTCCACCGCCGCCGGCGTCGTGTCGAAGATCCTCGTGGGGCCCGACGACACCGTCACCGTCGGTCAGGTACTGATCGAGATCGAGGCCGGCGATGCCCCCGCGGCCGCCGAGTCGGGCAATGGCTCTGAGCCCCACACCGCTTCGGGCGCCACCGGTAAACCCGCCGACGGCGACGGCGCTTCGGGCGAGACTGTGGACGTGGCGCTGCCCGAGATGGGCGACTCCGTCGTCGAAGGCACCCTGCTCGAATGGCTGGTCGAGGTCGGCGACACCGTCAAGCGCGACGACGGGCTGGCCGAGATCTCCACCGACAAGGTCGATGCGGAGCTGCCCTCCCCAGTCGACGGAACCGTGGTCGAGCTGATCGGCGAGCCCGACGACACCGTGAGCGTCGGCACCGTGCTCGTGCGCATCCAGTCGGGAGCCGGCCCCCCCTCCGGCACGGTCTCACCGGCCGCCGAGACCACTGCAACCAAGCCTGCCGCGGCCGCGTCGCCCGCCCCCGTCAAGAATGGCGACTCAAACGCCACGCCGGTGGCCGCCCGTCTGGCTGCGGCGCTCGGTGTCGACATCACCGGGATCGCCGGCACCGGTCCCAATGGCCGCGTGACCCGAGACGACGTGGAGTCCGCGGTGGCCAACGGCGGCGCAGCCAAGCCCACCCCTGACACCCCGAGCGCGCCCCCCGCCCCGGACGGAGCCGACAGCAAGATCATCCGCGGGCCCGCGGCCACCCTGGTCAAGTTCATGGACCAGAGCCGCTCGATCCCGACGGCCACAAGCTTCCGCACGCTGTCGGTCGACCCGCTTGCCGACCATCGGGCCCAGCTCAAGTCGGCAGGCAGGAAGCTCTCCTTCACCCACTTGATCGCGTGGGCGATCGTGCGGGCAGCCGGCGACGACATGCCGGTCATGGGCAACTCCTTCGCCGAGGTCGACGGCAAGCCCCACCGAGTGACCCCGGCCGCGGTCAGCCTCGGCCTTGCAGTCGACGCCGAACGCAAGGACGGCACGCGCACGCTGATCGTGCCGGTCATTCACGACGCCTCCGAGCTCTCCTTCTCAGACTTCGTGTCCGCCTACGACACCGCGGTCTTCGGCGCGCGCGACAACAAGCTCGGTCCCGACGCCTACCAGGGCGCCAATATCACGCTTACCAACCCTGGCGGCATCGGCACTATCGCCTCGGTGCCCCGCCTGATGCCGGGCCAGGGCACGATCGTTGCCACCGGCTCGATCGCCTATCCGCCGGGGCTCGAGGGCGTCGACCCGGAGAAGCTGACCGAGCTTGGCATCTCAAAGGTCATGACGATGACCTCGACCTATGACCACCGCGTGATCCAGGGCGCCGAGTCGGGCGCCTTCCTCAAGCGCGTGGACGAGCTGCTACAGGGCAACGACGGCTTCTACAGCGCGGTGTTCTCGGCCCTCGGAGTCGAGGAGGGCCGCGTCGAGAGCGATGCCGGCGGAGCGGTGACTGCAGCCGACCCGGTGCCCGCGGGGACCACCCCTGCCGCCTCAGGTGTCGTCGACGAGGCGCTGATGCAGGCCGTGCAAGCCGCCACGTCGATCATCAAGGCGCACCGGACCCAGGGCCACCTTGCCGCCACGCTCGACCCGCTGGGCTCGATCCCGCGCGGCGACCCCTCGCTCGACCCGGCCTCGGTGGACCTCACGCCCGAGCTGATGGCGAGGATTCCGGCCTCGGTGCTGCGCGTCGCGGTGCCCGGCAAGACCTTCGCCGACGCCCTCCCGCATCTGGCGGAGACCTACTGCGGCACGATCGCGTACGAGGTCGAGCACATCGCCGGCCCCAACCGGCGCGTGTGGCTGCGCCGCGGCATCGAGTCTGGCGAGTACCGCCCGGAGCTCGAGACCGAGGAGCGCAAGCGCCTGCTCGGCCGCCTGTCCGAGGTCGAGGCGCTCGAGAAGTACCTGCACAAGGCGTTCCTGGGCAAGAAGCAGTTCTCGATCGAGGGGCTCGACGTGCTGGTGCCGATGCTCGACGAGACGATCGAGCTGACCAGCCGCAGCGGTGCCCGCGAGGTGGTGCTCGGCATGGCGCACCGCGGGAGGCTGAACGTGCTGGCCCATACCGTCGGGCGCCCCTACGCCTCGATCCTCGTCGAGTTCGAGGGCGAACAGACGCTGTCGGCCGACACCGCGGCACCCGAGGGCGGCACCGGCGACGTGAAATACCACTACGGCGCCAAGGGCACCTACAAGACCGACGAGGGCAAGGACGTGACGATCCGCCTGGCGCCCAACCCGAGCCACCTCGAGTACGTGAACCCCGTGATCGAAGGGGCGGCCCGCGCCGATCAGACGAGCCGCAGCGGCCGCGAGCTCAGCCACGACCCCAGCGTGGTGGTGCCGGTTCTGATCCACGGCGACGGCGCCTTCCCCGGTCAGGGCATCGTGGCCGAAACGCTCAACCTGCAGGCGCTTCACGGCTACAGCACCGGCGGCACGATCCACATCATCGCCAACAACCAGCTCGGCTTCACCACCGACCCCGGCGACAGCCGCTCCACGCGCTACGCGTCCGACCTGGCCAAGGGCTTCGACATTCCGATCATCCACGTCAACGCCGACGACGTCGAGGCCTGCATCGCCGCCGTCCGCCTGGCGGTGGGATTCCGCAACGAATTCGGGCGCGACGTGCTGATCGACGTTGTCGGCTACCGCCGCTTCGGCCACAACGAGACCGACGAGCCCGCCTACACCCAGCCTCAGATGTACGACGAGATCAAGCGCCACCCGCCCGTGCGCAAGGTCTACGCCGACGAGCTGATCGAGGCCGGCGTGGTCTCAGAAGTGGATGCCGAGCTGCTGGCCTCGGAGGCCTACCAACAGGTGGCCGATGCCCACGCCGAACTCAAGCAGAGCATGGCGGGGCCGCCCGACACCGGTCGTCACGAGCTCGACACCACGATGAGCCGGGAGCCCAAGACCACGCTGCCCGAAGAGACCCTGCGCTCGCTCAACGAGCAGATCGTCCGGGTGCCCGACGGTTTCAACGTTCACCGCAAGCTCAAGCCGTTCCTGGAGCGCCGTCGGGAGGCCGCGGCCGAGGGAGGACGCGTCGACTGGGCGCACGCGGAGTCGCTTGCGTTTGCCTCGTTGCTCGCGCTCGGCGTGCCGGTGCGCCTGACCGGTCAGGACACCGAGCGCGGCACGTTCAGCCAGCGCCACCTGGTGCTTCACGACGCCGAGAACGGTGAGCGCTACACGCCGCTGCAGAGCCTCCAGAGCGCCGTGGCCCCGTTCGAGCTGCACAACAGTCCGCTGTCGGAGCAGGCGTGTGTCGGCTTCGAGTACGGCTACAGCGCCGCCGACCCCGAGGCGCTCGTGCTCTGGGAGGCCCAGTTCGGCGACTTCGTGAACTCCGCCCAGGTGATCCTCGACCAGTTCATGGTCTCGGGCCTGGCCAAGTGGGGTGCCACCTCCCGGCTGACCCTGCTGCTGCCACACGGCTACGAGGGCTCGGGGCCGGAGCACTCGAGCGGCCGAGTCGAGCGTTTCCTCCAGGCGTGCGCCGAGGGCAACATGCGCGTGGCCAACACCACCACCCCCGCGCAGTACTTCCACCTCCTGCGCCGCCAGGCGCTGGTGAGCAAGGCGCGGCCGCTCGTGCTGATGACCCCGAAGAGCCTGCTGCGGCTCCCGGCTGCGACCTCCTCGCTCGAGGAGCTCTACGACGGCAGCTTCAAGCGGGTGCTCGACGATCCGGATCTTCCTGGAGAGCGCGACAAGGTCACGAGGCTCGTGCTCTGCTCGGGCAAGGTCTACTACGACATCGTCGCCAACGAGGACCGCTCGAGCGCCGACCACATCGCAGTCGCCCGCGTCGAGATGCTCTACCCCTTCCCGGACCAGGACCTGCGCGACCTGATGGCAAGCTACTCCAACCTCGAGCGGGTCGTGTGGGTCCAGGAGGAGCCGCGCAACATGGGCGCGCGGGCCTACATGAGAAGGCGAATGGCGGCCATCCTCCCGGAGGACCTGCACTACTTCTACGTCGGCCGCCAGCTGCGCGCCGCACAGTCGGAGGGCTACTCGGCCGCGCACCGCAAGGAACAGGCACGGATCGTGCGCGTGGCGCTCGACCTCGAGGACGACGTGCTCACGCCGGACGCCTCCGCCGAGCGCCCACGCCTCTAACGCCCGGCTAGCGCTTGTGTGCCTGGCCGCGCGCCATCTGGCCCGCGATCTTCTTGCTGCCGAGCTTGCGCTGTGCGCCATTGACCAGCGCGGGCGCAAGGCCGCCGGCGCTTGCCCCGAGGCGCAGCCCTAGCGGGGCCACGTCGACCTCGGCCTTGTCGCGCTCGACGCCCTTGATCACCCCGGCGGCCACCTCCTCGGGACTTCGGGTGCCGACGCCGGGCGGCAGCTTGGTGTTGCTCTCGTGGAACATCCCGGCGTCGCGAATGAAGCCGGGAAAGACCGTCGTCACTCCTACACCGGTGCCGATGAGGTCCTCGCGCAGGCCGAGCGCGTAGCCGCGTAGGCCGAACTTCGTGGCTGAGTAGACCGAGCTACCGGGACTCGCCGTCTTGCCCGACAGCGACGAGATGAACACGAGATGACCCGCGCCACGCTGCACCATCGCCGGGGCATAGTCGCGCGCCAGGTGCAGGGGTGCGCGGAGGTTCACGTCGAGGGCGCGG
>JAABUK010008162.1_pt1 | contig 14793 bp, 22 predicted proteins | sample 5559141 | NCBI WGS metagenome assembly JAABUK01 (sample SAMN10711869, study PRJNA513367) | rock metagenome | isolation source: Antarctica rocks | place: Antarctica: Victoria Land, Pudding Butte nord | collected 2016-01-03
CTACCTTGTATGATACCAGCGGTAGCATCAACACTGTATTTTTGGCTTGGCAAGAGTGGAACTCTGGCCCAGCACAGACCACTACAGCTCAGAGAGTCTTGGATATCAAGGCTCATGACTGCTATGGTGTTGCATGCATAGCATGACAATTGAAGAACAAGCAATCAGTCTGTGACAGTCACTGTCACTGAGTGACTGTCACAAGTCACATATGTTGAGGTAGCAAATGACTTTGCTATCTCGAATAGCTGAGCAGACAGGCTTGAACACCTTATGTAACAGTGCTGAAGTAAAAGGCGCATTGCTAGTGTGTCTGGATGCTCATTTCCCGCACTATTACATCATACCTGTTGCACATCAGGCAACTCACATATATGGAACTTGGCTTTGACCTGCAATTTTCAGGTTGACTGTGCTACACGTCAAGCCCCTGCTTGTAAATGTTAGCGCCGGGAAACAACTTCACTGTCTGATGATACACATATTGTCATGGGTCTAATGACAAATCAGGTGATGGTCGCTTCAGGCTGTCACAGAACACAGAACCTGTTGTACAGACAGGTTGGCAAGATGCAGCATCCAGCCTGTTTACTTCAAACTAATATACATCATCCGGGTAAGAATGCAATTCAGCGAGTTCGTCTCAGATATCTTAGACGGTCTGCAGCAGCTGCCAAGACTCTGGAGCTCAACTGCCCTGTGCCTGCTGATGCTGTGGACATGGCTTGTGCCCAATGCTCAGCTTCACTGGCATCTGCACTCGGCAGAGGAGCCAACAGCACAGGTGGCCGCCGATCTGGTTCAAGGTCTGCCACTGCTGCTTGCAACTCGGCTGACCTTTGTATCAAATGCCAGTCATCAGCGCTCTCCCCATTCACTGTATACAAATGCAAAACAAAATCAGCTGGTGCACCTTGGCTGAACACAGTAGATAAAGGTTTGTGGCATGGCATCCAGTGGACTGGAGCACAAGCTGCACTGTGTATGCTGTACTAGCAGTGGCGTGGAAACAGAATGGGAATCTTCAATGGCTGCATTGCAAACACCACCTGACACAGAGTGGATTAAGCTGTACAGAGATGCCTTACCATCTGGAAGCATGGACATGTCCATGCAGCTTTCCGCCATGCCAGCTGCAAAAACGCTGGCAGTCACAGAAGCACTTGCGGCTCCAGCTGCCGGAGTGTGGCCAGGCTCTCTTAAGACTGATGCACATAGCCCTGCCATGTCGCAGACGAGTCAAGTCGATGCTTCACATTTGCCGGGAATCCCAGTCAGACTTACCAACATAGCTTTGAGAGCAATATGAAGCAGATTGTTGCATTTTGTAGTGACAAAAGACTGACTGGCTTGCACGTGACTGCCATGCATAGATGGCAACCTGGGCTATCAGCATCTGAAATGTGTCAGTGTCCTGCCTAGGCTGACTACTACCAAGTACAGTACTGTCAGACAATTGAAATCAATCCAGCACAGCAGCCAAGAAACTCACTTTCCAACTTGGCAAAGACACTGAGGTCTGGTGCCACTTTGTGGATGGAGGGGCCTGCTGTGTGAGCCAGCAGAGCTCCCACATTGCGGCTGAGCAGGTGCAGAGCATTCCTCAGCTCAGGGTCTTGCTGTCCCTTCCCCACCCTCACCATGTTGCCACCTGCTGTGTTGCCCCTGCAGGCAGCATGGCAATACCTGTGCCTGTGCTCCACCATTCACCATGAGCAGCAACTGCATGTTTTTGCATGCCAGCAATGCTTTCAGAATGTTGTGGAAATACTGCTGCAGACCACAACAAGTGATGCACAGCAGGAACAGGTTGTGTCAGGCCATGTTCACAATTATACAGCTGACTTGCCCACTCCATGCATTGTTTGGGAGGCTTGACAAACAGATGTAATCTTCGTCCTAGGCATCAAATGCATATATTGGTTTTCACCAGGTGTTTGTATGCAAGTTGTAAGCCTGACAACTTTGATTGATGATGGAAACTCACCAGATGGTGCTGTTGGCCAGGGATGTGAGTGACACTGTGGGCTGAGAAGCCGTACGCCTGCAATCATCGTGTTTGATGTAAACACAAAAGGCACATAGCAAAAGCAGCACGAAATGATCATATCATCAGGTAGCACTGCTTGCTGCCTGATTGCAGGTGGGCAGCTATGCTGGTCAAAGGTGACTGTAACAGCCTGGTAGCAAATGCATTGTCGTGTTGTGTCATCAGCCTCTGCTGACATTTCAAGCTTGATGGGAAGCAAGGATGTTGGCAGAAGCAATGCTTACTCTGCCAGGAGTGTGGTTGGGCAGGCCGGTACAGTCTGCAGATGCAGCCTGAGCATGTGAGAGGGGCCAGCTGGCAGCTGGTCCCAGAAGGAGCTCGGGGACCACAGCACTGAAGTAGAGCTAAAGGAGCCAATCATGTACAGCGAGGGGCCATCCAAGTAGTAGGCCACCAAGCAAGACAGAGTGGCAAAATACCCCAAAGCTGTTCCTAGCGCCTACAAAATGCAGACAACATCAAAGTGGTGTTTGCAACAGAGGGTCCATAGAATCAGGGGCTGCTTTTAGCATGTGGGATGTGGCCTGAGGGGCAAAAGCCATGCATACAGCATGAAACTTGTAAAATCCTTCTTTGTGCAGCATACACAGGATGCTTGCCCAGGACTTGATTGTGCCAAGCAACCTGTAGCAAGTGGCATAAATGGTACATGCTCAGTGTCAACAGTCAATATTGATGTGCACACCAACCTGGGCTTGCTGTTGACCGTCTACAGTGGGCTTCAGGTCTTCAGGTAGGCGCAGACCCATCAACGTCACACAAGCACCTGGCGTGCGGGGGCTGGCCCCTCGTCGGAAGCCTGCCAGGTTGAGGGGCAGTATCTGTAGCAGCTTGGACATCCTGCAATGTTGTCACTGTCACTCACAGCATGAAGTAATTATCATTATGAAGATCTGGATGTCAGGCTCTGATCAGCGCATGCATCCCTCTTACCTCTTTTGCTGCTCCACATACAGCTCTTCTGAGTGCATGCTCAGCAGAAGCTGGTTGGACCGCATTGCATCCGGCATCACATGCACCAGCAGCTCCGTTCGCTTGGCAGCGAGCTGCAGCAACACTTGTGGAGTGAGCTGAGTGCTGTCAAATTGGTAGCCAACAGGCAACAGCAGGGCCTTCTAAGAAGCTCAACCTGCTTTGAAGCTGCTTCCAGCTGCTCGGTGCGCACTCTGTTGCTCTCTTTGACAGCGCTGATCTGTGCATGAACTGCATAGGGGGAGAATTTGGCTGTCAATGGAGAGAGCAGAGCAGGGCAAGACAGAACAGGTGTATGTGCTTTGGTGATCAACGGTGCTCAAGTGAAAAGTTACCTTCAGCCAGCTGGTCACCCACAGCAGAGGCCCGGAGAGTCACTGCTTTCAGCGACTGTAACCGTTGACCCAGCTGCGACTGCTGCTCGCTCACAGCTGTCTGCGACGTGCTCGTACAACTTTGTTGCGAACTTGCAAAGATTAGCAGGACACAAGAGGAGGAGACAAGGAAACTGTCTGACCTTGCAAGGCAAAGCATTTTCCAGCTTTTGCCGCAGCAACGCACGCTTCAGTGTTATCTGTTGCAAGTATCGTTTGACGTCTGCCAAGAGCTTGTCATTGACGCAGGTTGGGCAATAGCAGTGCTTGCAGTTACTGTTGCACACCATGCACCCTTGCAGCTCGGCCTCCATGCTGTCAGCATGAAAGCAAAGTTGCGTACTCAGGTTTTCGGGTGACGAGGTGTATCAGGGTGTGCTGCCTGCCTGCCGCCTTGCTGAGATGTAACGCGCTAGCTGCAAATTGGTCTCACATGCATTGATCAAACGGAACAGGCGTTACGAACACACGTCTGCGTCTGCGTCTGCGTCTGCGTCTACGTCTGCAAAGTCATTCTGCGGCGTTCAAATCGGATGGCGGTTGTGCTGTGGTTTGCGCGCAATTAATGTGGAAGACATTCCTGTCTACTACGTATTCCCAACCGTACCATGCTATCATGCAGAGCATGCAGATAGCTTCCCGGTCTGCTGTCGCTCCAAACACTACTCACCTCAAATGCTATGTTTGGCTGCATCAACGTTTCACAACAAGCTCATATCGACCTGTCAAGAGAAGCGTGCTGGTAGAAGCAACAAAGAAAGACCCTGAGGAGCTAGTAAAGCGCCTCACCCGAGGTGGACTTAACCTGCAGTTTTGACCGAACGCATCACTTCAGATGCTGCATCTTGTGTATGGGGCATCTCCAGCTGGACAACTGCATGTGCATGTATGATCAAGGCTGCAAAATGCTGTAATTCCGGCCAAGGCTCAATTCATGCAACTCAAAGCGGAGCTTCATCAGCACTGTCAGTTGCAGATGATGTGAAGCTCAGTTTTGCAAGGAGCGGTGGCGCCGGTGGACAGAATGTAAACAAAGTCAACACCAAAGTTGACATGCGCATTGTGCTGGACAATGTGGCGTGGCTTGAGGAAGATGCAAAGGACGCTCTCAAGCGCAGGGTGGGTAAACAGTACATGTTCAGTTGATGCTCTTTCACATTGCATTCAACACCCTGGCATTGTTCCAAGGGCTTTTGTGGCTTCACCTTTCTGCTTCACCTGTGCATCAGATACACAGCTGCCATGTTACCAAAATTGTATTCTTGCAGGAAAAGAATAGGATCAACAAGGAGGGCGAGCTTGTGATCACCTCGACTCGTTCTAGATCTCAAGCGTGAGAGATCCCTCTTTTTATCATGATGATGGCAGTCACTGTCACCATCTGCAGCCTACATGTTGATTGTGATATGTAACACAAGCGCTGACTGTTGAATGCACGCTTGTTCAACATGTGATTGCAGCAGCTGCAGAATGAAGTTAGCAGAGCGACTCAGTGGATCAGCATTTTGATACGTTGCAAAATGCATTGGCTTGGCATATCTGCATGTTGCCTGCTTGCTGAGTTTCTGCATTAGACGGTGGGGGTAAATGCTCATTTCTCGCCTGGGCTGACTGCGTTGCATTGCTGCAGGGACAATGTGGAAGATGCTCTTGAAAAACTGCAAGCCGCTGTGGATGGAGCAGTCGAGTCAATACAGCCTATAGAGATAGACCCTGAGAAGCAGAAGCAAATGAACAAGCAGTAGGTTCCCTTGCGTGCTTTGTACTACGTGCTCTGTGTCCTGTTTCAATCCATCTGCTGCGCAGGAAGAAGATTGCCAACGAGAACAGAATCCAAAGCAAGAAGTTCAAGTCTGACAAGAAACAGCAGCGCCGTGCTAAAATCGACTATTAGGAACCTTGTTTCCATTGCTCCAGCTCATGCCGAGCATGAACCAGCAACAATTTGTCGTCACCATTTCGTCCACACACAAGCTGTATGCCCACATTGGTTTCGGTGTGTGCTGCAACGTCTGACTCATGAGTGTAGCTTACTTGCAGCATGGACTGATCAGTCTACATCTGCAGCAGACATGTCAACACGCAAAAGCATGCACACATTACAATACAGACTTATTTATTCATGACCTTAAACACTCCCTATTGCTTGTGAGAGTGGCCTGATGTAAAAAAGCTAAAGGGTCCTGATTGTTGCTGCATGTTTCAAAAGCGTATCCGGCACAGAACCATGAAGGCGACCACAGCAAGCAGGGTCTGTTTATGCACACATTGTCAGACCAGACCAAACTTATTACCTGCTGCACAGTTACCACAAATGATGCAGACCATTGCTAGATGAATGCCTACTACCGTTGCTGAGCAATCCTGAACCACCTAGCAAGCCATTGGAACTGAAAGTACCATTCCCCAGAGCAGGAAACCCCGTACTGGCACCAGCCGGCTGTCCAAAGTGACTATGACCAGCAGCATTGCCACCATAAAACATTGACATGGAATGAGGCACCGGCGATTGACTACTTGATCTGGTGCCCAGCCCCGATGAGGAATCTGCCATGCCACCAGGAGAGACTCTGGTAGACCCCCCTGATGTTGCTGAAGCCACACTCTCAAGTGAGGATGCCACAGAGCCAACCTGGTCCCTTCTGCTGCTGGCTGCTGTGCGCAGTGACTCAGGACTGGAGGGCCCTGTCACAGCATGCGCTGCTGCTGTGGCAACAGCTGCTGCACCTTCCTCAGAGTGCCGGCAAGCCTGCAAAGTTGACATTGAGTGAGGGCACAGTACAACAGAGACACATGCTTGGTACAGACACCAATGCAACCATTAATGCCCATGCAGAACAGGGTGCTGATTGAGGGCAGCAGATCAAGTGCTGGAGCATGCAAGACACGATGATACAAATTGCCTGCAAATTCTTCCCTGACTGTTAATGACAGTGAAGCTCAGACTGGCTGTGCAAACAAGTACAAGCTGCGCGCGTGTTATTCTTACCAGCATGGATCGAGCCCGCTTGAGAGCTTCCTCCTGAGCATGCACCAGCTGCTGCAGCTGAGCAGTGGGCAATGCATCCAGGTTGGAGCCCATCAGTGGTGCTGCCTTCACAATCTCATGCTGAAGCCGGGACTCCAGATTGGCCAGGTACTGCTGATTGCTCCTCAGCTTTCGCTCCAGGCCAGCACTGTAAGATTTGCTCTGGGACGCCTGCGTGACAGAACATGCATAATTGAAATGCAGCTTGATCTGATAAAGTGGTGACTACAGGCAAGGAGGAAGATGAGGTCCAAACAAATGCCACCATTGTGAGGGCTCAGTCGCTATCAAACCTATTTTGAGACAGTGTGCTTCAACAGGAAGAAAATATTTCATGTGTAGGGGGAAAGCAGTACTCATACATAGGGAAGAAACAATACCTATATGACATGAGCAAGCACATGGCTTGACATAGAAGAGCTGTGCTGAATAGGGTTTGCTGATTTGCTTGTCAAACACGATGCAAACAGACACATGTACCTCCTCCTGCTTGGATTGAGCCGAGTCCTGAGCTTTCTGCAGCTTCTTCTCCATTTGAGCCAGGGAAGCATCATGACGCTCATTGGCAGCCATGGCAGCAGACTTGAGGGAGTGCACTTCCCCATCCAGCCTCAGCTGAGCGCCCTCAGCTTCCTTGAGGCGCTCTGTCAGCTGCACCTTGTCCCTGTTGATCTTTTTCATCTCATCCCTACACATGAAGATCACTCTCTGAGGACACATTTCATCACTTTTGCAAACTCATTCTGGCAGAAAGCGACAACACACTCTGATGAGCCATTACAGGTGACAGGGCAAGATATGCTGGTCTGGGTTGCACTGCATGGCACAGCACCAAGGCATCAATTCCTTACAGCTGCAGCAATCCATTGAGCACACAGACTGTGAATGCATGTTGCAAGTGACGCCAACCTGCGCGCAGCCTTGGCCCTAGCAGCAGCATCTTCAGCTTCTTTGATGCGTGCCTGAGCCTGCTTCTGCTCCCGCTGGGCTGCCTGCTGGGCATCCTGCCTCTCAGCCCTCACCCACTCAATCTCACTCTCAAGCTCCCGCACCCGGTCCTGCAAACAGGATCAACCATTGTCATGCCAAAAGCCAGGGCTCTCACAGTGCAGGAATGCTTGCAAGACTGCAACACCTGCATGGGTGCATCCAGCAATATGTATGCATGTCAACAGGGCCAACCCACAGACTCACTACATGCAGTGCTCATGTGCAACAAACGCCTGGGTTGTCTGGTTTAGCATGCTGTGCATAGCAGAGCTTGCAGGCATGTGATGAGGTGCAGCAGGAAAGCCGACCTCGAGCTCCTTCTTGCCCGTGTTGTGCCCCTTGACTTGCGCCTTGCTATCTGTGCGTGCCTGGACCAGCTTAGTCTCAAGCTCAGCCAGCTGCTGCTGCAAGGCCTGCATGAGAAGCAATGAGAGTTGAGATGAGGAGTCAAGAGGTACCAACTTCACATGCTGCAGCAGGCTCTGTGAGGTCGCAAAGCAGACAGCCTGAGCACGAGTCATCTGATTGCAGCACGATGTCTGCAGAGCCATGGTAGCCATGGTGTTGCAATGCAGGGGATGCTACTGGCGTTGTCCACTTACGTATGATTCTTATACATGCTAGCACGTCATAGTGATGCATACAAAAAACTATGTGTTTAAAGCTGACCTGCTGCTGAGCAGTTGCCTTTGAGGCAGCCTCCTGTGCCTGCTTGGAGGCCTTGTGAAGCTTGGCCTGCTGCTCCTTCAGCTGCTGCTGGTACGACTCCATCTGCAAGCACGCAAACCTAAGCTCACGGATCTGGCGTGTTCCAGCAGGCATGCTCATCTTCTTGCACACACAAGTGACATAGGGTTTGCCACAGGATCATGATCTGTCTGAACTGCTGTTTTGCATGCTGACTGTCATTTATCAACAAAGACAATCATGCTTGGGTGCCACATCTGTTTAACATGGCCCACGTTGAGCTGGTGTTGTTGCAAGGCAGAGAGAGGGACCTGGCATGTTGTTCACCTGAGCATGTTGCTGCTGGACCTGCTGCAGCATGAGGGTGAGAGCAGTGGGTGCAGCGTCATGGTGCTGATGCACCAGCTGCATCAGCAAGCCAGCAGGCGCCAGCACATCTGGCCCTGCAGCCCTGCCAGGTGCACCACCTCTATGAACCTGCTGACCAGTACTGGCCAGTGTGGCCCCAGATCCACCCTGGCTTGCCTGAATAGACCCAGAAGAAGATGCTGGGCTTGCACTGGAAGCAGCAGCCGCAGGAGCAGCTGCCTTGCTCTTGCTGCTGCTGGTTGGTGTGTCATTGCTATGTTTGGAGTCAGCAGCGGTGTTTGACTGACTTGATTGGGCAGTGGCTGAATCAAAATTAGTGGCGCGCTGAACAAGGCTGTTCATCATGTGCTCCCGGCTGCGTTCATCACTGTAGATTCTGAACATGCTACTGTACAGCCATGACACAAACTCCCTGACATTCTGGTTCTGCATCTTGGACTTGGCGAGACTCTCTGCTAGACGAAGGACGGGCTCAAAATCATCAACCAGTGCGACGGCACTGGGGCAGCTATGCATCAGGGCTGATAGTTGCGACAAATCTGCAGGTGCAGCTGCTTGCACCCCTGCTGCAGGAAACATGGTGGGTTGGGACTGGGGCATGGGGGGTTGAGGGAACTGTGACACTGGTACTGGAATCTGTGCAGCTCCAGGAAAGATCTTGTGTGTATGACGCATGTATGGCCCAGCTGTGCTTGGGCCAGCAGCACCCATGTTGCCGATGGGCATCACAGGTGTTGGGAAGTTAGCTGGAGCCGCAGCAGCAGCAGCAAAGCTCCCAGAAACAGTAGCCTGCTGATCTGCAGCACTCCCTATGGGGGACCCTGATCTGGGCGCCAGGTGATGCGGTGCCACCTGGTCTGAGGGTGCTGTCTGAGACTGAGGCAGACCCCAGAGTCGGTGCAAGGCAGCAGGGTCTGAGAAGGTGCTGCCGAGAGTGGTAGCTCTCAGCTGTGGCATGGCTGTTGCAAGCACATGCTGCAGCTGCCTGCGCTCCAGAACAGCAGCCACCTGCATAGGTGCACACAGCAGTTACTATCAGAGGTCAGGCCACAAGTGTTGCCAGAGGCCAAGAGCTACACAATGTGCCATGTGTTGCAGCAGCCTGTGTCATGCCAAATACACAAGCAGGTCTTCTGCAGTGTGATGAGATCAATGCATCCTGACAGCGGCAAGAAATAGGATCATTAGTAACCCATTGGCTGTGTGTAATTACTCACCTGGACGCCTGTAACCATGTTGCCAGCAACCAGCTTCTCAAACACCTGCTGTGCTTTGTAGGTTGGGTTCCTCAGCAGGTCCAGCAGCAGCTCAATGTCAAAGACATGCAGCGTCAGCTGGGCATGGTCCCCCTGCAGGCGCAAAGCCAATCAGACAAACCTGCAGGTCGCAAAAATACCGGCAAAGCATCAACTCAGCAGATGCTGCAGATAATAGACTGGGTCTGCAGCCTTGCCCTAATAGCTGCTTTATAGGCGCTTTGAGTCAGCAACAGCATGCCAGCAATCACCTGTGAAGGGGAGCCAGTTGCTGCAAGGCTGCCGCACTGTCGGTCAACGCCTTCAACAATCTCCAGTGCCACATCAGCATGCTGCATGACTACCAGGCGGAAGGCATCCAGCACCCCGGGGGTCATGGCCTGGGGTGTTAGCCGCAGCTTCTGCCTGACTGCCTTCACTGCAGCCAGCCTAGCTGGACCACTGCTCTGGCTAGCCAGCTTCAGGATGAGACCTGCTGCTGATGGCAGCTCATGCACCCGCACTGAGTCCAGGATCTGCACACAAACATTACATAAACCCATGGGGGGCTGTAGTTGGGTAGCACGCCTCACCAGACAAGCTGGACAGGACGGTGTGTACAAGCAGCACCAAATAATTCAAGACCATGCTATGCGGCACAAAACACCTTGTCGAAAAATGGCACAGCTCAGGCTGCGAACAGCCAAGATGTGAATTTCAGATAGAGGCAGTAACTCACATTCAGTATAGCAGTGAGCAGCTTCTTTGCAGTGCCAGCATCCACTGTCAGCAAGCCCAGGGTTGCCAGCACTGGCAGCCTGATGAGAGCCTCTGCAGCTGCTCCCAGTCGTGTGGCTTCAGCAAGATGTGCAATGAGCAGGTTGGCTGCAGTGGCATGGTCAGCTGGCTCCAGGAGCTTTGGCAGCAGCATGATGATGTCTGGCTGGTATTGCCTTGGTACAGCTGCAGGCAAAGACTCACACATGTCACACTTGATGCAGGAATCCCACTCAGCAGGAGCCACTTGTGCAAGGACTGCTGTCCATCATGACATTGCCTGTCCTGTGCACACAGCCCTGGCAAACTTAGCATGAGAGGCACTGGCACACAGTCTATGTGACAGCAATGCAGAGAGGCAGACTGAAAGCAGAACATAGCTTGGCCCTGTTCTCGAACTGCTTTGTGGGTGCAGCATCACATCCCATGCTTACCTGACAGCAAGTAGCCAACTTTGTGTCCAGCAGGTGGCCTGCCAGCAGCACCTTGCTCAGAGTTGCCTCCAGCAGCAGGGAAGCCATACGGGTCAGCCCTTCTGAGCCATGCCAGGGCCATACGTAGCACCTCCTCCACTTCTGCCCTGGGATTTGGCCCTGCCTCATCTGCTGACTCGCTCAAAGACCCAGTTGCTGAGCCAGCAGTGGCTTCAATGACACCTGGCACAATACCCTCATCTGTGTCAAAAAGGCTGGATGCTCACTAGGCAGGATGCAGCCGGTCCCTATGCAAGTCAGAAGCAAGCCCATGACTGCGCACAAGTTTGTTTTCGAGCTCAGCGTGGTTACAGAGATACTGGCGTACCTGGATCAGACCCATCACGCCTGTCTAGGCTCTGTGATGACTCATCAGCAGACTGATCCGCTGACTGGACAGGCTCATGTGATGCTGAGCTTCTGCTGGTGGGGCTGGTGGAGTTGGCGTGGTCCACTGCAGCGGCTTGGACAGCTGGCACGGCCTGACTGGCAAGGCATGCATCAGTAGTGGTGTAGGATGGCGATGCGGCTGAAGTGCTGTGCTGAGGGAAGGTCTCAGAGGAGTTGGCCGGTGTGGCTGGGGCCTCTGGAGACACTGCTCGGAAGCCGTTTGGGGTCAGCATGCTGCTGCTTGCTGTTGCAGCTTCTTCTGCAGAGACAAATCAGGTCTAGGTAAATTACCTTTCTGAGTACAAAGGTCTTTTAGAAGTAGCTTGATGTATGACAAACATCACCTGACTGTCGTTGCAGGCATCTGTATACAACCTGGGAGAAGGTCAAGGCAAAGATCATGCAGCTGCCAGTCACCGCTTCTCACGGATGTTGCACAGAACACACAGGACACAAGCTTCTGCAACAGGCTCAAGACAACAGAGATGCGTGTCTACAAAGTTCTCCTGACAGGGCACATAACGCGCATCAAGATTGCCATAAACAGCATTAGCTATTCTTTACCTGCATGATCTTTGTTTTGGCCTTCTCCTTCAACAGACTGCTCCCCATCTGCCTCATGCCCATTGTCACTCGCACTTTCCTCCTCCAGCTGATCATCTTCTTCAGTGTCGTTCAGGTCCCAGCTCTGACCCTCCAGCATGATGAGGTGCTGGCAGCACATGAGCATGACATCCAGTAGCAGGTCCAGCAGAGGGTATTGCAGCGCTTGCACTGTCATGAGCATATCCATCAGGCAGCTGCCCTTCACCACTGCCTGGTTGGTTTGAGGATGCGTGCCTGACTGCTGTGACAGGACTGGAGGAGAGATTGGTGTGACCAGCACCAATAGCTGTTTGATCTGCATGGCCCAGAAACAAACTGGCTCTTTGCAATCCCAAAACATCTATTTGATTCAGAAACGTCATCCCTACACTGCAAATCTAAACTCACAAACGTTTGGGAACAGTAAAATCACGGATCTACAATGTGGAGATGTTTTAGGTACAGTAGTGTATCAAGGGCTTCTGCTCAGGCATTCTGTGGAGGCATAGTCCACTACTCAGCTGTCTAGGCTGGTGTACATCACAGCACCAGCTCAAAATTGGTTCTTTGTTACTGATGTGCTCCCAGGCCTGCATGGGATGACAGGCAATTGGCTGCATTACCTTAGTGGGGTCTTCCAAGTACATGCGCAAGCCTGTGAGGAAGGCTGCCAGCACGCTGTGATCCTGCAGCAGCTTGTCCCTCAGAGCAGCCTGCACACCAACCATGCCACTCAGATCTTGGGCAGTCCACAACGGCTGTGGCATTTTTGTACTTAACACAACCCAGCAATGGTCTTTGCAATGAGCTTTGATGCAGGCAAGAACAGACTGACGAATGGTGATGTAGGTCAGACCTGCAAGGCATCTGCATCCAGATGTACCAGGGACTCATCACCCTCTGCATTGGCTAGATGCATGCCGGCCTTGGCCAACAAGCTGTGGAACAGTTCCTCATCAGCCTCAGATGGTATGAGATCACCATTCTCTGCAGGGCAGATGCCATCATGAGGCAAGCAAACAGACTACTATCAGCCGCACAATCTGAAAGCAGACAAGCCACTGCTGCTGCTCTGTCAGCCCTTGACTGCCAAACTATAAGCTTGACAACCTCCTGTTGCGGCGCAGATAGCAGACAGTGTGGTAGGAGACTGCAGAGATGGCACTTTTGTGGCAGAGCGATGGCTGTGGATGTGGGCCATGTGGTTGACTGCCAGCATACCTAGCTCAAGCAGCTCATCAGGATCTGTGCTGAGGTCATCTGCCTCTTCCTCAGTGGTATTGCCATACACGTCCAAGTCAGCAAACTCAAACCAAGGGCAGCACTCCAGAACCTCGCATGCAAGCACGACTCCGTCCCGGTGCACATGGCCAGCTTCTGGGTCCATGATCTCAGACACCTGAAAATACATACAACCTCACAGGAGTTCTTCACTGACATTCTACATCCAGGAAACCTTTGCCCAAACTGCAAATAGCAATTCGATGGCCAGCAACACAGTAATGTGGTGAGCTATGTGATGCCCATAATGTGCTTTCACAAACACACATGTTGCTCCCCAGCTCTGATACATCAAAATCTTGTCCCCTTCAAAGCTGTTCCTTGTCACAACCACAAGACAGCTAGCTATCTACAGAATAAGCAGGTGGGGTGCACCTTCATGAACTGCAGAACGCTGTTGTTCCACGTCTTGGTGCAGATGGCAGAGTCCTTCCACTCAGTGCGGTCAGGATGGCGCTGATTCACGACAGCAATCCTGTACTTCACCCAGAAGTTGCGCTCAGGGCTGGCCAATGCATCGCTCTCCAGATAGATGCACAGCGTGTCAAAGGACTCGTACACCCCAATCCTGAGCTCACAAGCGCCTGCCTCAAAGAATCTGCAGAGCCAAAACAGAACCTCAGGGGGAGTGTGACCATGCAGACAGGATGACTTGCAGTACAGACTTGATGGTACAAGACTGCATAACAGGCAGACTTGATGGTACAAGACTGCATAACAGGCAGACTTGAGGTTCACCGTCAGACACAGCATGTGCACATCTCACACACTAGCCAAGAGGATGGCTGAGATACATTGCATGCTTACTTGCTGAAGATCTTGCGCGTCTCCATGATATCCTTGAAGGACACAAAGTTCTCAATGCGCCAGTGTAGCCTGATCTTGTTGCCGGTGGATGTGGTGTCTGGCTCAGACAGATGCAGTGCCTGTCCAGCCGCATTAACACCCTCTGGCATGCTGGCAGCCGGCACCTAAAACAGGACACATTACTTGAAACCATGCATGTCTACAAGGCCAGCAAGGGGGCTGTTGATGCTCCATGTGTGGAATGTGCAGGAAAGATGATGCAGCAGGCCCTACGTGATCACAGGCAGGCGACAACCCTGCAAGTGATCTCAGGCAGCATTCACAGGACAATGACATGATTTGGTGCCTCACCTGCTTGACCTCACTGACTTCTTTGAGGACCAGGACCTCAGCAGCAAACACGACAGAGTCGCTGACCAGGAAGCCTGCCTCCTGGTCAAACAGGGTGTGCAGCTGCAGGAACTCCCGCCAGCCCCAGTCCTTTGCAGACTTGCTGTACCGGTTCTGAGACTCCTTGGAAACAGCCCTGCAGTTGTAACTGCCATCATTTGCTTGCAGTCCCAAAAGCAACATCACTGCAAGCACTATAACAACGCAGCAAATCGCCCTTATTTACCAGATGTCTGCTGGATGACCTGCCTGACATGCAACCGTACAGAATCTGAAAACCTCAAATGCTGACTGCCTCTGCAAGCGTAGTATGCTGCCATTGGTATATGCCAGGCAACATGCGTGTTTGTGTACCTGTCTCCCTCAAACTTCTGGTTCACCACAG